>ERZ809074.773-NODE-773-length-46737-cov-14.010004_pt1 | contig 46737 bp, 47 predicted proteins | sample MGYA00520795_ERZ809074 | MGnify/ENA primary metagenome ERZ809074 (study PRJEB31570, sample SAMEA3212989) | Homo sapiens | biome: human-gut; feature: human gut; material: fecal | place: Sweden | collected 2011 ...
GTGTTGCCCCAGTCTGCGAAGGTATGCATTATCATAAAACTGGAGTGCCGTGGCATACAAATAGTATTTTTATCATCTATATTAAACCTCCTAAAATGCTTGATTTTACTGTATTTTCAGCACTTACAACAATTCCGCAATATTTCTATGATAGTATTTTTGTTCACATTTTTAGCATATTTTGGAATAACTTTGCATAACTTTTCCTTCGTTTGGGCTAAATACTGGGCTATTTTCAAACCTTTTAGCCCACAACCTTTTTCATCTCTTCTAAGGCATCCTCAAACTGTAAATGAGTATATGTATTAAGGGTAACTCCTATATCTGAATGTCCCATAATATATTGTAATGTCTTTGGGTTCGATTTTAATTTCCCAACATATTTGCCTTAGAATATAATGTTTTAATTACACTCATTACTTCATCAGAGCATAAAATTTTCTTCAATGCCTCTTTAAATTCATCAATATTATTGCATTCATATGATGGTTCAAAGCACTCCATATCATCTGTAAAATCCTTTCCTACCGTAATCGCTACTGGAAAATTGCATTCAAAATTTGAATACATAATCATGATAGTCTTGCTATAATCATCTAATACTGGAACTACTACATTAAATATTGTTGCCGCTTTATATTCTATTTCATAAGTATTAACTTTCATATAAAGTGGTTTTCCATATAACACAAACCCCGTTTTATCACCTAAAGCTGAAATTTGCTCCTTGAGTATAGTTTCTGGAAAATCACTTGTATTTTTTTCCAAATCTTTGACATCCTTAAATCCCCATAAATCTATAGCCATTTTTCAACCTCCTAATATTTCAAACTTTATTGGTAAATGATCAGAAAATCTTTCCTTATCTATTGTTGTATTTGGCACAAAATTATATTTTTTTGTTTTTTCAACTATTTCAAAATAGTTCCAACTAAATTTTTCAATATAACATGGTCTTAGTAAAACCGAGTCAAAAGAATACCAATATATTGCATGATCATCTTTGTCACTAGAATTATAATATGTGCCTTGAACAAGTTTATTAGCCCCCATCAATGACCACATTGGATTGTAGTAAAAATACACTATTTCGCCATCAACTTCACGCGTTATTTTAGCAGCATGGTTTGCTGACATTGTCGCATTAAATCCATAACCACTACAAATTCCTGCTTCATATGGTTGCATATTAAAGTCTCCCACAATAATTGTTCTTTTTTCCATACTCTTAAATATTTCTTGTTCATATTTATTCAATTCTCTTGCTATATGATTGGCACGATTATATTGTGCTTCATTTGATTTTGACTTTTTACTTAAAAGATGAACAACAACAAGCAAACAATCTACTCTACTATTCTTTTTAATTTTATAAATAGAATAATGATTTTCTTCTTTAAATGGAATTATATCTATTCCATTCCTAGCTAATACTCTTATATCATTTTGTGTACTAATCCGAATATCATTCCATTCCTTACCATTTGTTTTTAGACTATTTATAAGTGAAGTAATATCTATCTTCTTTGCCTCAGCCAAAGCAACAATATCTGTTTGATTTTCCAATATCAAATCTTGTAACGGACCAATAAGATTCTTATTATACATATTCCAAAACAAGTACCTAATGTTTCTCACCCCTTTTGCATAACAATCTGTAAAATATATTATAAGATTACAACATTTTTTTACAGAGAAACGCTCCAGCAGAACCAGAACGTTATTCTTTTTCTAATACCAACAATCTTGAGTCCTTCAGTTTGCACTTATAAGAATATTTATTTTTTTCCAAAATTCCAGAAAAGCAAAGATAATAGTTTAATGCTTCATCCCTCTCCTCTGGGATATCAGTTAATTCATTGCTTAAGTAATTATACACATATGGAGATATTGATATCTCACATATCTGTTTTTTACTATTCCTACTTAAAATCTTAAGATAATACATTTTTATATCTGCCCCACCTTTAGGGATATATTTGTAAATGTACAAGGCACATTTTCCATAATAAATTTTCTGTATATCCATATCCTCTTTCAAATTTCCAGAATTAAAATTCTTATGTGGCAAATATTTTCTTTCACCACCATTGCCATTAAAATCGAAGAAATTATTTTTGCTTTTCTTCTCTCCTCGCACCAGCAAACCATTACCATCCATATTGTTAAAAACTTTTTTCAGCATCCTATTTAAACAACTTATCAAACGATTTCTAATATCTGTTGTGTCCAAATCCTTATAAAAATTGTTTGTTTCCTTTTTCGATGCCATTTTATGCCTATAAGGACAATCTATATCATGCTTTTCCGTATCTGACTCTATCACTTTAAAGTATCTTCGTTGATTTCCTCTTGCAACAGTAAGCGGAGCCAATTTGCAAATAGGGCAAAACATATGCCCGTCATATTTTCTTATTGCTTCCATATGATTTTTATCATATAAATCCCAATAAACACTTGCTGGGTAATTTGTATCATTCTCAAAATAAAATTCATCATATTTATTTTTCATGCTAAACAATCCCTTTCTTACTTTAATTTTCCCTTACCTCTATTAAATATTCTTACTATCTCATATCAAAACCACACCCTTATTATATTATATCGTCATTTTCTCTTCTTTTCCATAGAAAAAACGCCCCAGCTATAAAACCAGAGCGTTACCTATCTTCCATATTAAATTACCTTAAACATCTTCCGCGACATCATCTTTTTCTCTTTTTTCTGCTCAACCTCCGCCTGTGCTTTCCTAAACTCTTTCATTCGTTTCAATTCTTCCTCTGCATCATCGAATCGGATATGTGTGTACACATTCATTGTGACCGATATATCCGAATGCCCCATGAGGTACTGTAACGTCTTGGGATTCATTCCCGATTTTGCCATGTTCGAACAATAGGTGTGTCGGCATACATGAGGGTAATATTGGGCATCTGTACATTGATATTTTCCGTCTGCTCTTACACTCTCTCCCGGTCTTAATACTCTACGTTTGGAATCTCGCCTTGTCTGCCCTCTTCCTGCCTTTGCCATTATACCCGCCTCCTTAGTTCTGGATGGTTACGCAGATACCTTTCAAAAGCTACACTGAGAATCAATTTGCGTTCTCCGTAGTATGCCAGAAAATCTTCTCCATCCGTATTATTCAATAAATCATAAAATTTTCTCCGACTCAAAACAAAATATTCAATTGCCTCAGAATGAATAAGTCTTGCATCAAGATATTCACAAGCCAAATATCCCGTCTACTGAGAAAGAGCAAACTTCTCGACAAGTGTTCTAACCAAAATGCCACTAATATATTACTGTTTTTCTATAGAAAAATATCCAAACCATAAATTAGCATGTCATTCTTCTTTTACTTCTCCGACTATACCTTTCGTAACCTCTCCACCTGTTTCAATTCTTCCTTGTCATCATCAAAACCGATATATCTATACGATATTCCAAAACATAGCCAAGGATATCTTCCGGATCCATACAGAATTCTTCTGCAACAGCCCATATCTTATCATCTATCATAGCCTTATTCTCTTCTCTGAATTTTTCTAATACCTCTCCCTTTAGCAAAAATTCGCTGATTCCATTTGGATATGCACCCAGCTTTTTCATTAGTGCCTGTGAGGCATAATTATCAATGTCCACCCTCACCCGAAAGAATCTGTTTCCCGTAAGGACTCCTAATTTTCTTAAAAATAAAGATACTGCCTCTGTTCCATATCCTCTATGACACCATTCTGATTTTAATTCAATTGCAAGTTCCCAGTCTTGTTTTCTTAAATCTTTTATTGAGCAATACCCTAAATAATTGCCTGTAGCCTGATCATATATGCTACATACAAAGGATTGCTTACTCATAAAACTTTTCCATAATTCATCTCTGAAATTTTTTTCTTTAAATACACCTTTCATGCAACTATATTCATAGGAAACAGCTATGTAATCATTTTTCTCGCTTTCTTGAATGACCCGTATACATATTTTGTCATTTGCAGCAAATACCTCTCCATGATCCGGAAAAAATATTTTATCAATATTCCTCACTGACTCTGCTTCTTTCATTTTTTCTATTTCATATATTCTTTTTTCCAATTTTTCTTTTATAGCGTTTACAGCATCATTGGATTCCTTTTCTTTCCCACTATTACTTAATACAATCGCTTCTTCCAATTCTGCTATTATATCCGTATATATTGTTTTTTCCATTTTTCTCCGATACAGTTCTCTTTTTTCCTTCATTAACCTATTCCCCTTCCATTTTAAATTTCTGATGATCCATAATATCCCTGAGTAGCAAAAATATTTCAGTTACAACAATTAAAGATGCTCCAACCTTTACAATAAACTTTCCATCCTCATCATCATTTTTTTCTGCCTCTTTGGCAACTCTTTCAAATATTCCCAGCAACCCAACATTTGCTACCCTTTGAATATTTCTGTTAATCGCTTTACTCTCTTTGTAGATTTCTCTTAGTAATTCTCTGTTTGTCATAGTTACTTTCCTCTTATCCAACCATATCTTTAATATTTGCAACCACCTGTATTTCCTTCTCTTCCTTCTCTACCGGCTGTATCCTAGTCACATCATTTGCCTCCTGCACTTCCATAATACCCTTTATTTCAGCAAGATTATCCTCACATGTATCAGCAAGAGCATCACAATCCATATAATCCGTCAGAGCATACAGGCAGTTCAATTCCTTCGTTTTCGCTTTCTTCTCTATCCTGAGTTCCCTAAGCCTTTTGAATACTTTGTATCCTTGTGCCGCATTGCAATGGGCATCCTCTGCTTTAAGCAGGATGGCTTCAATCTCATCATCAAGCTCTCTTATATCCAGCTGGAGATTTGTTATATACTGCCCGGCATTTCTATAAAATTCTGCCTGCTGTTTTGCAAATGCAAACCAGTCATTTTCTTTTCCATCATAGGGCGTTTCCTTTCTTTCCTCAAACATCGTTCCCTCACCACCTTCGTATGTATATGTATGTTCCATGCTAAACTTTTGTTTTCTGTCTTCATAACCTATCTGCATTCCGCGCAATTCCGCTTTGCTCGGATCCTTATCCCTTAAAATACAATTTTCAAATAACTTCTCATATTTTCTTGGCCTGTACTTTCTGTTCTCAAGTCCTTTTATACATTTAAGAGCCTGCTTTGCTTTTGCCGCATTTGCACTTGTTCCAAGATTATTCTGAAAATACTCTATACGTTGCAATTCGTCTTTAATTTCTCTTCTGTTTTCCCGGCAAACTCTTAGCAGCTCGATCAGATCTATAGCTTCCTCATCATTTGTCTCACACAGTTCGATATAATGGAGAATATCACAGATTTTCTGATCAATATCGGAGTGTTTACTTGCCAGATCCTCCCGATAATCCTTAAGTCCCTCCACAAGATAAGTAAAATGTGTCAAATACTCCGCCCAGTCAATCTCAGACAGATCATACGAGGACACATCCTTCTCAGCCTGTTCTGTTAATTCATCATATGTCAGTTCTTTTACCGGTGAAAAATATTCCTCGACACCTGTATTTTCCTGTTTTTCCATATCATTCACTTCCATTTCTTCATCAGGACTAACCTCTTCACATTCTGCTGCATCTGTTTCATCTTCGCTATCTTCTATCGGTATCATGCAATAAAATGCTGCCTTTTTCCCAACACATATCCGGCTGTTTGCCTGCGCAAATGTAAATACCATTGCATCCTGTTGACTGACTACGGATACCAGCTGGTCTGCCTGGTTTGTTCTATAATAATTTCCACTATAATCCATAATGTAGTACAAAGAATCCGTTCCCATAGGCACCTCCTAACCTACCCTTTAACGCCTCTTTTATCCTAAAAAAATAAGGATCAGAAAGCAGTTCGCTTTTATCTGATTCCTATTATAAAAATGAAGGTGTCCCATAATCACCCCTCGGACTTCGAATCTACGTTCTTTATCCACTATTCAATGCTTCCTCAATCAAAAAAGAATTCTGTATTCCTACAAAATCCTTCTGATAGCTAACATCCCCAAAATCCCCAAAGCAGTTTTATATCTTAGCCCTTCTTTCAGAACTTTACTCCTCTTTCATTTCCTGCTTTTCTCCTGACAACTCCGCACCATAACTACAGATATTCTAGCAACGCTGAGCAGCCCCATAATACAGCCGCAGGCTCCTATCATCGCAAAGACAAATGCTATCCTGCTCAATATTTTCCCCATCTTAGAAAGAGTTTGTAATGTTTTAAGATTTTTCATTTTGTTATCCTCACTTTCTTCTGTCTTAATTTTTTCTGTTGTACCTACAGAATTTTTCATATTTTCTAACTACGCTTTTTTAATTCCTTATTTTTGTTCCGACGATCATCATTTTTATCCTTATTGAAAACAAAAACGCAGCACCGAATCACCTCTGTGATTTCAGCTCTGCGTCTTAGCGTCTGGCTATTTACAATCTGTCATGTCTCTCTTTATCTTCGCCTCATCCTACTGCCTTCCTGCATCAAATCGAACCATGAATTCTAAAAGCTGTTCATCCGAATAGTCCACCTTTTGATTTACTATCCGGCAGGCAAGTCCATGGACCATAAAATAACGTATCAGCCACTCCGCTCTCGCTTCCTCGATGCTTGTATTTAAAAATTTTGCAAACGCTTCGATCACCGGCTGAAAATCCAGATCAATCCCCAGATCATCTACCGGACACCTTTCTGCATAAGACGATTCAAAAAGTAATCGGAATATGTTCGGTTCGCTTCTTGCAAAGGCAATGTAGTCCAGTCCCACTTCTCTCATTGGATATTCGCTCTTTTTTCCTTTTGGAAAAACAACCCTTTTTTTCATATATTCAAATGCTTTGTCAAAAACTGCTAATTTCAGTTCTTCGATCGTTGCAAAATTATACATGACCGGCTGCGTAGAGCATTTTAAATAAGCTGCTACATTTTTTGCATTGATTGCTTCAATTCCCTCTGCTCTTGTAATTTCAAATGCAGCATTTAAAACCATTTCTTTTGTTATCTTTACTTTCGGCGGCATATGTAAGCTCCTTTATGTAATTCTTATTATATAACTTCTGTTACATAATCTCAATAATATTTTAATTTTATTAGTTAGACGAATAAAAAAACATTTTTTTCCAAAACTATTTTTATGTAAACAAGTAAATAACATACTTTTCTTTTTATTTAGCATTCGGATTTTTTATGCCCTAAATTTTTCAATTTATTTTGTCCCAGGATCTAACGTTATTCGGACAAATCTGCGCAAAAAAAGTTCCACAAAATCAGCCCGTACATCATGGCAAAATTGAAACACATGCAATTGCCTGTTGATAAACTGTTTCTTAGGGAACATATTCGTATGCTATTTTTAGAAAAAAGCGAAACAGAGCTTCTTAAATCGTTTTATTTTAATATAACCACAGATCGTATTGCGTTTGATATTAAGAAAAACTCAAAAAACCTAGTTGTTCAATCATTTGGCGGTAAATTCATTGATTTAGAAAGAAATTACTTTGTATTTCGAAATAAAATTTTTAAGATCACGGCAATCCGCAATGTTCCACAACAGACAGCAGATCCTTTCCTTAGCAGCCTTTTGGGTCAACCGGTCACCCTTAGCGAAAATCATCCTGCTGATGCCAATTCCGTTGTGTATAAGTTACATCAATTTTTGACAAATAATGTTTTTCTAACCGAGAGTTTTTCAGTAATCTTAGAATGGGGGTCTAAAAACGGCTGGGGTTCCAGCAATCTCATTTCCTCTCTTACCGTTGAAGATGGTAAAATACAGGAAGTAGAATTTGTTTCAAAACCGTTCCTGGTGTTTGACGATGAAAATGTCCGATTAGATTTGTCCTTCTTTGATCAATGATCATATAAAATATTTTTTTCATGTAGCAATTGGCAGCTCAACCTGCCGATTGCTATATGTTTTATTCCAAATATTTCCCTATCTCAGTCCATCCCGATTCTGCAATCTGTCAATCAGTGCAATATCTGCCGGCAGCCACTCGACCTCATTTAAAGAATTTTGATCTAACCATCGTGCTGCCTGATGTTCTTTTAACACCAAATCCCCTTTTATTACCTCACACCAGAAGCAATCCATCGAAAGATGAAATGTCGGATAGTCATATTCTATCGTTTCCACTAACTCTCCAATGGCGATTTCTGTATCTAATTCTTCTAATATTTCTCTTTTCAATGCTTCCTGTGGTGTTTCTCCTTCTTCTATTTTTCCACCCGGAAACTCCCATAAACCTTTCAATTCTCCATATCCCCGTTGGGTTGCAAAAATAACAGGTTCTCCTTTTTCATTATTTGCTTTGATGATTGCTGCAACTACCCGTACTGTTTTCAATTACTTCTCCTCCCGGCTTATTCCACCAAAAAATAGTATCTGTATAATGATAACAAGGATAAACGTCTGTTATTTTAGTATAAATACATCTTTTCTACAAATTTTAATCAACTATTATGCACTTGGAAAAGTAAGTACTCCTGCAAAAAATCCCACTATCATAATAATGACTATTACCCATTTAGGTATTTTTATAATTCTATCCGAAATCACTTCATCCACCTTAGGGTTAATTAATAATGCTGTTAGAAGGAATAAAATGCCGCTAAGTACTCCCGATGATGTAAAACTTATAAGTGCGGATAATAAATAAAAAACTGATAAAATCCAAAATACAATATTATACATAATGACTAGTACTCTCTTAGTCATTTCAGTATCATTTACATTGTCCTTATTTTGCTCCTTTTGATTCCGTCTTATTTCTCTTTTGTCTAATCTTCTTTGCCTTTCTACGGCTTTTCTTTCAGTCTGTTCCTGCTTAAGAGCCATCTTATTCGCATAACGCTCTGCTACTCTTTGATTGTCAGTGCTTTCGAGATATTGCAAATACTCATCATCAGACATTTCTTTTTGTTCTTCCGTTCTATATATTGCAGGTAAAGTATATACCGGACGCTCTGCAATTGTCGCTTCTAGTTCTTCCCGTTTATTACTAATCTGATTGTCAATTGCTTTTACGCTCATTTCCTCTTCCGGTTTTAGAAAAGAATTCGGAACCGGAGTATGTGCTAATATATCTAACTGTGCAATCAACGTCTGTGCATTTTTCTGAGCTTCATTAAAAATCCAACCTGACTGGTCTACCTGTGATGAAATCAGCACGATTTCCGATATAAAACCATCAATATTAACTAATACTCCCAAATGCATACAAGTTGGAATTTGATTAGACACCGATTTTCCCGTTGTTTTGGTTTTTGTTTTTCCAAGTCCTACTCCTCCAATAACAGTTCCAGGTGGTCCCATAAGAATGCTACCAGCAAGTGCTCCCTTAAGAGATGCATGCTTCTTTGATTTCGAGTGTGACTGCTCTTTCGTAACAACCCGGAATCCGCTCAGCATATTGAGTTCGGAACCTTGAATGTTGGAAAACAAGTGTTCCGAACCATTGATTCTCACTTTTCCTTCTGTTCTGTTAATTTCAAGCCCGCCGCCAGCAACCTTTTCCCATCTGGCATTTGCAATTTTTTTAATTTCATCAGTTCTTACCTTGATAAGTTTATCCAGTTCCTTCTCAACAGTTTTTACCTTTTTTTCATGTTCCCGATCTCTTTCTTTATGTATTCTATCTATCACTTTTGCTCTATATTTAGGATTATTTACAAATTTAAAAAGTTCTTTTTCTTCATTAACCATTTTTCTCTCCTCCGTATACAATCATTCTTACTATCAACAACTATTACACTTATTCCAAATACTTCCACCTGCCAAATCCGCAGTTCTGTGCCGACTGGTATACCGGCAAAATAATGGACTTCAATTCTTCTGCAAATACAGGATACTCCAGTCCTCTTCTATAAACACGATAGCGAATATCGTCACTGTTGATATGTTCTTTTGCACATTTTTCAAATTCTTTATGAACTATGTCATTTTTCCACATCAACTGATATGAACGGTATTCCTGTTGTGCAAGTTTTTTAAAATATGTATCCCAATCCGGCAAATTGTTGCTTTTAGAACTGTTGATGCTCTTTGTCGTAGGATTCAGATTCCACATTTCATCATGTGCCACATAGGACCATGGTACGAAATGATCGATAGAAATGTTCTGCTCCGTCAATATCTCATCCCCATAGATTTCACGGATCGGTTCTAAGGATAAAATAAGTTTCCAGTAGTTCTTTATTTTTTCGAGTTTACGCTCCTTTGGCGGATACAGTTTATCTGCAATTCCCGGAACATTCGGATTGCGTTTTTGAATGTATAAGATCATATTGTATTCAAGCCAGCCCCAGATAATCTGCTGATTTTTTACGATATATTCTGCCCAGTCTTTCTGTATGATAATTTTCGTTGCAAGACCGTTCAATGCTGTAAAATAATAGATCAGGCGGTTTTCCTGATTGATTTTTTCTATTAACTTAGTTTCTCCAACATTCCAATCCTTTCCTTTTAGATTTTCTAAAAAAGGAGACTGCAAACGATACGGTACATTATAGGTCAATGCCCGCTTGTTACTGATCAGCTCTTTGTCCTCCGTATTTTTCAAAAAATCTATAATAACCGTTTTTTCCTCTTTGGATTTTAACTCCGGATTCTTTTGCTTTATCAGCGTGACCAGACTCTCTAATGTATCTTTTGGTCCGAGATTCAGATGATACTCCGTTACCATGTACCACGCGTCCGCGATCATCTCATCCACTAACTCTTCATAGGTCAATTCCAGTTTTCCTTTTGTTACTTTTTTCACAATTGCTTTAAACCAGAAAAATTTATAACACTCCGTTGTATTCCTGAATAATTGCCCTAAATACTCAATATTCAATTCCTCAGAATATGGTAATTGCATTGAACTGCCTCCCCTGTTTATGTCATTGCATTTTTTGATCTACCACAGATCATATGGTTTCATGGTCTCTGCATTCCTGTATTCATGCTTCTCATAATATCCGATCAATTCTCCTTCATCTCTCAATGCCACCATATACACATCCTTATTCTGCTTTTCGTTATGAGATGTGTAAACTATGTTGTGGCTTTCATCTGCCGCAAACCAGTCAAGCACCTGCTGTATTTTTTCTCCCGACTTTGGATTATGACACCCTAAGAGACTTCTTCCGATCAGCTTGTCTCCACCCCATTTCTTATAATTTAAGATTGCTGCCGGATTCATATAAATAATCTCATGCTTGAGATTGCAGATCACAACCGCACATCTGTCCTGATCTATAATACTTTTATAAAAACTCACATAGGATTTGAACTGTTCTTTTTTCTCATTTTCGTGCATCATCTTAAATTCCTCCATATCTTCCGATTTTCACTTCTCTCATTCTGACTCTCTTCTTTCCTGTGCCATCAGCAGAAGTTTTTCAAATGACTGTGCAAATCTCTTATCATCTTCTTCTGTCCGTTTTTTCGGTCCCTTAAAATGATTCTTATTAGAACTTCTTCTGGCTTTTTTATTCAGATGCCTTTCCATCAGCATTTGATCGATGTTGTCATCCGTGTACCATTTACCGGACTGATGAATGGCATACGCTCCTTTTCCTAACGCCATTGCAGCCACCCCATAATCCTGCGACACGACAACATCTCCCTTATGGCAAATACTGATCAATTTATAATCGACCGCATCTGCCCCGGCACCCACCACGATCACTTCACTGTAATCTGAGTGCAGGACATGATTGGTGTCACATAGCAGGGTTACGGAGATATGATGTTTTTTAGAAATTTTTTCTATGATGTCCACCACCGGACAGGCATCTGCGTCTACAAATATTTGCATGGATATTTCAGCTACCTTTTTTCTAACATTTTTTGTACTTGACATTGTGCCAAAATTTTGCATAGTCATCGGACTTTATCATTACTTCTTCTAATCTATCTCAAAATTCTTATCTTCGACCGGATTGGTCTCACTTTTAGTCTCATTATTCACCCACTTTTCTCATTGTAGTCTAAAACACTCATTCTATCAATTGATTTTTCTCAGATTCTCTAATCCTATAGAACAAAAAAACAGGAACCAGAAAGGATACATGATATTTACCTTGTCTACTTGACAAGGGGCATACCAACACTCCTGTCTGGTTCCTATGATATCATGAGCATCACTCACTCAATAATTTTGTTCTTTGTCAATCATACGGCATGGTTTACGAGCCTGCACTCATTCCATTTTATGATCTTCCAAACTAATACCTATCTACTGGTGATTGATAAATGCATTAAACTGTTGAAATGACATCCCCGGCGGGACTTCATAGAACTGCGTCGTGGGACTTTCTTTGCCACCACGCAACTCCACATAATAATCTACGATTGCTTTGATTGCCTCATCTTCTGAAGCATACTCATATATTCCCTTTTTTTGAAAATTAGGATGTTCCATATGATAGACTTTTTCATCCCGATAAAACAGGACAAAGCAGTGCATATGCTCATCATCTTCTAAATTTCCATAGTCATCCGGTTCATAGATTCTGCAGCAGAACATCTTATTTTCAACCCGGATCTTATCCAGTAAAAATTTCATAAGTGCGACCTGTTCAATGCATGTTCCAAACCTGTATTCCAAAATTTCTTCTAAAGACATAGTACGATATGATTTTCTGAAATTCTTCATTTCTCCGATATGCTGCCCGTTTTCTGTATCCAGCCAGCCGTATTGGATATTTTCATCCATCCAATCATACACATCTTCCGGTGTCCTGATCTGCCCTAACCTCACAAAGACCTCCATTGCTCAAAAATCCTGCGTTTTGTGTACAGCATGATTTTTTCTCTGTGAAATTACCACACTGCCCACTGCTTCAATTCTTCCAGACTCGGGTTCTGGTTCAAAACTTCTGCGCCTGCGATCTCGGCTCCTGCGCTCAGATATGGTTTTAACTTCTCGGCTGTCTTTCCGATATTGCTGCCACCGGAGGTTGCAAAAAGTACAATTTTCTTTCCGGAAAGGTCATACTGCTTTACAAACATATTGATGATATTTGGTGCAGCCCAGTACCAGATTGGAAAACCGATATACAAAGTCTCGTAACTGTCCATATCCTGTACCGTTTCTTTTATTGCCACATCTTTTTTGCCGGCTTTTTCTCTATTGCATCGTGCCAGTGGATTCGTCCACTTGAGGTCTGCCTCTGTATACGGTTCCACCGGTGCTATTTCAAAAATATCAGCTTCTATCGCCTCCGCTAATTTTTCTGCCAGTCCCTTTGTAACTCCACTTGCTGAAAAATATGCAACTAATCTTTTTCCCATGATCCTGATACCTCCATTTCAATTTTATGAATGATTTCACAAAATTACGATATCCTATTTCTGCATAGATTTCAACCTTAAATTTTCTGCATCCGCTTCTTCTGTCTGGTTTTCAGATTCCGCAGCATATAACTGCTTACAATACTCCATTCCCTTACCGGAAATTACCAGTGTGTCCGTTCCATTGTCATCACTTATCGTATCTAACTGCTCATCTAAAATTTCAGAAAGCATTCCTTCGCTATCTTCTGTTCCGTTTGCTTCCTTGATTGCTTCTTCTCTTCTCTCTTCTTCTGTCTTCGGCTCATTTTTCTTCGCTTCTTTTGCCATCTGTTCGCCGCGTTCTATTGCTTCATCCATCACATGGAACATCTGTGAGCTGTTATATTCCTGTTTTGCTGCCGCGATCTGGTCATCATAGGAATGTAACAGTTCTAATTTCTTTGCGATATCGTCTAAATCCAAAGACTCCCTGTTTTTCAGATTTTCCTTTTGTGCTTCAAAAAATGCCACCTTACTGTCTCTTTCAGCCTGACGCTGTAACTTCTCCTGTGAGCTCTTTAGCATATTAGAACCCCAGCCGATCCCGTTGGTATATTTTATCTGCATCGCCTGTCTCCTTTCCCGATCATCCTGTTTTTTCTAATATAATTATCGGAAAAAGTATCGCTCTGCTAAAGTATCATGTAGCGAAATGACTGTTTTCTGTAGTAAAACGTTATAATTTACCGGATCTCGATCGGCGTTGCCTCCGGCACAAAGATCATTCCATCATATGTTTTTTCCGGTGTCCGGTATTTCCGGTAGCTGGACGGATACAGTCGCATATAGAATGCATATCCCTCTCCGAGCGAACCCATGTACATCGGCTGACCGATCTGTTTTCATTCTTTTCGCCCTCGCTTTCTTTGATATATAGATTAGGTGGCAAAAGGTGCCTCACAACTTAGTGGCTGGCAACTTGAAACCGCCTTTTGACACCCTAATCTATATTGATCATAGCAGAAAAGGAAATGCGTTGCCCTTTTCTTAGCTTACATTTCCTTTCTGATCCTTACATTTTTCTAAGATTATTCTTTTGCAGAACGATCTGAATAAAATTCAGGTATTTTCCACCGCCTGCTTCCATGGCTTTTCGGTCTCCAACGGCATATTCATTTTCCTGTTTCAGCCAGTCCTCCCAGACTTCTTCATTGGATTCCATCTCACGCACTTCAAGCACGGTTGCCCCCTTACATCTTTTGACCATGTCCCTCCAGTAAGGAACATCATGCATATAATCTAACTGTTCCGGTGTCCACGATAAGAGCAGCTCCTCTTCTAGTTTGATGGGATTTGGACCCATGATCTTTGACATCCATTCCTTTGTTTCATATTTTTTACTGCGAATATATTCCATTTTTTCTCTGTTTCTTATAATGATTCTTGTTGTATTTTGCAATTTCTTTAAACTTCTTTTCTTTTACTTCTAAATAGCTTTTGGCATGTTCCATGTAATCATTTTCTGTTTTCAATTTCTGATAGGACTGCATCCTCTCTTTAGAAAGTGTTCCGTTTTTCAATGCCTTTTGCACGGCACATCCCGATTCTACCGTATGCGTACAATCGCGAAAACGACATTGCAGTGCCAGTTCTTCAATGTCCGAAAAAGTACGGTCGATACCGCTTTTCGCATCCCACATACCAAGTTCACGCATTCCCGGTGTATCAATGACCATCCCGCCATCCGGTAAAAACAGCAGCTCCCGATGCGTCGTTGTATGCCGCCCTTTATCATCATTCCTGATGTCACCCGTTGCAAGACGTTCTTCTCCCAATAGTCGGTTGACCAGCGTGGATTTTCCCACACCGGAAGAACCCAGAAATGCCGCAGTTGTTCCCGCTGAAAGATAGGGCAGTTTTTCTTCTATATCCTCGCAGATATCTGACTTTGTCAGCACCACCACCGGTTTTGCACCGCTGTCCCATGCGATAGACAGATAGCGTTCTAATCGCCGCACGTTAAAATCCTGATTCAGTGCCATGCACAGGAATACAATATCAATGTTCGTGGCAACTAACTGCTCTTTCCGATCACTGCCTGCTGCCTTTCGCATGAACACGCTCTTTCTTGGAAGTACCTGATGGATCACTGCCTGGGTTCCTTTCCCGATTCCTCCTGCCATCACAAAATCTCCGACTGCCGGAAAATCAGAAGGATGTGCTGCCTGATACCGGAATTTTCCGGAAACCTTAGCTAAATACTCGCCTTCTGCGGTAATCATACGGTACAAGTCTTTTTCCTGTGATAAAACTCTTCCTAATGTATACTCCGGATATTGTGCTGCATCATCGCACACTTTTCGATCAGCTCCCCAAAGAGCCGGTTCTGTTTTTTTCATAATGCTTCTTTTCCTCTTTTCTTACAATTTTTTACCATTCTTTACAAATGCTTTTCTCTAATTCTTTCACTGCCTCTTGGAATTGCTTCTTTGCACTTTCCTTATCCTCTGCTCCGTCATAAACACTGTAAAAAAAGAACATTGTTGCATACAGACGAACCGCCTGAGTCCTTGCATTCCTGACTCCTGATGATGTAAACAGATCTGCCACATACTCCATTGGTCCTGCTACTAAATACTGCTGATACAGTTTTTGCATTTCCTCGGAACGAAACTGCTCTAAGGTCAACATTCTGCGAAATGACGCAGCAAACGTATCCTCCGTCCAATAGGTAAACTGCTCCTTACAATATGTAAAAAACTGTTCCATGGAAATGTCCTGATACTGCTCTTCCATTTCTTCTAAAGTTCCCTCCGGTATCTCACAGTTTCCTGCCTGCTCTGCATCTCTTTGTTCCATCCGTATTAAAATATGGTCAAAAATATCCCGTTTGTTCTTATAGTGTTTATATAATGCGCCTTTCGTCATTCCAAGCGCTCCTGCGATCTCACTGACGGAAACAGCCTCATAACCATTGCCTGCAAATAACTGTAAGGCAGTGGTCAAAATTGCTTCTTTCGTATCACCCATAAAATCACTCCTTTCTTGTAAACGATTGTTTACCTTTTTTATTCTAGTAAACGTCCGTTCACTTGTCAAAGACTTTTTTCCATACAAAAAAACAGCTAACATCTTCCCTAACAAGAATAATGTTAACTGTCTTTATATTTCTATAATCCCATTCTAACGATGATCCATTCTAACTGCGAATCGTCACATCCATCTGCGGATATGGAATCTCAATCTCATTTTCATCGAGTGCATATTTGATGTTCTCATTCATACGCCACTTCGCATCCCAGTATTCCTCGGTTTTTACCCAGATACGAATCCCCATGATGACACAACTGTCTGCAAGCTCTGAAACAAACACCCTGGTTTCTTCCTCTAACAGACACGCCGGTTCATCTAAAATCACTTGGTTCAATACTTCTTTTGCCTGCCGGATATCTGCCTGATAGGAAATGCCGACTGTTAAATCCAGTCTGCGTTTTTCCGCAGAGGTAACATTTGTCATACTGTTATTCGCAAGTGTGCCATTTGGAATCACAATACTTTTATTGTCAATCGTTCTCAGTCTTGTATAAAAAAGTGAGATTTCCTCGACAATTCCCTCATTTTTATTTGTATCCTCAACAATATAATCCCCTACTTTAAAGGGCTTCAGCAAAAGGATCAGCACACCGCCGGCAAAATTAGAAAGACTGCCCTGCAATGCCAGACCAAGGGTCAGTCCTGCGGAACCTAAAACTGCCACTACGGATGCTGTCGTCACACCAAAGAGTGTCAGTATAATAAAAATCAAAAGAACATAGAGTGTACCTTTGATAAAAGCATGGATAAACTGCTTCACGCCTTCATCAATTTCCTTACGGTCTGCCCAGCGTTTGTTCATCTTCAGGATTGCTTTGATGATCCTGCTGCCGATCAGATAGACGATTACTGCAAGCACTACATTAAAGCAAAAATCCAGCATATTCGGCAAAATAGACTCTATATAGTTCTTTAATACGCCAATCTCTTGTTTATCTGCTGCTGTCATTGGTATCCTCCTGCCTAAATCTCATGGATAAACAGTCCGCTTCTAAGCTTTGGTTCAAACCAGGTAGATTTTGGCGGCATCAGCAATCCTGCATCTGCTACCGCAAACAGTTCTCCAATAGAGGTCGGATACATGGCAAACGCCACCGCACAGTCCGTATGTACTCTGCGCTCTAACTCTTTCAGTCCGCGGATCCCTCCGATAAAATCAATCCGGTCATCCGTCTTAGGGTCCTTGATACCAAGTACCGGGTCTAAAAGCAGATCCTGTAATAGGGATACATCCAGTCCTTTGACCGGGTCAGGATTCTTGTCTGCCTCTTTCAAACGGCAAAGATACCATTTTTCTCCTAAGAACATACTATATTCGCCCTTTTGTTTCGGACGTAACTGCTCTTCACTTTGGTCTGCCGCATGTTCAATCTCAGATACGTCAAAAATTTCACATACTTTTGCAAGGAAATCTTCTTTGGACATACCATTCAAATCCTTTACCGCACGGTTGTAGTCCATGATCATCAACTGGTCATCCGGGAACAACACCGATAAGAAATAATTAAATTCCTCTTCGCCGGTATAATCAGGATTCGCTTCTCTTCGCATAAAACCGACTTTAACAGCAGAAGCGGCACGATGATGTCCGTCTGCAATGTAGATTTCGCCAATAGAAGAAAATGCCTGTTCTATCACAGCAATATCCGCGTCTTTGTCTATAACCCAGACACAATGGCGGATCCCATCATCTGCCACAAAATCATAGACCGGTGTGTCCGAAGATTTTACACGGTCAACTACTTCATTAATGCTTTTATTTGATCGGTACGCTAAAAAAATCGGTCCGGTCTGGGCATTACAGGTATCTACATGATGAATCCTGTCTGCTTCTTTTTCCGCTCTGGTATTCTCGTGCTTTTTGATCACACCGTTTGCATAATCATCAATCGACGTACAGGCGGTAATTCCCGTCTGTGTGCGTCCATCCATGGTCAGCTCATAGATATAGTAGCATCTTTTTTTCTCCCGGATAAAATCTCCTTTTTCTACCATATCCCAGAGCAGATCATGTGCTTTCTGATAGACTCTCTCGTCATAGGTATCTACGGTATCGTCAAACTGTGTCTCTGCACGGTCGATATTTAAAAAACTCAGCGGATGGTTCGCTACTGCTGCTTTTGCCTCTTCTCTGTTGTATACATCATAGGGAAGGGCTGCAATTTTATCTGCTTTTTCTTCGCTTGGGCGAATCGAAAAGAATGGTCGAATGACTGCCATTGGTTCCTCCGTTTGTTCTGCTTGTTATTTGATGACTCTGACTTTTAATACACCGTCTAATGAAGCTAACTGTCCTACGATTTCTTCTGTCACATTAGACTCTAAATCTAACAGTGAATATGCATAATCACCGCGGCTCTTATTCGTCATATCGGTAATGTTGATGTCTCCATCGCCTAAAATATTTGAGAATTTACCGATGATTCCTTTTTTATTCTTATGCAGAATTGCAATTCTGCCAGCCTGTGTGCAGGCTCCCATGTTACAATTCGGGTAGTTTACGGAATTGCGGATATTTCCATTCTCTAAATAATCTTTGATCTCTTTTACTGCCATAACTGCACAGTTGTCCTCGGATTCCTGTGTGGAAGCTCCAAGATGCGGTGTTACGATACAGCCTTTTTTGCCTGCTGTTGTCGTATTTGGGAAATCAGTTACATATTTCTTTACTTTTCCCTCTTCAATGGCAGTTAAGATTGCTTCCTCGTCTACTAAAAGATCTCTTGCAAAATTCAAAACCACAACGCCATCTTTCATCTGTGCAAAGGCTTCTTTATTTAACATTTTCTTTGTATCATCCAATAATGGAACATGAATGGTAATGAAATCACACGCACTGTAAATCTCTTCTACGGAATTAATGTGTTTTACATTCCGGGACAGGTTCCATGCTGCATTAACGGAAATAAACGGATCATATCCATAGACTTCCATGCCAAGATGTGTTGCTGCATTTGCCACACGCACACCGATCGCACCAAGGCCGATCACACCTAATTTTTTACCTGCAAGCTCATTTCCTGCAAAGGCTTTCTTTGCCTTCTCTGCATCCTTTTTCACATTCTCATTGTCTTTATTTTCCAGTACCCAGTCAATACCTCCGACAATATCACGAGATGCTAAGAGCATTCCTGCAAATACCAGTTCTTTTACGCCGTTTGCATTGGCTCCCGGTGTATTAAAAACAACAATTCCTTTGTCTGCACATTTTTCTAACGGAATATTGTTTACACCGGCACCGGCTCTTGCGATCGCTTCTAAGCCTTCCGGCAGCTCTAAGTCATGCATCGCTGCACTTCTTACTAAAACAGCCTGTGCGTCATTCAATTCCTCTGTTTTCTGATAATCTTCTGTAAATAGATCCAAACCTACTTCTGCGATTGGATTCAGGCAGTGATACTGATACATTATGCATTCTCCTCTTCAAATTTTTTCATAAATTCTACTAATTTTTCTACGCCCTCTTTTGGCATTGCATTGTAAATAGAAGCTCTCATACCGCCTACACTTCTGTGTCCCTTTAAGTTCTCAAATCCGGCTTTCTTTGCTTCTTCTACAAATTTTGCATCTAAGTCTTTGTCACCTGTTACAAATGGTACATTCATCAAAGAACGGTCTTCTTTTCTGACAGTTCCTTTGAATAATTTACTCTCATCTAAGAAATCGTAAAGTATCTTTGCTTTTTCTTCGTTTCTCTGCTTCATAACTTCAAGTCCGCCCATCTTCTTGAGCCATTTGAATACTTTTCCGCAGATATAAATACCATATGCAGGTGGGGTGTTATAGAGTGAATCTGCATCTGCATGTGTCTTATAGGTCAACATGGTTGGTGTTCCCGGAAGAACATCCTCTGTAATTAAATCCTCACGAATGATTACAATGACAACTCCTGCCGGTCCGATATTTTTCTGGACACCGCCGTAAATAATGCCGTATTTGCTAACGTCTACCGGCTCGGAAAGGAAACAGGAGGATACGTCTGCTACTAAAGTTTTGCCTTTTGTATTTGGAAGTGTTTTGAACTTCGTTCCGTAAATTGTGTTGTTCTCGCAAATGTATACATAATCTGCATCTTCGGAAATCGGAAGATCGGAACAGTCCGGTATGTAGGAAAATGTCTCATCTTCTGAGGATGCGATCTTGTTGGCTTTTCCGTACTTAGATGCCTCCTGCCATGCTTTCTTTGCCCACTGACCGGTTACGATGTAGTCTGCAACTTTGTTTTTCATCAGATTCATCGGGATCATTGCGAACTGCTGGGATGCTCCGCCCTGTAAGAACAATACCTTATAGTTATCCGGAATGTTCATCAGTTCTCTTAAATCTGCCTCTGCCTCTTTGATGATCGTCTCAAATGCTTTGGAACGGTGGCTCATCTCCATCACGGACATGCCGGTTCCTCTGTAATCTAACATCTCGTCTGCTGCTTCTTTCAATACTTCTTCCGGTAATACTGCCGGACCTGCTGAAAAGTTATACACTCTGCTCATATTCGCTCCTCCTGCTCTCTTTGTCTTGTGAATTCTTTCACAATTATAGCTCACATGATAAAATTTATCAATGTCTTATCTTTCCTTTTTTTCTAGGTCTTCTTCTGTAAACACTTCACTGATCGCTGCTCCCGGTGCAACCATTGGCCATACTTTATCATCACAATCGATGATCGCATCAATGACAACCGGTGTTTTCATGGTCAGTGCCTGCTTCATTGCCGCATCAAATTCCTCGCGGTTTGTCGCACGGATCCCGGTTGCTCCCATTGCTTCCGCCATTTTTACAAAATCCACTGCGTCATTTAAAACGGTTGCGGAATATCTCTGTTCATAGAACAGATCCTGCCACTGACGCACCATTCCAAGTACATGGTTATTGACCACTACCTGTATCAGCGGTAACTGCTCTCTGACTGCTGTTGCGATCTCATTCATATTCATGCGGAAACATCCGTCTCCCGCAATGTTGATAACGGTTTTTTCCGGATTTCCGATCTGTGCTCCGATCGCTGCTCCAAGTCCGTATCCCATGGTTCCAAGTCCACCGGATGTAATTAATGTTCTCGGTTTGGAATATTTATAAAACTGTGCTGACCACATCTGATGCTGTCCTACTTCGGTAACAATGGTCGCATCTCCGTTCGTCAGTTCATAGATTTTTTCTATCATATATGGACCGCTGAGTCCCTGCGGATGGTAGGTAAGCGGATACTGTTTCTTATATTCTAAGATATGTTCCATCCACTCCCTGTGCTCCATCGGCTCAAGTCTTTCGTTGACTTTTTTCAAAATCTCACGGACATCGCCCATGACGCAGGCATCCACAACAATGTTTTTATTTACCTCTGCCGGATCTACGTCAAACTGCAAAATCTTTGCATGACGGGCAAATTTTTTAGCATTTCCGATGACACGGTCTGAAAAACGGACACCGATCGCGATCAGCAGATCACACTCGCTAACTCCGAGATTGGATGTCTTCGTTCCATGCATGCCAAGCATTCCCGTGTATCGTTCACCGGTTCCGTCATAGGCACCTTTTCCCATCAGGGTATCCGTAACCGGAGCATCTACTAATTCCACAAACTCTTTTAACTCTTCGCTTGCTTCTGAGATCACGGCTCCGCCACCTACAAATATGTATGGTTTTTTCGCATGTCTTATGTACGAAACGGCCTGTTCGATGTCTTCTTCTGTCATCTTCTGTGTCAGTCGTTCCACCGGCTGTATGGTTTTTGCCTTATATTCGGTCTTTTGTGCCGTAATATCCTTTGGAATATCTACTAACACAGGCCCCGGTCTTCCGGTCTGTGCGATACGGAATGCTCTTCGTATCACATCCGCTAACTCTTTGACATCTGTCACGATAAAATTGTGCTTTGTGATCGGTGTGGTAATTCCTGCAATATCGATCTCCTGGAAACTGTCTTTTCCAAGCAGTGGAACCGTTACGTTACAGGTGATCGCCACCATCGGTACGGAATCCATATATGCGGTTGCAATTCCCGTGACAAGGTTTGTTGCTCCCGGTCCGCTGGTTGCAAAACAGACTCCTACTTTTCCTGTACTTCTCGCATACCCGTCTGCTGCATGGGAAGCTCCCTGCTCATGGGATGTTAAGACATGACGTATCTCATTTCTATGCTTATACAGCTCATCATACACATTTAAAATTGCTCCGCCCGGATATCCGAATATAGTATCTACGCCCTGTTCCTTCAGACATTCTATGACGATTTGTGCTCCTGTTAACTGCATGTTATCTAATCCCTCTCTTTCAGCTTCCCTATCTTGGTATCTCTAACACTGCTCCGCGGTTTCCTGATGTAACCATGGATGCATAACGTGCAAGATAACCGCTTGTAACTTTTGGCTCTCTTGGCTGCCATTTTGTTCTTCTTGCTTCTAATTCTTCTTCTGATACTTTAACATCCAACTTCATATTTGGAATATCAATTGCGATGATATCGCCCTCTTCGATCAGTGCGATCGGGCCACCGACTGCTGCCTCCGGTGAAACATGTCCGATGGATGCTCCACGGCTCGCACCGGAAAAACGTCCGTCTGTGATCAGTGCTACGGAAGAACCTAGTCCCATTCCTGCAATGGCAGAAGTCGGATTTAACATCTCTCTCATTCCAGGACCGCCCTTTGGTCCTTCATAACGGATGACTACCACATCGCCTTCTACGATCTTTCCACCCTTGATAGCGGCGATCGCATCCTCTTCACAGTCAAAGACTCTTGCCGGTCCCTCATGTACCATCATCTCTTCTGCTACGGCAGAACGTTTTACAACACCGCCGTCCGGTGCAAGATTTCCTTTTAAGACTGCTAATCCGCCGGTCTTACTGTATGGATTGTCCAGCGGACGGATTACTTCAGGATCTTTATTTTCTACGCCCTTGATATTCTCGCCTACGGTCTTTCCGGTTACCGTCATACAGTCAAGGTTTAGTAGTCCTAATTCGGACAACTCATTCATGACCGCATACACACCGCCTGCTTCGTTTAAGTCCTCCATATAAGTCGGGCCTGCCGGTGCCAGATGACAGAGGTTTGGTGTCTTTTCACTGATCTCATTTGCAAAGGATATATCAAAATCAAAGCCAACCTCATGTGCGATCGCCGGAAGATGCAGCATACTGTTCGTAGAACATCCAAGTGCCATATCCACGGTCAATGCATTTAAGATTGCCTCTTTTGTCATGATATCTCTTGGACGGATATCTTTTTTATACATTTCCATCACTGCCATTCCTGCATGTTTTGCAAGACGGATCCTCTCGGAATATACTGCAGGGATCGTTCCGTTGCCCTGTAAGCCCATACCAAGTGCCTCGGTTAAACAGTTCATGGAATTTGCCGTATACATACCGGAGCAGGAACCGCAGGTTGGACATACCTTCTCCTCATATTCACAGACATCTTCTTCGCTCATGGTTCCTGCCGCATAAGAGCCGACTGCCTCAAACATGGAAGAAAGGCTGCGTTTTTTGCCTTTGACATGACCTGCTAACATTGGTCCACCGGACACAAATACGGTCGGTACATTGACTCTGGCTGCTGCCATCAAAAGTCCCGGTACGTTTTTATCACAGTTTGGCACCATGACCAGTGCATCAAACTGGTGTGCTAATGCCATACACTCAGTAGAATCACAGATCAGATCCCTTGTTACTAAGGAATATTTCATACCGATATGTCCCATGGCAATTCCGTCACAGACTGCAATGGCAGGAAATACAACCGGTACTCCGCCTGCTTCTGCAACGCCCATTTTTACGGCATTTACAATTTTATCCAGGTTCATATGTCCCGGAACGATCTCATTATAGGAACTGACAATACCTACTAACGGTTTGTCCATTTCTTCTTTTGTAAATCCCAGTGCATTAAATAAAGAACGGTGTGGTGCCTGCTGCATCCCTTTTTTTACGTTATCACTTTTCATATCTATTCTCCTTATTTCTGTATTCTCTCACAGATCAGATCACCCATTTTTGAGGTACCTACCTGTGTCACTTCTCCTGCGCGCTCTGCCTCCTGCGGCATAATGTCTATTGTGCGGTATTTGTCTTTTAACACCTGTTTTACAGCATTTTCCACTGCATCTGCTTCTGCATCTAAATCAAAGGAATAACGAAGCATCATAGCCGCACTTAAGATCGTTGCGATCGGATTTGCAATTCCCTTTCCTGCAATATCCGGTGCTGAACCGCCGCTTGGCTCATAAAGTCCGAATTTTGTCTCATTTAAACTTGCAGAGGATAACATTCCGATCGAACCGGTCACCATGCTTGCTTCATCGGATAAAATATCTCCAAACATATTCTCTGTTAAGATCACATCGAACTGTGCCGGATCTTTGACAAGCTGCATTGCACAGTTATCCACTAACATATGTTCATAGGACACTTCCGGATAATCCTTTGCCACTTCCTCTACCACTTTTCTCCAAAGTCTTGAAGAATCTAGTACATTTGCTTTGTCCACGCTGGTTACTTTTTTTCTACGCTTCATTGCAATGTCAAAACCACGGACTGCAATTCTTCGGATCTCATTCTCATTATATGTAAGGGTATCTACGGCTGTCATGACTCCGTTACGCTCTTCGGTCACACGGTCTCCAAAGTAGAGTCCTCCGGTCAGTTCCCTCATGATCATCATATCAAAGCCGTCCCCGATAATGTCCTCCCGCAATGGGCATGCCTCTTTTAATTCTTCATACAGGTATGCAGGTCTTAAATTTGCAAAAAGATTCAATGCTTTTCTCAATTTAAGTAAGCCTGCCTCCGGTCTTAAATTTGGCGGGAGCTTGTACCATGGTGAAGTGCTGGTATTGCCACCGATGGAACCCATCAATACTGCATCTGACGCTTTTGCTGCTTTGATCGCCTCATCTGTCAACGGTACTCCGGTTGCATCTATGGAGCATCCGCCCATTAAAATTTCTTCATACTCGAATTCATGTCCGAATTCGCTTCCTACTTTATCTAATACTTTTTTTGCTTCTTTTACGATTTCCGGTCCGATCCCGTCACCGGAAATGACTCCCACTCGAAATTTCATTGCCGTACTACCTCCTGTGCTATTTTAATACTTCATAATATCATAGTATATTTAGGATTTGATTTCAACATGAATTGTTATTATTCTTTTTTATGTGTTCTATAACTGTATGGAATAGAAAGTAAAAAGCAGAACAGCCTTCCTACGAAAACTGGTCTGCTTTCCATTGTCTAACATCCTGTCAGCATGTCCGCTCTTTATTTGGACTCTTCTACTGCATCGTCCGGTTTTTCTACGGCTGAAATTGCTGCTTTCTGAGCAGGGATACGGCAGTTCTTATTGTTACCAAACTCGATGATCACTGTGTCATCATTGATGTCAATAACGGTTCCGTAGAATCCGCTGGTAGTAAGAACAGTATCTCCGATTGCTAAATCTGCACGCATTGCTTCTTTTCTCTTCTGCTCCTGTTTCTGTGGACGAGCCATGAAGAAATACATGAATCCGAATAATACAATAATCCAAAGAAGCATTCCGATTGTGCCGCCTGCTTTACTCATTGCTAAAATATACATATTTTTTCCTCCTAAATCTCTAACTCACTTTTCCTATTGTACCTAAAAAATCCTTTTTCATCAATACTTTTTCCCATTATTCTCAAACTTTTTACAGATCTCCCTTGCTGATGCCGGACGTAAGCTGTCCCATACCATATAATTTTTCTTCTTTGTACGACTGATATGCCCCTTTTTCGATCGCATCCCGGATCTCTTCCATCATGGTATTGTAAAAATAAAGGTTGTGCAGAACGCAAAGACGCATTCCTAACATCTCCTTTGCCTTTAACAAATGACGGATGTATGCTCTTGAATATCGTCTGCATGCCGGGCACTGGCATCCCTCTTCGATCGGACGCATATCTTTTTCATATTTCTTATTAAAGAGATTGATCTTTCCCTGATTCGTATAAAGGTGTCCGTGCCGTCCGTTTCTGGTCGGATAAACACAGTCAAAGAAGTCAACGCCTCTTTCTACCCCTTCTAAAATATTTGCCGGTGTTCCAACGCCCATCAGATAAGTCGGTTTTTCTACCGGAAGATGCGGTACAACGGCTTCAATGATGTGATACATCTCTTCATGGCTCTCACCAACCGCAAGTCCGCCGATCGCATAACCGTCTAAATCCATCTCTGCGATCCGCTTTGCATGGTCAATACGGATATCCTCAAAAATGGCTCCCTGATTGATCCCAAAAAGCATCTGGTTTTTATTGATGGTATCTTCTAAGGAATTTAAGCGTGCCATTTCTTTTTTGCAGCGTTCTAACCAGCGGGTTGTCCGTGCCACGGAATTTTCCACATAAGAGCGTTCTGCCACACTACTTGGGCACTCATCAAATGCCATGGCGATCGTGGAAGCGAGATTGGACTGGATCTGCATACTCTCCTCCGGTCCCATAAAAATTTTTCTGCCGTCCACATGGGAATGGAAATAAACGCCTTCTTCTTTGATCTTTCGTAAGGTTGCTAAAGAAAACACCTGAAATCCGCCGGAATCCGTTAAGATTGGCTTGTCCCATACCATAAATTTGTGCAGTCCGCCTAATTCTTTGATCAGCTGATCTCCCGGACGCACATGCAGATGATAGGTATTTGACAACTCTACCTGTGTCTTTATCTGTTCTAAATCTTCCGTAGAAACAGCCCCTTTAATGGCTGCCACGGTTCCAACATTCATAAATACCGGGGTCTGGATGACACCATGCACGGTATGAAATTCTCCTCGCTTTGCATTTCCATCTTTTTTGATCAATTTATACATATCTGTTCTCCTCTTGTCTGTTGCTCTATTATAACCTTTAGAAATAAAAATGTACAGTCCGATACGCATTGCAAACTTTTTTTCTCTCTGCTACAATAAAGCCAGACTATAAAAAGGAGACTTTACATATATGGCAGGTTCAACATTTGGAAAGCAATTTAAGATCACTACCTGGGGAGAATCCCACGGAGCCGGTGTCGGTGTTGTCATCGACGGCTGTCCGGCAGGACTTTCTTTGAGCAGTGAGGATATCCAGCTTTATTTAAATAGAAGAAAACCCGGACAATCCCGGTTTACGACCCCCAGGAAGGAAGATGATGCGGTAGAGATCCTCTCCGGTGTCTTTGAAGGAAAAACCACCGGAACTCCGATTTCTCTCGTTGTATACAACTGCAACCAGAAATCCAAAGATTACAGCGAAATTGCTGCCTGCTACCGTCCCGGACATGCGGACTATACCTTTGACGCAAAATACGGTTTCCGCGATTACCGCGGAGGTGGCCGTTCCTCCGGACGTGAAACGATCGGAAGGGTTGCTGCCGGTGCTGTTGCCGCAAAGATCTTAAAAGAACTCGGCATTACCCTGACCGCTTATACCAAATCCATCGGTGACATCTCCATTTCTACTTTAGATTTAGCAGAAATTGCAAATAATGCACTCTATATGCCGGATGCGGACGCTGCCGCAAAAGCATCTGCTTACTTAGACACCTGTATGCAGGAGCATGACTCTTCCGGCGGTGTGATCGAATGTATTATTGATGGTATGCCTGCCGGAATCGGGGAACCTGTTTTTGATAAACTCGATGCAGATCTTGCAAAAGCCATTTTTTCTATCGGTGCCGTAAAAGGCTTTGAGATCGGGGATGGATTCTTAACTTCTTTTGCAAAGGGAAGTGAAAACAATGATGCTTTTTTCTATGATGAAAACGGAAATGTATGTAAAAAGACGAATCATGCCGGCGGTATCTTAGGCGGCATGAGCGATGGTGCTCCGATCGTGCTTCGTGCGGCAGTCAAGCCGACTCCTTCGATCTTTAAAGCCCAGCAGACGGTAAACCGTTCCGGCGAAAACATCACTCTAGAGATCAAAGGCCGGCATGATCCTGTCATTGTACCAAGAGCCGTCGTAGTAGTAGAATCTATGGCAGCTTTGGTTCTTGTCGATGCCCTGATGGAAAATATGAGTTCCAGACTAGAGCATATGATTGAATTTTATAACTCCTGAAGTTTTTTGACGCATCTGTCCATTCGACTGTGGTTTTGCAGCACAGCGAATGCCGGATGCCGTAAACTGGCAATCGTATCCGCAAGGATGATTTTATCGTTTCGGACTCCTTTCGTTCCCAAGCGTAATAGCAATACCCTTTTGGGCTATACTGAAAAAAGAAGCACTTTTTTAAATGCTTCCTTTTCTAATCGTCTTACTCTATCTATCTTCTGTTCTATACATCCTTTGATCTTACAATGATTTCACACGCGTCCTATCGCACGGTGGGAACTTCCATTGTCAGATCAGACAGCGGGAATGACACCAGCCACATTCTCCGCTTCGACAGTGTGACGGTGCTGCGATTCCATTTTTATAACTATGTGAACTTCTTAACAATTAAATTTTATTAGGAAATACAGCACTTTACAATTGACACAATCACTAATATTCTCTCTTTATAATTTATGGTCTTGGTCAGACCAAATTTTTCTTAGATTTTCTTATTTTCGTACAACGGAACAAAACAGACCCGGCTTTGGGCAATTTGCAATCAAAAAACTTGAAACCACCTTTTGACACCCTAATCCCATAGCGCAAAAAAATCAGGAAATCCTTTCGTTGTCGGTTTGGATTCCCTGATTTCTGTCATTCTTTATGTAATTTTCTAATATATCTCTAAATCTAGTCGTGAAATACTGCCTGATAGTCTTTCACAAATTTTTCGATTCCGGCATCTGTCAGCGGATGCTTGGTCATTGCCTCTAAAACGGAATATGGCACGGTTGCGATGTCTGCTCCTGCCATTGCACAATCTGTTACATGGATCGGATTGCGGATACTTGCTGCAATGATCTCCGTATGGATATCTCCTGCCTTAAAAATCTGCACGATATCTTTTACCAGATTGATACCGGCAACCGAAATATCATCGAGTCTTCCCAAAAATGGGGAAACATAGGCAGCTCCTGCTCTTGCTGCAAGCAATGCCTGATTTGCCGTAAAGATCAGGGTAACATTGACTTTGATCCCTTCACTGGATAATACTTTTGTTGCTTTTAAACCTTCCACGGTCATTGGGATCTTCACGACCATATTCGGATGGATAGCTGCAATCTCGCGTCCTTCTGCGATCATGCCCTCTGCATCCTGTGTCGTTGCTTTAACTTCACCGCTGATCGGTCCGTCCACGATAGAAGCGATTTCTGCGATCACCTCGTTAAAATCCCTTCCTTCTTTTGCGATCAGGGACGGATTCGTGGTCACACCGCAGATGACTCCCATATCGTTTGCTTTTTTTATGTCTTCTACTTTTGCTGTATCTAAGAAAAATTTCATCGGTTCTCCTCCTGTACTTTTCTTTCTAAAAGTATATCCCTCTTAGCCGACAGATGCAACCGTTCTTACCATATTATTCAAAGGAGAACACATTTAAAAACTGTTTTGCTCTTTCTGTCTTCGGATGTTCAAAGAATTCCTTCGGTTCATTTTCCTCTATGATCTGTCCTCCATCCATAAAGATCACACGGCCTGCTACTGCTTTTGCAAACTGCATTTCATGCTTAGTTTTTACGGTCATCAGAGAACCGACCAGGATGCCTAACGGCATACTGATCGCAATCGAAACCAGGCTGATCTGTACGGCAACGCCCAGTCCCTGTAACAGCCGAAGCATATTGCTTCCTTTTAATAGAACATCAATCCCCAAATCCGGCACGACGCAGCCTCCTTTCGAGTAAGCTGCCTAAAACAGATACCGGCAGCAATAAATGAAAAACAATTGAACCAGCAGAGGGGTATTTCTGCTGAGTTCAATATATACTGCTACGATCTGTCTTACCACCGGAATCCTGTTGTATTGCACCATTGCGAAAGCAATTCCAAGCAGTCCTATTCTGAGTGTGAGAACTGTCGCTTTTTCATACAAGGGCAGATATTCCACGATAAATTCCCAATTCATGTAACTGCTCTCTCCTTCCTGTTTCTAAATTCTCCTGTTATTTGGTCTCTCCGCCTTCTACAACAAGACTGTCTTCATATTCTGAGCCATAAGTATCTTTTCCTTTGGTGACTGCAGGTGCAATACTGTCATTGCTTCCAAGGGAAGGAATTCCTACCGTATAGCCTTTGTTCTGAAGTGAAAAAGCAATTACTTCTGTATTGTCATTTGCCCATGCAACAGAGGTTCCGTGCTCAAATGCCTCTTTTGCTGTTGCATAGGAGTCAAATTTCTGAAGCGGGATATCCGGATAATTTTTGATCAGATAAGTGCTAACGCTGCTACAACAATTTTCTTTACTTTTAAATTCTTCATTTTGATTCTTGTTTATCATTCTGTTTTATATCTGTATATAGTGTCTGCTTTCCATACATTTTGTGCACAGATAAATTGCTCCGCAATTATTTTGCATAAAAATGCCCGGGCTTTACTCCCGGGCAAATGGCATCTCTATCAACAATCCGTCCTATCCGGGTGCAGCACAACACATGTCGAAGCACCCTGCCATATTACTTGCCCGGGAGTATTGCATTCGACAGCAACAACATGCATATTCCATTGAAACCACATAGAACTTTCTCATCGTAGTACGCCTCCATTTCCTAACTGATAAATCAGATTATAATATTTATTTCATAGTATATCGATAGGTTTTATGTGATTTATCTTTTTACCTATTTCTTTATCCTAATGCAACATCTAAAACCATCATGACACTGAACCCAAGTGCAAAGCACACGGTTCCTATATTCGAGTGTGTCCCCTGTGACATCTCCGGGATCAATTCCTCTACTACCACATAGAGCATCGCTCCTGCTGCAAAACTCAACAGATACGGAAGTGCCGGAACGATCAGGCTTGCTGCAAGGATCGTAAGCACTGCCCCTATCGGTTCTACGATTCCGGACAATACGCCACCTAAAAATGCTTTTGACTTTTTCATGCCCTCTGCACGAAGCGGCATGGATATAATAGCTCCCTCCGGCAGATTCTGAATTGCAATTCCCAGTGCCAGTGCAAATGCTCCTGCCGCAGTAATTTTTGCATTTCCGGAAAGATATCCTGCATAGACAACTCCTACTGCCATTCCTTCCGGGATGTTATGCAATGTAACGGCAAGTATCATCATAGTTGTACGCTTAAACTGACTCTTCGGTCCTTCTGCCTTTTCACTCTTCTGATGCAGATGTGGGATCACAGTGTCCAACATCAGCAAAAACATCATTCCTGCCCAAAATCCGACAGTCGCCGGTACAAATGACCATTTCCCCATCTCTGAAGATTGATCAATCGCCGGAATTAAAAGGCTCCAGATGGATGCAGCCACCATGACTCCTGCCGCAAATCCGGTCAATGCCCTTTGTAACATATCACTCAATGATTTTCTCATAAAAAATACAAACGCAGCTCCTAAGGATGTTCCAAAAAACGGTATCAGTATTCCAATGATTACTTTCATGCTTCTGTCTCCTTTCTTTGGTTAGTAGTAACTAACCTTTGTTTATTATACTAGATTTTCTTGTCTTTGTCCACCGGACAATCCCGGGTTCGTTTTATGCCTTCTGCTTTGGCTTCCGTTTCTGTTTTAAAATCCCCTACTACTTTCTGCGCCATCTCACAGATCTTTATTTATTTCCTATAATATGCAAAAATTCTCTGGTAGTTCTATGTCCAACTGCTCGAACCTTTATTTTCTTTCACGATCACTTATCAGCTTTCCGAATGCCTGTTCCAAATCTTTCCCTTCCTGCCAGTCTCCTCCTATTGAATAAATATTACGATATTGTTACAATTCTTTTGTCAGCTGATACAAATACATTTCAAATAAGGAGGACGAAACTATGTGTTTAAAATTCAATAGCTGTTCCGAGTTATTTAACGCAATCTGCAAATATTTTAACCTCGGTTGTTAATGGATCATAGAACAGCCCCGGCGTATGCCGGGGCTATTGAAATGTAAACAATATGAAACATATATTTCTGTTATAAGAAATGCCACGATATTCTCTTTCATAAACCGGAAGTTATAAATGCTTTTCCATTAAATCAAAACGTCCTTTTCTCCATTCAGCAAATTCACTGACTTCATACCCATGATCACGATACAATCTTTGTGCATACGGATTTTTCGTAAAGACATCCAAACGGATTGATTCATAACCCCTGTTCTTAATTTGTGATTCAATTTTCATTAATACCTTTTTTCCAATACCTCTATTTTGAAAACCGGGAGAAACACAAAATCTATGAAGAACCAATGAAGTTTCGTTCGGATATTTCCATTCAGCGTAATTGTACGCTTCATCTGCTTCATCACTTATTACATATAAAGCAATTATTTTTTCATTTTCCTCTGCAACATACAAATTCCCTTTTTTAATATCATCTTCAAAATCCTCTACCGTTGGGTATATCTCGTCCCACTGATATATATTATGCTTTTCCATTTCTTTAATCGCTTCTTGAATCAAGGTAGTAATTGCTTCAATATCTTCAAATCTTCCTAATGCTGTATAGTTTTATTCCTTGTATATCGTTTTGTCAAGAGCTGCATTAGATCACATAAATTTATTAAAATCGCATCTGCTCCTGTAAATCCCATTTTCTCATCTCCAAAATCGGATTTTATCGATTTGTATCAATCCAATCTCTTTTGCATAACCCTTTCCTCATTCATATGGTCTTACAGAGTATCCGTAATGATCTCCCCATGTTCCAAGGGTTATCCTATCTATATTTGGGGCTGATATTTGCATCAATATAATCGAAATATGGTTTTTTGTTTACTTCTGTTTCATTTGCTAAATACCACTCTGCCGATTCTTTTAATCCCTTATCCAAGGAAATCGTTTCTGTATAGATCTTGTTCTGTCGTTGTACATCCAAATAGTATTCATAATTATAGAAACTGAAAAAATTTCTCTGTTCAATATCATCATAGACATTTACAAACTCTGGTTTTTTTCCCAGACATGCGTAACATTTTGTTACCCAATCTTTGATTGAAACAGTTTCCACATTACCTACATTCAGAATATGATCCTCTGGTTTTTCATTCATTATCAATTCCATTAAGTTGCACAAATCCCTGACATGAAAAAACTGCAATTTCATATTTCCATCTTTAGGCAAATAAAACTTTCGATCCATTTTTGCGCAATCAAACACAAATGCTTCTCTGTAAACATTATTCATTGGTCCATATAAATATGGTGGTCGAAGTATATAAGCATCCGGAACTTTTTCTAACAGGGCATTTTCTGCCTCATATTTGTCCGTTCCATATGTACCCCAGAATTTATTTTCAGCCTTTTCGCAGTCCTCAGAAAAAGGCTGAATTCCATATTCCGGATATACTGCACTAGAACTGATCATGATATATTGCTCAAAAGAACCCAGTGCAGCATATAGATCACTAATATCGTTCGCAGTATATGCCGTAATATCAGCCACTACATCAAAGTGTATATCTTTTAATACCTCGCCCAAATGATGCCGATCTCCCTCAATCAGTTTCACTCCGCAGATCTGTGGTTTTGAATTTCTATTGAGTACATATACCTCATAATTTCGATTAACAAAATACTCCGCTGTATATTTACTGACGAAAGTAGTTCCACCTGTAACTAATATCTTTTTCATGTTGGATTTCCTTTCCTTCCATAAAATTAATAGATTTCATACATCCCGAATTGTCAAATTCATAAGATATCACTTTTCCCTACTACCAATACTAACACAAAAATGCGTCCATGTATAATAAATGACCGCCTCTAATACTAGATGTATATTTACACGAAAGACCTGAAGCATCAACTTCAGGTCTTTTCATATTCTACTGGAGATATGTGTATTATCACCAACTTAATCTCTATGCATTTCCTGTATTCTACAAACTTCCTGTTTCAGTTCATCACTAAAATCCGCAAGATCCTGATATGTAATTACCTTAAGTCTTATGAGATAGACAATATCCCATATTGCCTCTGACTTGCTCATCCTCATAATAACCCCTGGATGTCGCTTATCTTCCTTGATTCGCTTTTCTAACTCCCAGAACTTTTCGGATGCATGCTTTGTGTTGCTCCTAAGAAAGTCCACATAATCTTTAATAAGACCTTCCATATAATTTTCCTGCCAGTCTGGAAGCTTCTCTTGAAACAGCTTCCAATCCTTTTTACTGATATCCATGGCATTCTCTCCCTGTTCTATGTTTTTCTTATAGCATTCATGCAATCTCACGAATTTTTGCGTTGATTTCTACTTTTCAATCTCCCAATGACCACTATAACCACTCCCAACATATGACACATTGGGCATCTGTTTAATCCGTCTTTTCACTTTTCTTACACCAATGCCCAATTTTGTTGCAATGTCCGATGTAAAAATTTGAGGATTGCATACCTTTTTCAACTCTTGACTATATTAATGGTTATCCCATCTTTCTCCACTATACCTTTATATTATACTCCTGCTATGTAATCCTGCTCTATCTTTTCATAATTTTCCAATGCTCCACCTTCCTTGCCTAAAAAACAAAAAGGAGTCAAATATAAGAAACTATTTGTAATCTCATGTATTCGACTCTACGGCACTACTTTATTTAATTATTATACGTCATAGCCATTCTATGAGCAAACAAATCTGCTTAGTAAATATAAAATTTATACCGCATATATATCATTTTTCGCTCTGTCCTCTGATATTTTTTCAATTACTTTTATTTCATCACATTTAATATACACTTTCTCATTACAATTATCTGCTGGATGATTTTCCAATTGCTTCTCCTTAAATCCGTCTTCTTTAATAGAATACTTTTTATACCCAGTAAGAATCAAGAAATTTTCGGAATTTTTCTCATACTCATAATTCTGCATATATCCAATATATACATAACGATTATCTTTTAAATATACTTTAACGCATGTATACTCTTCCCCATTACTTTTTATTAATTCAAATGGAACGCCTGTCATGCAAGTTCTAATTCCAATAGCTAGACATACACTAGAAAACCACTTTGAAAATTTTATTTTGAATACCAACAGTGGCATTATAAAAGAAATAGCTATTACAATTATATTGTATAGTAACATATTATCTTTATAAGCAATAAATCTACCTAATGCTAAATTGTACAAATAACTTACGGCAAATATTTTAACTACATACGCTGTATCTTCCTTTAAACTCTTTGCCTCAAGAAAATTCATAACATACAATGAAATTGTTCCCGGATAAAAATAAATAACATATATTGATAGATTTTGAATTATATCCAACGTTTTTTCTTGATTTAAAAGTAAATCCAATAATGCTTCCATTATTTCTTCTTTCCACCATCACCTGGTACCGGATTTTTTACAGCTCTTTTTTCAATTGAAGCGTATGGGTCCCTTTTACCATTCTGAGACGGACTTTTACTTGTTTTTCCTCCGCTATGGTTACTAGCACTTCTGTTATTAGTTGTTCCCATCTATTAGTTCTCCTTTGTAATTTGATAAAGAAATTATAGCACTACAATCACCAATATTCAATTTTCAAAGTTCAACATTGCCCACTAATCGACAGAATTCGACAGACCATTCCCAAGTATCGCATCAAGCAATACGGCGAACGCTTGTCGCAACTTTTTCATAACCAAATCCGCTTTCTGATATCTTCTCCGGCAGTTCACAAAGCGGACAGCAATCAGGGCGATCATATCCAACATGGTACTTCTTAAGAAGAACAATAATATTCCAAGTATAACCAATACAACACTTGGTAAATCAATAGAAAATTATATTGAACTATCTTTGGTGGCATAGTCCATATATCCCAAAACTTTACAGTCTTTCTTCTAAACGATCTTCCTTCTCCGGACATCGCTGATTGTGATTCTTCTCCCAACAGTCAATCCAAGAAGATTTGCAGTTCCTTGGACTCGTTATTAATTTTATGCGTTAATGATGTTTTTCAATTTTTGCAAAGTCACCGTTGCGAACCTGCTTTTGTCTTTCCTACTTAACATATTTCATACCACAAACAGGGCAATTTACTTGATTCATTTAACTTTCACTCCATTTAAGGAAGATTAAACCCTTTTATTCCTTTTATTTTCAAGGGTTTGAAGGACTTTTATTAAGATGTTTTGTCCACCCTCAAAGTTGTTAAAAAAAGATCAAACATCCTCTAGCCCTTTGTTTTCAATGGCTAAAGACAATTTTCATCAACACATTTTGTCCTATAAGTCATATTTTTAGCGGTTTGGACTAACCCCCGCTATTTTTATGCAAAAAAATAAACCAACTATATAGACGATTCACATATACATTTAATCTTGTGTTACCTCTGCCTTTGTTATATAGAAAAAAAGTTGTAAAACCAATGATTTTACAACTTCCTTCTTAAGTAGCGAGAGGGGGATTTGAACCCTCGACACTGCGGGTATGAACCGCATGCTCTAGCCAACTGAGCTATCTCGCCATATTAAATTTTGTGATCAATGGGACCTACAGGGCTCGAACCTGTGACCCTCTGCTTGTAAGGCAGATGCTCTCCCAGCTGAGCTAAGATCCCATTTCGTTGTCGGACTTGCCTGACCGACCTCGTTATTATACTATCCATTCCGGGTAAAAGTCAAGCACTTTTTTCAACTTTTTTCGATTTTGTTGATTTTTTGATTTTGTTTTGATTTCAGGTACATTTTACTGCGCTTTCCTTACCACGCAATGCAGGCGCATTCCTTTTCGTATCTTGGATTTTTCCACCTTCAGTCCAACCTGTTTGCAGCAATCTGCGATCAGACCTCTTGTGGCAATCTTCACATCACCGTGACCACACAGATTTGCCAATGGAAGCTCTATCTTATCCATAAACCATAACAGCAATTTGTTATCACTGGTTACCTCCCGAAGTATCAGTCTTCCTCCCTGACGAAGATAGCTTTGCATACTCTTTAGTTTAGCACATTTTTCTCTGAATGCATGGTTTTTTTCGCAGCAAAAAAAAGACCCCATAGAACGGTTTTTCCGCCTACAAGGTCTTTCACTTTTATTCTGTTTAACTATCCTATTTAAAATACTTCACTCCGGACTCAAACAGCTTCATATCCTGCTCTCCGTAGATATTCATTGCCACAGAGCGTCCTTTTCTCTCTGCATGAGCCATTTTACCAAGGACACGTCCATCCGGGCTTGTGATACCTTCGATTGCCATGTAAGAGCCATTGACATTCCACTCTTCATCCATGGTCGGCCGGCCTGCTTCGTTGACATACTGGGTTGCCACCTGACCATTCTCAAATAACTTGTCTAACCATTCTTTTGGTGCTACAAAACGTCCCTCACCATGGGAAGCCGGATTACAATAAATGTTTCCAACCTCTGTTCCTGCAAGCCAAGGGGATTTATTTGTAACCACTTTCGTATACACCATCTTAGAAATATGACGTCCGATCGTATTGTAAGTCAGAGTCGGAGAATTCTCTTTCTGTGCGGTAATTTCTCCGTAAGGCACAAGACCAAGTTTGATCAATGCCTGGAAACCGTTACAGATACCAAGTGCAAGACCGTCTCTCTCATTTAACAGACGCATCACGGCTTCTTTCATCTTCTCATTGCGGAATGCCGTTGCAAAGAACTTCGCACTTCCCTCCGGCTCATCACCGGCACTGAATCCGCCCGGGAACATGATCATCTGAGACTGGTCGATCGCCTTTGTAAATACCTCAACCGAATCACGGATATCCTCAGCACTTAAGTTTTTAAACACCTTCACGATCGTATCGGCACCTGCTGCCTCAAACGCACGGGCACTGTCATATTCACAGTTTGTACCTGGGAATACAGGGATAAATACGGTCGGTCTTGCAATCTTATTCTTGCATACATGAACATTTCCTGCTGTGTAAACAGGTGTATCTAAGACATCTTTTTCCTGTGTCGCACGGGTAGGGAATACCTTTTCTAAAGTCTGTGTCCATGCAGATAACGCTTCCTCCATGGTAATTGTCATATTTCCATAGGTAAATGTTCCTGTCGCTGTAACTTCACCAACAACCTGTGCCTCCGGAACTGCTTTTAAGATTTCTTCCAGTTTATCCGCAGAAACCTCGGCGATCAACTGACCAAAGCCAGGCTCAAACATTTCATCAACAGAAATCTTTTCTGACATTGCCACACCAAGACCGTTACCAAAAGCCATCTTGCTGACTGCTGCTGCCATACCTTTTCCGTCCAGCGCATAGGCAGAGCAGATTGCACCGTTTCCGATCAGGCTGTGGATCTTTTCATAGAGGTCCATCATCTGTGCATAGTCCGGAAGGTCATACGCATCCTTTGCAATCTTAAACCATACGATCGGATTGCCTGCTTTTTTGAACTCCGGTGTAATGATATCTTTTTCCTTTGCTACATCTACCGCAAAAGAAACAAGTGTCGGCGGAACATCGATCTCGTTAAAACTTCCTGACATAGAGTCTTTTCCACCAATAGACGGCAGTCCGAATCCCATCTGTGCACTGTAAGCACCAAGCAGTGCTGCAAACGGCTGACTCCAGCGTTTCGGATCTTCGCTCATTCTGCGGAAATACTCCTGGAAAGTAAAACGGATCTTCTTATAGTCACCGCCTGCTGCAACGATTCTTGCTACCGATTCTACTACAGCGTAAACTGCACCATGATATGGGCTCCAGGAAGACAGATATGGGTCAAAACCATATGCCATCATCGTAACCGTATCACTGCTGCCCTTTGCAACCGGAAGTTTGGCAACCATACTCTGTGTCTCCGTAAGCTGATATTTTCCACCATAAGGCATATATACGCTTCCTGCTCCGATCGAACCGTCGAACATCTCAACCAGTCCCTTCTGGGAGCATACATTTAAATCGGCTAACATCGTCATCCATGCTTTTTTCACATCGCCTGCTACAAGTGCATCGGCTACACCGCTCAACTCTTTTTTACCAAAGAATTTTTCCTTTTCATCCGGCATCTCAACCGTAACAGCAGTTTCCTGATGTGCACCATTGGTATCTAAGAAAGCTCTGGAAATATTGACGATTTCTTTTCCTCTCCACTCTAAAACAAGACGTGGCTCTTCTGTTACGACTGCAACTTCAACTGCCTCTAAGTTTTCTTCCTTTGCATAAGCTAAAAACTGCTCTACATCCTGTGGTGCAATGACTACTGCCATACGCTCCTGGGATTCGGAAATTGCAAGCTCTGTACCGTCAAGTCCTGCATATTTTTTCGGCACCTTGTCTAACTGCACGCGAAGACCGTCTGCTAACTCGCCGATTGCAACAGACACACCGCCTGCACCAAAATCGTTACATTTTTTAATAATATGAGCCACTTCTTCTCTTCTGAAAAGTCTCTGGATCTTTCGCTCTGTCGGCGGATTACCCTTTTGCACCTCGGCACCACAGGTATCGATCGACTGTGTGGTATGTGCCTTAGAAGAACCGGTTGCACCGCCACAGCCGTCACGTCCTGTTCTTCCGCCAAGCAGGATAATGATATCGCCCGGATCAGAAGTCAGTCTCTGTACGGCACGTCTTGGGGCAGCTCCCATCACTGCACCGATCTCCATACGTTTTGCCACATAGTCCGGATGATAGATTTCCTTTACATAACCGGTTGCAAGACCGATCTGGTTACCGTAGGAACTGTAGCCGTCTGCCGCTCCGCGTACCAGTTTTTTCTGCGGAAGTTTTCCCTCCATGGTATCTTTGACAGAAACCGTCGGGTCTGCTGCTCCGGTCACACGCATTGCCTGATATACATAAGTACGTCCGGAAAGCGGGTCACGGATCGCACCGCCAAGACAGGTCGCTGCACCACCGAAAGGCTCAATCTCCGTCGGGTGGTTATGCGTCTCATTTTTAAAATTGACAAGCCACTCCTCCGTCACACCGTCCACCTCGACCGGAACAACGATCGAGCAGGCATTGATCTCCTCTGACTCCTCTAAATCCTCTAATTTTCCTTCTTTTCTTAACTTCTTCATTGCCATCAGAGCAATGTCCATCAGGCAGACAAATTTGTCATCTCTTCCTGCGTAGATCTCTTTGTGTGTATCTAAATACTCCTGATAAGTCTTTTCTAATGGTGCTTTAAAATATCCATCCTCAAAGGTCACATCCGTAAGTTCCGTAGAGAATGTCGTATGACGGCAGTGGTCTGACCAGTAGGTATCCAAAACACGGATTTCGGTCATGGATGGATTTCTCTTTTCCTCATTCTTAAAATAATTCTGGATATGCAGAAAATCCTTAAACGTCATAGCAAGTCCTAAAGAATCATATAAATCCTTGAATGCCTTCTCTTCCATATCCATAAAGCCGTCAAAAACTGCCACATCTGCCGGCTCCTCAAATTCTGTCACTAACGTATCCGGTTTTTCCATTCCGGTCTCTCTTGAATCTACCGGATTGATGCAGTAATTCTTAATCCCTTCTAATTCCGCATCGGTGATATCACCCTCGATCACATAAGTTGTTGCGGTACGGATGATCGGCTCTTCCTCTTCTTTTAACAGTTTTAAACACTGCTCTGCGGAATCGGCTCTCTGGTCGAACTGTCCCGGAAGGTATTCCACACTGAAAGTCTTTGCACCGTTTAACTCAAAATTTTCCTCATACACATCGTCTACCGGCGGCTCAAAGAACACGGTTCCCAATGCTTTTTTATAAGTCTCTTCTGAGACATTTTCTATATCATAACGAATTAATACCCGCACACCTGTTACGGTCTTAATTCCCAAGTAACTCTTAATTTCAGACTGCAGTTCTTTCGCTGCAACGGCATATGCCGGTTTCTTCTCTGCGTACACTCTTCTTACGTTACCCATAAAAAACCTCCTGTTGGAATCTGTATATTTTCACTCATTACAGTTTCATTATAGCATCTTAAGTTCAATTAGAAAAATTAATATATTTAATTCTATTTATAAGTGTTTCTAATCTATTTTCCCAAAACCCGGACATTGACGAATATATAAGCACAAATTATAATAGACTTAGATATTTATTAAAAATTCTCATAGATTATAAATTATAAAGGAGTTCTGCTATGGACATCAACTACGAACTATACAAAGTATTTTTTCACGTTGCCTCTTCCCTCAGCTTTTCAGAAGCGAGCAAACAATTATTCATCTCCCAGTCTGCGGTCAGCCAGTCCATCAAGACCTTAGAAAAAAAATTAGGACAGCCGTTGTTTATCCGCAGTACCAAAAAAGTGCAGCTCACACCTGCCGGAGAAATCCTTTTAAAGCACATTGAGCCTGCCATGAACCTGATACGCCGTGGAGAAGGCCAGTTATTAGAAGCCAATACGCTTGGCCTCGGACAGCTTCATATCGGAGCAAGCGACACCATCTGCCGTTATTTTTTAGTTCCGTATTTAAAACAGTTTCATAAAAAATTCCCTTCCGTTCCGATCAAAGTCACAAACGCCACTTCGCTAAGCTGTGTAGACTTATTAGAACAGGGACGCGTAGATCTGATCGTCACCAATTTTCCAAACGCAAGATTAAACCATTCCTACGTTCAGAAAACCGTTTCACATTTCCACGATGTTTTTATTGCGAACCCTGCCTATTTTCATTTAGAGCAAAAAGAGATCGCACTTTCTGATCTGCGGGAATATCCGATCCTGATGTTAGACCGCAAGAGTACGACAAGTGAATTTTTACACAACCTCTTTTTGCAGCACCAGTTAGAACTGATCCCTGAAATCGAGTTGAGCAGTAATGACCTTTTGATCGACTTAGCAAAAATCGGTCTTGGAATTGCCTTTATCCCGGACTACTGCCTGACCAGACAAAGCCGCGACCTCTTTATCTTACGCACCAAAGAAAAATTGCCGCAGCGTCAGCTCGTTGCAGCGATCAATCCAAATCTTCCGGTTTCCGCATCCACAGAGGAATTCCTAAAACTGCTCCCTCCGGAAGTTCTTTCTTAATTCCAATTACTTCTGTTCTCTCCAGAAGTTCTCTAGCACATTGCCAATATTTTCATGGCTGCATACCGTATACTCCTCCCATTCCCTTGGAAAGAGTCTGCGGTATTCCCGTTGTAAAAAGCGCTCATCCAACAACGCGATCACGCCTTTATCCTCCTTCGTCCGAATGACACGCCCCGCTGCCTGTAGCACTTTATTCATCCCCGGATAACGATATGCATAGTCAAACCCCTCGCCGCCATGCGCTTCAAAATACTGCTTTAGAATTTCCCGCTCCTGTCCAACCTGTGGCAGTCCCGTTCCCACAACGATCGCTCCGATCAAAAGTTCCTCTTTTAAATCGATCCCTTCTCCAAAGATTCCGCCCATAACGCAGAAACCGACTAACGAATGTTTTCTTTCTTTTTCAAATTCCCCTAAAAATTCTTCCCGTTCCTCTTCCTTCATTCCTGTCGTCTGCACAATGCAATCCGTCTGCCCTTCCATCATCGGAAAGAACTCCTCATATACCTGTTCTAAAAAACGGTACGACGGAAAAAACACCATATAATTTCCTTTTTTCGCAGAGACGATCTTTTGAATATATCTTGCAATATTTTGAAATTCCATACGGTTCCGCCTGGTATATTTGCTGCTGACTCCATCCCCGATCAGCAGACAGCTCTGCTCCTTAGAAAATGCCGTCTTTGCATAAATGGCATAATTTTCCTCTTTTGTACTGAGTAACTTCTTATAATATTGGATCGGTAAAAGCGTAGCGGAAAAGAACACCGTGCTCCTCCCCTTGTCTAAACATTCCTGCAGGTTCAACGCCGGATCGACACAGAACAGTTTGATCATAAAAGAATGATTTTCTAAAAACTGCGTATAGATGACATAGTGCTCATCTAACCTCTCATACATATTTAAAAAATGACGGACTTTTAGATATAAATCCAAAAATTCCTTCTTTCCCGGAAATTCTGTGCTTTTTTGTAAAAAGGTATCCGCTGCCGCGCCAAACCGCATCAGGGCAAATGCAAAATTCGAGATATTTTCACAGATCTGATAATCCTCACATTCCCGTTTATAAGCCAGAAGGATCTTATTACATTTCTCCAATTCCGCCGCTAGTTTCTTGCTATATGGCTTGACCAGCTTTTTTACCGCTAAAAAATCCTCTTTGACGAGCACTGCACTATACATACTCCGCGCCCGTTCCACCAGATTATGTGCCTCATCCACTAAAAACAGATACTCTTCTTTCGTTCCTTCCGCAAAAAATCTCCTCAGATAGACATTCGGATCAAACACATAATTATAGTCACAGATAATGTTATCTGCCCACGAAGCCGTATCTAAACACAATTCAAACGGACATACCCTGTGTCGGTGTGCCTGCTCTAAAAAGATCTCTCTGGTAAAAATCTCCTCCTTTTGCAAAAGTTCAAAGACCGCATCATTTACACGGTCAAAATGTCCTTCGGCATAAGGACAGTTCTGCGGATTACAGTCCATTTCCTCACAGACACACATTTTTTCCTTCGCTGTGATCAGCACCGTCTTTGCCTGATAACCCTTTCCACCAAGAATCCGAAATGCATCTAAAGCTACGGTCGCCGTGATACTCTTTGCCGTCAGGTAAAAAATTTTCTCTGCCAGTCCTTCTCCCACTGCCCGGACAGATGGATAAATCGTAGACATCGTCTTTCCGGTTCCCGTCGGTGCCTGGATAAAGAGATTTTTCCTCCTATAAATCGTCCGGTAGACATCTGCCGCTAATTCCTTTTGTCCCTCACGGTAATCAAATGGAAATTCCAACTTCTGGATCGATGCCTGACGTTTACACCTCCATTGATATTGAAAATCTGCCCATTTCTCATACTCTGCAACAATACCTAAAAACCAGTTTTCTAACTCCCGTACCGTATACTGCTCCACAAAACGCCGGATTTCTTCGGTATCAAGGTTACAGTACGTCATCTGCACGCCCATTTTAACATCCGGTGCAAAACTTTCTTGTTGGGCATACATGTAAGCATAACACTTCGCCTGTGCAAGATGAACACCAACAGACTCTTCTAAATAGCTTAGATCCATATAGATGCCCTTAATCTCATCAATCGTAATCATCTCTTCTTTTATGATCCCGTCCGCACGTCCCTCGATCACAAACTGATAATTTTCTCTTGGAATCTCGATTTTTAACGGTACCTCTGCATGATAGGAAGCGCCCATTCTCCGCTGTATCTTTCGATGTATCCTGCTTCCCTCCTGCATCGCTTCTGCCTGCATCGCTCTGCTTCTTCGATTGTCAATATCCCCTGAACGCAGAATAAATTCTACCAGATTTCGTACCGATATCTTAATATTCTGCTTTTCTGTCTGTTCCTGCAATTTTGTTCCTCTGTTTCTATATAAAAATTCTATATAATTCTTATCTGTTATTCGTACAGTATATCTACAAATCTGTTATACTTTTCATGAACTGTTGTGCTTTTAGTAGATGGCATTGCTCATTGTCTACGTTCATTATAATGCATGCAAAAAGGGTCTGCAAACATTTCGACTAAAATCGAAATGTTCACTGACCCTTTTCTTTTGTCATAATTACCTGCACAATACCTGTTTTTTATGCTGCTTACGCAACTGCATATTTCTGTACTATGTTCTCAAACTCCATATCCTTACCACAATAGGTTACAGTCAGAACTCTTGATACTCCTAATCCAAGTACACCTAAAAAAGATTTTGCATCAATAATCACGCGGTCATAGGAAATATCAATATCAAAATTACAGTTACTAGCTGCCTGAACAAAATCCTGAACTTCTTCCCTACTGCGTAGTCTGATTTGTTTTTCGTTCATTTCATTCATTCCTTTCACCTTGATTCCTTTTCCCTTTTTTTTCCCTCACTATAGCTATGAATTATCCCATTTTTTATTTAATTTGTCAAATAAAGGTAGGTTTTATGCGACTGGTACCGTTTACACACTTTTTACAATCATTTCACAATTTAAAGTGTCAGATACTATGCTTTTTTTCTTTTCCATCGTTTAGAATTATGGATTTTCGCTTTTTTTCTGTGTATTCTGCACAATTTTTTCTCTATATTTTTATTAAAAACTTCCTTTTTTTACAATTTTTCTTATGTTTTTTTATGCTTTTCCGATTCTTCCTTTGGCTTTATCATCCACTTGACGTATGCAATGCTTCTTTTTATAATAACTTTAATTCTGTATTTTATGAAAAAAACGCAAAAAGGTGATACTATGATACTTTCAGATTTTTTCCAACAGCATCCTCAGGCAGCCATCGGATTTTCCGGCGGTGTGGATTCCGCCTATCTGGCTTACTGTGCAAAAAAGTATGCTCAAAATATGTTAGCAATATACTATAAAAGTGAATTTCAGCCGGAATTTGAATTTGAAGATGCGAAACGTTTCTGCGCTCAACACGAAATCCCTTTAAAAATTCTCTATGGAAGTGTACTAAATGACGATACGATTATTGATAATCCGAAAAATCGCTGTTACTACTGTAAGCAGCGTATTTTTTCTGCCATTCAAAAAGAAGCCCTTACACAAGGCTTCCCGGTTCTGTTGGACGGTACGAATGCGTCAGATGAAGTCAATGACCGCCCCGGTATGTTAGCTTTAAAAGAACTCCATGTTATTTCACCACTACGTCTCTGCGGTCTTACAAAAAAAGACATCCGCCTGCTATCGAAAGAAGCCGGACTGTTTACCTGGGACAAACCATCTTATGCCTGTCTCGCTACCCGTATTCCTACCGGTATGAAGATCACCGGTGAACTGCTTCATGCTATCGAATCCTGCGAAAATATCCTCTTTTCTATGGGATTTTCTGATTTCCGGGTACGCGTTCGGGACGGCTATGCTCTCTTACAGGTCACGGAATCTGACTATCCAAAAGCAAGTACCTCACTTGATCATATCCAACAGGCCTTTGCCGCTTATTTTCCAAAAGTTGTGCTGGATACGCAGGTACGGTAAAGTGTACTACATCCGTGCCTGTTTTTCCATTAAAAAAGCAGCTATAAGTTTTATAGCTGCTTTCCTATATAAAGCAGGGACAGAAGGACTCGAACCCTCGACATTTGGTTTTGGAGACCAACGTTCTACCAACTGAACTATATCCCTTTATTATATTACATATACCTTCAAAACTTCATACAGATTCCTTGAACTTCTAAGACGGTCATCTCGATTCCGCTACGCTTCATCTCGATGATTTTGCTACGCAAAACCCTGTCTGTAACCAGTGCCATTCATACAGGCAAGCCTGCTTCATGCCACTGTTTCCATCCAGCCGTCTTTCTCCGCTTTTGGTCAAGCCCTCGACCGATTAGTAACAGTCAGCTCCATACATTGCTGCAC
>ERZ809074.776-NODE-776-length-46445-cov-16.978638_pt1 | contig 46445 bp, 46 predicted proteins | sample MGYA00520795_ERZ809074 | MGnify/ENA primary metagenome ERZ809074 (study PRJEB31570, sample SAMEA3212989) | Homo sapiens | biome: human-gut; feature: human gut; material: fecal | place: Sweden | collected 2011 ...
AGATTTCAATGCTGCACTTAATCTGAGAGATGCTACGACTTACGAAGTTGCATAAATGAACGCAAACGTAGGTATGTACCGTGGGCTTACACGGGAATTAACGACTGTGGAGTGTACAAGAACTTGTGAGTAGATATGATTTTGGTCAATCCAAAGCATACACGATGAAACAGTAAGTAAAACTTGTGAGAGTTTACATTATCTCGATGTGAGTATATTTACACACATTTTGAGTGGCAGAATGATTATGACGATCGAAGAACGTGCCGAATACGCGGCAGAATTAAAGGCAACAGGACAGTGCAACTGCACACAGGCCATATTAAAAGCATTTGAGGACAAGCTTCCGGTGAATTCCGAAGAACTGATGAAATTGACAGCGGGATTTGCAGCAGGCATGGGATGTATGGAGAGTACCTGTGGGGCATTGATCGGTGCCATTGTGGTTGCCGGGGATCTGACAGAAGGCAAAGGAACACCACGATATTCCAGGGAGATCTTATCGGATTTCCAGCAAAGATGCGGTGGAACGATCTGTAAGGATTTAAAGGGAATGGAGACAGGAGTTCCATTATGTCCATGTCCGGAATGTGTGAGAAATGCTGTATTGGCATTAGGAGAGAAAACCGGAATAGGGTGAGAGTGGAGACCACTGGAATTCCCCTTGTATGGGATCAGGTAATTGAAAAACGGCACACCGCATGCTTTTCCCTTTCGTGAAGAGCTCGGTGTGCCGTTTTTTTACAAGAAAAATCAGTAAGAGATGATCTCGTATCCGTCCTCGGTAACCAATACCTGGATCTCCCACTGGGCGGATGGGAGGCCGTCTTCGGTGTAGACGGTCCAGTCATCATCCTCGTCAACGAACACATCTGGTTTTCCCATGTTGATCATCGGCTCGATGGTGAACATCATGCCAGGAACCATCAGCATCTCGGTTCCTTTTTCAGAAACATAGCTGACCCATGGTTCCTCATGGAATTCTAAGCCAATGCCGTGGCCGCCGATTTCCCGGACAACACTATAACCGTTTTCCCGAACAAAATCGTGGATGGCGGAACCCATATCACCTAAGAAATTCCAGGGTTTTACCTCTTTTAAGCCCACTTCCAGGCTCTGGCGGGCGATCTCAACCAGGCGTTTTTTCTCAGGGGAGACGTCGCCGATGCAGAACATACGGGAGGAGTCGGAGTAGTAGCCGTTTAAGATGGTGGAACAGTCCACATTGATGATGTCACCGTTTTTTAATACCCGCTTTGGATCCGGGATTCCGTGGCAGACTACCTCATCGATGGAGGTGCAGACACTCTTTGGGAAACCTTCATAGTTTAATGGAGCCGGGATAGCGCCTCGTCTGGTGGTCTCCTCGTAAACCCAGCGGTCGATGTCCTCTGTGGTAACCCCCTCTTTGATGTGTTCTGCCACGTAGTCCAGGACTGCGATGTTGACCTGGGCGCTTGCTTTGATCTTCTCGATCTGCTCCGGAGTTTTGATCATGTTGTGTTCCGGAACGATGCAGCCCCTGTGCTCATAAGCCATCAGCTTCTCGTCAAAATCATAATGACATTTTTTGTATTTGCGTCCGCTGCCACACCAGCAGGGACTGTTTCTGTCGATCATATGCATAAGAAAAACCTCTTTTCATTTTCATTTCCATTACCAAGAGTAGCAAGCAAAAAATTGTTTGTCAAGAGAAAGACCTGTGAAAACAGTCTTAAAAACCGTTTTCACAGGTCTGAAAATTCCATTTGAGAAAATCTGTCCGATTACGTTTGATTAGTTGGTGCTGTTGTTGTTTTTCTTTAACTCCTGCATCTTCATCGCACGAACCTTTAATGGAAGGCCGAACAGAGTGATGAAGCCATCTGCATCGTGATGATCATACAGATCACCGGTGGTGAAGGAAGCCAGGGACTCGCTGTATAAGGAGTATGGAGAAGTTGTTCCAGCTTTGATGATGTTGCCTTTGTATAATTTGAATTTAACTTCGCCGGTTACATATTCCTGGGTAGAGGTTACGAATGCCTGGATCGCCTCGCGCAGAGGAGTGAACCATTTGCCCTCGTATACAACCTGAGCCAGTTTATCACCCATCTCTTTTTTGACTTCCATGGTAGCGCGGTCAAGAACCAGCTCCTCTAACTGTTTGTGAGCCTCCATTAAGATGGTTCCGCCAGGAGTCTCGTAAACGCCACGGGATTTCATGCCGACAACGCGGTTCTCTACGATGTCTACAATACCGATGCCGTGTTTGCCGCCTAAGGTATTTAACTTACGGATGATGTCAGCCACCTTCATCTTCTCACCATTGATGCTGGTTGGAACACCCTTCTCGAAGGTCATGGTTACATATTCTGGCTCGTCTGGAGCTTTCTCAGGAGTAGTGCTCAATACCAGAAGGTGATCGTAGTTTGGCTCGTTTGCCGGATCCTCTAACTCCAGACCCTCATGGCTGATGTGCCATAAGTTACGGTCACGGCTGTAGCTGCTGTCTGCGGAGAATGGAAGATCGATGCCATGCTGTTTGCAGTATTCGATCTCGTCCTCACGGGACTGCATGGTCCATACGTCTGTCATACGCCATGGTGCGATGATCTTGATATCTGGAGCCAGGGCCTTGATACCTAACTCGAATCGGATCTGGTCATTACCTTTACCGGTAGCGCCGTGGCAGATAGCAACAGCGCCTTCTTTTCTGGCAATCTCAACCAGGCGTTTTGCGATGGCTGGACGAGCCATGGAAGTACCTAATAAATACTTGTTCTCATAGGTTGCGTTTGCCTGAACACAAGGAACAATGTAGTTCTCAGCAAAATCGTCAACCAGATCCTCAATGTATAATTTAGAAGCGCCGGATAATTTTGCACGCTCCTCTAAGCCGTCTAATTCGCTGCCCTGTCCACAGTCGATGCAGCAGCAGACAACATCATAATTAAAATGTTCTTTTAACCACGGGATAATGGCTGTGGTGTCAAGTCCGCCGGAATAAGCTAATACAACTTTTTCTTTCATAAATATGGATCCTCCTATGTGATTGCATTTTTGTAACTGTTCGGTATCTTCACAGTTACGCGTTTTTATCATATAAACTTTCATAAATATACACCATCTTTTGGGAAAATGCAACCCCAAATTGAATATTTATAAAAAAAACTTGCATATTATTCAACACAGATGTATAATTATGAACCCTAATTCAAAAACACCAGGAAAACAGGCATACCAGGTAAAGAAACCTTGGGACTGGAAAGTGAGGAAGCAGAGATGATAAAAATAGGAATTATCGGTTCAACAGGATATGCAGGCGGAGAACTTGCGAGATTATTACTTCAAAGAGATGATGTGGAAATCAAATGGTATGGTTCTAAAAGTTATGTTGATTAAAAATATGCGTCCATTTATCAGAATATGTTCCAGATTGTTGATGATACCTGTATGGATTGCCGGAAATCAACCGGGAACAGATCGCCCATGCAAGACTGGTTGCCAACCCGGGCTGTTATCCCACCTGCTCCACGCTTTCCATCTATCCTTTGGTGAAAGAAGGGCTGATTGATACCGATACACTGATCATTGACGCAAAATCCGGTGTATCAGGGACGTGACGATATGACGATGATCTACAGTGAAGTGCCATGCAATGCGGCTGGAACCTTTACCACCAATCTCGTAAAGGCAGCTCCGGTCAAGTGGGACCAGGAAATCGTATACCATGCGCCGTCTGCCCAGGCGGTCATCATCAATGCAGGAATTGCCAATGCCTGTACCGGTGTGGAGGGGGATGGATATTGCAGGGCTACGGCGGATGCAGCGGCAGACATCCTGAAGATCCTGGCTAACGCAGTCTTAGTGGCTTCCACAGGAGTCATTGGTATGCAGATCCCGATCCATAAGATCGTGGCCGGCGTCCAGGTAATGTCTGGAACACTGGATGGAAGCCTGAAGAGCGGGACCAATTCTGCTAGAGCCATCATGACCACGGATACGAAAAAAAGGAGATCGCGGGAGATGGGGAAGGCTGTACGGCGTTATTTGAAGTAAAGATCGTGGGGGCAGAGAGTAAGGAACTTGGGAGTAAAAGCAGTGGGAATCAGTGGAAAAGACGGTGGCCAAGGCGGTAAAAGCAGAAAAACTGGCATTTCTGACAGATGTAGAGGGACTTTACCGGGATTTTGAAGATAAAAATTCCCTGATCTCCGAAATGATGGTGGATGAGGCACAGGAGTTTATCAACAGTGGATCATTAGGCGGCGGTATGCTTCCGAAACTGCAGAATTGTGTGGATGCCATCAAAGAAGCATTCTTTCCATGGAAGAAGCCTGGGCGCTCTGTCTGTGACGGGAAATGAACATTATCAGGAACCATTTGCGCCGTTGCTTCCAGGAATCCGTTTTGGGGACTTTAATGATTTAAACAGTGTAAAAGCATTGATTAACGACAAAACCTGTGCTATTCTTATGGAAACGATCCAGGGAGAAGGCGGCATCTATCCGGCAACGGAGGAATTCTTAAAAGGCGTCAGAAAGCTGTGCGATGAGCATGATCTGCTTCTGATACTGGACGAGATCCAGTGCGGCATGGGGCGCAGCGGTTCCATGTTCGCATGGCAGGCATATGATGGCGTGAAACCGGATGTGATGACGGTGGCAAAGGCGCTGGGAAATGGCGTTCCGATCGGTGTGTTTTTAGCCAGTGGAAAGGCAGCAACAGCCATGCAGCCGGGGGATCACGGAACTACCTACGGCGGTAATCCATTTGTCTGTGCGGCAGCAGATACGGTGCTGGAAGCAACGTGATCCGGTTTATTCCACCGTTAATTATTACAAAAGAGAATGTAGATGATATGATGATCCGCCTGGAAGCGGCATTATCATAGCGAATAGGAAATTCCCGCTGCTTTTGGCGGGAATTTTGTTGTTGTTTGCTGTTGCGTGAACAGAAAAAGGATAAGAAGGAGACCAAATTTATGATCAAAGAGCAGGTGATCGAAGGATTTGTGGAGGAATTATCATCGAAAAAACCAGTTCCTGGAGGCGGCGGCGCGTCTGCCATGGCGGGAGCCTTAGGGACGGCCCTGGGTTTGATGGTAGGGAATCTGACTGTCGGTAAGAAGAGATATGCCGCAGTAGAGGCAGAGGTCTATGAACGGATGACAGAGCTTACGGAACTTCAGAAGGAGATGCTCCTTCTGGCAGACGAGGACGCCATGGTGTTTGCTCCATTGGCAGCGGCTTATAGTCTGCCATCTGGTACAGAAGGGGAAAAGGCACATAAGGAAGCGGTAATGGAAGAAAATCTAAGGGCAGCCAGCCTGGTGCCGCTGCAGATCATGGAAGCGGCACAGCAGTGCATCAGCCATCTGGAATTCCTGGAGGCCAATGGAAGTGTGATGGCGGTCAGTGATGTGGGCGTTGCAGTTCAGTTTATCCGGACGGCTCTGACGGGAGCCGTGATGAATATTTATATCAATACCAAGTCTATGAAGCAGAGAGATGAGGCGGAGAAGATCAACCAGAAAGCGGAGAAGCTGCTGGAAGAGGGAACGAAGCGGGCGGATCTGGTTTATGAGAAGGTGTTGTCACGGCTGAAAAAATAGGAGGAAACGATGAAAATTTTAAAAGGCGCAGAGGTTTCTGCTAAGATTAAGGAAGAAGTCGCTCAGATCGCGGCTGGTTTACAGGAGGTGCCGAAGCTGGCGATCATCCGTGTGGGAGAGAATCCGGATGATATGTCCTATGAGCGTGGTGCCACGAAAAAAATGGAGGCATTTGGCCTGAGAGTGGAGTCTTATCATTTTCCAGCAGATATTTCTGATGGGGAGTTTAAAGAAGAATTCCAGAAGATCAACGGGGATGCAGATGTCACAGGAATTCTGATGCTGCGTCCGCTTCCAAAGCAGATCTGCGAGAAAGACATTGAGCGGATGATCGATCCGAAGAAGGATTTAGACGGCATTTCCCCGGAGAATATCGCTAAGGTATTTGCCGGAGATTCCAGCGGGTTTGCCCCATGTACTGCAGAGGCAGTGATGGAAGTGCTGCGTGCCAATGAGATCCCGGTGGAGGGAAAACGGGTGACCGTGGTTGGAAGAAGCATGGTGGTTGGAAAACCACTTGCCATGTTAATGTTAAAGGCCAACGGCACCGTGACTATGTGCCACACAAGAACACGTGACTTAAAGGGCGCCTGCCAGAATGCGGAGATCCTGGTGGCAGCGGCTGGAAAGGCAAAGATGTTAAATGGCGACTATGTGGGCCAGGATGCAGTGGTTCTGGATGTGGGAATCAATGTGGATGAAGATGGAAAGCTGTGCGGAGATGTGGATTTCGGATCGCTGGAAGGCAAAGCAGCGGCAGCAACTCCGGTGCCAGGCGGTGTTGGAGCAGTGACCACAGCCGTTCTTGCTAAACATCTGGTGCAGGCGGCACAGCGCCGATGAAATATCAATTATTAAAGCAGTATTTTGGATATGATTCTTTCCGTCCAGGTCAGGAGATTCTGATCGACAGCATTTTAAAGGGCCGGGATGTGCTGGGGATCATGCCGACAGGAGCAGGAAAATCCATCTGCTATCAGATCCCGGCTCTGATCATGGATGGGATCACGCTGGTGATCTCTCCGCTGATCTCTTTGATGAAGGATCAGGTGGAGTCCTTAAACCAGGCAGGCATCCATGCGGCGTATTTGAACAGCTCCCTGACGGTGAATCAGTATTATAAGGCGCTGAGTCTGGCGAGAAATGGACGGTATCCGATTATCTATGTGGCGCCGGAACGGTTATTGAGCCCGGAATTTCTGGATTTTGCCTGTCATGTGAAGATCTCCATGGTGGCGGTGGACGAGGCCCACTGTGTATCCCAGTGGGGACAGGATTTCCGGCCCAGTTATTTGAAAATCACAGAATTTGTGGAGCAGCTTCCGAAACGTCCGGTGGTCAGTGCATTTACCGCTACGGCGACTGCTCAGGTCCGGGAAGATATCAGGAAGATTTTGAAACTGCGGGACCCGGAGACTCTGACCACGGGATTTGACCGGAAAAATCTGTATTTTGGTGTGGAAACGGTTCGTGACCGGTATCGTGCCATTGTCGATTATCTGCAAAACCACAGGGAGGACAGCGGTATTATTTACTGCCTGACCAGGAAAGTAGTGGAGGATGTGTGTCAGAAGCTGCAGGAGGAAGGATTTTCCGTAAATCGTTACCATGCGGGGCTAAGTGATCTGGAACGGAAGCAGAATCAGGAGGATTTTATCAATGACCGGGTGCAGGTGATGGTGGCAACGAATGCCTTTGGTATGGGAATTGATAAATCCAATGTCCGGTTTGTGCTTCATTACGGTATGCCCAAGAACCTGGAAAGCTATTATCAGGAGGCGGGGCGAGCCGGGCGCGACGGGGAAAATGCGGAGTGCATGTTATACTACAGCCCCCAGGATGTGATCACCAACCAGATGTTCATTGAGCACAATCAGGATAATCAGGAACTGGATTTCGTTACCAGGGAACAGGTGATGGAAAGAGACCGGGAGCGGCTGCAGAAAATGAATTTTTACTGCCTGACCAGGGAGTGCCTGCGGACTTATATCCTGAATTATTTTGGTGAGGAGGCCAGCGGGGCCTGTGGAAATTGTTCCAACTGCCTGAGAGATTATGAGACCGAGGATATTACGGAGGCAGCCGCAGCCCTTGCGGGCTGTGTGCAGTCCTGCAGGGAACGGTACGGCGTCAATGTGATCCTGGATACGGTCCGGGGATCAAAAACTGCCAGAATCCGTCAGTATCATATGGAAGAGAATCCTTACTATGGAAAGCTTTCCCGTTACACGATCCCGGAGCTTCGCCAGATTTTTAACGATCTCCAGCTTCAGGGATATTTTCATGTGACCCATGATGTTTACGCCATTGTAAAGCTGACAGAAAAATCCAGGGCTGTGTTGGACGGGACAGAGCTGGTGCTGAGAAAAGTAGATACAAAAGCAGAAAAAGAGTCAGAGCCGGAGGATGGAAGAATTACCACCCGCAAAAAGACCACCTCCTCCAAGCGAAAAGCCGGTGCAGCAGCTCTTTCTGGAGAAGACCAGGCTCTGTTTGAGAGGCTGCGTGTCCTTCGTATGGAGATCGCCAAAGAAGAAAAGATTCCGCCGTACATCGTATTTTCTGATAAAACCTTAATTTCCATGTGCCAGCTCCGGCCGAAGAATCTGGAGGAGCTGCTGGAGGTATCCGGTGTGGGAGTGGTAAAGGCAGAGAAATATGGGGAGCGGTTTTTGCATCTGCTGACGTTAGGGAACGGTTCGTTATGAGTGGGGCAAATCCCAATTAGTCGTTATTGGGGTAAGTTATAGAAGAAAAGAGTCTGAATGTTCCGAGTTGACAGACATTTGTCAACCTGATATACTAAGCTTCGTATGCAAGAAGCATACTTGAAATTCAGAAGAATTTCTCAGATGATAAAGTTTCAATAAGATCAATAATATAATCAGAGGAACTGATTAGGATACCAGAAGGTATAGCTTAATAACGATAGCTATACCTTCTTTTTTGTGTCATTTATGATTAGATGAGAGGAGAAAACGATGGAAAAAGATTTGGAACTGTTATGGCAGAAAGCGGCAGCCTTCCATGGACATGTGTGTCCGGGACTTGCAATCGGGTTTAAGGCATGTGAGGCTGCGATGAAAGTGATGGGGGTGACAGGAAGTAAAGATGAAGAGCTGGTGTGTATAACGGAAAATGACGCATGCGGTGTGGATGCGATCCAGGCTGTGTTAGGGTGTTCTTTAGGAAAAGGGAATCTATTATACCGGAATACCGGAAAATCAGCCTATACATTTATCCGGCGCGATACTGGAAGAGCAGTGCGCTTTTATATGAAAAAAAGAAATCCAGGAATGGAAAAAGAAGAATACTATCAATATCTGCTGGAATGTCCGGTAGAGGAGGTATTTGATTATAAAGAAACCCAGATCCAGTTACCAGAACGTGCCCGGATTTTTAGAAATGTTACCTGTGAAATCTGTGGAGAAGATGCTCCAGAACATAGAATGAGGCTTCAGGATGGGAAAAAGGTCTGCATGGACTGCTTTAAAGAATATACCAGAGGCTGGTAAACAAGAATAAGAGGAGATCGTGAATATGAGAAAAAACAGAATGGCAGCAGCCATGATGGCGGCAGCCGTGATGATGGGGATGACAGGCTGCAAAAATCAGACAGCAGCAACAGAGACAACGAAAGAAACGGTAACAGAAGCAGCTGCCAAAGAGACAGAAACAACCGCACAGGAGGCAGGTGCGGCAGAGTCTGAAGGAAAAACCAGGATCGTGAAGGATACATGGGGAAGAGAAGTAGAGATTCCGGATGAGGTAGATTCCATCGTCTGCCTGGGAAGTGGTGCCCCGAGAATCGCCGTTTATCTGGATGCAGAGGATAAAATGGCTGGAATTGAGGAACACGATGCAGGAGGGGTTAATATTTTAAGAGATTACAGCCCGATCCTTCGAGATGAGACCAGAAAATTACCATTGGTAGGTGCTGGTGGCGGAAGTGGCGCCAATAATGGTTATGCGGAAGCGATCATTATGGCAGCTCCGGATGTGATCTTAGCAGGCTTCTCCCAGGAGGCAGCAGAAGAACTGGAAAATCAGACGGGAATCCCGGTAGTATGTGTCCGTTATACAAGCAAAGGACTTGCAAATGAGAGCTTTTACAGTGCAATGCGGGTATTTGCGGAGGTTGTAGAGAAAGAAGAGCGCTGTGAAGAATTATTGACTTATATTGATCAGTGTAAGGAAGATTTAAATAGCCGTACAGCAGAAATCCCAGAAGAAGAAAAGCCAACTGCTTATGCCGGTGCGGTGACATTCAGCGGTCGTCATGGATTTACTGGAACCTATTCCAAGTTTGGTCCATTTGATGCGGTGAACGCAAAAAATGTGGCAGATGTGGATACGGAAGATGGATATTATGAGGCTGATCTGGAACAGATTCTTACATGGGATCCAGATATGATTTTCCTGGATCCGGGCAATATGGACCTTGTCAGTGATGAGATCAGTGGAAATCCGGAGTATTTCAAAACAGTCAGAGCGGTAAAAGAAGAAAATGTATATGCGCTTCCATCCTTTAATAACTGCGGAATGAATATTACCTATGCACTGATGGATGCATATTATACTGGTATGATACTGTACCCAGAGCAATTCGAGGATCTGACCATGGAAGATAAAAGCAATGAAATCTTAACAACATTTTTAGGAGAAGATACGTTCTCACAGATGCGTGAGGGCGGTTTGATCTATGGTACATTAAATGAATATTTTCAATAAGTCGAAAGATAAGTATGAACAGTATATCTGGCGTAAACGGCTGTTTTTGGCAGAGTTGTTCGTTCTGGTGGTGGGACTGACCGTATGGAGCCTGTGTACGGGTTCGTCGGGAATGAAGATTCCGGATGTATTCGCTGCGCTGCTGCACCGGGGGACAAAGCAGATGGAGACCATCATCTGGAATGTCAGGATGCCGCGTACAGCAACAGCCATAGCAGTAGGAGCAGCCCTTGCGTTAACTGGCTGTGTGATGCAGAATGTACTGAGAAATCCCCTGGCCTCGGCATCAACGCTTGGGGTTTCCCAGGGCGCCAGCTTTGGCGCGGCTTTTGCCATTACGATACTGGGAGCTGGAATCCAGGTGAATTCCGGTACCGGAGGAGCATTGACGATCACCAATCCCTATATGGTAAGTATCTGTGCGTTTGCAGGCGGGATCACCACAACCATCGTGATCTTAATGCTCGCCTTTTTTACAAAAGCCACACCATCCACTATGATTTTAGCAGGAGTGGCATTAAGCTCTTTATTTACAGGAGCGACCACCCTGATCCAGTATTTTTGCGATGATGTGGTCATGGCAACGATCGTTTACTGGACCTTTGGTAGCCTTGGAAGAGCCGGATGGAGAGAAATCGGTCTGATCAGTATTCTGACGCTGGCATCTGGGTTATGGTTTTATTGGAACCGATGGAACTACAATGCCCTTGAAAGTGGACATCATACTGCAAAAAGCCTTGGCGTTTCTGTAGATGCGCTGATCGTTGGAAGTATGATCGCAGGGTCTTTAATCGCAGCTGTTTCTGTGGCATTTGTCGGTTGTATCAGTTTTATCGGCCTGATCGCGCCGCATATGGTACGGAAGGTAGTAGGAAATGACCATCGCTATCTGATCCCGGCTTCTGCTCTTGGGGGAGCGGCGATTTTGATCCTGGCGGATATTGCTTCCAGGCTGCTGGCTGCGCCGACAGTCCTTCCGATCGGTGCCTTAACGTCATTTCTTGGCGCTCCGCTATTTTTGTATATGATCATACGAAAGGGGAATCTGAAATGATAGAAGTAAAAAATCTTTCTTTTTCTTATGGTCAGAAAAAAATCCTGGATCAGGTATCCTTTCAACTGGATTCTGGAGAATTTATGGCGGTCTTAGGAGTCAATGGCGTGGGAAAAAGCACACTGATCACCTGTATGAACCGCATTCATAAACCACAAAACGGTGTTGTGCTGATGAATGGCCAGAACGTGTTAAGCCTGTCCAATCATGAAGCAGCAAAACGGATGGCCTATGTCAGTCAGTTTTCAGAGATCAGCCGTCTGACCGTATTTGATACGGTATTACTTGGCAGAAAACCCTATATGAAATGGTCTGTTTCAGCAGATGATATGGAATTGTGCAATCAGATTCTGGAAAGGCTTGGGATTGGGGACTGGAAGCTGAGATATATGGATGAGTTATCTGGCGGTGAAAAACAAAAGGTGATGCTGGCAAGGGCAATGGCCCAGGAACCGGATCTGCTGCTTTTAGATGAGCCAACCAGCTGCTTAGACCCCAAAAACCGGCATGATGTTCTTGAACTGGTAAAGGCATACATTGATGAGAAAAGAGTAAGTGGCCTTATGGTGATCCATGATGTGAATCTGGCATTGCGGTATTGTAACCGGTTCTTGTTTATGAAGCATGGAGGGGTACTTGGATGCGGAGGTCCGGAAATAGTGACCTCCAAGATGATCCAACAGGTTTACGAAATGCCGGCATCTGTGGAAATGATCAAAGAAAGAAAAATTGTTATGTTTGGATAAAAGAACAGCCATGACCCCTATTTGGTGGGCCATGGCTGTTTATGGTTCCTGGTGTTATTCTGCAGCCTTTACAGAAGTGATATGTGGGTTAGCGCCCTCATACCAGTATAAGAAGCCTTCCATATCAACAGTCTGACCGATCTCTAAGGAAGTAACTGCCTTGTAAACGTCGGTGCTGTTGTCACACAGATAGGACTCAACGGTAAAGGTATAAGTTTCGCCATTGTAGGAAACGTTGAAGTATAAGTCATCACCGTCGGAACCGGAGCCATCCCAGTTGTACAGGAAAGCTACGTCCTTGCCGTCAGCGTCCTTGCCAGCAGCTTCTACGGTCATGCCCTTGAAGGATACCAGCTGGTTCTGATGGTCGATCAGCTCGTCAGATCCTAACATCTCGGTAACATCCAGAGGCTCAGCAATGAAGGTATCGCCGTCATCCTCGATCTGGAAGGTAGCGTCGATGATCTCCACTTCGCCGGACCACTCGGATTTGTAACCAGTTACCAGGATCTTAGTTCCTGGAGTTAATAACTCATAATCAGCCTCAGAGCAGGCCATGTTGTATACAAAGTACGCACCGTCCTGATCCTGAGTGTAAACAGTTGCTTTGTCCTCCCACCAGGACTGTTTTGCCTGGACGTAGGTCTCAACAGTTACTTCGCTGTCTAAATCGGCAGCAACATACTCGTCATAGCTCAATACTTCTTTTGCTTCACTGTCAGCAGCCTCTGTGGTTTCTTCTGCAGTAGTAGTCTCCTCTGCGGTTGTTTCAGCAGCTGTGGTTTCAGCAGCAGTTGTCTCGGTAGCTGGAGCAGTCTTCGCACATCCAACAGCCGCCATAGACAGGGCCATGGTCATAGCCAGTACAGATAATTTTTTCATAATGTTCCTCTCCTTTATTGTGATTGCATTCTATCGACAGGTCCAAATGGATCAATGTCTGAATCAGAGTTTATTATATCGAAAAAACCAGGAAAATCAAGAGATTGCCTGGTTTTTCACAAAAACATATAAAGTTATACCATGTTTTTTAAGAAATAAGATACTGAATCGTTACGAAATAAGGAATGGAGCCATGCAGTTTACCGGTGCTTTTTTGTAAAGTATACCACATTCCATCCGATGATCAATAGCCATGCCACTCCAAGGGATGTCAGCAGTACCTTTGCAGTGGTTGGAAGCGATCCCAGATCCTTTGCTCCATTTTGGCTGCCGGTGGTCTCCATATGCTCATCCAGATGATAGAGAGCGGTCACATCATCAAATAATTTCTCCATATATGCTTCATCCACCGTTTCCTTCCGCCGGACGGATTTGACAGTATTTTCAATCAACTGGCCGGCTGCATTCCTTAAAGAGGTAGAGCCGTTGAAAACCGGAGTCACAAAGGTGTCTGCCGCATGGTCTAACAGCAGCCTGGACGCTTTGATCTTTACATCATAATAAGTATCATTGTCTTCCCCGGCCCTGGATAAATAATCCTGGTATTCGGCGCTTGCCTGGGCCTTTGAGGTGACAGGAACGTAGCCTTCTGTCTGGGAGTAGGCGATCTGTACGTCATTGGACAGCAGATACTGGGTAAAGAGCCAGGACGCTAACACCTCCTGGGGATCATTTTTATTGAAGATACAGATGGAAGGACCCTGGGAGATCATCTGCGGGTGTTCCGGGTCAAACTGCGGAACAGCCATGACCTCTGTTGTAAAATCGATAAATGCGTCAGCGCTGATGTCAGACAGTGGCGCATGGCTTCCCATCCAGGTGGAACCGGCGGTGGAGTCAATGGCAAAGACACACTGACCTGCATTTAAGAAGTTGGCCGGATAGCTGGAGATCTTAAAAGTGGAAAATGCCCCGGTTTTGGCGTGATCCGCAATGGTGTAAAGCAGATCCCTGGTGGTATCATTAAAAATCTGGATATTACCGTTTTCATCGGAATACCCGGCATGCTTCTGCTTTAGCATCTGGATCATCATGTTGTCCGTGGATTTGTAAATAAATGGGATCATGACCTTCTGGCCATTTAAGGTGTAAACGCCATTTCCATCCTTTTTTGCGGCGGCCTCTGACACTTCCCATAGAAAGTCCCAGGTCAGAGTGTCTGGAATGGTATAGCCCAGCTTTTCCACCAGATCCCGGTTGATATAGCAGGCTTCTGTGGAGCGCATGTAAGGAACGGCGTAGTAGGTGCCGTTAAAAGAGCATTCATCCAGGAACTGTGGGATGATCTCTTCTCTGGTCGGTGAATCAAAGGCGATTTCGCTGCCGCCAAGCCCAAAACGGCTGTCTGCAAATAAATCATTTAACGGAACCACCACCTGATCACCAGTCAGATAGGTGGCAATGTGATCCGGATACGTGATACAGACATTAGGGGTTGTTCCGGTGGAAATGTTGGTGATCACATCGTTATAGATTTTTCCATAGTCTGTATACAACCGTAGATTTACGGTGATGTTGGGGTAAATGGCCTCAAAGTCTTCAATGGCTTTCTTGTAAATATCTGTCTGCCGTTTATTTGTATCATTTTTTGCCCAGAAGGTGATCTCGTAATTGCGGTTCGTTTCAAATGTTTCCGGAACAGAAAAGGTTTCCGCCTGCTGTCTTGCACCATGGCAGCCGGAGAAGACCAGAGATGTACCTGCGGCTGCAAGGCACATGGAAAGGCACATGGCGGAACGATGTTTGTGCAGGTGCCTGCGATGGTTCACAGAAGCATCAGAACCGGATCGCGCTCCAGATGCCTCCAGGTGCTGTAATCGTTTCATAAATTCCATCATCCTTTGATACCTCCCTGTGACACGCCGGCCATGATCTTTTTCCGGAACAGGAAAAACAGCAGGATCAATGGCAGGGAAATCACCACAACTGCTGCCATCATAGCAGGGATATTCTCGCGGCCAAAGCCATTTTCCCGGATTTCCTGGATACCGTTGGATACCAGAAAATAAGCGGGATCGTCGGTGATCAGACGCGGCCATGCGTAGGAATTCCAGCACTCGATGACTTTTAAAATGGTTACGGTGATCAGGGTCGGACGGCAGATGGGGAGCATGACCTTCCATAAATATTTCAGATCAGAGGTTCCGTCCACCTTGGCGGCCCGGTAAAGTTCATCGGGAACCTGTTCAAAATTTTCTTTCAATAAATAGATGTAAAACACGGAAGTGACCGACGGAAGTACCAGTCCCGCGAAGGTGTTACGCAGTTTCAGATTGGTGATGGTGGCAAAGTTGGTGATGATCACTAACTCTGTCGGAATCATCATCAGGGACAAAAACAGGGTAAATACCAGGTCATTTCCACGGAAATTCAGTCTGGCAAAGGCATAGGCGGCTAATGTGATCACAAAAAGCATCAACGCTGTGGTGATCACGGTAAAGATCAGGGTATTCAGAAGATATCCCATCAGCGGAACCGCTGTAAATGCGTTGCGGTAATTCTCAAGGGTAGGCGCCAGCGTGAAAAATGAAGGCGTGTGTTCTGCGTTGTAGGCGCCATAATCCTTCAGGGATGTCAGCACCATCCAGTAAAATGGAAACAGGACGATCACCGCCCATATGGTCAGAAGGAGGTAGGTCACTGCCTTTTGCACAGCTGCAAAGGTACTTTTGGGATCTTTTTTACGATGCGGTTCCATTTCCTACTCCTTTCTTCCGTGACCGGCGTAAGACCGGCTGACCATCAGGTTGATGCAGGTAATGGTCAGGACGATGATAAATAAAATGACGGCGGCAGCGGAAGCATAGGATGGAAATCCACCGCTGTTGCCATAAAGCATATCGTAGATGTAGCCGACGATGGTGTTCATACCGGCGGCATTTAAGTCTGTTCCAAACAGAGCCACCACATCGCTGTAGGCCTTAAAGGCGCCGATAAATCCGGTGATCACCAGATAGAAGATCATCGGGGAGATCATCGGCAGGGTGATCCGCAGGAAAATGCGAAATGCGGAGGTGCCGTCCACTTTGGCTGCCTTGTAGTAGTCCCGGTTGACGGAGGCTAAAGCACTGGTGAGGATCAGAATCTTAAACGGCATGACCACCCAGATGGTATAAATGCACAAAACTGTCATTTTTGCCCAGTAAGGACCGGAGATAAAGTCCACGGAATTACCGCCAGACCACTGGATCAGCAGATTGATCAGTCCGTCCGTATACTCGGTTTTCTGGAACAGTACCATAAAGACCAGACCGACTGCCAGGGTGTTCGTTACGTAGGGCAGAAAATAGATGGTCTGGTAAAGGTCTCTCAAAGGACGGATGGAGCTTAGGCCCAGAGAGATCAAAAGCGCCAGCAGAGTGGAGACCGGAACCGTGATGATCACCAGGATAAAGGTGTTTTTTACCGCCTGCAGAAAATAGGTGTCATGCAGCACATAGGAATAGTTGTAAAGTCCTGTACCGAAGTAGCTCTGGGAAGCAAAATTATAGCCCTCTTCCGCAGAATATACGAATACATCGATCAGCGGATAGACCATAAAAGCGCCTAAAAACAGCAGAGCCGGCAGCAGATACAGCCAGGCCTTTGAATTGTGTTTATTCATAGGAATTCACCTCATGGTTGGTGGAGAATGGAATCCGTTCTCCGGTTTCTGCCTGGAATAAATGCACTTTTCCTGGTTTTAAGGAGAAGCTTACAGTTCTGGCACCTGGATCGGGGAGTTTGTCTGTGTTGGTGATGGCACGGATCACCGGGTTTTCACAGTCTGGATGGGAGGCGGTGATGCTGGTGTCACGTCCCATGACTTCGATCCGGTTCATATGGCAGGAGAGAGGACCGTCTGGACGGTAGATAAGTCCCTCCGGCCGGATGCCTGCGGTCACTTCCTGATCAGAAACTCCTGGAGTGGCAAGAACTGCGTTCTTTCCAATAAAAAGAGTCTGATCCTTGACAAAGCCGTGGAAGACATTGATCGGTGGTGTGCCTAAAAACTTGGCTACAAATAAATTGGAGGGGAAATCATAGACATCCTGAGGCTTTCCCAGCTGCTGCAGAATTCCATCCTTCATCACGGCGATCAGGTCACAGATGCTCATGGCTTCTTCCTGGTCATGGGTGACAAAAATGGTAGTGATCTTTGTCTCCCTCTGGATCCGGCGGATCTCTTCACGGGTCTGGAGACGGAGTCTGGCGTCTAAGTTGGACAGCGGCTCGTCTAAAAGCAGGACGTGGGGCATTTTCACCAATGCCCTGGCGATGGCGACACGCTGCTGCTGGCCGCCGGACAATTCACTGGGACGGCGTTCCATCAGCTCGTCAATCTGAACCAGCTTTGCTGCTTCATCCACCCGGCGCTTCAATTCCTCTTTTGTTAATTTATCTTTTCCCTTTAAATTTTCCAATGGAAACTGGATGTTCTGGCGGACCGTCAAGTGAGGATACAGGGCGTAATTCTGGAACACCATGCCCACGCCCCGGTGTTCCGGCTCTAAGGCAGTCACATCCCGGTCTCCGAAGAAAATGGTTCCTTCCGTGGCTTTTTCCAGTCCGCAGATCAGATTCAGCGTGGTGCTCTTTCCACAGCCGGATGGGCCGAGAAGCCCCACTAATTTACCATCCGGGATTTCCAGGGTCAGATCGTTGACTGCAGTGATCTCACCCCGCGTTTTTTTATTGCGGTCAGGGAACCGTTTTGTCAGGTTCCGAAGCAGTATTTTCATAATGATTTCCTCCAATACAGAAAGCAGACTTTAAAAACGATTATAGCGGACTTTCTTCAATAACGCAATGATTTCACGATCCAAAAGCGTTCAAAAAGAATGAAAAAAGAATCAACAAACTGTTGAAATAAAATTGACAAATAGTTGAAATACTGCTATACTCACTTTAACACATAAAAAGGTTGAATTGATGAAACAAAAATGAGATCAAGAGGACAGGAAAGGACTTCGTAATGACAAAAAAAGAAGCGTTTGATTTCCTGGACCGGATGGCGAGAGGGATTGCCGTCATGTTCGGAGAACAATGTGAAACCATTGTCCACGAGATGGATGGACAGAAAGTGAAGAACCTGGCGATCTATAATGGACATGTATCTGGAAGGACTACAGGATCCACGTTGAGTATTTATGGAAGGGATACCATGATGGATGAGGAAGACCCGAAAGTGAATCTGGATCTGGACTATGTGAACCAGATGGTGATCACTTCTTCAGGAAAGACCATGAAGTCCTCCACGTTTCATTTCCGGGGAGAGGATTATCATTTTGCTCTGGGTATCAACTATGATATCTCAGTGATGAGCCAGATGAGCCGGATCATGGACGGACTGCTGCGGACGGATGCCACCCTGCAGACTTCCCTGTTCGGTACGGGAAACAGCATGGAAGAGGTGTTTGAGTCCTGCAGCGAGATGGTGAAGAGACCATTTTCCCAGATGCAGAAGGCGGACCGGCTGACCTTGGTCAGTATTTTAAAAGAAAAAGGATTTTTCCAGATGCAGCGCAGCGTTCCTTACGCGGCAGAACGTCTGGGAGTCACAAAATATACGATTTATAATTACTTAAATGAATTAGGCGGCGTATAAAGCCAGGAGGGGTTACGAATGAAAATCGTAGAGGCGCAGGAAGCCAGAGAGAAGCTGACCATGCCGGTCTGCATTGATCTGGTGCGTACTGCATTAAAGGAACTGGAGGAGGGAAACTGGACACAGCCGGTCCGCTCCATTGCGGTACTTCCGGGCGGAGAAAAATTTGGATTTATGCCAGCCTGGTTAAAGGACAGTTACGGTGCAAAGGTGCTGGTAGCATGTCCACAGAATGCCGGAACTGCTTATCCATCCCACATTGGTTATGTGATGATGTTTGACGGAGCCCACGGTGAGGTCATGGGACTGGCAGACGCTTCCGTGATCACAGAGGTCCGGACCGGCGCTGTATCTGGAGTGGCTACGGATCTGCTGGCAAGAAAAGACGCCCACCATCTGGCAGTGATCGGCGCCGGAGCCCAGGGACGTTCCCATCTGGCAGCCATGATGGAGGTACGGGACATCCAGAAGGTCACCGTTTATGACCAGAGAAGAGAAGCTGCAAAAAAGTATCAGAAAGAGATGGAAGAGAAGTACAAGATTCCAGTGATGGTGTGTGACAGTGTGGAAGAGGCTGTAAAAGGAGCCGAGATCATCTGTACCGTAACGCCAAGTAAGGAGCCATATCTGAAAGCAGAGTGGATCACCCCGGGAGCCCATATCAATGCGGTGGGCGCTTTTACACCGAACACCAGGGAGATCGAAAGCAGTCTGATGGCAAAAGCGAAGCTTTACGCCGATCAGGTGGAGGCCATGAAGAAGGAATGTGGAGAGTACCTGATCCCGAAGAATGAGGGACTTTTCGGGGAAGAACATATCACAGGTTCCATCGGCGGGATTTTAGCCGGACAAGTACCTGGAAGAGAAAATGACACAGAGATTACCCTGTTTGATGCATTGGGACTGGCAGTAGAGGATGTAGCATGCGGCCGTTTCCTTTGCAGAGAATAAGACATAAAATCAAAGAGGAGAAAAGAATATGAAAAAAAGAGCACTTGCACTGGCATTAGCCGGAGCCATGACAGCTTCTCTGACTGCATGCGGGACTTATCAGAACAGCGGCACAGAGACCACCAAAGCAGCAGAGACAACAACGGGAGCAGCAGGAGAGACAACGACAGCAGGAGAGACTGCATCTGAGGGAGAAGTAAGTCAGGATTTTACGATGGCATATAACGGGATCGTTACGTTAAACCCGATCATGAGCCAGTCTTCCAACGATGTGAACGTCTTTTATCTGACCCAGATCCAGTTGGTGCGTTACTATGGGGACGAAGTTCAGTGTGATGCAGCAGAAACGTATGATGTGAATGATGACTGCACGGTTTACACCTTCCATTTACGTGACGGTTTAAAATGGTCCGATGGTGTTGATCTGACAGCGAAGGATTTCGAGTATGCAGCATACTGCTTACTGGCTCCTGAGATGGGAAGTCCGGCAGCCAGCAGCTGGTATGCCATCAAGAACGCAAAACAGTTCAACAATGGAGAAGTAACGGACTGGTCTGAGGTTGGCGTGAAGGCTCTGGATGATAAGACCTTAGAGATCACCATGGATCATCCGTTAAATACCTTTGATAAGACCATCGCAGTAAAAGGCTTATATCCACTGCGCCAGGACTTCGTCGAGAAAGTCGGAAGCGATAAATTAGGTTCTTCCGTAGATACCATGCTTTACTCTGGCCCATACACCATCACAGACTGGGTACTGGACAGCAGCATGGAATTAAAGAAAAATGATCTGTACTGGGATGCTAAGGACTCTTTCCCAACGGAGAATCTGCATTTCGTAGAGGTTGATGACGCCAATACGAAAGTGGCGATGTTTGAAAATGGTGAGATCGACGCCATCGAGCAGGTTTCCAGCCAGTATTTTGATCACCTGTCTGATTACCTGTACAGCTATACCGGCGGCGGTTTTATGTGGCTGTGGTTCAACCAGAAGGGTACCAGCGAGGAGACCTCTAAACTGCTTAGCAACGGAAACTTCCGTCAGGCATTAAGCTATGGCTTCAACCGGAACGCAACCGTAGCAGCAGTAAACCGGATGCACAAACCATCCAACCGCCAGGTTGATTCTAATTTCGTTGGACCAAACGGCGGCAAATTTGTTGACGAGTATCCAGTGAATTCCGTACCGTTAGACGGTGATGTAGAGCAGGCAAAGGCATATCTGGCAAAAGCCATGGAAGAATTAGGCTACAGCGATGTTTCCGAGCTTCCACAGTTAAGTCTGGTAACCTGGGATGCATCTGAGCAGAAGCTTCTGTTGGAGACTATCATTGACCAGTGGAAACAGAACTTAGGTCTGACCAATATCCAGTTAAACCAGTATGTGATCGGTACTGCGATCGGAAGCTTCTATGATTTAAGCTATGATATCTTCTGCATCACATGGGAGACAGATGTACTTCCAACCGATGTGATGGAGTCCATGATGACCGGCGGCGAGTGTAACTATGGTATCTGGAGTGATCCAGAGTATGATAAGCTGGTAGAACAGGCAGTTCTGGAGATCGATCCTGTAAAACAGGCAGAATTGACCTCCCAGGCAGAGCAGATCTTCCTGGACGATGCAGGCATTGTACCGATCTTTGAGAACAGCAACACCAGCGCCGTACAGTCTTATGTAGAGGGCTTCCAGATGACCGCCATCAACAGCGGCTATCAGTTCAACCATCTGGTCGTAAGAAAGTAAAAATCAGCTACGCAAAGGAAACGGGCGGCGAATAACCGCCCTTTTCGTAACTGTTCCGGTGCTTTTGCCGTTATGGTTCGTGCAGCAGGTCATAGACCTGCAGAATAGATGGAGGAGGAAAACGTTGAAACAGTACATTTTGAAGAGACTGGTCATTTCCATTGTGACCATCTGGCTGATCGCTACCAGCAGTTTCTTTTTGCTTCGTGCGCTGCCAGGCAATCCATTTACCACCCAGCAGATGATGAGTCCGGAAATGTTAAGTAAAATGATGAGTTATTATGGTCTGGACCGTCCGCTGATGGAGCAGTATGTGACTTTTATGAAAAATCTTCTTCATGGTGATTTCGGATATTCTTTAAAATATGTAGGAAAATCCGTCAATGGCGTGATCGCCCAGACATTTCCGGTATCTGCCCAGTTAGGACTTCAGTCCTATGCCATCAGTTTCCCTGTGGGAATCCTGTTTGGTATTATTGCAGCCAGAAAACGAGGAAAAGCCATTGATTATACCTTAGTTGGCTTCTCCGTATTGGGTGTTTCTATCCCGGTATTTATTCTGGCGTCTTTGCTACAGTATGTGTTTGCGATCCGCCTTGGCTGGTTTCCGGTTGCCCAGTGGAAGAGTTTTGCTTATACCATTCTTCCGACACTGACTCTGGCCATCGGTTCTATCGCCGGAAAGACCAGGACGATGAGAACTTTGATGCTGGAAGTGATCTCAGAGGATTATGTAAAGACTGCAAAGGCCAAAGGACTTTCCTCCTTCCGTATTGTGTTAAATCACCAGATCCGTAATGCGATCATTCCTATGATCCCGTCTTTAGGTATGGAGATTGTGTCCATCCTGATGGGGTCGTTCGTGGTAGAGCAGATTTTCGCTATTCCCGGAATCGGCGCTTATTTTGTCAGCTCCGTACAGAGTCTGGATTACACCATGACCCTGGGACTGACCGTATTTTTTGGAACTTTTGTTGTTGGGGCCAATTTTATCATTGACTTGATCTATGGCCTGATCGATCCCCGTATCCGGGTTACAAAGTGAGGTGAGTATCATGGCAAATTCAGAAATGGAACTGTTCGATGATTCCGATTTTATCACCCTTCCCCAAGGGGAAAATAAGGGAGATGTGATGGTGCGGCCAAGCGTCAGCTACTGGAGTGATGTATGGCGCCGGATCTGCAGCGACAGGGTAGCCATGGTCAGTCTGGCTGTGATTACGATCATCGCTCTGATGGCGGTTTTTGCGCCAATCCTCTGTCCTTATAAATATGAAACAACCGATCTTCTGGCAACGAATTTAGGACCATGCAGAGAACATTGGTTTGGCACAGATTCGCTGGGACGAGATCAGTGGGCCAGAGTCTGGGTCGGTGCAAGGACCTCTCTTCTGATCGGTATCGGCGGCGCCATCGTTCCCCAGATCATCGGTATTTTCCTGGGGGGTATCTCCGGATATTTCGGAGGCTGGGTGGATATGCTGATCATGCGTATCATCGATATCGGTGTCTGCATCCCATCCCTGGTTTATGTGACGCTGATCATGCTGTGGCTGGGGTCCGGTCCGGTTGCCATCGTCTTAGCCATCGCCATCACCGGCTGGATGGATTCTGGACGGGTAGTCCGTGGGCGTATGCTTCAGTTTAAGAACCGGGAGTTCGTTCTGGCGGCAAAGACCCAGGGCGCATCTTCCCTGCGGATCATTTTCCGCCATATTTTACCGAATATTTTAGGACAGCAGGTAGTCAGCATTTCTTCTGCGATCCCGGGAGCGATTTTTTTGGAGGCATACCTTTCCTTTATCGGACTGGGAATTAAATCTCCTATGACTTCCTGGGGACAGTTATGCCAGATGGGAGCTTCCTTCTACCGTCTGTATCCGTATCAGCTGTTTATCCCGGGCGTTTTCATCAGCGTAACGATTTTAGCCTTCTATCTGTTTGGCAACTGCTTACGGGATGCGCTGGACCCACATTTACGGAACTGATCATACCGCGGGAGAAAGGAAGAAGAACATATGAGTGAACACTTGTTAGATGTACAGAATTTGCGGGTGTCCTTTGACACATATGCAGGAGAAGTGCAGGCAGTCCGCGGCGTCAGTTTCTATATCGACAAAGGGGAGACACTTGCGATTGTAGGTGAGTCTGGTTGTGGAAAATCAGTGTCCATCCAGACAGTGATGGGACTGCTGCCGATGCCTCCGGCCAGGATCAAAGAAGGCCATATTTATTATGAAGGAAAAGATTTAACCACTTTGACGGATAAACAGATGGAAAACTATCGTGGAAAAGAATTTTCCATGATTTTTCAGGATTCCATGACCAGTTTAAACCCGACTATGCGGGTAGGCAGGCAGATGGTGGAAGCAATCCTGGTCCATCAGAAGATCAGCCGGGAAGAGGCCAGGGAGCACGCCATCAGCCTCCTTGGAAAAGTAGGTCTGCCAGAACCGGAAAAGGTATTTAAACGGTATCCCCACACCATGTCCGGCGGTCAGCGTCAGCGTGTGATGATCGCCATGGCCATGGCCTGCAATCCGAAGATCTTATTTGCCGATGAGCCGACGACAGCCCTGGATGTGACCATGCAGGCGCAGATCCTGGATCTGATGAACAGCCTGAAAAAAGAAATGGGAACTTCCATTTTGCTGATCACCCACGATCTGGGGGTAGTGGCAAAGATGGCAGACCGGATCGCGGTCATGTATGCAGGAAAAGTGGTGGAATACGGCGATGCCAGACAGATTTTCTATAACCCATGTCATCCATATACCTGGGGACTTTTGGGGGCGATGCCGAATCTGATCCAGGAAGTAAAGAGCGAGTTGTACGCCATTCCTGGCACTCCGCCAGATCTGTATGCACCGCCGAAGGGCTGTGCCTTTGCGGCCAGATGTCCATATGCCATGGGAGCCTGCCTGAAGGCAGATCCTCCGGAATATACCTGCTCTGACGGGCACATTTCCCGGTGCTGGCTGATGGATAAACGGGCGAAAGAAGTGACACCGCCGGATGGAGTCCCGACACTGCCAAGAGGAGGAAAAGAACATGAGTGAGAAGACGCTTCTGGAAGTGGAAGGACTGAAAAAATATTTCCAGGTGGGAAAAGGCCAGACCTTAAAGGCGGTCGATGACATTTCCTTCCAGATCAAGAAAGGCCAGACCTTAGGACTGGTTGGAGAGTCCGGCTGTGGAAAGACTACGGTGGGAAGAACCCTGCTGCGTATCTATGAGCCGGACGCAGGAAAAATCCTTTTTGACGGCAAGGATATCAGCCGGGTCAGCAAAAAAGAGGCCAAGGAGCTGACCAGGAGAATGCAGATGGTGTTCCAGGATCCATATGCATCCCTGAATCCATTTTTTACGGTTGGAGAGATCGTAGAAGAGGGAATGAAGATCCACAAAATGTACCATAGCGAAACAGAGCGGATGGAGCGGGTTTATGAGCTTCTGGAGATGGTAGGTTTAAATAAAGACCATGCGAACCGTTTCCCACATGAGTTCTCCGGCGGCCAGCGCCAGAGGGTGGGAATTGCAAGAGCTCTGGCGTTAAATCCGGAATTTATCGTCTGTGATGAGCCGATCTCCGCACTGGATGTGTCCATTCAGGCCCAGGTAGTCAATATGTTGATGAAGTTCCAGGAAGAAATGGATCTGACTTATTTGTTTATCGCTCATGATCTGTCTATGGTGCGCCATATTGCGGATCAGACGGCGGTGATGTATCTGGGAACCATGGTGGAGTATGGAAGTACCAGGGATGTGTACGAGCATCCGGTCCACCCATATACCAGAGGACTTTTATCGGCAGTCCCTGTGGCTGATCCGGACTATGAGAAAGCCCATAACCGGATTCCTATGGATGGCGAGGTGCCAAGCCCCATCAATCCGAAGCCGGGCTGTCGCTTCTGTGCCCGCTGCCGGAAGGCGACTGCCCAGTGCCATGAGGAAACACCAAAATTGCGAGATGTAGGCGGCGGTCATATGGCAGCCTGCTGGAATCTATGACATCAGGGAAAAAAGCCAAAGCCCGGATGTTAAAATGATAATAGAAAGAAGGTACCTGTATGAATACCAAAGAAATGATGCAGATCGCCCTGGATCTGGCTGGACTGACGGAAATGCCGTCTGACACTTCTATTTCCGTTGAGGGAGAGGATATTACAAATGTACTGGCAGGGATCGATATGGGAACCGCAGAGCTTGCCCTGGCACGCCAGCTGGGATATGACTGCGTATTCCGTCATCATAACCTGACCCCGGCCATGGGAAAATTAGGTTATTTAGTAGCAGAAGACCATTATAAGAAAATGGTGAAAAACGGAGTCCCGGTCAATGTAGCACAGAAGCTGGTGGAGTATCGGAAACGTTCCACGGAGATCATGTTCCATGCCAATAACTTTGACGGAGCGCCATCGGTGGCAAGATTGTTAAACATGCCATTTTTAGGAATCCACACACCTGCGGATCTATTAGGTGAGAGAGCAGTGGAAGCAAAGGTGGCTGAGGTAATGGCAGAAAAGGAAAATCCGACGGTTCAGGATCTGATGGACCGGATCTTGACCATCCGTGAGTTTAAAGAGGCTCCAGAGGGCCAGAAACCAGCTATCTGGGTTGGTTCTCCGGAAAGCTATTCTGGAAAAGTCCTGGTAGAGTTTTCGGGTGGCCTGTCTGCGGAGCTGGATGAGGTAAAGGCTTATATTGACGCAGGAATCGGAACCTTCGTCTGCATGCACATGGAAGGCGACATCGTTAAGGCATTACAGGAAGACAACCGCTGTAACGTGATCGTAACCGGACATATGGCCAGCGATTCTGTCGGTATGAACCGGATCATGGATGAGTGGGAGAAGCATGGAATCAAGACAACCAGAATTGGAGGCTTGGTATAAATGGCAGAACTTCTGATCAAAGGCGGCAAGGTGATCGATGGGACCGGAAATGCCGGATATGAAGCAGATGTTTTTGTAAAAGATGGAAAGATCGCAAAAATTGTAAAAATTGCGAAAAACAAAAAAAACAAAACAAGTTCGCCGGATTTTGCAGCGGCAGCTGTACAGGTGCTGGATGCAAGAGGAAAGCTCGTGACACCAGGATTTATCAATATGCATTCCCATTCGGACTGCTCCGTTGCCATGTATCCGGAGATGGAATCTACTCTGGGACAGGGGATTACCACAGAGTTTGCCGGACACTGCGGACTGGGTGTGGCACCGGTGGACAAATACTGGCTGTATATGTTCCCGGAGAAACGGGCATTTTCCAGAGTGATCCCGGAGCCCATCGGAGGCATCAATCCCTATGACGCTTACGTAGTTCCAACAGACTGCCTGAGGAAACCATTTGAAGAAGCTTATGGAGAAACATTGGACTGGTCTACCTATGGAGAATTTACTGACCATATGAGAAAACGCGGCATGGGAGCCAATCTGGTATTGGTGGCAGGTCATGCCCAGATGCGGCTTCAGGCTATGGGTCTGGATTATATGAGGGATGCCACAGAAAAAGAGCTTCAGGCCATGGAAGCCTCTTTAAATGATGCCATGGATCATGGAGCCATCGGCCTTAGCCTTGGCCTGGACTATGAGCCGGGAATGTTTGCCGGGGAAGAGGAGCTGCTGCGTCTGATGAAAGTGGTGGCAGAGCGGGATGGCATCGTGACAGCCCACACCAGAAGCAGAGATCATGCCTATTACGGTCATTCCCAGAATTTCCTGGATGGTCTGAAGGAATTTATAGAGCTTGGCAAAAAGAGTGGAGCCAGAATCCATGTGAGCCATATCCAGAACGGATATCATATGGAACCAGAAGACGATAACCTGACAGCCCTGGCAGTGGAGCGCACACTGGAAGTGTTGGAAACGGCCAGAAAAGAAGGAGTCCGTGTGACCTGGGATGTGATCCCTAAATATGCCTTTGGCCCATTCCATTATCCAATGGCCGCCGGCATGTTCCAGCCTTATGTGGAGCAGTGCGGCGGCTGTCAGGAATTTTCCAGAAAACTGGCGATTGGCACTTACCGCCAGAATATCGAGAAAGAGATCCGTTCCGGCAACCACGCATCCAGAGGGATTTTCACCCGGTTTAATCCGAAAAATGATCCAAACTGGGATACGGCGAAGGTAATTACCAGATGCAGTGATGAAACTGTGGTTGGAAAGACCATCCGGGAGGCGGCTGCCGGAAAAGACAGTCTGAGCTTTTTGCTGGATCTTCTGGAAAAAGACCCTTATGTGGCAGTGATTCCATTAGGAAGAAGGCCGGTTTCTACACCAGACCGGGATGCTTTTGTGGCAAAAGAGGAAGCTACCATCGGGCTGGATACCTGGACCTTTCGTTATGATGCAGCTCTTTCAGAGGGGGATATGCCGCTGGAGTGCGGTTCTCCGGCAACTTACGAGGGAATGACCGTATTTTTCCAGACAGAGCGGGAAAAACAGGTTCCGGTGGAAGTGACTGTCCGGAAACTGACCGGCAATGCGGCGAAAGAGCTGGGACTTTGTGACCGGGGACTGGTAAAGGAAGGTCTGGCTGCAGATCTACTGGTGATTGATCTGGAACATTTTGACCCGAAAGAGAATCTGGCGGATCCGAGGCATGCTCCACAGGGACTGGATTATGTGCTGGTCGGCGGGGAGATTGCTGTGGACCACGGCGTACATACCCATGTGAACCAGGGACAGATTTTACAAGCTGCACAGTGGCAGAAAACGGAAGGAAATGAAGTATGAATAAGTTTGATTTTGAGACCATTGCGGATTCCATTGATTATGGGTTCGGAACGGATTTTTCCATGGAACACACCATGATGGCAGGGGCACAGCTTCACGTAAAGACTGCTCCGTCTGTGATCCGGGCATTAAAAGGCTTATCAGAGGCGGGGCTGTTTGGCTGGACTCCGTCAGATGAGAAAAAATATATAGACGCAACCGTAAACTGGATGAAAACAGTTCGGGAATGGAATGTACGCAAAGACTGGATCGTGCCATCCTATGGTATTTTACAGGCGATGTGTACTTCTATCCGCGCATTTACCGATCCGGGAGACGGCATCATCATCCAGCCGCCGGTGTATTTATTATATGCCAGAGCCATTGACCGCTGCGGACGTAATCTGGTGAATAACCCATTGGTATACAAGGGTGATCACTGGGAAATGGATTTTGTGGATCTGGAAGAGAAAATGAGCAGACCGGAAAATAAGCTGATGCTGTTATGCAACCCACACAACCCAACGATGGATGTGTGGGAGAAGAAGGATTTAGAGCGGGTGGCCCGTCTGGCAGCCAAATACCACGTGCTGGTGGTCGTGGATGAGATCTACGCCGAGCATGTGTGGGAAGAGGGGCTGATGGTTCCTTATGGAGCTCTTTCTGATGCGGAGCACAACTGCATTGTCTGCACCAGCCTTGGAAAGTCTTTTAACTTTACCGGTACCAGCCATGCCAACATCATTATCCCGGATGACGCCATCCGAGGCGCCTATATTACCCAGCGCAACAGCGATCACTACGGCAGCTTAAGCCCATTTATGAGAGCGGCTCTTCTGGGCGGATATACCAAGGAGGGCAAAGAGTGGATCGATGCCCTGATGGAATTTTCCGGGGAAAATGAGAAGATCGTCCGGGATTTCTTTGCGGAGAATTTTCCGAAGGTCCATTTCTGCCGCCACCGCGCAGGCACCTTACTGTGGGCGGATTTCCGGGAAATGGGAACCGAAGAAGAAGTCTACGCCTGGTTCCAGAAAGCAGGTGTAGAGCCGGATCTGGGAAGCAAGTACGGAGAAGAAGGAAGAGGTTTTCTGCGGCTTCAGATCGGTATGCCGAAGCGGGAACTGAATTATGCTTTAGAAAGAATAAAAAAGGCTTATGTGAAAGAATAAATAGTTTCACAAGATAAAAAAAGATGGTATAATGACGATAGTTTATGTCAGAGTACCATCTTTTTCCGTATAACAGGAAATTTCGTTGGAATTATCTGTTATACGAAAATAACGCTCCGTGGGAATCATGCGCCAAGTCTCACGGACGTTCGACTTGAAAGGAGAGAAATCATGAATTATGGTATGAGATGCCATGATATCTGTCCGAAAACAGATATTGATACGTTATTTGACACGGTGGCAGCGAATCATGTAGACCAGATTCAGCTGGCCATGGGCAAGTCCATTGCCGGTTACAGCTTTGATCATGGACATTATTCCCCGGGTTTTGCCAGAATGATCAAGAAGAAACTGGATGAGAGAAACATCCACGTGGCAGTTTTGGGCTGTTACATCAATCCGGTGAATCCAGATGAGAAAGAGCGCCAGAAAGCGGTCCAGAAGTTTATTGAGCATCTGAAATACGCCAAGGTGATCGGGGCTGATATGGTGGGGACGGAAACGGGCCGTTATGACGCGGATTTCAAAGTAGTTCCTTATACTTATACGGAAGGCTGCTATCAGCTGTTGTTAAAGAGTATGCGGGAAATTGTCTCTGCAGCGGAAAAATTAGGTGTGACTGTGGGAATCGAGGCGGTTCATGACCACACCCTGTATTGTCCGGAGATTATGAGACGGTTCTTAGAAGATATCGACTCACCAAATGTAGAAGCCATCTTAGACCCGGTGAACCTGATCAGTGCGGATAACTATCTGGATCAGGACGAAGTGATCAATAAGGCTTTCCGCCTTTACGGAGACCGGATCAGCGCCATCCATGTGAAGGATTTTGTGATGAAGGACGGTCAGCCGGAGTTTGCGTATGTAGGCGATGGACTGCTTCATTATGAAACGCTGATGCGGAATCTGAAGAAAGACAAGCCATACATCGCAATGCTTCTGGAGAATTCCACTCCGGAGCGGTATCATAAGGATGTGGAGTATCTGCAGAAGATTTATGATGCAGTATAAAGATAGAAAATCAGGAGGATATAAGCATGACATTAAAAGAAGAAGCACTGGCAAAACATTATGAGTGGAAGGGTAAGATCGAGGTCATTTCCAGAACCCCGATCAAGAACCGGGAACAGCTGTCTCTGGCATATACCCCAGGTGTTGCAGAGCCATGTCTGGAGATCGCAAAAGATCCAATGAAGGTTTATGAATTGACCAGACGGCAGAATCTGGTGGCAGTGATCACGGATGGAACTGCAGTGTTAGGTCTTGGAGATATCGGTCCAGAAGCAGCAATGCCGGTTATGGAAGGCAAATGTGCTCTGTTTAAAGAGTTTGCAGGCGTTGACGCATTCCCGATCTGTATTGATTCCAAAGATCCGAAGGTGATCATTGATACCATCGCATTGATCTCCAAGAGCTTTGGCGGCATCAACCTGGAGGATATCTCCGCTCCGAGATGCTTTGAGATCGAGGCAGAGTTAAAGAAACGCTGTGATATTCCGGTATTTCATGATGACCAGCACGGAACTGCGATCGTTGTTTCTGCTGCATTATTAAATGCCATTAAGGTAGTCGGCAAAGAGATGGGAACCCTGGAAATTGTGATCAATGGCGCAGGCGCGGCAGGTATTTCTATCGCCAAGATGCTGATCCAGTTAGGCTTTGGCAATGTGATCCTGTGCGATATCAAAGGCGCGATCTATGAGGGAGCTGACTGGTTAAATCCGGCACAGGCAGAGATGGCGAAGGTTACCAATAAAGATAAGAAACAGGGTACTCTGGCAGATGTGATGAAGGGCGCAGATGTATTTATCGGCGTTTCCAGACCGAACCTGGTATCCCAGGATATGGTCCGTTCCATGAATCAGGGTGCGATCGTGTTCCCAATGGCAAATCCGACTCCGGAGATCATGCCGGATGAGGCTCTGGCAGCAGGTGCAGCAGTGGTAGGAACCGGACGTTCCGATTTCCCGAACCAGATCAATAATGTACTGGCTTTCCCGGGTATTTTCAAGGGTGCGCTGGCTGTTATGGCGACAGACATTACAGAGTCCATGAAGATGGCAGCAGCAAAAGCCATCGCAAGCGTGGTAAAACCAGAGCAGTTAACTGCCCAGTACATCCTGCCGCAGGCATTTGATCCAGAGGTTGTACAGGCAGTGGCTGATGCAGTGGCAGAGGACGCGAAAGCTCACGGACTGAACCGTCTGTAATGACAGAAAAAGTAACTGTCCAGCAGATCTGTGCACTGGAGCATTATGAGAAATAATAGTTAAGGAAGAATTGAATGGAAGAAAAGAAGTTCCGAAATAAAGTAGGGTGGTTCCAGTTTCTATGCTGTGCCATGGTGATCTGGAGCCACGCTGGAAATGCTGAGTTATTTTTAGGCAAAGCCGGGAAGAACCACTGGCTGTCACGCCTGGAGTACGTCCATTTTCCGGCAGTGATGGGAGTCAGTATCCCCTGCTTTTTCATGATTTCGGGCTATCTTTTCTTCCGCTTTTTTACCTTTGACCAGTTAACAGAAAAATGGAAACGGCGGGTGCAGACACTTCTGATCCCATATCTGTGCTGGAACCTGCTTTACTATGTGGGATATCTGGCTGGAAGCCGGATTCCGGCAGTAGCGGATATCGTTAACCGGCCAGACCTTCAGTTTTCTTTAAAGGAAATGCTGGAAGCGCTGTTTTTCTATGATTATAATCCGGTCTTCTGGTTTATGTACCAGCTGATCCTGCTGGTGGCGCTGGCTCCGGTGATCTTCCAGTGCATGAGAAGTGTACGGGGCGGTGTGGGATTTCTATTCCTGGTGATGGCAGGTATCTTTTTTCATTTGTCATTTCCGAGGCTTGGTGCAGCTTCCTCCTTGAATCTGGATGCCCTGTTTTATTATGGACTGGGAGCTTTTGGTGCCCTTCACGGCAGAACCTGCATCGAGGGCGCGTGGACGAAACGTCGGTGCCTCATTGGTGTGATCCTTGTATGGGCCGGTATCCGCGCCGGTGTTCCCTATCATACCAGGGCTTTTATTCCTGGGATCGTCGTGGAATATTCCATGGCAGTGTCCGGCTTATGGCTTTTGGTCAATGAAAACTGGCTTCCAATAGAAAGACCGTGGATGAGGCAGACATTTTTCGTCTATGCCCTGCATTTTATTCCGGTGCGTTTCTTGAATAAAGTGGCAGCTATGATTTTTTATGGAAATCAGTGGGTGGCAGCAGCTCTCTATGTGCTGATGCCGGTGATGGCTATGGGGATTTGTTATGTGGCAGCCTGGATCCTGCGCCGGATCACTCCCAAGGTGTGGAGATGGCTGTCCGGCGGCAGGTGAGAAAGAAGACCTCTCAGCAGGTCATAAACGGTTACTTCCGGGTATGGGGCAGACGCCCGCGGAAGAACCGTTTTTTTAATTCTGACCAGTGGAACGGGATCAGCGGATAGATATAGCTTTTTCCGGCGATGGTCTTATTGAACACAATGGCGCAGGCAGAGAAGATGATTCCGGCAATGTAACCCCAGATATTAAAAATGGCGGTCAGAAGCAGAAGAAGCAGTCTCATGAATTTCAGGGCGTAGCCCAGCTCAAAACTGGCCTGGGAGTAGTTAGCCACGGTGACGAAGGCCATGTATAACATGGTTTCTGAGTTGAACCAGCCGGATTTTACCGAGTATTCGCCCAGAACGATACCGGCAATGACGCTCAAAGGGGTAGTCAGCATACTTGGGGTGTTGATGGCCGCCAACCGCAGACCGTCAATGGCGAATTCCAGGATAAAAAGCTGGAATACCAGAGGGACATGAGGAGCCTCTGACAGCTTTAGAAATTCCAGCCAGGGCGGCAGAAGGTGGGGATTCTGCATCAGCATCAGCCAGGTAGGCGTCAAAAGCAGCGTCAGGATGGAGATCACCATGCGGGACAGCCGAAGATAAGTTCCTGTCACCGGAGGAAAATAATAATCGTCTGCTTCTTCAATGATATCAAACACAGAAGAAGGCAGAATCATGGCAGCAGGAGAATTGTCCACCAGAATGATGATATTTCCCTCCAGAATGGATGCCGCGGCGGTATCAGGCCGCTCAGAAAACTTGAATTTCGGGAATGGATTGTACCACTTGTGGGGATAGAGACATTCCGCCAGACTTTCCTGATTCATGGTCAGGGCATCCACATGGATGCTGTTCATCCGTTTCTTGATCTGCGTTAACATTTGCTCATCTACCCGTCCTTTCATGTAGCAGATGGCGATGTCCGTATGGGAACTTTCCCCCATGGTCATGATTTCCATGGTCAGTTTTGGATCACGGATTCTCCGGCGAATCAGTGCGGTATTGAAGATCAGGGTCTCTACGAAGCCGTCTCTGGAACCCCGCATGACCTTGTCTTTTTCTGGTTCTGATACACCTCTGGCCGGATAGGTGCGGCAGTCGATGGCCAGACAGCGGTCATACCCATCAATGAAGACACAGGTGATCCCGCTCAACAGCAGGGTGATGACAGAATCCTCCGTGTCCAGAAGGTCTACTTCGCCATAAGGCACGTACTGTTTGGAAAATTCGTGAACATCCGACGGCATGGCCTCCGGTTTGATGGAAGACCAGGCTTGAAGGATCTTTAGCAAAACCTCGTCTTTGGTAAACCCGTCCACAAAATACAGGCAGGCATCCCTTCCTCCGACCCTGGCTGTGCGGTAGACCACATCAAAATTCGTCCCCACATCCAACAAGGAATGCAAATGAGAAATATTATCAGATAATACGGAAGAAAACTGCATAGTGCCTCCTTTTGACTGGAATGTACGCAATCGTAACATTTATAGATGTCATAGAAGGAGTATTTACAGAAAATAGCAGGTTTATGTATGGAAAAATAGCAGGTAAAATTGACGTAAAAATACATAAATCGACTTTGAAAAGAAATGAAATTGTGCAAAATGACAGTGACAATGGTTGACAGGCGGGAAAATTAATGGTACTATTAATATTGTGAGAAGCACAAAGGGGTGCCTTACATGTAATCTTTTGGCATGGGGATGCCAGAATCTTACAACATATAATGTGACGGTGATAATCGTGACGTGGAAGCTGCTTTCTGTGGGGGAAAGGCAGCTTCCTTTTTTGTATGATAGGAATGTCGGAATTCTGAAAAAGTTATTTCCTAAGATCCAGTTTATTTGCGCAACCCATTCTCTATTTATCATTCAGTTGCTGGAGGAAGGAGAACTCATTACATTAGACCATCCGTTGGAAAGCGATTACTCTGGAGATGGAATCGAGGATATTGCAGAAGATGTGATGGGTGTAGAGATGCCTCAGTACAGTGAGAAAAAACGGAAAATGTATGAGGCTGCAGAGCAGTATTACAGTGCAATTAAGCAGGGAAAGACACAGGAAGGTATTGAACGATTGGGAGAATAAGCAGAAATATACGTTTATTAAAAATACAATCCCTGTCGTAGCAGAGGATCTCTGCAGGGCCGGTTATAACGATACCTCAACAGGAAATGACACCAGGCATGGAGGTTTCGTCATGAGTTCCGAGGCAACAGATCTGAACAGTCTTCTTTCACGCAGCCAGAGACTGGCTGACGAACAGAGAAAGGAGGCACTGGGCAATGTTGACCGGTAAAAATCTGTTAAATGAACTTGTGGATGAACTAAACGAGTTAAAGTTATCTCATATGGCAGCCAAGCTGGACAGTCTGTATCATGCACCTGGATTTTTAGAACTGGATCACATGACTCTGCTGGCAGAGTTGATTGGCGACGAATACCGGGAGAAACTCAGCAAAACACTGACTAACCGCCTTCGTACAGCGAGTGTATGAGAAAATCTCTGTAAATAAGATTCTTCTATGATAATTAAGGGCAATAAGCTTACGGATTAGGCTTATCGCCCTTGTTTTATATATAACAGTTGCTTACAGGCATGTCAAGGGCAGGCGGTTTCCCGCCTGTCTTTTTAAGCTGTCTTTTGATTATTCAGGTAAGCGTCCTTCGTACATAATACTCAGTTCTCCATAGACCTGGTCCCAATCCCGGATTGTGGTAGTCCACTTTTTCGTAGCCTCAAAAGTGGCCAAATACAGGGCTTTTAACAGGGCGGTATCGCTTGGAAATACGCTCCTTTGGCGATTCAGCTTCCGGTAGGTGGAATTCAGTGATTCTATCGCATTTGTCGTGTAAATGACCTTTCTGACAGTGGTTGAGAACTTAAAAATAGGTGAAACAGCATCCCAGTTGTCCTTCCAACGCTTCATGGAATTCGGGTATTTGGGAGTCCATTTTTCAGTTACACGGTCTAAGGCAGCCAGAGCTTTCTGCTCGTCAGCAGCCTGATAGATGGTTTTTAAGTCTGTAGCAAAGGCTTTTCTATCCTTATCCGGAACGTATTTCAGAGTATTTCTTACCTGATGAACAATACATCTCTGGTATTCTGTTTTTGGAAACGCTGCTGCAATCGCTTCCTTAATGCCTGTAAGGCCGTCGGCGCAGATGATCAGGATATCCTTAACTCCTCGATTTTTCAGTTCATTTAAGACTGAAAGCCAGTATTTCGCACTTTCATTGTCACCGATTGTAATGGTCAGGACTTCCTTTTTGCCCTCTGTATTAATACCCAGAATGACATAAGCTGCAAGTTTACGAATGACTCCATTATCCCGCACAGAATAATGGATTGCATCGATGTAAAGGATCGGATATACCTCATCCAGTGGACGGTTCTGCCAGTCTTCAATCTGAGGAAGTATTTTATCTGTCACGTCAGATATGAAACTTTCTGATGCTTCAAAACCATAGATATCTTCGATTGTTTCCGAGATCTGGCGAGTGGTCATTCCCTTTGCATACATAGAAATGATCTTCTGATCAATATCAGAAATATCTTTCTGACGCTTTTTCACAATCTGTGGTTCAAAGGTCGATTTTCGATCCTGTGGGACCTCGATTTCCATAGAACCATACCGACTGTTTACCTGCTTATGTTTATAGCCGTTGCGATAATCATCGTTGTCAGAACGCTCGGACTTTTCGTATCCAAGGTGATCATCCATTTCGGCCTCCATCATTTCTTTAATGGTGCCACCTAAGAGATCTTTGAGAGCATCCTGGATGTCTTCTGTAGTCTCGATATCGTATTCTTCGAGAAGCTGCCGAATGATGTTTCTTTTACCATCGGTCATTTGTACTCTGTGTACAGGTTTCTTTTGTCTTGCCATAATAAAAGGCCCTCCTAATGATATTTATTTTATCATAGAAGGACCTTATGATGGTTATTTTACAGAAAAAGTTTCACAGGCGAGGCTCAACTATTTTACACTACCGCCTGATTATTAACAGGCTGTCTTACCGTTTCAGTCTGCAATATACACTGCCTTCACAGCCTTCTCTAAGAGAAGGTTTACCCTTTCTTCAGTGTAAAATCGCCTTTCCAATTTGACATGCTTCCCCTTCATTCTTTCCCAAACCTCTTCCATGTTATAATTCGCTTCTTTTTTACTTATTTCTTCATAACGTACACTTCTAAGATGTTCCAGCTTTCCATTCTCCCACAACCAGGCTGCTGCCCGAAAAGCCCAGGAGAGCGTTTCCTGACCGCAAAACAGAGCCTTCACAACAAATTCTTCTGTATATTTTTCTCTATAATCCTTCGGATCAAAATTAATACCACCACTCAAACCGCCAAGTTCAATCAGATCATACATGACCAGAACCCACCTTTTAACCTGTTCTATCTCAGACAAAGCTGTATCCAAAAAACGATCCGGACTTATATCAATAGTTCCAACTGTCTCAAATAACTTTGCCATCCGAAACTCATAATCAAACTCATGTCCGGCCAAAGCCGCATGATAAGAGTCCAGACAAAGTTTTACCTCTTTGTCCAAATCATGCTCTTTCAAATACAATACCGCGGCCGCCACATCAAAATGATATTGAAAGCGTCCTGGACGCTTTGGCTTCGGTTCCAGATAGAACTGTCCTTTAAATCCTTTTTTTCTTGCATACTCAATTGTTTTTCTGATATACTCTGCCCGATTATCCAATTCCAGCCGAAGATTCGTATCTGCCATGCATTGATAACCTTCTTTTCCTCCCCAAAACATAATTCCAGTTCCATTGAGCTGCAAAACTGTATCCACATTTATTTTCTCCAATGCTAGGGATTGTAAAAATACGTCTAATGACGGAGAAGTGCCCGCCCCCAACTCTGTCTGTTCCAAATTGATATAATTTCCAGCCCCCCAAAGTAGTTTACTGTTATATTTATTCATCTTTTCTTCAATTATAGCATTCAACTGCTTCTGCTGTTCCTCTGTCTGAAGCAAATTCTCTGCCGGACCGCAGCCTCCTGCCCCCTGCAGACAAAAATATTCAATATCCAGCCTTTTCATCATCTCAAAAGCCAGCTCCGCCTTTTCTGCTTCGTATAATATTCCAGAAGTATGCTTGAACTGCCCTTTCATGCTCTGTGATCCTAAATTATGCCACCAGCTAACTGAAAACGGAAGCCACTCCTTCATTTGCCTTCCACAAATAATTTCTGTTGGCTTATAATACTGATGCACAAAAGAACCTTTACCGTTTCCCTTCATCACTTTCCTCCTTTCCATTTTCCTCATATTATTAAAAATTCACTAAAAAGGGAATGGACAATATCAGAGTATTAATGGAGTTTTTATGACATCTCTGGATAGATTTGGCCTCCCTTTTACCCTTTGGACTGATTTAGGTAGGAATCGGAATTTCTTCGTCGAAATACACAACAAAAGCTCCACCCTCTAACAGGTGGAGCTTTTGTTTATCTCTGGACGGTAAAGTGCAACGTTTGGTCAAACCTACGCTCTGGGCTCAACCGCTGGATGTACCCATCTTCAATTATTTCGTTTACTACTGTGCGGGGAAGAATAGGTCTAGTGGTTCTATCCGAAGTTACATAGCGTTTCCATTTCAAACCATTGACCGAAAACTCTTTATCAGTTTGGTTACCAAACGCCATCTGCCTATAGATATCATTTACACGAATTATACCAGAACGACTAAGTTCCCATAAACATCTGGCAAGACGTGCTGTGGCTCTCATGGGTCTACTCATTCTATCTGCTCCATCATTGGAGCCGTCGATGAACAGCCTTGAAAAAGCATAATCACTCCACACAACGATATCAAATGCTTGGTCAGCCAACATAGGAGATTTACCCTGCGTTTTCCAAATTGTCTGCATGAGCAAAGGCTTTTGATGCTGATAGTATTCTCTTTGGAATGCGTTAATGCTATTACAAAGCAAAGGCATTTTATGTGTTACTTCATAGTCGTTATCCCACATTTGAATGGAAGAACACGCTTCCTCAAAGATTTCTCTAACATGGCGAGAGTGGTCTTTGACTGCATCAAACATACCTAATGCACAGTAGGAAGTCGTTGCAGACCTAATTTTTATCAGAAAGATTCACGATCCAAAGACACAAGATTTTTTACGCCCTCAATCAGGCTGTCCCGCTGTCTCTATATTCGGAAGGATATACACCTATATATTTTTTGAATATGCGACTGAAATACAAGGGGTCATTGTAACCGATTTCTAAAGCAATATCTTTTATCAACATATCAGGATGGGATAAAAGTAGCCGCTGCGCTTCTTCCAATTTCAGATTAAGTATAAATCTCCAGGGAGTCATTCCGACCTGTTCCTTGAACTGTCTGCTCAGGTAGGAGGCATCAAACCCAAATTCTCTGGAGAGGTCAGCGGCGGAGATACTGTTTCGGAAGTTTTCCAGAATATATTTTTCAACCTTCCGGCTGTTGTTATTTTTACTACCTGTTTCAGCAGTATCCAGAGTGCAAGAGGAAAAGAAACTTTGAATTGTGGACTGGAGTTCCTCTAATGATCTGGAATTGGTGATTTCCTCATCTAAATCCACATTCATCTGCTGAAATATGTCATAGCTTCCGCCATTATTTTTTAAATACTGGTAATAAAAAAGCTGCTGTAAAATTGTACAGATCATGTAAGCAGGAGCCTGTTCATGGTGAAGTGAGGAAATCAGTTCTACAATTTTTCGAGCTAAAAGCGGTTCATTGTTATTGCTTAAAGTAATCAAATTGTTGATGGCTGCGGTATATTTTTGAGTGCTGATTGCCGGAGGCGGAAATTGAGCATTCAATAGGATCGGCGTATGCAGAGGAATGCGTTGCATTAGTAGGGCCCTTAATGACAAAAGCGTCTCATAGATGCGGTCATGGCTGTTTTCGCAGATTCCATAGCATAGGTGAATCGGATATTCAAAAATATTAATCTGCCGGAAAAATCGGGAGATGTAATAATCCAGTTCATCGATATTGTTGGGATCAGAAGTGGAAAAAAGGAAAATGAAATATTCATTTTCCAGAATACCGGGTTCACTTTGGGAAAACATATTAGAAGGAAGTGTCTGCTCCAACATTTTGTCCAGCTGTACGGTTTTCCAGATGGATAGTGCGGACAGCGGAAAAAGGAATGGATATGCAGGGTAGCAGCCGGAGGACAGGATGATAACAGCCATTTTCTTAATCTGCGGCAGGGACATTTGAGGCATAGAGGGGGTTCTGCCGACAGCAAACTGATGAAAAAAATGTTGCTGCTGCTCTTTTACAGTGTTAGCATACAATTGTTTCAGCTTACCAAGGGTGTTGGACAGTTCCTCGGGGTCAATGGGCTTTAGCAGATAATCGAAGACACCTAGCTTTAATGCCTTCTTGGCATAGGAAAAATCGTTATAGCCAGAAAGAATGACGATAGGAACATTCAGTGACCGGTTACGGATTTCCTGAATCAGATCAAGTCCGTTCAGAAGGGGCATTTTTATATCCGTAAAGATTATATTAATAGGCTGTGAATTAAGACATTGAAGTACCTCCAGACCGTTTTTTGCCCTGGCGCAGACAATAAAATCAGAATCCAGAGAATGAATAAGTTTTGTAATGCTATTGAGAATCAGAGGTTCATCCTCAGCAACTAGAACGTTAATCATCATTTATATATCCTCCAAGAGTAATTTTGCTGCCTCCCAACCTACTATGGCCAATATCAAAAATGATTCGGGTATCATAAAGCAGATACAGACGAACAACTGTGGATATAATTCCTAAGCCTCCTATTTTAGTATTTAGAATATTCAGGGAAGGGGTGGCCTGGTAATCAGCATAGAGGCGGAATATCTCTTCTTTCGATTGTTCAGAAAAGCCGCAGCCATTGTCGTGAATCTCAACTTGCCATGTTTCGGCAGTTTCTTTATAAAGAATCAGAATTTTCCAGGGTGTCAGGGCGTATTCAAAGGCATGAGAAATACAGTTTTCCACTAACGGCTGCAGGAAGAGCTTTGGACAAACATGTGATAGAGCATTGTTGACCGGGCGAATAATTTTGTATTCTAAATTCTCTCCATATCGTTCTTTCATCAGAAAAAGATAGTTTTCGGTATGGATGAATTCTTGAGACAGTGTGGTAAAATCGTTGCTGTATTCTGCAGAATAGGAAAGCATGTCTGAAAACTTTCGGCAGATTTTCATAATTCTCGGAGCTCCGGCTTCTTGTCCAAGTGCGCTGATAACAGTCAGAATATTGTGAATAAAATGAGGGTTGATCTGCGCCTGCAAAGCAAACATCTGCGATTTCAGATCCTGACGATGCAGATATTCGTTTTTTTCGATTGAATCTTTTAAACGACAGATAATCTCTAAAAAAACATGATGGATCTGTTCCAGTTCCGCGGATTTGGAATCAAAATTTATGTCCAGATTATTAATATCAATAACTGACAGAGAATTTTTTAGATTCCCCAGCGGTATCCGAATATTTTTTTCGACAGTGGCAACTATAATCAGAACAAAGATAATCAGGGAGGCTAATATAAATGCCACAATCGCTATAACGTTTATAATCGGTTGAGCAACGGAGCTGATGGGAAGAATGCTGATAAGCTTCCAGTTAGCGCCTTCAATCGTTGAATAATCGGAAAATGGATATTGCTGTTGGAACTGCGTATTGACACCATTCTGATCAAAGATGGTATCGGAAGTTAAAGGCGCAGCTTTCTGGGCGTTAAGGTTTTGATAAATCATCTGGTTGGAATCATCAAATAAATACACCTGAATGTGACTGTAGTTGATATTTTTCAGGATATTTTCAATAATTGTGAATGGCCGCTGAATTTCTAATATGCCGTGAATCTGAAAGGTATAAATATCCGTAATAGGCCGATAACAGGAGATGATTGGGATGTTATTTTCAGGAAGCCATTTATCATATTGAGAAAAAGCGGTAAATTTAATAATTTCTTTTTGCTTTATTGTTTTGTATAGGGATAAAAAGTCATCAGAATACAAATAAGAGTTGTATTTCTGGTTTGAATCTAAAAATTTATAGTTGCTGCAAATTGCCAAATAATCGCCTTGATCATTGGCAACGCTGATGCGCTCCATCAGTGGTCCGGGGAGACAGGTCTGCTGAAGCAACGTAGAAAGCTGATTGGCCATTACATAATTTTCAGTGAAGCTGTTGCCTGGACGCCTTTTTTCAGTGTTACTCAAATTTCCCATGGTTTGGATTAATGCTTTGTTACTTACCAGCTGCTGTGCAAGATTGTCCATGGAGCTGATTTGAAGGTCAATTTGCCTGGCGGCAGAGGAGTTTAGCTGATGAATGATATTTTTTGTGTTTGATAAACTGTTTTTATAATAATAGAAACAAAAACCAGCCAAACCAAGAGTTATGATTGCAATAATCAGAATCAGATAAAAGTATATAATTTTAAGGGAGAAAAGAGCTGTTTGTTTTTTCTTTATCATATCAGCGGCCTCCTTGAAAAACATGGATTTATTATAAAACGTTTTTGGAAAAATGTACATATTAGTAAAGAAAAAAGATGAATATATCCATCAAAAATAACAAATAGTCCATTTATAAAATACGGAAAAACCAATATGATAATGATATCGGATACGGAAACAACGTTATTAAGAGGAGGTAAGATGTATGAGGAAGGAAATGAAAACAGTGTTAAGCCTGGTTTTGGTGGGGACAATACTGACGGGCTGCGCCGGCAGTGCCGGAAGCAAAACAGCAGGGGGCACAGATGGGGACAAAGCCCCAGCCGCAGTGGAAAAGACCGAAGCGAATGAAGAAGGAACAGAAAAACCGTATGATGGCGTCACAATCACGATGATGATGAACCAGGGAACATATGCAACTACATTCAGCGGCGTTTTTTTGGAAATTTGTGAGGAAATCGAAGAAAAAACAGGCATTACCATGGATGTTCAGCCGGTAACAGATTTTATGGATGTGATTCAGGTAAAACTTGCGACAAATGACATTCCGGATATTTTTGTACATAATCTGCCGCAAAATGTGAAATTGTTTAATGCTCAGGAGAATTGTGTGGTAATGAATGACCAGCCATGGTTTGAGCGGATGAGCAGCCCAGATACGGTTTTATATAAAGATGGAAATCTTTATGGAATGCCGATACAGTCAGCGACCTGGTTCCCGGCTGTTTATTATAACAAAGATATTTTAAAACAGGCCGGTTATGATGAGCCGCATCCGACGACTATGAAGGAGTTTTACGAAATATGTGAAGCAATCAAAACGAAGTGTCCGGATGTAACGCCGCTCTATATGATGGACAATGACACCACTCGAACACAGCTTTATATGACAATGGGACTGGGAGTAGCTTTAAATGATCAGAAAGAAATTTATGATAAACTTCAGACCGGTGAACTGAAATTCTCCGATGTGCCAGAATGTAAACAGGTTATGGAGGATTTTAAGAAATTTTATGATTTGGGGTATGTGAATCCAGATCACATGTCAACAAGGGTTGATGACGGTGTCCTCAATATGGCTGGAGGAACAGCCGCCATGATGATTGCGGATGAATGGTTGCTTCAGGATGTTATGAATCAAAATCCAGATGCGAATATGGGATCTTTTGTTATACCGTTTAACGATAAAGACATGGCAGTAATGGGAAATTTTGTGGTTGCCATGTATGTAAATAAGAATGGCGCAAATAAGGATGCATGCTTGGCGTGGATTAATGAATTTACACAGCCGGAATATATGGGTCGCTTTAACATTGAGACGGGAACGCTGGCGACCTTTAAGGATTGTAAGACAGCGGAGCTTCATCCGGCAGTAGCGCATATTTATGAGGACTATGTTCAGAAGGGAAATGCTGCGTTGGAGTTTAATGCGTATCTTGATGATCAGAAGGCACTGCTCGACAGTTATTTGTTCTTCCTCTATGCAGATGTTATCAGCGGACAGTGCAGCGTTGATGAAATGTGGAAGCGGTGGGACGATAAGTTTGCTGAGTTTCAGAAACAGAATGGGGTGCCAGGCTTTTAAGCCGGCACTTCTTTTCATAAAGATTGAGAAAGGAAGATGAAAACGAATGAAGAGCAAAAAGATACAATTATATCCCTATTGGATGGTTGTACCGGCGGCACTGTTTATTTTGGTTTTTTATATTCTTCCGATTGGAATGGGGTTTGTGCTTTCCTTTACAAACTGGAATATTAAGTATCCCACAGTGGAGTTTGTGGGATTGGAAAATTACATCAATATTTGGAAAGATCCGGAGTTCCAAAAGGCGCTGTTAAATACCTTATATTTCACGGGAATCATTTTAGTAGCGAGAAATGTATTTGCGCTTCTTCTTGCATTGGCATTGACACAGAATCTGAAAACTGCAAATATACTTCGCTCAGTTTTTTATCTCCCATCGGTATTGTCTTATGTAGTGGTCGGAGTGATTTTTAAGGCTCTTTTTCAGATGAATGGACTGGTCAACAAGTTCCTGGGAATGATTTTGGGAAAAGCAGTTCTGATTGACTGGATAGGCAATGCGAGCTTGGCCCTTCCAACAGTAATGCTTCTTGATTTGTGGGTGTGGACAGGATTTCATATGATGATTTACATAGCCGGAATCCAGGCGATATCGAAGGAGTATTATGAGGCAGCAATTGTGGATGGGGCAAATATATGGCAACGGTTCAGAAACATTACGCTTCCCTTGCTGGCTCCAACCGTTCGCATGAGTGTTGTGCTTACTTTATGCGGCGGCCTGCGTGTATTTGACTCTGTGAAGGTGTTGACCAACGGCGGGCCGGGATGGGCCTCAACTACGATTAATGTTGAAGTATATAAGTTGTTTTCACAAGGTTTTTATGCGAGAGCTACAGCTGTGGAATTGATGTTGTCAATTATTTTATTTATTGGAATTATCTTTATTCAGAGCTGGTTTAGAAAGGGGGAGGAGAACCTGTCATGAAAAAAAGGAAAACCCGGTCACTTTTTGTACTGGAAATAGTTATGCTTTTTTTGAGTATTTTAATTATCGCTCCTTGCCTGATGATGATATTCGGCTCCTTTAAAACAGCACAGGAAGCAAACCATTTCAATATAAAACCTCCTTCAGAGTGGCATTTTGAGAATTATATCGAAGTGTTTAAAAAGGGAAAGTTGTTAAGAGCTTTAAAGAACAGTGTGCTGATGGTGTTAATGACTGTTCCGGCAGTAGAGATTTTATCTGCAGTGTCCTCGTTTATTCTTGCTAGAAGAAAAGGAAAAGTGGCTGAAATTCTGTATACGGTTTTGAGTATGGGAATTGTGGTTCCGGTCAGTATTGTTCCGACAATTGCACTGATGCAGGCACTTCATCTTCAGCAGACGAAGGTGGGAATGGCGCTTCTGTATATTGCCATGAGAACCTCGTGGAGTATTTTTCTTCTGACCGGTTTTGTTAAAAGCGTGCCAAGAGAGCTGGATGAGGCAGCGTTCATTGATGGCTGTAATGTGATAAAGCTGTTTTTCTATATTATTTTTCCACTGATGAAGCCGGTGGTAGCTACCAGTGTTATTATTGCTACAATGTGGACCTGGAATGATTTTCATCTGCCGCTGTATTTTATGAGTTCTGCGGCTAATCGCACGCTTCCAATGACAGTGTACTATTTTTATGGAGAGAATGGCAGCCGATGGAATCTGGTATTTGCGGATATGATGATCGTATCGATTCCGATAGTAATTCTGTATTTGTTCTGTCAGAAGTATATTGTATCGGGAATGACTGCCGGAGCAGTGAAAGGATAATTGCACTGAGATTGAAAGGAAGGTAGAAGTGATGTATGAGTTTTACGTGGGAACAACTCCTAAGGATCCGCCGGGAAATATTGTGAAGGTGTGTCTGGATTCGGACGGACAGTTAGTTGATAAAAGCTATTATGAAGCAGTAAGTCCCGCGTATTTATGCCGAAAGGGAAGCTGTATTTATGCGGTTATAGAAAATGCGGATTTTGGTGGAGTACAGGTATTCGATGTAAATAAAAACGGAAGCCTGACCGCAAAAGCTCGTTTGGATACAGAGGATGTGTATTCGACCTATATTTCGGCAGAGAAACGGGGAAACAGGATTTTTGTCGCTAATTATGGGACACCGTCCTGTGCGGTTTATCGATATGAAGCGGAAAAATTGGTTCAAGAAAGTGTGCTTAGAGAGAAAAAAACAAAAAAAAGCCATATCCATTGCGCTGCATTGACACCGGAGGAGGCTTATGTGTGTCTAGTGGATGTAGGAACAGATGAAATCCTGGTTTATGCTGCTGACTCATTGGAGCTGGTGGATACAGTGAAATTTCCGGAAGGGAGTGGGCCAAGACATATCGTGTTTTCGTCGAAAGGCTCTTATGCCTATGTAATTACCGAAAGCAGTTCAGAGGTGTTTTTGATGGCATATACACCGGAGCAGGAAAGAAAGCTCGTAATTTTAGGTAGCAATTCGACGGAACCCGTGGGATTTGGCGGAGCGGCAGGAATTCGGATTTCGCCAGGCGAAAGATTTGTATTGGCAGGCAATAGGAACGCAGATTCCATTTCTGTTTTTCAGATTAGAGAAAATGGTTGGTTGAGACTTGTTCATAATGAGATTGTGCCTTGTGGGTGTCCGCGGGATTTTCAGTTTACACCAGATGGAAAATGGGTCATTGTAGGATTGCAGACAACAGATCGTCTGGCAGTTTACAAATTCAATGAAAACGGTACAATGGAGCAGGTTTCCTTTGTGGATGAAATTGAGCGGCCCACATGTATTGTCTTCTAGTATAACCCATGATAATTACCGATCCATTACACGCAGGATAAATTTTCATGTGCAAGGAAGCTGAA
>ERZ809074.783-NODE-783-length-46280-cov-16.359091_pt1 | contig 46280 bp, 35 predicted proteins | sample MGYA00520795_ERZ809074 | MGnify/ENA primary metagenome ERZ809074 (study PRJEB31570, sample SAMEA3212989) | Homo sapiens | biome: human-gut; feature: human gut; material: fecal | place: Sweden | collected 2011 ...
GAATCTGGCCTGGCGTGTGGACTGCGAGTACGGTGCTACTGCCGGCAAGTTTGAGTTGGCCGCCTGCGCCAAGAAGAACGGTCTGGACGCTATTCACGACACCGTCCATGAGATGGCCCGCGACGAGGCCCGTCACGGCAAGGCTTTCGAGGGCCTGCTGAAGCGTTACTTCAACAAGTAATAAAGTCCGTATATCCTCGCTGGAATACGCCTCGGTAATGGAGAAAAACCAGTAAAACAGGCGGTTTCCGGCACAAAAGATACGCAGTAACAGAAATGCGGTTCACTGATTGCAGTGAGCCGCATTTTTGCGTCTATATGCGGGCTCGGCAAAATCTGTGGGCACTTTGTGGGCACTCTTGCCCTCGCCCCCTCGTTTTTCAAAAAGTGCCCACAAAAATGCCGAAAAAGCTAGACGCCATGCGGGTTTGAGGACACTTCACCTAGCTAAAATCTGTGGGCACTTTTTTTGCCGTCATTCTTTTCGGCTGATATACTCTCATTAGAAAATCATTCTATGGGAGGACGCTGACATGAAAGGCAGCATACGAAAACGAAAGAACAATGCGTGGTCATACCGCATTGATTTGGGCTTTGTAGACGGCAAGCGCAGACAAGTTGAGAAAGGCGGCTTTAAGAGCGAACGCGAAGCCACCAAAGCCATGCAGGATGTACTCTATCATCTGAACAACACCGGTGACTATGTGGAGAACAAGAAAATCTCGTTTCACACCGTCTACGAGGAGTTCATCGAGCGTGAGGGCAAGGCCACCAGAGCCTATGCTACCTTGAAGAAATATGATTCCCTCTATCGGAACCACATCAAGGACGAATTTGGGCCGCTGTATGTCTACCAAATCTCGGACACCATGATCATCGACTTTTTGAACAAGAAGCGGCTGAAGTACAGCGAGGAGTATGTGAAAGGTCTGTACAAATTCTTCAATGTGATCCTGCGCTATGCCCACGACCACAAGTACACGAAGAAAAATGCAATGAACTTGGTTCCCCCTCCCCCTGACCCGCGCCATGTGGGCGACATCGAAACCTACACCCACGAGGAATTGGCAAGGATGATCGAGCGCATCGAATCCACCCGTTCCAAAATCGCATTCCAGATCGGCTTGCAGGCCGGATTGCGTGAGAGCGAGTGCTTCGCCCTCACTTGGAGCGATATTGACTTTGAGAACAAGAAAATCAAGGTCTGCAAGCAGCTTCTCTACCAGGACAAGAAATGGTGCTTTGCGCCGCTGAAAACGGTCAATTCCTATCGTTCTGTGAATATTACAGCAGATTTCGCGCAATACCTTGCGGATATGAAAATGCAGCACGAAGCCGAGCGCAAGCTGTACGGTGCCGGTTACAAGCGAAACTTTGTGACCGACCGGCGTGAGCCTAAGAAAGAGCAGCTGATCGAAGTCCCGGACTTCATCAATGTGAAAGCCAACGGCGAAATGCTGACCACCAACGGTGCAAAGTTTATCGCCCGTATCATCAAAAAAGACTTAGGCATCCACTTCAAATTCCATAATTTGCGGCACACCTATGCCACGGTACTGGCGGAAAACGGGCTGAATCCGCGCTATGTGCAGGAAATGCTGGGACACTCCAAACTGGAGTTCACCCTGCGGTATTACACCCACATTACGGAGAAAATGTCCAGTGCCGCAGAAAATGCCCTGACTTTGGCATTTTGCTTTGAATAAATCGTTATAGTAAATAACACAACTTCATACACCGATAATGAGCGGAGTATTTCATTTGTTTGAAATGCTCCGCTTTTTTGTACCCAAAATCAAGAAGAAAGGATGGAAACCCTATGCAGACCATAGCAATCGTAAACCAAAAGGGCGGCGTGGGAAAAAGCACCACGGCGGTCAATCTGGGCGCGGGACTGGTGCGGCAGGGCAAGCGCGTGCTGCTCATCGACGCAGACAGTCAGGCGAATCTAACCGAAATGCTCGGTTGGCAGCAGCCGGATGAGTTATCGCCCACGCTGGCCACCATGCTGGAGCGCATTATCTCAGACCGCCCCATCGAGCCGCAGGCCGGTATCCTGCACCACACAGAGGGCATGGACTTACTGCCTGCCAACATCGAGCTGTCCGGATTGGAGGTATCCCTTGTGAACACCATGAGCCGTGAAACCGTACTCCGTACCTATCTGAACGAGGTCAAACGGCAGTATGACTACATTCTGGTGGATTGCAGTCCGTCCCTCGGTATGCTGACGCTGAACGCGCTGACAGCGGCGGATCGGGTCATTATCCCGGTACAGTCGCACTACTTACCCGTCAAGGGCTTGGAACAGCTTCTCCGCACAGTGAGCAAGGTGCAGCGCCAGCTCAATTCCAATTTGAAAATCAGCGGTATTCTCATCACCATGACGGAGAGCCGCACGAACTTCTCTAAGGAAATCAGCCAGCTTGTGCGGAACGCCTACGGCAAGGCGATACGGGTCTATGACACCGAGATACCGCGCGGTATCAAAGCGGCAGAGATGAGCGCCAGAGGCACCAGCATCTTCAGCTTTGACCCGCGCAGTCCCGTGGCGACCGCCTATGAGAAATTTACGAAGGAGGTGCTGGAGCATGAAAAGTGCCGCGAAAAATATCCAACTCGCCAGCTATGACGACCTGTTCAAAACGGACGAAGAACGGCAGGCAGACGCGCAGGAGCGTGTGCAAAACCTTCCGTTGGACAAGCTGGAGCCGTTCCCGAACCACCCATTCAAGGTGATAGACGATGATAAAATGCGGGAAACGGTCGAAAGTATTAAGGAACGGGGCGTTTTGGTTCCCATTCTGGTACGCCCGAAAAATGACGGCAATTTTGAAATCGTATCTGGACACCGCCGTCATCACGCCAGTCAGCTTGCAGGTCTGACCGAAATTCCTGCCATCGTGCGGGAAATGGACGATGATACTGCGATCCTGCTCATGGTGGACAGCAACTTACAGCGTGAGGAACTGTTGCCATCCGAAAAAGCCTTTGCCTACAAGATGAAGCTGGACGCGATGAAACGGCAGGGACAGCGGACGGATTTAACTTGTGCGCGAATTGCACACAAGTTCGATGGCATGAAGTCCCGTGATATTTTGGCGGAAGAAGTTGGCGAAAGTAAAGACCAAATTCGACGATATATTCGCTTGACCTACCTCGTTCCCGATCTGTTAGAGCGCGTGGACAACAAGACAATGGCATTTAACGCTGCTGTGGAGGTGTCCTACCTCACCGAGCCGGAACAGCTTATGCTCTGCGACGCTATTGAGCGCGAGGAGTGTACGCCCAATCTCAGTCAGGCTAAGCGGCTCAAGCAGTACAGCCAAGATGGCAAACTGGACGAGAATGTGATGGATGCCATTATGACCGAGGAAAAACCCATCGAGGACAAGCTGGTGCTGAAAGGCGATGTGCTGGCGAAATATTTTCCCCGAACTTATACGCCGTCACAAAAACAGAAAATTATCGTCAAGCTGCTGGAGGACTGGCACAAGCGGCAGCTTCGGCAGCAGGAGCGTTAGGCTTGCATGGGTTTTCCCCTTACAATCCCTTTTCCTAACTAAGCCGAAAGAGAGAAGAAAACTACTGTGCCGAGAAAGAGTATTCTTCTTTCGGCTAAGTAAATCCAAGGAGGTCTGAGTGTGAACGAACAAAAACAAGTCAATGAAGGCTACACCATCATCGAAAGCATGACAGTCGGCAGCGCCCGATTCGTCATTGGTGAGAACCTGAACAATCCAGCCGCGCCCTATGTTACATGGCAGGCGAACATCAAAAACGACCCGGATAATTTCTTCTGGGGACACTACTGCGCGACTAAGTTGAGCGCAGTTGCGGACTTCGGCAGGCGTATCACGGAAGAAGCCGAATTTCTCCGTGATCGAGCAAAATCCAAGGCAGTGCAGATACCGGAACGAGGTGAGGAACGATGAGCCGACATGATGCAAACCGCCTGACCTATGACGAGGTAACGATTTTCGGCGTACCGGCCCTGTTCACCGACCTGCGCGTTGACCGCTCTACCGTGCCGGATGGCGTATATCGTTACGAAGTCCGATACAGCGACGAATACGGCGGTGAGCCGGTAGAACTGGCACGCGGTATCATGGTGGACTTTTTCGGCACCGTCCTGACGCGGGAACCAATCCAGTTACCCATCAGCGGCGGTCTGGAACTGAACGACGGTGATCTTGAATTTCAACCTGACGGCGGAACGCTGACAGAGTTTCAGCAGAAGTACCCCGCCAGCGAGAAACAGGTCATCGACTTTTTCATAGCCGATGACACTGCGCTGCACAGCCTTTGTTACTCCCAGACCGAGGAGCAGGACAAGGTCACGGGCTGTATCGGCCACCTGCGCGGTGACTTTGGCAGCGGCAAGCAATTCTTCACGACTTGGTGGCCACACCAGAATGATATGCTGAACACACCAGAGTTCAAGGCGGATATTGACCGCACCGTGAATTGGCTGAGAGAGCAGCCGGATTCTCCGCTGCGGGACTTTGACACCATGAAACGCTGCTGCACTTACTATCAGCGAAGCTGTGCCATCGAAGATGCTATTCTTCCGTCCTGCGCGTTTCTGGTGGGAAGCAAGCAGTATGTGTATATGCTGCGCTGTACGCCGACAAAGGGCGAATACAATTTCTATATGTACTGCTATCAGCGTGATACTTTTGAGAACTATCGCGCACAGCTGAAAAACAAAGCACGCTCCCTTGCTAAGAAGCGAGCGGAGCCGGAGCGATAGGAGGTGTTCCCTTGCCGACCAAATTTCAGTTTATCACCGAACTGTACGACCAGACCGTGCGGAGCGTCACCAGCAGCTATAAAAGCTGGACAGGCTTTCTCCGTGCGGCCTGCTATAACTACAAATGCCCGTTTGATGAACAAATCCTGATCTATGCCCAGCGCCCGGACGCAACCGCTGTTCTGGAAATGGAACGCTGGAACCGGCAGTTTGGCCGCTGGGTCAATCGCGGTGCGAAAAGCATTGCCGTGTTCGGTGACGATGGGCAGCACCTGTTGAAACTCTACTTCGATGTATCGGACACGCACGAATCCCGATTTTCTCGTCCACTGCCTATCTGGACAATGCAGACTACCTTTGAACCGGCTGTCATTGAAACGCTGGAGGCCACCTTTGGCAGCCTTGCTGAGAAAGAAAATCTCGCAGAGGCAGTGCGCTCTGCCAGCCATAACGCCGTGGCGGACAACATCACGGACTACTTGCAGGACTTGTTGGACTGCCGCGAGGACAGTCTGCTGGAAGAACTGGACGACCTCAATCTGGAGGTATTCTACCGGGACGCACTGGAAGTCAGCGTTTCCTATATGCTGCTGACTCGATTGGGCCTGCGGGCAGATGATTACTTCTCGCCCGATGAATTCGGCCATATCTATGAATTCAACACACCCACCACCATCAACGCCCTTGGCATTGCTACCAGCGACATCGCAGAAATGGGACTGCGTGAAATCAGCCGAACCGTCATGCAGGCTCAGCGGGAGCAGTTATTTGCAAAGGACGGCAAAACCCGGTATGATTCCAGTACCGAACGAAATATTGACGCTGAAAGGAGCGATGAACATGGAAATCACCTATCACGAGCAGAACGGCTTTCAGATTCCGAACCTGCTGCTTCCGCAGGAGCCGGAAGTCCATCTGGGAAAGTACGCGGAACTGCGGCGGCAGTACCTCAAGCTGCACCGCCGCGTGCTGTACACCAATCTGAAAACGAGCTGCCGACTGACGGAACATCTGGTGGAGATCGAGCAGACCGCGCAGAAGATGGTAGCACAGACCGTGGCGCAGATGGCGAAAGCCGAGGGCGTAACGGAGGAGTTGAAAGCGACCGACCCGCTGCGCTGGACGGGGCTGATGAACAATCTCCGGCACAGCGCGGAGGAACTGGTGCTGAACGAGCTGATTTACAGTTAAACGAAACTAACGAAAACACCACACCTACCGAACTCCCTCCCTTCTTGGATACCCACCTCATCGAAGCAAATCTGCTGGACGATGGTGGGCGCAGCCATAAGCGGCAGGAGATTTTTGAGTATTTTCAGAACCACAAGAACCTTGCAGAATGCACAGAGTTCTTGAAAAACAGCTACAACGATATATGGGTGGAGGTGCTGACCGACGGTATTCGGACAGGCTACCACGCCGAGAAAGACGGACTTCTGATGTGGGAGGGCAGCTACCTCTCCCGTACTTCGGAGTCCGTTTTTTCGTGGTCGATTATAGCTGAGATGACCGAGGGACTGATTGAACGCGGCGAGTATAAAATCAAGCTGGGCCTGCAAAATGCCCCTGTCATGGCAGAACAGCTTGCTCTGTTCGACATGGGCGGCGACGCGCCGGTGTATGAAATACCCGAGGGCGAGGTGTCCGGCGTTCCTACATCTGCACGCACGGTGCCGCAGGCTGTCATTGACCAGGCACTCTACACAGGCGGAAATGAATTCAATAGTGCAGAGCGCATCGCGGTGTTCTATATGCGAGAACGCTCTGAACAGGATGATGCAGCGTTTCTGCGCCGGGAGTTTGGCACGGAGAATGGGCGCGGCATCGAATACGAAGGCGGCAAATATGCCGTGTGGTTCATGGAAGATGGCATCCACCTTGCCCAAGGTGACAGTATCCGCACCGGATACAGCAAAACTGTGGTCACATGGGAGCAGGCGTCGGCGCGTATTCTGGAATTGCTGGAGGCAGGCACTTACCTGTCGGCGGCAGAGTTGGAGCAGGCCCCGGACAAGGTGCTGCATGAAGCAATGGATGCACTTCTGATGACGGCCCGCGACCTAAACGGAGATGGCCGCGCACGGGGCCTTTTCCCACAGACTTTGACCATCCATGACCAGCACAAGGGCTACCCGGAACTGGACGAGGATATGGTCGCGTTCGCAAAGACCAAAAATGGATTACAAACACTGGCACAGGAATACCACAATTTTCTCGATGCCTATGCCGCAGACCAGAGTATCACGCGATTCCGCTTAAGTGGTTATAACACACACCGTATTGGTGTTGTGCTGAACGGTCTGAACCTGCCGGAGCGCCACTTCACCGCACAGCCAAACTTCCTGCGCCAGTGCAAAATGTTCATCACGCAGAATGAGATTGACCGATATTTTCTTCGTCAGTCCGCAGATACCAGACTGGCAGTTTACTCGCATTTCTGCAATTCTAACGATACAGCCGAACACCAGAAGTTTATCAAATCCCTTTTTGGCGAGTACAGCGGTTCGGCTATGGATGGTTATGATTACGAGGAAACGCACGCGGGCTTTAGAATACGCCGCCGCTATGCACGCAAGGACTATGATGAAGTCAAGCTGACAATCCCCAAGGTGGTCAAAGAGTACGAGCAGCTGATTGCACAGAAACGCTTTCCCGGCGAGGATGCTATCGCACAAATCCCGAAATATGAGCGTGGACAGCTGGCTCGAATTGTCTATCACGGTTTTTATAATGCGCCTGACGATGTTCCGCGTCCCTATCCAAAAGGTGCGGATTTCTACGAAGCTGTCCCTGCTATTGAAGCACAGCTCCCGGATAGAGCAAAATCGGCTGAGATGCTGGCGACGTTAACCTCCCGGTTGGACAGCATGGACGAGAATGACCGGTATTTCGATTCCGTCCGCCGCGCAAAGGAGTGGCTTTCGGAGTATGTAGACGGCACCTTCAGCCTGTTCAACCATCGGCACGATACGCCGCAGCGGCAGCAAGCTGAATTTCTTGCTGAACCCGAACCCGTGCCGGATGAAATCGCGCCGACTATCGAACCAGAGCTACCGCAGGCAGAAGAACCCACCGTGGTACTTACGCCGCCGAGAAAAAAGAAGCAGAACACACTGGCGTATCCGCTGGACGCGAACGGCAGCAACTACCGCATCACCGATGACCATATTGGAGAGGGTGCGCCGCTGGAGCGTTTTCAGCGCAATCTGGACGCGATCCGTACCCTGAAAACCGTGGAGACGGAGAACCGCAGCGCCACAGCGGAGGAACAGGCGGTGCTGGCACAGTATGTGGGCTGGGGCGGACTGGCGGACTTCTTTGACGAAAAAAAACCTCGTTACGCTGAACTGAAAGACCTGCTGACGGACGCCGAATACGCCGCCGCCCGCGAATCCACGCTGACGGCGTTCTACACGCCGCCTGTGGTCATCCGCGGCATCTATGCCGCCCTGGGGCAGATGGGCTTCACGCAGGGCAACATTTTGGAGCCGTCCTGCGGTATCGGCAATTTTCTCGGTATGCTGCCGGAAAATATGAGCGGCAGCAAGCTCTACGGCGTGGAGTTGGACGATCTCTCCGGACGCATCGCCAGACAGCTTTATCAGAAAAGCAGTATTGCGGTGCAGGGCTATGAGAAGACCGTCTTCCCGGATAACTTTTTCGATGTAGCCATCGGCAATGTTCCCTTCGGCCAGTTCCATGTTCCGGACAAACGCTATGACCGGCTGAATTTCCCCATCCATGAGTATTTCATCGCCAAAGCGCTGGATCAGGTCAGACCGGGCGGCGTTATTGCCGTTGTGACCTCCAGCTACACCATGGACAAGCGCACCGCCAGCGCACGAAAATACCTCGCGCAGCGCTCGGAGCTGCTGGGGGCCATCCGGCTGCCCAACAATGCGTTCAAGGCCGCGGCAGGCACGGAGGTGGTTTCAGACATTCTGTTCCTGCAAAAGCGGGAACGAATGGTGGATATAGAACCCGAATGGGTACACCTTGCCACCAACGAGGACGGCATCCAGATGAACAGCTACTTCATTGACCATCCGGATATGATCTTGGGCGAGATGAAGATGGTGTCCGGGCCGTTCGGCCCCACGCCTACCTGTGAGCCGTACCCGGAGCAGCCGTTGGAAGCACTGCTGGCGGAGGCCGTTCAAAATATCCACGGCGAGATCGCCGCCTATGACCGGGAGGAGGAATTGGAGGGCGAGGATCATTCCATCGAAGCCGATCCTGCCGTCCGCAACTTCTCCTATACACTGGTGAACGGGCAAATCTACTACCGTGAAAACAGCCGTATGAACCCGGTGGAGGTATCCAAAACCGCCGAAAGTCGTATCAAAGGCATGATCGAGTTGCGGGATTGTGTGCGGACGCTACTGGAATACCAGACCGAGGACTATCCCAATGAAGCAATCAAGGAGCAGCAGGCCAAGCTGAATGCCCTGTATGATGACTTTACTAAAAAGTATGGCCTGATAAACTCCCGTGGCAACGCTATCGCGTTCGATCAGGACAGTTCTTACTTCCTGCTCTGTTCGCTGGAAGTGCTGGATGAAGATGGTGGACTGAAACACAAAGCAGACCTATTCTCCAAGCGCACCATCCGCAGCCACAAGCCCGCCGAAAAGGTGGATACGGCGGTGGAGGCGCTGGCGCTGTCCATTGGCGAAAAGGCTCATGTGGATATGGACTACATGAGCAGGCTCACCGGCAAGGATGAAGAAACGCTGTTTGCCGAGTTGAACGGCGTGGTATTTCTCAACCCTGACTACGCCGAGGGCGTAAACGAGAAGTATCTGCCCGCAGACGAATATCTTTCCGGCAATGTGAGGCAGAAGTTGGCGATCGCCCAGAGTAAAGCGGCGCAAGACCCACGGTATAAAATCAACGCTGATGCGCTGGCGCAGGTACAGCCGACCGACCTCACCGCCAGTGAGATTTCCGTCCGACTGGGCGCAACATGGCTGGACACCGAATATGTCCGCGGATTTATCTTTGAAACGCTGGGAACACCCCGCAGTGCCCAGTGGAGCATGAAAGTCCACTATTCCGGTATCACCGGCGAGTGGCGTATCGAGGGCAAAAGCAAGGATTGCGGTAATGTTAAGGCGTTCAACACCTATGGCACCAAGCGCATCAATGCTTATGAAATCATCGAGGATACCTTGAATTTGAAGGATGTCCGTATTTTTGATTATGTGTACGATGCCGATGGCAAAAAAATCGCTGTCCTCAACAAAAAAGAAACCGCTATCGCGCAGAGCAAGCAGGAACTCATCAAGGACGCCTTTACCGAATGGATATGGAAAGACCCCGACCGACGCGAAGCCATCTGCAAAACCTATAATATCCTGTTCAACAGCAATCGGCCCCGTGAGTATGATGGCAGTCACATCAATTTCAGCGGCATGAACCCGGAAATCACGCTCCGCAAGCACCAAGTCAACGCCATCGCCCATATCTTGTATGGCGGTAATACGCTGCTGGCTCATGTAGTGGGCGCAGGCAAGACCTTCGAGATGGTGGCCGCCGCAATGGAGTCAAAACGATTAGGTTTGTGCCAGAAATCCCTCTTTGTTGTCCCAAACCATCTGACGGAACAATGGGCCACTGAGTTTTTACAGCTTTATCCTGCCGCCAACATCCTCGTTGCCACGAAAAAGGACTTTGAAACCAAGAACCGCAAGAAATTCTGCGGCAGGATCGCTACCGGCGACTATGACGCTGTTATCATCGGCCATTCACAGTTTGAGAAGATACCCATGAGTGTAGAGCGCCAGCGTGCCATCCTGCAGCAGCAAATGCAGGAGATCATGATGGGGATTCGTGAAGCCAAGGAAGAAAAGGCGGAGAATTTCACCATCAAGCAGATGGAGAAAACCAAGAAAGGTCTGCAAGCCAAACTCGACAAGCTGAATGACCAGAGCCGCAAGGACGATGTTGTGACCTTTGAAGAACTGGGTGTTGACCGTATTTTCATTGACGAATCACACTATTTTAAGAACCTGTTTCTTTACACAAAAATGCGAAATGTGGGCGGTATCGCCCAGACAGAAGCACAGAAAAGCTCAGACCTCTTTATGAAGTGCCGCTACCTCGACGAAATCACCGGAGGGCGCGGCATTATCTTTGCCACCGGCACCCCGATTTCCAACAGCATGGTGGAGCTTTACACCATCCAGCGGTACTTGCAGATGAACGCCTTGCAGGAGCAGGGCTTACAGCACTTCGATTCGTGGGCGGCAAACTACGGCGAAACCGTCACCGCTATCGAGTTGTCCCCGGAAGGTACCGGCTATCGAGCCAAGACGCGCTTTGCCAAGTTCTTCAACCTGCCAGAATTGATGTCCGTTTTCAAAAATGTTGCGGACATTCAAACCGCCGATATGCTCAAGCTCCCCGTGCCGAAGGCGCACCACCACAATATCGCGTTGAAACCATCCGAATATCAGAAAAAGATGGTGGAAGCACTGGGTGAGCGCGCCGAAAAAGTCCGCAACCGCGAGGTGGACAGCAGCGTGGATAATATGCTGCTCATTACCAACGATGGCCGCAAGCTGGCGCTGGATCAGCGGCTTGTCAACCCCATGCTGCCCAGTGACCCAGACAGCAAGGCCGCCAGGTGCGCGGAAAATGTATTTGAGATATGGCAGCGCACCGCCGACCAGCACTCTACACAGATGGTTTTCTGCGACTTGTCTACACCCAAGGGTGACGGTTCGTTCAGCGTGTACGACGATATTCGTGATAAGCTGTTGGAATTGGGTATCCCGGAAAACGAGATTGCCTACATCCACAACGCCAAGAGCGAAGCACAGAAGAAAGACCTGTTTGCCAAAGTCCGTGCCGGTCAGGTGCGTGTTCTGCTGGGCAGTACCCAGCGCATGGGCGCAGGCACTAACTGTCAGCAGAAACTCATCACCCTGCACCACCTTGACTGCCCGTGGCGGCCATCTGACCTTCAGCAGCGCGAGGGACGCATTATTCGACAGGGAAACGAAAATCCAGAGGTAGACATTTATAGCTATGTCACCGAGGGCACCTTCGACGCCTATCTTTATCAGTTGGTGGAATCCAAGCAGAAATTTATATCGCAAATTATGACCTCGAAATCGCCTGTCCGTTCCGCCGAAGATGTGGACGAGCAGGCGCTTTCTTACGCCGAAATTAAGGCACTGGCCAGCGGCAATCCGCTTATCAAAGAAAAGATGGACTTGGATATTGAGGTGTCCAAGCTGAAGCTGCTGAAAGCCAATCATCTGAACCAGAGGTATTCATTAGAGGACGCTATCAGCAAGACCTTTCCCAAACAGATTGCGGAAGCGCAAGCGCGAATTACCGGTTATGGTGCGGATATTGCCGTCATCAAGGAGAATACCCATCCCAATACAGACGGTTTCTCACCGCTGGTTCTGGCAGGCACTACTTACGCCGACAAGAAAGAAGCCGGTGCGGCGCTGCTGACGATATGCCAGAATATGCTCTCCCCGGAGGCAACGCAGATTGGCAGCTATCGCGGCCTGAAGCTGGAGCTGTCCTTTGACAGCTTTTCGCAGGAATATCGCCTGACGATGATTGGTCAGCTGAGTCATACCGTCACACTGGGCACTGATGTATTTGGCAATTTACAGCGCATGGATAACGCACTGGAGGCTCTGCCCATCAAAGAACAGACCTGCCGGGAGCAGCTTTCCAATCTGCAAACCCAGCTTGAAACCGCAAAAATTGAGGTGCAGAAGCCTTTTCCCCGTGAGGAAGAACTGAAAGCCAAGACCGCACGGCTGGAGGAATTAAATGCACTGCTTAATATGGACAACAAGGAATCCGAACCGGAACAGGAAGAAAAAATCAAACACAAGGAGGAATTGGAACGATGAACGATACCGAAAAAATATCCCAACAGCTTTATGATAAGGCGCTGAACGAGATGAATGCCTTTCTGGACGATTTGAAAACCAAACCACCGGAGGAAATCATCGAAAGCGCTTATAAAATCACTGTCCGGCAGGATTTGATGATGATTTTGGAGTCTGAGGACTTCACGCCTTATGAAATTGAAGTTCTCGCCAATCTGGATCATCCGCTGCAAGTTCTGTATGAACAGTGGGTATCAACAGAAGATCGTCACATGGAAGATCTCCGCGACTCCATGCAAAGCTATTTTGACACCGTTCTGCAATATCAGGCGAACAAACTGTACGCCGATCCGGCTACGCCTCGCTATGAGGGACTGTACCGTGAAGCCGCAGATAAGGGTGAAGTCCACCTTTACCGTGCAAGCCGAAATCGGGACTGGGCGTGTATCAACGCCTTTACTGAACATATCAGTGATGCGAATGAGAATCGGCAAATGCGAGAGTTTGTGCGGGACTGGACACGCGAGTTTGGCTATGACCGCTGTAAATTCCTGCTGGGCTACACCGTCCAGCGTGCCGACTGGGACGGACGGTACTCTGCCGCAGCCAAGCGCGAAGCCGCCAAGTTCGATTACCGTATCACCGACCAGCGAGACCCGTTTTCGGAGTTTCACACCAATGCCCACCCATGTCTGGTGAACTATGCCTTTGAACTGCTGATTGAGCAGGAGCGCGACAAGAAAAACTCCGCACCGAAACGAAATGAGCCGGAGAGGTGACGAGATGGGGTATCAAGAAAGCTGGCTGTATGTGCAGCCGCAGATGTTTTTTCCAAAACTGCTCCATGCCTACGAAAAGACGACCAAGACAGATTATTATCACACGATGGGCGCTGAACCGATGTCCGTTGTCATCTTAAAACGCCCGTTTGGTGAAGTACCGAAAGGTGTGAAACTTCTCTGGGTATGCGGCGACCGCTGTTTCCATACGCCGGTCGGCGTATTTAACGGCAATCTGAAATCTCCGGCAAAGCTGTGTTTTATTCCGGTGGAACGAGTTCTTGACCCGGATGACTACAGGCTAAAGGGCATCGACCTGAACAGCTGCATACCCAGTGAAAACGCCTATATGAAGCGGTACAGTGTGGAGGATTATATTGTGCGAACCAGAGCAGAACGAGAAAGATAGGAGGTTTACCCATGCCCTACGCAACCAAAGCGCAGATCGAGCGCGCCCGTCAGCCTGACCTGCTGACCTTTCTGCGCCGATACAAGCCGGACGAGCTGATTCCCACCGGTCCAAACGCCTACAAACTCCGCAGCCACGACAGTCTGAAGATCTCCAACGGAAAATGGTGTTGGTGGTCACATGACAAGATGGGCGGCGTCAATGCGTTGGAGTATCTTATCAAAGTCGAAAATATGAAATTCCCTGACGCCGTGCAGCTCATCAATGAGCAGTGCGGCGTTTCTGCTTCCCACGCAGAACGACCTGTGTCCGCGCCCAAGGCAGAATTTCTTCTGCCTGTGCGGTTCCAGAACAACCGCCGCGTGACCGCCTATCTGCTTTCACGCGGCATTGATATGTCGATACTGGACTACTGTTTTCAGCATGGCCTGCTGTATGAAGCTGCGGACTACCACAACGCCGTGTTCGTCGGCTACGATGGCAAAACACCGCGTTACGCTACGCTGCGCGGCACACTTTCTGGCAGCAGCTTCAAGCGCGATGTGACCGGCAGCAACAAGCAGTTCTGCTTTTCCATCGACGGGCAGAATGGCAGTAAGCTGAATGTGTTCGAGTGCGCTATCGACGCGCTCTCCTATCTCACACAGGTAAAAATGCAGGGTGCGGACTGGCGGCAGGAAACTGTTCTTTCTCTCGGCGGCGTTTACCAGTCCAGACCGAATGAAACACCCAAGGTGCCGACTGCGCTGCATGGCTATCTGGAGCGCCACGCCAATGTGCAGGAAATCGTACTGCGGCTGGATAATGACGCGGTAGGACGCGGCGCGGCCAGTGCTATTTCGCAGGCAATCAACGACTTGCCCGTAACGGTGGAACTGCCCGCTGAGGGTAAGGATTACAATGAATGGCTCATGCGGCAGAAAGGCATTTCTCCTCGGCAGAGGGCGAGGAACGAGCCGGAACGGTGAGCCGCAAGCGGCTCAAAATTCGGTGCGGCTGTGTCCGCTCCGAATTTCCTTGCAAGCATAGCAAAATGACAGCATTTTGCGAAAAGCGCCGTTCGTCACCGAACAGCGCGGCTTGTTAGGGAGCGCCCTAATACCCCGAATTGGAGGAACGACGAATGAAACTCAGAGAACGAAAAATCACCGTCCGCCTGACGGACGCAGAGCGAGATCACCTGCTGACGCAAGCGGAACTGGCCGGACTGAAGATCGAGCCGTTTGTCCGCAATGTGATCCTCGGTGTGCAGATGCAGCCTCGGCCTAAAGAAGAGTGGTCGGAGCTGCTGCGGCAGACCTCCGGCATTGCGAACAACATCAACCAGATCACCAAGCGCGCCAACTCTGGTGAGCCGGTGACAGAGGAAATGCTCCGGCTCATCGCAGATATGCAGACACAGATCTGGGACAAGCTCAAATCGTTCTGATATGGCAATCACTAAAGTTTTTGCCATCCGCGCACGGTTTGAGAAAACCGTCCAGTATGCCGTCAATGAGCAAAAGACCTCACTGGCCGGCATGATCGACTACGCTGTGAACCCGGACAAGACCGAGCAGCGATTGTTTGAAAGCTGTCTGAATTGCAGCAGCGTGGAGAATGCCAGCCGCGATATGGAACGCACCAAACGGCGCTACAACAAAACGGGCGGCGTACAAGGCTATCACATCATCCAGTCATTCAAACCGGGTGAGCTGACCCCGGAGCAGACCCACGCCATCGGTGTGGAGTTTGCTAAGCGTCTGTTCGGAGAGCGGTTTGAAGTGGTTATTGGCACCCATCTGGATAAGCGCCACCTGCATAACCACATTGCAGTCAATTCTGTATCCTTTCTGGATGGAAAAAAGCTGCGCTGCAACATGAAAACCTACTTTCAGGAGATACAAATGATTTCCGATGAACTGTGCCGGGAGCATGGCTTATCCGTCATTGAGCCAACAGGCAAAGGGAAAAGTCATCAGGAATGGCAGGCGGCCAAGTCCAAGCAGCCGACCATCCGCGAGCAGGTGCGACGGGATATTGACGGTATCATCGGCAAGTCCTTGAACTTCACAACTTTTCTGAACGAATTGCGAAAGGCCGGGTATCAAGTCCGCAGCGGCAATCGAAAGCATACCGCCGTCAAGCCGCCCTATGGCAAAAAGTACATCCGTCTGGATAGTCTGGGCGAGGATTACACCGACAGCGCCATCGAAAAGCGGATTTTATCACAGCGGTCATGGAACCGTCCCAAGCAATTACCTGTTCCACGGCATTATATCTGTAAGGGCAGTTTCAGGAAACTCCCCAAAGTTCACGGCTTCCGTGCGCTGTATTTCCACTATGTTTATCTGCTGCGCGGTGCAGCCAAAGGACGCGGTTCTCGAAAGGTCAGTCGGTATCTGCTGGAGGACACGATACAATTCCAAAAATATCTGGCGCAGCACAGGTTTCTGGCAGAACATCGAATCGAAACCAACGAAGAACTTCAATCCACCAAGAACCTGCTCACCGCACAGCTTGATACCGCCGTACAGGAGCGAAAACCACTCTACGAAGAAAGAAGGCATGCCGATGAAGAACAGAAAGAGGTGCTGTCGCTGGAGATCAGCACGCGCACCGCCCAGATCAAACAGCTCCGCCGAGAACTGCGGCTATGTCAGCAGATCGAAGCGGATGCTGAACGGGTGCAGACCCGTGTTCACGATGTACAAAATATCAAGAAGGAGGAGCGATACCATGAGTATCGGCAGCGAAACCGCCGAGCAAATGACGCGCGAGGCTATCCAAATCTCCGAGGCAGCGGCGAAGTTGGCCGCACTAGGAGCCAAGAACCTTGCAGCTCTGTGTCTGGCGCTGGCGAACGAGAATCAGAAACTGCGGGGCAAGACGCACATGAACGCCCTGCTTCACAGCGGTAAGGAACTGCGGGTGTTCGACCTGAAAGAACAGGACTTAGCCGCCTTTAAGCGCGAAGCGAAAAAGTACGGTATTCTGTTCAGCGTTATCAAGGACACCGCCAGTGACAGCGGCCATGTGGATATTCTGGCGAAAGCCGAGGATGTTTCCAAGCTGAACCGTGTTTTCGAGCGTCTGCATTACGCCGCGCCGGAAAAACAGCAGACGGAGGACGAGCCGTTAAAAAAAGCCGAGTCCCGTGTTCCGCAAGAGAACAGATCCGCAGAGCGCGGGACTGGCTGGCCGCAAGAGATGATGGAGAGTGAACCCATCTCCGTCATTGACCGGATACGGCAACACAAGAGGCAGTCGCGGCAGACGCCGCCTCAGCCCGGAAAGGATAAAGAGAGATGAAGAAACCCATCACCATTCTGGCGGTGCTGCTGCTTCTCAGCACCACCGCATTTGCAGCGGAATATCCGTCGCAGGTCAGTTACAGTATGAACAACGGCATTTTCGAGGTGCGAAAGACCTACGAACTGCCGGTCGATCAAGAGCCGTCCATGCAGGCAAAGCAGAGCTTTGAGCAGGACGGTTATTCTTTTACGCTGACCGACCTGCTGCGGCAGGAGTTACCCGAACAGCAGTCCAAAGAGTACACCGAAACCGTAACGGTCAGCAGCGAAAGCAAGGAACTGACCGCCATTCTGCCGCTTCTGGCGGATACCAAGGCCGTCACCACCGAGGACGGCTTCACTGGTACGCTGAAGCTGGATACCAGCACCATCACCGTAGAGCCTGCCGGATACAAAAACAATTCGCGGACGGTATCTGCGACCCGCACCTATCCCAACCTCAGCAGCATGGATTTGGAGTACATCCCAAAAACCACCACCGAGAACGGGCGGACACTCAATTTCTCCACGGTGGACTGGCAGACCGACAACACGGAAAATGTGGACGATGACGCCATCGGAGATCGTTTTTCCGCCATTGTCACCTACACGGGAACCGCATCCAGCCGCAATGTGACTGGTTATACCGTCACCGCACAGTACGGCGGCGAGGTAGAAAAGGTATCGCTGAACAAGGTACAGTATGTGGCGGTGTTCCACGGCACGCCGCTTGTCGTGCCGGAGGTGGAAGTCGAAGAAGTCCCAACGATGGACTGGCGCTATTTTGCCATTCCTGGCGGACTGATCTTGCTCTGCCTTGCCGGTTTTACGGCTGCAAAAATCAAAAATAGGAAGAAAGGAAAGCACGATGATGAAACAATTCTGGACGCAGATCACACCTCTGCCGAGAACGGCAAAGCTGCTGGGACTGACGCTTCTGACAGCGACCGTTCTGACCACTACCCCGGCGTTGGCTCTTGAGTACACCGAATCGGACGCAGCCGCAGGCAGCTTCGGCAAGCCGACCAGTGTGGAGCTGGTGACAGTCGCAGGTGGTACGAACATCTACGAAACCGATGTGAGCAAAAACGCCGCCTATATTCCACCTGCATTTGGCAGTCCTATGGCGGATATGCCCGGTTCCGGTGAGCGGCTGACACCTAATCTGCTGACCGGCGGGTATCTGGAAAGCAACACGGTAAGCAGCGGCACCACTACAATTATGCCGCCTGCCGCAGAAACGCCCTCGGACAGCGGTACTGCTTGGAGCAGCGGTTATACCGTTGTGACCAGCGGCCTGTATTACAAGGATGGTTCCCTCGGTACGCTCTCTGCACCTGTCATTGGGCTGAGTGCGAAAATCTATCAGGGTACAGACAATGCCGTCATGCGGAAAGGTGCCGGACACTTTACCGAAACCTCTATCTGGGACGGCAATGTGGCGTTTGCCGGACACAATCGCGGCTCCAGCAATTACTTTGGTAAGATCCACACCTTGAAGAACGGCGATACTATTAAGCTGACGACCCAGCTCGGCACAAGAACCTATTCGGTGTATTCGGTGCGAAAGGTATCTGTGAACGATGTGAGCGTGCTGAACCCCACCACAGATAATGTGGTAACGCTGGTGACCTGCGTGATGAACCAGCCGCAGTACCGCTGGTGCGTGCAGGCGCGGCAGAAATAATCACAATAACCACTTCACAGCAGCGTAAGCCTGAACACGGTTTGCGCTGCTGCTATTTTTCAGGAGGTTTTTATGCGAAAAAGACTGATAGCGATACTTTTGTGTATCTCCACTATGCTGAGCCTTTGCACAGGCTTTGCTTCTGCCGCCAGCAGCACCATCGACGGTGCGCTGGGTGAGGTGAATATCACCAACGGCGGCTATAAGCTGTCCTATCTCAGCATGAACGGCGTTGTCCGTTCCCAGTCCTACACCTACTTCAACTTTAAGTCGGCCAGCGGCGCGATCAAGGAAATCCCGGCCTACTGCATTAACCCTGCGACAAAGGGCGTGCCGCAGTCGGTCGATCCCGGCGAGAGTATCAAATATATTGCAAACGAAGCCAGCAACGACCCGAAAATCGTCGGCATCATCGCCAATGGCTACCCTCATCGTGGTCTGTCAGAACTCAAGCTGGACAACAAATATCAGGCATACTACGCCACGAAGATGGCGCTCTGGTGTTATCTCATCGACGGCTGGAGCATTGACCGTCTGACCGTCAATCCTTCGCTGTCCGGCGCAGAGAAAGAACGCGGTGAGAAACTTCTCGCTGCGGCCAAGGATATTTACAAGCGCGGTATCTGGTGGAACCGCGTTCCCCAGCCTACCATCACCGTAACGGCAGATAAGGACTCCGCCTATCCCGTCACTGTGGATGGCAAGGAATACTTGCAGCAGGTGTTCACGGCTGATTCGGAAACATGGGTGTGCGATTACGACATCGACATCGGCTTTACCATGCCCGATGAAGTGCCGGAGGGCACCCGCATCGTAGACATGAACAACAACGACATCACAAAGATCAGAACCTCGTCCAATGGTGCCAGCTATGCCGGTCAGTTCAAGGTGCTGTACCCCAAAGACAGCGTAAGTGACCAGACCGGCGCGGTACAGATGTCGCTGCACGCCAATGTCTACAAGTACGCCATTTACTACGCTCTGTGCGCGGAAACCAGCAGATACGGCACCTTGCAGCGGTATATGTGCGACACTGACCCTACCACCGAAATTCGGCAGTCCACCTTCAGCCGCTATTCCGCTGCGCCGTCCGATACCCCGGACGAGCCGGAAACGCCCACTGAAACAACGCTCATCATCAACAAGGTGGAAACCGGCACGAATACACCGCTTTCCGGTGCAACTTTCGAGGTAAAGGCCCCGGACGGGACTGTCCTCGGCAGCTTTGTCACGGATGCCAGCGGCAAGATTATTGTTCCGCTGACCCTTTCCGGCCAGTATGTCATTACGGAGAAAACGGCTCCCAAGTGGCACCTGCTGGGCACGGAAACCACCAGGACTGTTTCCGTGGACTACGGCAATACCGCGACTGTCACCTTTGAAAATGCACCTTACGGCAACCTGCGCGTGGACAAGATTGACGCGGACAGCGGTGCTTCTCTCGCCGGTGCGACTGTGGAGATCAAGCATATCGAAAGCGGCGTCACCCAGACCGGCACCACCGACCTCGGCGGCAGCGTGTACTTCGATAAGCTGAAGCCCGGTGCATATCAGGTGCGCGAGGTGTCTGCACCCAGCGGTTTCATTAAGGATGACCAGACCTACACCGTCAATGTAACCTCCGGTACAGAAACCAGCTTTGTGCTGAAAAATCAAGCAAAGCCGGGTCTTATCATCACCAAGTACGATGAGCAGACCCATGAAGTCCTGCCCGATGTGACCTTTGAAGTTTACCGTGATACCGTTCTCATCGGCTCGTTCTCCACGGACGAAATGGGTCAGATTCGTCTGACCGACCTCCAACCGGGAACTTATCTGGTGAAAGAGGTTTCCACCAGCGCAGGCTATGTGCTGGACAGCACTCCGCAGCAGATCGAACTGACCGCAGGCGGCGGTATCAAAACGCTGACTTTCTTCAACACCGTCAAGCCCGGTATCCACATCATCAAGGTGGACAGCCGCACGATGGAGCCGCTGGCCAATGTCAAGTTCCGCATTTCTCTGGTGGGCGGCACTTTCTCCAAGGAATATGTGACCGACAAAAACGGTGAGATCGACCTGACAGGACTGGAGCCGGGCGCGTACACCGTGGAGGAAATCACCGCTCCGAATGGCTATCTGATGGACGATGCCAAGCGCATCATCCAGATCAATGCCGGAGAAAATGCCCGATTCGTATTCACCAACACGGAGAAACCCGTGCTGTCTGTTGTGAAATACGACGCAGAGAACAACACCTATCTTGCCGGTGCCACCTTTAGGATTGCGAAAATTGAGGACGGCAGTCACTACCTCGACCGTGTGACTGACACCAACGGGCGCATTTCCATCTCTGATTTGGAACCCGGCGTGTATTCGGTCAAGGAGATTGCAGCGCCCAGCGGCTATGTGCTGAACGATACCGAATACCATGTAGAGCTGTTCCCCGGCAAGGACAGCACGCTGGTTGTGAACAACGAAAAGAAGCCCAACCTCAAAATTGTGAAGACTGACGCTGCGACCGGCGCACCGCTCTCTGGCGTGACTTTCACCGTCAATAAGGCGGACAGCAGCACGCTCACCACCGTCAAGACCGACGCCAATGGTGAGGCTCTGCTCACTGCCCTTGACCCTGGCGTGTATGTGGTGCGCGAAACCAGTGTGCCGGACGGCTATCTGCTGGACAGTGAGCCACAGACCATCACCCTCGTTCCCAACAAAACGGGTACAGTGCGTTTCCGCAATTATCCCAAACCAACGCTGACCATCGACAAGGTGGACAGTATCACGAAAGACCCCATCAAGGGCGCAAAGTTCCACATTACCTACGCCAGCAATAACAGCTTTACCGGAGAATTGAACGACCTCGGTACTTATTTTACCGATGAAAACGGTCAGATCAAACTCACCAAGCTGCGCGATGGCTGGTATCGCGTGACCGAAGTGGAACCGGCAAAGGGCTACGCCATCAAAAACCCTGCTACACAGGACTGCTTTATTCAGGCAGGCACGGGCAAGACGCTGACCTTTGAGAACACGCCGCTCTCGGCGCTCATCATCAAAAAGGTTGACGCAGACAGCGGTGCCATGCTGCAAGGCGCAAAGTTCCGCGTGCGTTATCTGGGTGGAACCTCAGGCACTGGAGGCACGATCATTGGGGAATACACCACCTCGGCTAACGGCACCATCGTTATCACGGGGCTGAAAGCCGGAACCTATATCGTGGAGGAAACCAAGGCTCCCGCAGGCTATGAAATCGACGATACGCCGCAGACCGTCTACCTCTCCGGCAAGGAGCAGGATGTGGTTACGGTGGAGTTTTCCAACGGAAAACACGGCAATCTTATCATCGACAAGATTGACAGCGTGACTAAGCAGCCGCTTCCCGGCGCACAGTTCAAGGTCACGACCTTGGATGGCTCGTTTGTCGGAAACTACGGCGGCATGGTCACTTCCAACGGCATTTACACCACAGACAGCAACGGCCAGATCAAGCTGGTAAACCTCAAGCCGGATACCTATGTGGTAACGGAGGTCAAAGCCCCGGACGGTTATGTACTGGACAGCACCTCGCAGACCGTTAAGGTAGACCGCAACGACACGCAGACGCTGACCTTTACCAACACGCCCATCGGCGGCGGTCAGATCATCAAGGTGGACGCGGACAGCGGTGAGCGCATCAAGGGCGTGCAGTTTGAGATCGCCAAGATGAACGGCGAGCGCATCGGCACCTACACCACCGATAGCAATGGCGTTATCACGCTCCCGCAGCTTGTGGATGGCTGGTACACCGCCACCGAAATCAAAGCCGCAAAGGGTTATCTGTTGGACAGCACGCCGCACAATTTTGAGGTAAAGGCCGGTAAAACGACCTCGCTGACCATCGAAAACACACAGGCCAGTTCCATGCTCATCCACAAGATCGACAGCGTGACTGGCAAGGGCATTTACGGCGTGACTTTCCTCGTTTCGGACAGCAAGGGAAACCCCATCGGGCAGTATACCTCTGACCAGAACGGCTATGTCTATATCGACAAGACGCTGACGGACGGCAAGTATCTGGTTCGAGAAATTCAGGCGGCAGACGGCTATGTTCTGGATACCACCGTCCGCACCTTCTATGTGGAATACGGCGCAACTTCTACGATTACATGGAAAAATACGCCCACGATGGGACAAATCCAGATTACTAAAAAATCCGCAGACGATAATCCGTACAATGCGCTTGCCGCAGGAATACCTCTGCCCGGTGCAACCTTTGAGGTTTACGACCGTGCAGGCAATCTGGTGAACACTGTTGTGACTGACAAAAACGGCATTGCGACCACGGACACCCTGCCTTTGGGCCGCTACACCATCCGCGAAACCAAAGCTCCCATCTTTTACAGCGCCACCACCCAGCCTATCGAGGTGGAGATCGAATTCTCCGGCCAGATCGTGCGCGTGGAGGTGCTGAACCAGAGTGTTTACACCAATGTTTCCGTGACCAAGCGCGGCTACAAGCAGGTCACGCCGTCCAAGACTATCCGCTACGACTTCAAAAACATCGCCAACAACTCCACTGTGCCGCTGAACAGCTTCTACTGGCGCGATACGCTGCCGACCTCGGCGGTGCGCCTGACCAAAATCATCACCGGCACTTGGAACCAGAAACTCAGTTATAAGGTGGTCTATAAGACCAATCTGCATGACTACCGCACGCTGGCGGACAACCTCTCCACCATGAAAAACTATTCGCTGGATGCTTCGCCCGCAGCACTGGGACTGGCCTCCAACGAGTATGTGACTGACTTCATGTTCGTTTTCGGAACGGTCAAGGCTGGCTTTGCACAGGTGGATGCGCCCTACATTCTCTGCTGGACAAATAGCTGGCTGAATAACGGCTACCAGTTCGCAAACCGCACCGATGTAGGCGGCCTGCACGGCGGACAGTGGATCATGGCAACTGACCGCTGGGTAACCACGGTCTACAAGCCGGGTGTGACTACTCTGCCTAAGACCGGCTACTAAGCCGTGAAGCGCGATTCCAACGGAAGCGCCGTCCTGCTTTGGGCGGCGCTTGCCGTTTTTGTGGTCTGGATGGCGCTGCTGGGCGGTGGTTGCTGTGGTGAAGATGTTGGCCTGTTTGAATGGCTGAACGCCTTTTCCGCTGCATTGGAAACCCCGTTTTCCATCCACACCACGCCATACACAAAAAAGTTTGTGCTGATTGCATTGGCGTTCTATGGCTTTGCCGTAGCGTGGTACTACTCCGAAAAGGGCAACCGCCGACCGGGTGAAGAACACGGCTCTGCCTACTGGGGCCGCCCGAAAGAGGTATGCGCCCACTTCCGAACCAAGAAGAACGACCGCTATCTGCTCATCTCCAAGCATATCCGTATCAGCATGAATGTCCGAGCACTGCCGCCGCAGCATCAGGTGAACGCAAATATTCTGGTGATTGGCGGTTCCGGTGCAGGCAAGACGCGCTTTTTCATCAAGCCTAATCTCATGCAGGCGGAGTGTTCTTACATTGTCTGCGACCCAAAGGGCGAAACCTACCGCGCTGTGGGCGGTCTGCTTGAGAAGATGGGCTACGAGGTGACGATCTTCAACCTCATAGACATGAAGCAGTCCGACTGCTACAACCCATTTGCTTACCTGCACACGGATATTGACGCCTTTCGGCTCATCAACACACTGATCCAGAACACCACACCGCAGAAGTCGCAAACCTCTGACCCGTTCTGGGACAAGGCGGAAACAGCGTTCCTTTCGGCGCTGATTTTGTACCTGTTCCATGAAGCGCCGGAGAGCGAACGCAACTTCGGCACGCTGATGTACATGGTCATCAACGCCGAGGCCCGCGAAGAGGACGAAAGCTACCGCAGTCCTGTGGATCTGCTGTTCGACGATTTAGAGCGCGTGGACGAGGATCACATTGCGGTGAAGAACTGGAAGGTGTTCAAGCAGGCCGGGCCGAAAACCGCAAAATCCATTCTGGTATCTGCATCCACTCGACTGGCGGCGTTCAACACGGAAGAAATGGCGCACCTGACCAGCCGTGACGACCTTTCTCTCGGCACATTGGGCGACCGCAAGCGTGTGATTTTCGCCGTTATCCCCGATGAGGATACCACTTTCAACTATCTCGTGGGTCTGATGTACTCGCAGGCGTTCCGGGAACTATACCATGCCGCAGACAACAAATACGGCGGCAGACTGCCGGTTCCGGTGCGCGTGCTGATGGACGAATTCGCCAATGTCGCACTGCCGGAGGACTTTGAACGGGTGCTGGCGACCTGCCGCAGCCGTGAAATCTCCATCAACATCGTCATTCAGAACATGGCGCAGCTCAAAAAGCTGTTCAAGGACAGCTGGGAGAATGTGACCGGCAACTGCGACACACTGCTCTATCTGGGCGGCAACGAGGCCAGCACCCACGAGTACATTTCCAAGCTGCTGGGCAAGGCCACCATCGACACCCGCACACGCGGCGTGACGAAGGGGCGCAGCGGCTCCAGCAGCACCAACTACCAGATCGCAGGTCGCGAACTGCTCATGCCGGACGAGGTGCGGATGTTGGATAACCGCAAGGCGCTTGTCTTTATTCGCGGTGAACGCCCGGTGATGGACGACAAATATCCTATTCAGAAGCATCCGAACTACCGTTTGACCGCTGACGGCGGCAAGCCGCCCTATCAAAAGAAGTTTGACATTCCCAGCTATGAGCAGAATGACCTGCCGAATGAAATCAACATCGAAAATCTTGAAATCTTGGAGGAAACTGAACATGAAGAAGAAATCCATTCTGACCTCGGACGAGAGGACGCGCAAGGCAAAGCGCCGCTATTTCGCCGCTGTGCTGACTTGCGTGCTGGCCTGCGCCGTCTGTACGCCCGCTTTCGCCGCAGGTGAAGATCCGCTGACTGCCATCAACAACCTGTCCACCTTCGTTTTTTCCGCCATCAAAGCCATCGGCGTGATTTTGCTTGGCTGGGGCGTGGTGCAGATCGGTCTGAGCTTGCAGTCCCACGACCCCTCTCAGCGCAGCACCGGCTTTCTGACCTTTTTCGGCGGTTTGGTCATTGCGTTCGCAAAGGAAATCCTCGACCTGATTTTGAAGTAAACTGCATGAAATACAACAGCCGCCTGTTCCCAGTGAAGCAGGCGGCTGTCCTTTTCGGAGGTGATATATTTGGATGATAACTGGATCGTAGAAAACTTAGAGGGTGCCTTTGCCACATGGAACTCGAAGCTGACCGAGATATGGTCACTGGTGAGTGAAACACCGCAGCACTTTAAGAACGGTGCGATTTGGGCGGTATGCCAGAACATCAACACCGCATTGCAGGCCATCGGCTATGGACTGCTGATTTTGTTCTTTGCTATCAGCATTTTCCGCAGCACAGCGAATTTTCAGGACTTCCGCAGACCAGAACAGGCATTGCGGCACTTTATCCGCTTCGTGGCGGCAAAAACCGCCGTGACCTACGGCATGGACATTATGACCACGCTTTTTACCATCTGCGGCGGTATCGTCAGCACGGTGGCGGGCAATCTCGGAAATCTCACAGGCGCGTCTGTGACGCTCCCGGAGGAAATCAAGACTGCCATTGACGAGGTAGGCTTTCTGGCGAGTATACCGCTGTGGCTGGTGACGATTTTAGGCAGCGTGTTCATCACGGCACTGTCTTTCGTGATGATAATGACCGTGTACAGCCGTTTCTTCCGGCTCTATATGTACACGGCGCTTGCGCCTATCCCACTGTCCACCTTTGCAGGCGATGTGACCTCGAATACCGGGCGCGCCTTTATCAAAAGCTACCTTGGCGTGTGCATGGAGGGCGCAGTCATTGTACTGGCCTGCATGATATTCGCCGCCTTTACCGGCGGCGGCGCACCGGGTATCGCAGACCCAGACGCCTCAGCGGTGACGATGGTGTGGAGCTATCTGGCGGAAACCATCTTCAATATGCTGGTGCTCGTGGGACTGGTAAAGGGCGCAGACCGAATTGTGAAAGAGATGATGGCGCTGTGAATTGTCCGTTTTTTCGGACAGCAGTTTTACTATGATTTTATCAGAACAGCAAAGCTGATTTTTTGCACGAAACCCCAGACTGCGTTACACTGATACCATCAAGGAGGTGCTGATCGTGTTCAGACAAATTATTTTCCCCATTCTGTTTTTCCTGCTGCTACCGTTGTGGTTCAAGCTGCTCATCAAGCTGAGGCTGGGGCCTGCACTGGTCTATGTGGTTCTCGGCAACACCGTCTGGCTGGACTGGGCGGCACACCATACGGCGCTGGCGGATGGTATCCTGTTCGCCATTCTCGGTGTAACGGCACTAAGCTGGCTCGTGACCTTTTACCGCAAAATCCGTGACCATCAAATCGAATAAACCCTGTGAGGAGTGCAAAAGCACTCCTCTTTTTCTTGGAGGTGACTATGGAAATCCGTATCAATCGTGAAGTGCGAAACTATCACGAATCTATCTTCTTCGGACTGTCTGCAAGGCAGTTCGGCTGCTCCCTCGGCGCTGTTGCAGTTGCCGTGGGAGCTTATTTTTTGCTCAAAGACCCCATTGGAAAGGAGAACGCAAGCTGGCTGTGTATGCTCTGTGCCGCGCCGCTGGCGGTCGCTGGATTTTTCAAATACAACGGTCTTTCCTTTGAGCGGCTGCTTTGGGCGATGTTCAAGACCCACATCCTGTGTGCCGGACGGCGGCTGTATAAGAGCGAAAACCTGTATGAACAGCTTCTGCACACGCCGATAAAGAAAGCGAGGAAACGCAAGTGAAGAAATTCGGACGAAAGAAAGAGCGTGCTTCTGTACGCCTGCCCAAGACGGCCCAGCAGTCCATTCCCATCCGCCGTATCCACCGGGACGGTATCTGGGAGGTAGACGGCAAGTTCAGCCGATGCTGGCGCTTCACCGACATCAATTACGCTGTGGCGGACGAGGAAGATAAAAAGGAAATGCTCATCCAGTATTGTGCGTTGGAAAAGGCATTGCCGACCGACGCGATCACGAAAATCTCCATCGTCAACAAGCGGCTGAATCCACTGGAGTTTCAGAAGGAAATGCTTATGCCGTCCAAGCAGGACGGGCGCGACGATTACCGCAAGGAATACAACCGTATGCTACTCGACAAAGCCGCCGAGGGCAACGGTATCGTGCAGGAGCGTTACATCACGGTTTCCGTGGAGCGCCGCAGCATCGAGGAGGCGCGCAGCTTCTTTGCCCGTGTGAGCAGCGACCTGTCCGCCAACATGAAAAAGCTGAACTCCAAGCTGTACGAACTGGACAATAAGGAGCGACTGGGTATCCTGCATGACTTTTTCCGTATTGGTGAGGAGGATTCGTTCCGCTTTGACTTCGATACCGTTGCAAAGCGCGGTCACTCGTTTAAGGACTCCATCTGCCCGGACAGCATCCAGTTTCATTCCAACTATTTTGAACTTTCGGACAGCAAAGTGGGCCGCGTTCTGTTCCTCAAGGACTATCCGGCCTATCTGGAGGACAGCTTTGTCAAGGAACTGACCGAACTCAACCGCAATCTGATTTTGTCCATGGACATTCAGCCTATTCCTACGGATAAGGCGCTGAAAGAAATCCAGAACCAGTCCCTTGCGGTGGAAACGGATATTACACGCTGGCAGAACAAGCAGAACCAGAACAACAACTTCTCTGCCATTCCGCCCATGCAGCTTACCGATGCGCGTGACACGATGCGTTCCATGCTGGACGATCTGACCATGCGCGACCAGCGCATGACCCTGTGCGTGATGACCCTCGTTCATGTGGCGGACAGCAAGGCACAGCTTGACGCCGACACCGACACCATCCGAAGCATTGCAGGCGGCAAGAACTGTGAAATGAGCGTGCTGACCTACCAACAGGAGGACGCGCTGAACACGGTCTTGCCTTACGGCCTGCGGCGGATTGACACCTTGCGGACACTGACCACCGAGAGCGCCGCCGGTCTGGTGCCGTTTTCCTCACAGGAGATTCGACATCGTGGAGGCGTGTACTACGGTGTGAACGCCACCAGCCGCAATCTGATCGTCTGCGACCGCCGACAGCTTTTGAACAGCAACGGCTTCATTCTGGGCGTATCCGGTTCGGGCAAATCCTTTGCGGCCAAAGAGGAGATCACCTCTATCGCGCTTTCCACCGACGACGATATTATCATCGTTGACCCGGAGCGTGAGTATGCACCGCTGGTGCGGGCATTGGGCGGCGAGGTCGTGCAGATTTCGGCAGGCAGTCCCAACCACATCAACGCGATGGATATGACCAGCGGTTACGGCGAGGAGGAAGGCAAGGCGGACGATCCTCTGATTTTGAAAAGCCAGTTTGTCATGTCCCTGTGCGAGCAGCTGATGAAGCCGGAGCCGGTAGGCGCGAAAGAGCGTTCCATCATCGGGCGGTGCGTGGGCAATGTGTACCGCGAGTACATCAAGGACTACCGCAATCCGCCTACTCTGAAAGACTTCCGTGAGGAGCTGCTGCGCCAGCCGGAGCCGCAGGCCCAGTCCATCGCGCTGGCGCTGGAACTGTTCGTAGATGGCACGCTTGATGTATTCGCCTATCAGACCAATGTGGACATGAGCAACCGCATTATGCTGTTCGATATTTTTGACCTCGGCAGTCAGCTGAAAACCGTGGGTATGCTGGTCATGCTGGACGCGATTTTGAACCGTGTCATCGAAAACCACAAGCGCGGACGGCGCACATGGATCTACATTGACGAGATTTATCTATTCTTCGCCAATGAGTACAGCAGCAACTTTCTCGAAGAAAGCTGGAAGCGTTTCCGCAAAAAGAACGCCGCCGCAACTGGCATTACGCAAAATGTCACTGACTGTCTGCGTTCTCCCACAGCAAAGAATATGCTGGCAAACTCCGAGTTTCTACTCATGCTGTCGCAGGCTCCCACTGACCAGCAGGAGCTTGTGAAAATGCTCCGCATTTCGGAAGAACAGCTTTCCTATATCAGTAATGCGGAGTCAGGACACGGCCTTATCAAAGTCGGCGGCGCAAAGGTGCCATTTATTAACCAGTTTCCATGCAATACGGCGCTGTACCGCCTTATGACGACAAAGCCGGGTGAATCGCTGTGAAAGAGATACGAACACGCCCGAAAAATCGGGATATTCAGACCCGGCAGACCACCGCCTTTCTTCCCAAACAGGCGGTCAAGGTATTGCAAGAGCAGGCTGTCCGGCGGCAGCTCAAGAGCAAGAACGATAAGCCAGAGGAAGAACAAACCTCGCCTTATCAGAAGCCTGTGGAGCGGTTTCAGACCAAGGAACAGCGTGCGGCAGAAATCAGCAGCCGCACGGCGTTCCGCTCCGGCAAGACGCTGGCGCAAAAGCAATTCGACCGCAAATTCAGCACCGCCGAACCGAAAGGTAAAGGCACTTCATCCTCTGCAACGGTACAAACTGAAACGCCGCAAATCACCCGTGCCAAGCAGAAATTCCGGCAGGCGCAGGCGAAAAAACAGACCGAACGCCGCCGAGAAACTGCGGCTATCATCGAAAAGCATGAAGCTGCACAGGTGCAGACGGATATTGCGATGCTGGAACAGCAAGTGGATTTGCCATCTCTCAATGCCGATACACAAAAATACACAGAACAGCACTGTACTCCAAAACACCGAAAATTATCCGCCACAGCGCCGAAAGAGAAAAGGGCGCTCCGCGAACAGTTATTCACGGGGCGGCAAGATGCCATGGTCCGCCAGCGGGCGGCAGCAAAGGCGCAGGCACAGATCACGGCGAGAGCCAAACAGCGCGTGCAGCAGCAGGTCATGCGAGAAACCACACAAAAAACAGCACAGACCGCCAAACGCACAGTAAAACTCTTTGAGCGGGTCAAGAAAGCCGTCATCCGCGCAGGGCAAGCCGTTGCACGGGCGGCAGTCGGACTGCTGGGCGGTGCCGGTGCGCTCATTGCGCTGATCTTGATAATTGGCGGTGCGGCGGCTGTCATTGGCACGCCATTCGGCGTGTTCTGGTCTGGAAACGACAGCGACGCGCAATCTGTCCCGCAGGCCGTCGCGCTCATCAACAGTGAGTTTTCTGCGAAGATCAACCAGATACAGACTGAGAACCCTGCGGACAGCGTGGTGATCCATCGGGAGCCGGATGGCGGCAGCGACCTTTCTATCACCAACTGGACAGATATTATTGCCGTATTTGCAGTCAAAACGGCTGGAGCCGACGCAGACGCGACCGATGTTGTGACTATTGATGAGGAGCGCATCGACCTCATCCGCACAGTGTTCTGGGATATGAACACCGTCAGCTACTATGTGCAGACTGTTGAGCATGAGGACAGCACTGAAACCATTCTGCATATCACCATAACCAGCAAAAAGGCGACGGATATGCCGGATTTTTACCACTTCAGTAAGAGTCAGCGCGAGGCACTGGAGGAAGTGCTGAAGCCGGAGTACGCGCAAATGCTGGCAGAGCTGGTCGGCACCTACGGCGGCGAAGTCACGCTGGACGAAGCACAGATCCGTGCCATGCTTGCCGCTATGCCGAAAGACATTTCCGAGCGGCGGCGTGCTGTGGTAGAAAAAGCCTATTCTCTTCTCGGCAAAGTGAATTACTTCTGGGGCGGCAAAAGCAGCGCCATCGGCTGGGATTCCCATTGGGGCAAACCCACTCGCGTCACCGCCGCCGGAAGCAGAACGACCGGAACCATCCGCCCGTATGGTCTGGATTGCTCCGGTTTCGTCGATTGGGTATTCAATAATTCACTGGGCTATGTGATCGGGCACGGCGGAGGCGCAGCCAGTCAGCATGACCACTGCAAACCCATCTCATGGAGTGAAGCACAGCCGGGTGATCTGGTGTTTTACCCCGGCGATACTCATGTAGGCGTGTTCGTCGGCAAGGACAGTAGCGGCGATCCGCTTATCATCCACTGCGCCAGTTCGCAAAATAATGTGGTGCTGACAGGCTTGCAGGGCTTTGTGAGCATTAGCAGACCGGATTGTTTTTAATCAAAAAGTACAGAAATCCCGGTACGGTGTAGCTACCGTGCCGGGATTAACAAATTTAAGAGGTTTGCTACTCTGATTTGTCCGGCAATTTGTGACACAGAAACATCCATTATACTAAAGTTGCCGGAATTCTCTGCTTTTTCAAGTGCGAAATCAACTATTAAAAGGAGTGTTAATCATCGCAGAAATCTATGCATATGTCCGTGTTTCCACACGGGAACAGAATGAAGATAGGCAACTTATCGCAATGAACGAATTACAAGTGCCGAAAAAGAATATTTTTATTGATAAACAATCCGGAAAAGATTTTGAACGACCTCACTACAAAAAACTGATAAAACGACTCAAAAAAGACGATTTGCTTTATATCAAGAGCATTGACCGACTTGGACGCAATTATAATGAAATTCAGGAGCAATGGCGTATTCTGACGAAAGAGAAAGGCATTGATATTGTTGTGCTGGATATGCCACTGCTGGACACCCGGCGTGGAAAGGATTTGATGGGAACCTTCCTCAGCGACATTGTATTACAAGTGTTGTCCTTTGTTGCTGAAAACGAGCGTGTTAATATCCGCCAGCGGCAAGCAGAAGGTATCGCGGCTGCAAAAGCGAAAGGTGTACGGTTTGGAAGAGTGCCAAAACCATTGCCCCCTAATTTCCACACCGTCTACCAACGCTGGAAACACGGTGAAATTACCGGAACCGCAGCAGCTAAAGAATGTGGGATGCCGTTATCTACCTTCCGCTATCGAGCAGAAATTTACGAAAAAGCCAAGTTGTTGTGACCTACCAATTTTGCAACAATGTGTACATTCCTGTAAATAGGATACATTTACAAGTTCAGAGGTATTATATCATGAATAGGCTTCAAAGGCAATCCTGCGCTTGTAGCTTTTCAACAAATAGAGAGGTAATTTAGTCATTCTTTTGTGGTTGCGAAAAGGTACACCTTATTGAAATTGTTGAGACCATTACAAAGCACAAAGGATGGGCAATCACATGATTAGAATTTTTGAAACAGGCGATAACCATATTGGCTTGAAGTATGCCAGTCATGAGCAATCGGCCGTTCTCTCATCAAGCCGAGTAACTGCGTTTGAAAATATGGTTCAAACAGCAAACCAAGAAAACTGCAATCTTTTTGTGATTACCGGCGATTTGTTTGAAAATACATACAGCATATCCAAAAAGGACATTAAGTCCATTTTGGATATGCTGTCATGTTTTATGGGAACCGTTATAGTGCTTCCCGGCAATCATGACTACTACGATACAGAGGTGAAAGTCTGGCAGTACTTCAAAGATGCTGTGACTTCTTACGACAATATCTTGCTGTTGACTGATTACCGTCCATATCTATTAGAAATCAGCGGTGAGAAAGTCATTCTTTATCCGGCGCTTTGCACCTCAGTTCATTCCGCTCCCGGGGAAAACAATCTTAGTTGGATTAAAGCTACTGATATTCCGAACGATGACACCTACCATATCGGTATCGCCCACGGAGCCGTAGAAGGAGAAACAATCGATAAAGAGGGTCAATACTTCTTGATGACCCGCTCTGAATTGGAAAGTATTCCAGTAGATGTGTGGTTGCTCGGCCATACTCATGTTCCGTTTCCTCGTAATTTGGCAGAGCAATTTGCTCCTGCTGGAAAGATATTCAATGCAGGTACTCATGTTCAGACAGATGTGAATTGCAATACCGAAGGTCAGTGCTTCATTGTAGAAATTGAAGCAGATAAGACGGTTAGAGCGAAGAAAGTCACATCTGGAAACCTGCGTTTTTATCGTAAAAGCATTATTCTTTCACCAGAAAAGATGCAGGAAACCCTAAAGCGAGAACTGGCGCCGATCACAGACAACAGCGTTGTGGAATTGATTCTGTCTGGTGCTGTGACGAAAGATGAGTATGAAAACCGACATACCATCATTAACGATGAACTGTCCCGCTTTATCGAGGGAAATTATAATGATTACGCACTTAGTCAGTTGATTTCAAAGGATTTAATTGACTCTGAATTTCCAGAGACTTCGTTTTCTGCCAATCTACTGACAGCTTTGTTGGATGAGCCGAAAGAGGCTCAGCTCACATATGAATTACTGGCGACCTTGAAGGAGCGCAGATAAAATGAAGATAAAAAATCTTTCTTGCACACAATTTGCTGGTGTTCGTGATCGGACAATTTCCTTTGCAGACGGAATCAATGTAGTTTACGGCAAGAACGAGAGTGGTAAAAGCACCATGGCCAATTTGATTGTACGCACACTATTTCAAAAGGCCAAACTGGATCGACGGAGCAATCGAGAATTCTGTGATCTCTATTTTCCCAGCACTCGCAAAGGCAGCAATTTGAGCGGTGATTTTGCTGATGGGAAAATTGCCCTTGCGTCCAAGGACGGGGATTACGTTCTTTCAAAAGAGTGGGGCGTAGATGCTCGCTGCACACTTTCCACACCGGAAGGCATTGTGCGAGATCAAGCGAAAATCGATGAAATTTTGAAATCCGTCCTGAACTATGGCGAGGGCGTTTATTCTGATCTTCTACTCACTTCTCAACGCAATACCGATGCAGCTTTGCAAACCCTTCTGGATGCATCAAAGAATACGGAGGCAAAGGCCGAGATTACTGATGCCGTTTCGTTGGCCTTTGCAGAGAGTGATGGAGTTTCGATAGATGCTATCGAGCAAGCTATGCAGTCCAAAATTTCTGAAATTTCCGGGAAACACTGGGACATCGACCGTGGGGTTCCTGCCCGTAAAGCCGGACGATGGAGTACCGGACTTGGCGAAATATTAAAAGCATATTACGCCATGGAGGATGCAAAAGCAGTCCTTGAGGAGATTTCTCATTTAGAAACAGACGCTGATCGAGCCGCACATGATTATACTGACAAGGATAATGAAGCGCGCTCTGCCGAAGAAGCCTATCGTGAATTCAATCAATTCGCAAACAGCCTCATTCTACAAAGAGAGCGTAGAAAAACTATCAGCCGCACAGAGGAAGAACTCAAAAAAATCCGCAAGGTACTTGCCGATTGGCCCGAATTGGAAAAGGTACTTGCTCAGGCGCAAACGCTTCAAAATGAAAAGACAACCCGAGAACTTCTGGACAAATATGATGCAGCGACAGAAATCGTAAATGAAATCAATACCCTTTCTCTTATTGCAGTAAATACACCCTGCCCAACAGCGGGCGAAATAGCTCAGGTCAAAACCGCCCAGCGTAATATTGCTTCTCTTGAAAACAAACTCTGCGGAATGAACTTGACCGCAGCTGTTCATATGTTCGGTGACAATACACTGGAAGTCATATCCGTGCGGACTGGTCAGAAAATTGATGTTTCTGATGGAATCGCAAATATTAGTGAAACGGTTAGACTTACTATTCCAGGTGTCATGGAGATGCAGCTTTCGCCTGCGGATGTGGATGTTGCCTCCGTTGAGGTTCAAATCAAGACAGATAAGCAGCTGATAACAGATGTTTTCAAAAATTATCAGGTAGAAAGTCTGGAAGCACTTGGAGAACTTGCTCAGACAATAGCAGAAAATAATCGGCAGTTAGATTTGGCCAATAATCGTCTGAAGCAGTTGTTAGGTGCTACCACTTTCGAGGAATTGGAAAGAACGGTAAAATCATCACCGCAAGAAAGCCGCTCTAAAACTGAAATTGAAAATGACATCGCAGCTCTTTGTGGCAATAGTGATCTCTCGCGGTTCATCACAGCAAAAGAAACCGTTATTAACAGTTATAAGGCTGAATATATCAGTGCCAATGATTTGAAAGCCAAAGCCTTTGATTTAGACGCAGAACTAAATCAGGCAATGTCCTCAACGGAGACGGAAAATATTCCTGCTGAATATAGGGAGATTGCTGATCCTGAAGCGCATTTGTTATCGTTACAAAATGTGTGTAAGCAGAAGCAAAAGCTTCGTGAAACAGCATTAACACTTAAAACTGCTGCTGAGAGCAAACTGGAAAGTTATAAAGAGAATATCGCGGATGATCCATCAGAGGAAGCGGAAAAAGCAACGCGAAACTTCGAAGAACAAAAATCGTTGCTATCCCATTGGCTGCATATCTTTGAGGTGTTTAAGTCGCAGAAAGAAAATATTCATGACAATCCCATGCAGGATATAGCCAACAGTTTCGCACATTATCTAAGCGCGATTTCCGATGGTCGGGTATCGTCTGAGTTTCCAGAAACAGACAGACTTGCAATGCAGGTCTACAGTAACGACCTTCCTCTTGATTATGGAAAGCTTTCAGAGGGAACGAAGGAAACTGTTTCACTGGCATTCCGCCTTGCGGTACTTGACCACCTGTTTCCTGATGGTGGAGGCGTTATTGTCTTGGATGATCCTTTTACTGATATGGATTCCGAGCGTACAAACCAAGCCTGCAAACTGGTCAAAGAATGCGCCAAACAGCATCAGGTCATATTTATGACTTGCCGGGAAGAGTACATTCAGATGCTAGGCGGCAATACCATTAAGCTGTGACGGTCAAATAGGGGTGGAGAAACTATGTCTTATGAACCATGGATGCTAGCAGCTATCGATCAAGCTGGATATAACGGAATACGCAATGAACATGTCAGCGCTGTGGCAGCAGAATTGCTGCACACCGGTTTGACGGAAATTGACCGCAGCACATTTGAAACTGCCTGCCGGCGCTGTGGTGTTGCTCCTGATTGCTTTACGCAGGAGGATTTGAACAAGCTGGAATACTTTATGAATGAAGAGTAACTTTTAATAAGATAACTTTACGATGAAGTGAAATCAATAGATAAATAGAATAAATAGAAAGTGAGACATTTATTATGAAATTTAATTGTTCCAACGAAAACCATTTCGCTTTGGCAGAACAAAGCGGGGATAATTCGGTTTTATATTGCGTTTCCAATGAAGGAAATACGGCAAAATTGGAGTTATCCGAAAAAATCACGGGGCTTTCTTTTATTGATGAAAAGCTATACTGTGTTGCTCATGTGCGTAATAAGGACTCTTATGGCGAGAAAACCGTGCTGCATACCTTTGATACGCAGCTGAATGAGCTTTCCCTCGAGGAACTGACGGAGGATTATCGGTATCGTCGTCTGTCTGCGATGGCGGGAGAACTTCTCTATATTTTGGATTTTGAAACCGGAAGTACTAACTTGGAGGGCGACTCAAGATCTTTTGACGAGGTTAGTCAACTGAACTTCACAAAAATCAACATAAAAACCGGAGAACGCAACGAATGGGACTTGGATGATTGGAATGATGAAGAGTGCAGCAATGCGCTCGCTGATTTGACTGATGGTTATGTTACCGATATTGAGGCCGTACATGTTTTTGACGGGCAGTTGATGCTCGAATGTATGGTATATAATCCCGATTGTGTTGTTGAAACTGATGATTCCGATTGTAACGAGGATGAAATGAGCGATTCTGATTATGTGGAGTGGCATTCTTACCCGGAAACAATCTGCGCGAATATCGAGGGAAAGAAATTAACAAATGTGTATTGTTTCTATTCGGAATTCACGAATCCAAATAAGTATAAGCTCCCCTTTGGCGGACCGGAACAGAAGATTTTAAACGCAGTTACCCTTGGACATCGGACCTATTTGGCAACCGATTTTAACTTTTATTGTATTGCCACCAGCGATCAGAAATATGCGGCAGAATGCTGGTATCGCATGGGCTATAACCCTGACAATGAACTGAACCCCAAATATGAAAAGTACCGCTATTTCTATTGTTGGAACGGCAAACTGGTATTTGAAGTCCGACAAGACAGCAAAATCGTTGGCTTCCGTATTTGCCCTGCGGCATTTAAGGAACCGAGCGAGCAGGAGTGGGCAGAAATAAAACTTGGATAAGTTCATAACAGAATCAAAATTCTTGTAACCGGTGAGGAATATGACAGAAAAGCAGAGAAAACAAGATCAGTTAGCGCGAGAGATACTGACTCTTTCACGCAATACCCTGTTGGTCAATCTGCGTTTTCTGGATGCGGCACTGAGCCAGTTTCAATGGGAACCTATTGAAACTGGCTCAGTGATGACAGACGGAAAGTATATCCTTTACAATCCGAACCATGTGCTTTCCTGCTATCAATGTGCTAAAGAGATTCCCGTACGAGACTACTTACATATGGTATTGCACTGTGTGTTCCGGCATATGTACATGAGCCCCACCCTAAATCGCTCTTACTGGGATTTGGCATGTGACATTGCAGTGGAAAATATAATTGGTGAACTTGGATTGCAGTCAGCGACTGCACCGAGAGAACAGCAGCAGTCGGAGGTTCTCTTTGCCGTCAGACATGATTTAAAGCATGTGACAGCAGAGAAGATCTATTCCTATTTACGCCAGACTGTACCCAATCCTGTGCGAATCGCAGAACTCCATAGCCTATTTTATGCGGATAGTCACGACCTTTGGTATATGACTGCCGAAAAGGCCGAAGCTGTTATCAAGCCATCCAGTAGCGATGGTGACGATAACCGCAACAGCAATGATGAGAGTTCCAGTGGAGCCATCAACGGCAACGATAGTAGCCATAGCGAAATTGCCGACAGAAACAGTTGTTCTCGTACGGAAATGGCTAAAGTCTGGCGGGAAATTTCACGGCGGATGCAGATGGAACTGGAAGCATTTGTTGATAAGCATCAAGGCATGAATTCTGGTGCAATGGCGCAGAACTTAACTGCAGTGAATCGAGAGAAGTACGATTATACTGCATTTTTGAAAAAGTTTGCCGTCATGGGGGAGGCAATGAAGATTAATGACGATGAATTTGACTATATCTTCTACACCTACGGTTTACAACTCTATGAAAATATGCCACTAATCGAGCCTCTGGAATACAAGGAGATCAAAGCAATCAAAGAATTTGTTATTGCTATTGATACTTCTGGTTCGACTTCCGGTGAGTTGGTACAGCGATTCGTGCAGAAGACCTACAACATTCTCAAATCCACTGAAAGTTTTTTCACGAAAATCAATCTGCACATCATCCAGTGCGATGCAAATATTCAAGAAGACAGGAAAATCACTTCGCAAGAAGAGTTTGATGCGTATCTTCAAACAATGAAAATCCACGGCCTCGGCGGCACAGACTTTCGCCCAGTATTTGAATATGTAGATAGGCTGAGGAGTCAAAAAGAGTTCATCAATCTGAAAGGATTGATTTATCTTACTGACGGCTACGGAATATATCCAGCTCAAAAACCGGACTATGCAACAGCTTTTGTCTTCGTAGATGATGACTATAGTACCCCGAGTGTGCCCTCATGGGCCATAAAGTTGGTATTACAGAAGAATGAAATATAGGAAAACTACTCGATAAAAATATGAAAGGGCTTTCCCATGAACATAAAACAGGCGAAAACGCAGATCAACAACGCCATTAAATCCTACTTCAGCAAGGACGACTTCGGAAATTACAAGATTCCAATTGAGCGGCAGCGTCCGATCTTCCTAATGGGACCTCCGGGCATCGGTAAGACCGCCATTATGGAGCAGGTAGCTTCAGAACTTGGTGTGGGGCTCGTCAGCTACTCTATGACCCATCACACCCGGCAATCGGCACTTGGGCTACCTTTCATCGAAAAAAGAGTTTATGGTGGTCGGGAATACAGTGTGTCCGAATATACTATGAGTGAAATCATCGCTTCGGTCTATGATATGATAGAAAGCGTTGGCGTGAAAGAGGGAATTCTATTTCTAGATGAGATCAACTGTGTATCTGAAACCCTTGCTCCGGCCATGCTGCAATTCTTACAATATAAAATTTTTGGACGACATCGTATTCCGGATGGCTGGATTGTAGTAACGGCCGGTAATCCACCTGAGTATAATAATTCTGTGCGAGAATTCGACATCGTTACATGGGATCGCTTGAAGCGCATTGATGTTGAACCAGACTACAGAGTTTGGAAGGAGTATGCCTATCAGAAAGGCGTTCATCCGGCAATTCTTACCTATCTCGACATTAACAAGGACGATTTCTACAGGATTGAAACAACCGTAGACGGCAAGAATTTTGTCACTGCTCGTGGATGGAGCGATTTGAGCGATATGATTAGACTCTATGAGCAAAATGGACTGGCTGTGGACGAGTTACTTGTCGCGCAGTATCTGCAGAATCACAAAATTGCTAAGAATTTCGCTATTTATTACGATTTATTTAACAAATATAAGTCTGACTATCAAGTACCTACAATTCTTGATGGTAAAGCGAGTGATGACATCAAGGAACGCGCAAAATCAGCTAAATTTGACGAGCGGCTGGCGCTATTAGGACTGTTGCTGGATGCTGTGATAGACGAACTGCGAAGCGTAAATCTCGCAGAACTTTCTTTGGCGGAACTATTAACTAGTCTGAAGGTTGCCCGTGTGGAATTAGCTAAGTCTGGGAGCGAACCTGCGAATGCCGTGCAGAAACAAATCGACCTTTTGAGCAAAAAGATTGAAAATGGTAAGCGAGCATCTACACTTTCCACTGATGAAGAATATGCCTGCTACAGTACTATTGCTGTACTAAAGGATATGGTCTCCATACTTCATAAAAAATCCCCCATCAGTGGGATTGAAGCGTTCAAGCAGTTGAAAACCGAATTTGACAAGCGAAGCAAAACGCTGAAGCAACAGGCCGATACTGCTGGGCAAGAACTTTCTAATGTTTTTCGCTTCTGTGAGGAGGTTTTTGACGAGGGACAGGAATTGTTGATTCTTGTCACCGAATTGACAATTAGCCACTATGGCGCACATTTCATCAGCCGTTATGGCTGCGATGAGTATTTTGCTCACAATAAGGAACTGGTGTTTTATGAGCGTCAGAAAGAAATTATTAAAGAAATTGAGAATTTAGAATGGGAAGAATGAGCTATGGATGATTTCCAAATCAAAAACGGCGTTCTAGTTAAGTATGTCGGCCCCGGTGGAGATGTAGTCATTCCGGACGGCATTACCGGTATTGGGAATTCAGCGTTTTCTGGGTGGAGCAAGCCGACAAGTATTACGATTCCATGCAGCGTAACTAGTATCGGAAATTCAGCATTCAGTGGTTGTCACACTTTAATGAGCGTCATAATTCCGGATAGTGTGACTAGTATTGGAAATTCAGCCTTTGAGTATTGTAGTCATTTGACAAATATCTCGCTATCGAAAAATGTGACCAAAATCAGTAATGGGTTATTCCGTGACTGTGAAAGATTAACGAGTGTTGTGATTCCAGATGGTGTAACTAGTATTGGTAGATCGGCATTTAGTTGTTGTAAAAGACTAACAAACATCACAATACCAGACAGTGTGACCAGCATTGGCGTTTCGGCGTTTGAGTATTGCCACAGTCTCACAAGCATCTTGCTTCCGTGCAATATAACTAAAATTAACAGCAAAGTGTTTGAGGGATGTAGCAGTCTGACAAACATCAAAATCCCGGACAATGTGACCAAAATTGGGGAGTTAGCATTTTCTGATTGCAAAGAACTTACAAAAATCGCCATTCCTGATAGCGTAACTATCATTGGCGATTCGGTATTTGCCGGTTGCGAAAGATTGGCAAACTTCACATTCCCAAGTGGCATAACTGAAGTCGGTGAGCGCATGTTTTGCCATTGCTCTAGTTTGTCGACCATTGAAGTCCCGAGATGCGCAGCCCCAATTGGCGTAAACATGTTCTTAGGCTGCGAAAGTCTAACAGAAGTTTCGATTCCAGACGGCGTGACTAGCATTGGTGAGTCGGCATTCTCTGGTTGCAACAGTTTGACCTCTATCACAATCCCAGACAGTGTAACCAGTATCGGATGGAGAGCATTCTCAGGCTGCGATAGCTTAACAAATATCACCGTTGCAGAAGGCAATCCTACATATCATACTAGCGGAAACTGTTTGATTGAAACCGAAAGCAAGACGCTGATTGCTGGTTTTGGTAATAGCGTGATTCCTGCTGACGGCAGTGTGACCAGTATTGGCGATTCGGCATTTTACGGGTGTAAAAGCCTAACAAACATCACAATACCGGATACTGTGACCGCCATTGGAAACTGGGCATTTTCCTACTGCGAAAATCTTACAAATATCACACTTCCAGATAGCATAACCAGTATAGGCTATTCGGTATTCAAATCCTGTTCCAGCTTAACAGATTTTACGATTCCGCGCAGTATAACCAGCATTCATCAATCGATGTTTGAGCGTTGTGACAGCCTCACAAACATTATAATCCCGGACAGTATAACCAATATTGGGCAATCGGCATTTACTTTCTGTTATAGCTTGAAACAAATTAAACTTCCGAATAGTATAATTAGCATAGGAAATTCTGCATTTGAGAACTGCTACAGTTTGACAAGCATTTCTATTCCAAGCGGTGTTGCCCGCATCGGAAATTCCGCATTCAAGAACTGTTATGGCCTAGTCAGTATTTCTATCCCGAGTAGTGTAACCAACATCGGAAATTCCTTATTTGAAAATTGCACCAGCCTGACAAGTATCGTGCTCCCAGAGGGTGTGACTAGTGTCGGAAATTCCGCATTCTACAGATGCAAAAAACTATCGAATATCAGAATTCCGGATAGTGTGGCTTACATTGGCGAGAATATATTAGCCGATTGTAGCGGCCTAGAAAATATCACATGGCCCTCCTCGTTAGCAAAGGAATTACCACGATATATGCCTGAAACAAAAAAGCCAATTATACTTCATATTTCGGATATTTCAAATGTCAGCGCCAAATTCCGTCCTAATGCAGCAGCGGGGTTTGCCGAAGATACTTGTGACTGCCTAGGTGCAAATGGCAAGAAGTATCTCAGATATATAAAATCTAATGTTGCAAAGATAGCAGAGTTTGCCGCAATGCATCCTTCCTTATTCTATTTGATGCTCAAGGAAAAGTTAGTTGCTGCCAAGGATTTGGGAGTGATGATAGATGCCGCTCAAAAGAGCAAAAATACAGAACTAATTGCCGCCATATTGAACTACGGTAGTAGTTCTATTTCCGAGAAGGACAAGACGGCGGTGCAGCAGAAAAAAGATGAACGGGAGATGCATGTAACAGATTTCATCTTCAATACAGAGAAAATAGATGTGCTGAATGGAAAGAATTTTGTTGTCACAGGTAAGCTAAAAACATTTACTAGCCGTGATGAACTGAAGGAATGTTTGATGACCTGCGGCGCATCGCTGACAGAAACGCTTTCTCCCACTGTTGATTATCTAATCACCAATACCCCGGATTCTGGTACGGCGAAAAATAAAAAGGCTATCGAATTGGGAATTAAACGCATCACTGAGGCACAGTTCAACGAAATGATTGGCAGAATTACATGACAAAAAGCCACTTATCAAAGGCAGAACGGTTATCCGTTCTGCCTTTTTCATATCTTCACGCTAACTTTAATGATATTTGGACTGTATAATCCATATATTCTGCATTCCAAATTTTTTGAAATTTAATCGGCAAGATTGGCATTCTGCTTTTCTGAATCGTATTAGTCAGTATCAGGACAAAAGCAGCACCTCCCCATCAACGCCATGCGCGGAAAGGGGGTGTGGACTATGCAGTGGTCTAAAGAAGACATTTCCCGTATTGAAGGCAAGTTCGATAGCTTCTGCAAAACTGTTCTTCGGAATTTCGCAAGGGATTGGTACAGAGCCAAACGAAGGCACCATGCAACGGAAGTTTTGTTTTCGGAACTGCCGGACGGCCATCTATTAGAGCCGATACATAACGACCCAATCTGCCCGTTGGAACAATACCTGTTCGATGATTTAGAATTACCGATAAACATTAACAACGATGCACTGGCGCAGGCATTACGCCAACTTTCAAGACGAAAACGGCAAATCGTTCTGCTTGCCTATTTTTGCGATTGGACTGACCAGCAGATTGGCGAACGGTTTCATGTCGTGCGAAGTACGATACAATCAGCCAGAACCAAAGCACTGAAAGAAATGAGGGAATTACTTGAAAAACAATCAGAAACATAACCGTGCGGTCATCCGTCGTGTGCCGTTGGACACCATCGTAAAGGCGAAAAACGGCGATAATACGGCGCTTGAAAAGATTTTGCGGCACTATCAGGGATATATGCTGAAACTCAGCCAGTTTGAACTGTACGATGCCAGCGGTACGGTCTATACCTGCCTCGATGAAGAACTGTACCAAGAACTTCAGCTCAAACTGGTGAAAGCCATTCTTGACCGTTTTGAACTGCAATAACCTTGCCAATCCTTCACAGGGGATAACAGACCGTTGTCCTCTGTGAAAGGCTGGTAAGGGCTATTCTCAGCCTTTCTCGCCTTTGCACCTTGAAAACCGAATGAGCGTCCGTATTAGATACTGCACAGGGGAAGCAGGCCACGACCTCCAGAGAGGAGGTTTCGGAGCGAGCGTGCCAATGTGCCGAATACGGTGTCCTGTCACAACAGGCAGTCCATCAGGAACAGGATACGGGTACAAACGCCGACAATAGAAAAATAGCGGAGCCGCTGTGCAGGCACGGCGGCTCCACTTGATTGATAGGAGTTAGGAGTATCAATATGTCATTATCAGAACAACGCCAGCAAAATAACGAACTGGCGAAAGAGGTCATAGAGTGCCGGGATATTCTGTACTCTGTGCCAGAAGCAGCAAAGCTGCTCCATGTAAACAAAAATATGGTCTATGACCTGATCCGCTGCGGCTATCTCCGCTCCATCAAGCTGGGAAGTCGCAAAGTCAGCCGCAAGGCTCTGCTGGACTTCGTAGAGCAATTTGAGGGACAGACCGTAGAACTGCCGGGTGTGCGGTCAGAGTAAAAATGCGAAAAAGTTCAAAAACCACAGCTTGAACCATTGGTATTTCCATGTTATATTATAAGTGAGATAGGATGTGAAGTGATGTCCGATTTAGATTTTGAGCGCAAGCACGCCGAGGATTTGCAGCGGCTGCGCGGTTTTCGTCTGCTGGATGATGACTTTATGAACAAGGTGTTCGAGGACAAAGCCTGTGCTGAGTTCCTGCTCCAGATCATCTTGCAGCGTACCGATTTGCGCGTACAGCGCGTACACGGTCAGCACGACATTAAGAATTTGCAGGGACGCTCCGTGCGGCTGGATATTCTGGCCGTGGATGAAGCGGACCGGGTTTACAATATCGAGATTCAGCGCAGCGATAAAGGCGCTGGCGCCAAGCGTGCCCGGTATAACAGCAGTCTGATCGACGCAAATGTGACCGAACCCGGCGATGAATATGAAAAGCTGAATGAAACCTATATCATCTTCATCACAGAGCATGATGTGCTGGGTGACGGCCACCCAATCTATCATATTGACCGGACGGTTCGGGAAACCGGCGCATTGTTTGGGGACGAATCGCATATCCTATATGTGAACGCCCAAATCAAAGACGATACGGCTCTGGGGCAGCTGATGCACGACTTTTCCTGCACCAGCGCCGAAGAGATGCACTATCAGATTCTGGCGGACAGAGTTCGCTATTTCAAAGAAGATACGGAAGGAGTTGCGACTATGTGCAAGGCTATGGAAGATATGAGAAATGAAGCTGCAAAGGAAAAATCCATTGAAATTGCTCTGCGGATGCTGAAAGCAGGAAAATATACCCATGAAGATATTGCTGACCTTCTGCAAATGACCGTTGATGAAGTCAAGGCTCTGGACGAGAGCAAGCCTGCCTGATATAATTTTTTGCGAAATGCTCCTGCACCCTCTATAATTCCCGCAGGAGGTGCATAAGCATGAAAGCAATGAATGAGCAGACCAGTGCTGCGGTAGAAGAAGTCCGTCAGACCAACTGTGAGTTTCTGACGGTTCAGCAGGTGGCGAAGATTTTGAAGGTCAACAAGAACACGGTGTATGACCTTATCAGCACCAAGCTGCTGCGGGCGGTCAAGCTGGGCAGTACCAAAGTGGCGACCATCGCCGTGGAGGACTTCATCCGCGAGATGGATGCCGGACTGATTGAGTACGACACGGTTACGAAGAAAGCCACGCGGCACCGCACAAAAGCCAAATCAGCGGCAGGTCAGAATAAGTAAGCATTTCGCTTGTGAAACCTGACTCGGTACTGGATTTGCAGAGCGTGTTTTTTGTGGGCAAAGCGTGGGCTAAAAACTTTTCGATTACAATAAAAGACATATATAGCTTGATAGTTACACTGAGGTAAACCCGTCACGCGACGAGGCCCGTCACGGCAAGGCTCTGGAGGGCATGCTGAAGCGGTACTTCAACAAGTAATTTTCGCAAAAACCAAAACCTTTTGAGAGGGGACCGGGAAACCGGTTCCCTCTCTTTTTGCGTCCCGTGTGTCTTACCCGCGTCCACTGTCGGATATATCTGCGTGAAAACAAGAGAAATGTGCCCCGTGCAAATTATGTCCTAGTTTGCTGTTTTTCTGTCATGTTGACTGATTTGTTCTAACATACTAAAATGCGGTCCGCGGATGTCTGCGGACCGCTTTTTGACGATATGGACAGTGAACCCTTTGGATGCTGCTTTTACAGCTTTTCCAGCAGATAATCCACGAACTGGGCGCAGGAGGCC
>ERZ809074.784-NODE-784-length-46254-cov-7.809065_pt1 | contig 46254 bp, 38 predicted proteins | sample MGYA00520795_ERZ809074 | MGnify/ENA primary metagenome ERZ809074 (study PRJEB31570, sample SAMEA3212989) | Homo sapiens | biome: human-gut; feature: human gut; material: fecal | place: Sweden | collected 2011 ...
TCATCAGCGGAGGCCGAAAGAGAAGCTACTGATTTAGGCAGATTTGGTTTGGGCCTAAAATCTGCCTCATTATCACAGTGCCGTATCCTTACCGTTATCAGTAAGAAAGACAATAAAGTTAGCGCATACTCTTGGGATTTTAATTACATAATGGAATCCCGCGAGTGGTATGTCCGCAAACTGTCTCAATCTGAGATTAAGGAATTACCATATTCTCATACCCTCAGGGAAATGGAACATGGAACTTTAGTCCTGTGGCAAGATTTTGATGTTATCTCAAAATCTTGCGACGGCCAAACCTTTGACCGATTAATTGAATTAAAAAGTTCTGTTGATGAATATATTGGCCTCATATTTCATCGCTATATCGCTTCATCAAATTCTAAGGAAAAAATATCTATATCAATTAATAATCATAAGGTAAGAGCCCTTGATCCTTTTTTAGAGTCGCATCCAAAAGTTACGACAAAAAAGGAACGGACTATTGCTGTAAACGATTCTAATGGGATAGAACAACTAATTAAGGTCAAGTTGTTCGTCCTCCCGTTCATATCTGATTTAACTGATAAAGATAAGAAACTGATAGGTGGTGTAGAGAACCTTAGAACAAAACAAGGTTTTTACATATACCGCAATAAACGTCTTATCATTTGGGGTACTTGGTTCAACATGAAACCAAAAGGCGAATTGACTAAAAACGCAAGAGTCCGAGTTGATATTCCAAACACACTCGATGATATTTGGAGTATCGATATTAAGAAACAAACCGCAAGTATTCCAAAACGCATACAGAACCAGTTAAAGAATATCGTCATACAGGCTCTCGATATTTCTGTAACCAAACAAACTCACAGGGGCCGAAAAGATTCCGTAGATGATTCCAGGGATTATATATGGGATCGGATGAAGACTCGTGGTAACAACTTCTATTATGTTATCAATCGCGACAATAGACTGTTCCAGTTTGTTCGCGAAAAAATGAGCGAACAAGATTTTGTATATCTTGATATGTTAATCAGTGAAATAGAGCAAAATCTTCCTACCCATCAATTATACATAGACAAGGCAAATGACTGTGTTGTAATTGAGGAACCCGACCACCGGGCGGACGGCTTATTCCAGATTGGCATTACTATGATAGATGCCAAAAAGGCTCTTGACCCGATGCCTGTTGAAGAAATCATAAGTCAGCTTATGGCTTCTGAGCCATTTTGCAATTACTCTGAGTTGAAAGAACGCTTCATTAATAATTATACCGAAAATGATAAGTGATAAAAATTATTCCTTATTAATCACTATCGTTAAATCCCGAATAGCTCTTGCCAAGCAGGAGGGCAAAGAGATTAAATTCGAGGATATTGACGGTTATATTGATGAAGGCGTTGCTTTTGCCAATATAAGCATTGACCAGAAAACAAGGAATCGCCTCTTTGCAGACATTGAATACGAGCATAAAATATTTCATGCTCCCGGTGCTTGCATCTTTGATGATTACGATGAACATCGTAATTGGTATAACGAAGCAAACATTGAAAATCCTTTTTTCTGGAATCGGTATCGTGAGCACTTAATGATGCATACAAGCATCGACCGAGTGAGCATAAACTTACTCGATGAAGAAACTTTACCGAACATTATGAATTTGTTGGGAAACCCAACAGAACAGCTATCCAAGCCTCAGTTCCGTAGAGGTCTGATTATTGGTGACGTTCAATCGGGCAAAACCGCGACTTATTCCGGCCTTATTTGTAAGGCAGCTGACGCAGGTTATAAAGTCGTAATTTTGCTTGCCGGCATTACTGAAAGCCTACGGCGCCAAACACAAGAACGTATCGATGAAGGCATCGTGGGTTTATCCCGTTATAAGGATGGCAAGAAAACAGGGCATCGCATTGTTGGAGTAGGGTTAGACGGACATGGCATTCGTGCGACGTCCTTCACTTCCCTTGATAACGATTTTGTCGGTGACTGCGACAAAATTTCAATGACATTAAACTCAAATAACTCGTTAGTTATTTTTGTTGTCAAAAAGAACGTATCCATTCTTACAAAGCTTTATAACTGGCTCAAAGAATTAAATCTTGACCCGGTTATAAACAAAGTGACAGCACCTATGCTTCTGATTGACGATGAAGCAGATAATGCTTCTGTCAATACACGTAAAGACGAGACCGACCCAACAAGGACCAATAAAATTATACGGCAAATTTGTACACTTTTCCAAAACTCTACATACGTAGGTTTCACCGCGACTCCATTTGCCAATGTTTTTATTGACCCCGATTCCATAGACTCAATGAAAAATGCGGATTTATTTCCGCAACATTTTATCTACGCTCTTCCGACGCCATCTTCATATATAGGCGCGGCAAAAATCTTCTATGAGGATGGGCCACATTATGGCTCACTCAGATATATTTCAGACATAACCGAGCCCGATTATGCTTCTGAAGAGTTCAAGGAGCAGCAAAGAGAAGACATTGATTCTTTGAATCAAGGCCCATTCTATTATCGTCATAAAAAAGAATGGAATGGAGCGTTCCCTGACTCACTAACTGAGGCCATACATTGCTATCTCCTTGCAAACGTTGTAAGAGACCTGCGCGGTGACCAAAAGAAACCTCGAAGCATGTTGATTAACATGTCGAGATTCGTAAAGGTACAGCGCAGAATAAAAGAACATGTAGAGTCCGTTTTTGAAGCCTTCTTTAATAAGGTAAGATTTGACTTCAAAGACGATGCTTCTTATAACAAGACTCTACCGTTCTATGCTTATCTAAAATCTCTTTGGGATAAGCACTTCAATAACATCTCAGACATTTCTTTCGATAGGATTGTCAATAAGACAAACCTAATATCTGCGATTGAGAAAATTAAGATTTTAATTGTCAATGGTTCCAAAACCAGCGACAAACTCGATTATAAATCTAACCCACATCTCAGAGTTATTGCCATTGGAGGACTTGCTCTTTCTCGTGGCCTTACACTTGAAGGGTTGTTGGTTAGTTATTTCTATCGTAACACAGCCACCTTCGATGTCCTTATGCAAATGGGTAGATGGTTTGGCTATCGTCCGGGCTATGAAGATTTATTCCAAATCTGGACGAGCGAAACAAGTGCTCGTTGGTACGAAGAAATATCGCGCTCGTCCGAAGCTCTTAAGCAAGATATAAGAGATATGTACGAACAACATCTTACGCCAAAAGACTTTGGCATAAAAGTTCGTTATAATAGCTCTGAACTTGCGATTACTGCTTCCAACAAAATGCGTAAAGCATTTGATTGGACTATTCCTTTTACTTACTACGGTAATATCTATGATACCCCATATGTAAGTCTGAATGAGTCACAGAATCGCAATAATTTAAAAGTTATTTCCACGTTAGCTGCTACCCTTAAAGAGGGTGGTTATAGCTTCCGTTTCGCTGATATTGGCAGACATCCGCAGAGTGAAATAAATAATCCAAACATTGGAACTTCACGATACTTCGCTGATGTTCCTAAATCCATCATTGTTGACATCCTCTCATCTATCAAATGTTCGGTTGTCAATATGAACTTCAATACTGCTAACCTACTGGATTTCGTTCAGGACCCCGAAAACATCGGGCTTGACAAATGGGATGTAGTTTTTGAAGGTGGTGAAAGTTCAGAGAAATATGATATCCCTGAACTATCCTCGATAAATTGCGTAGAGCGTTCAATTTGCTTGGGTAACAGAAATGTCATTCAGATTTCTTCACGACGAAGAATTTTGGGTCTGCGTGAAGGTAAATTTGCTCTTACCAAAGACCAAATTAGCCTCGCCGAAACTGCATGCAGGGAAGCATGGATAGCTACCGGTGAATCACGCGAAAGTGCAAATGGTCGTGATGTACCGCTTCGAGCCTATTTCGAATATTTGCCCCATCGCAAGCCTATTCTTATTGTTATGTGCATACAGCCCAAAAGCAATAAGGACGGGAACAAGCCGGACACTGCGGAAATAAAGAAATACAAAGAAGAACTTGGGAACGATAAAATCGTGGCTTTTGCCATCGGCTTTCCTGGCATTGGAGAGATGGGTGCGCCACGAAAATATAAAGTGAACAAGGTATTCTATCAAATGTTTATGGAGGATTCCGAAGAAATCGAAGACGAAGATGAGGAATGAAATATATAAAATATTTGAGACTTCGTTTAACGACGGTCAATTCATCCGTATAGGGACTAACCGAAACCTTAATCTCTATATCGGACGTGATGAATGTGGCCGTTACTCCTTCGATTTCCGAGGGATTTACCACCCACATCGGATTGCAGGTTCAGAAGTTATCTCCGTGTTCCAAACAAAAGTTGGTAATTTTATCTTCTTAAGGTTCTCTTTGGAGGCGCCGGATTTATTAGACTGCTTCTGCACTTTCTGCGAAGACTTGCTTACCTCCACCTCAGACATTGCCGATGATTCCATTGCCTACAATACCTTGTATCAGCGGTATTTATCGTGGAAGAAGCTTTTCCGACCTAATCTCGGTAAACTTTCAGAACCGGAAATTATGGGGCTTATCGGAGAATTACTCTTTATGCGTGACTATATGATTCCAGCTTATGGCTGCAAAACCGCCATTGATAGTTGGACTGGACCAGAAAAGACACATAAAGATTATTCTCTCAGCGACCAATGGTTTGAAATCAAGACCATAAACACGGGAAAAGAAGTCGTTCGCATTTCATCGGTTGAGCAATTAGATTCAGAGACCGACGGACATTTGTACGTCTATGAGCTTGAAAGAATGAGTCCTTCCTTTGACGGCATTAAACTCAATGCTCTTATTAACGAGATCATCAGCTTATTGCCTACATCTTTTGTAAAGGATTTGTTTGCCTCAAAACTGGAATTGTTCGGTTTTGATTTCTCTCCTGAATACGACAATTTTGTTTATTCCAATACTTCACGTACCTGTTACGTCGTAAACCAAAATTTCCCACGATTAAAACGTTCGGACCTGCCTATACAGATAGGGCATGTTCAATATGACTTAATGTTATCACATTTAGAAGATTTTAAGCAGCAGTAGCTTGCTAAAGACTATACCATGGAATTAGAAGAGTTCAGATTACAATATATCGACGCGCTCAGATTTGATGCTGAACACGATGGCTCAGAGCCGGAGGTTCAGTTCATCTCCAAAGTCTTAGAGCACTTGGAGGATATGGGCGAAGTCAATGACCCAAATCCCATTTCGTTTGAAATCAGAGGACGTCGAGGCCGCATTATGGCATTTGATGCCTATGCTTACGACGAAGCAGATAACGCTTTAATCCTTATAGCAAGTGAATTTAGTAACAATCGCGAATCTATTCCTGTATTGACGAATACAAGAATAAACGAGATTGTTACGCGAATGGAAAACTTCATCGACGAGAGCGTGAATGGTCACATGGAGGATTACTGTGACGACTCCGACGAAGCCATCATTATATCGAAAGAGTTCAGGCAAAAGATAGGCAAATCTTTAATGACCTCTGAAATTTTAAGATTTCGCTTCATTATCATCACTGACCATATACTTAGTAAGCAAGTTAAAAGTATAAGTCAGGAAGATTTTATCGAACGTCCTGCCGAAGTCCAACTTTGGACTATCGACCGAATATTCAATTCCATCACTTCCAATTCAAGTGAAATCATTGAATTTGACACTTCCGAGTTTGGTTGCGAGGGCGTGCAATTCTTAAAAGCCGAAATCGGTTCAGAGTGTGAGTACGAGGCTTATTTAGGTATCATTCCAGGATATTTGCTTGCGCAAATGTATCTGAAATGGGGTAGCAAGCTACTTCAAGGTAATGTACGTGCATTTCTGAGCGCCCGAGGTAAAGTCAACAAAGGCATCAGAGATACCATTATAAATGCACCGTACAATTTCTTTACCTATAACAACGGCATTGCAATCGTTGCTCGTTCAATCGGATTTTCCGAAGATGGCCAAAGAATAGTCCATTTCAAAGACCCGCAAATTATCAACGGTGGTCAAACTACGGCTTCTCTGGCAAACGCCATAATCAAGAAAGAGGATAAGAAAGGAATGGATAATCTATTTGTTCCTATGAAGCTCACTGTCTTAAATATTGACGACGAGCTTTCAGAAGAACAAGTAGACCAATACAACAGCATTACCAAAACTATTTCACAGTGTGCCAATAGCCAAAATGCTGTTTCCGATGCAGACTTTTTCTCAAATCATCCTTTCCATGTCATGATGGAAAAATTGTCGGAAAAAGTTCTCGCACCTCCTGTTGGTGGAAATCCTTTCCAGACGACATGGTTCTACGAGCGCTCTCGCGGAAAATGGGAGCAGCCCCAAATGCAACTTACCGTTGCTGAAAGGAAAAAATATTGCGAGAAGCATCCTAAATCTCAGGTTATCAAAAAGGAAAAACTTGCTAAATGCTTCAACAGCATACTTATGAATCCTCACCAAGTATGCCAAAGTTCTGCCATTAACTTTAGCAAGTTTGCATCCTTCATTGAAGAACTATACCAAAACTCCCGCGATTCTATCAACGAGGAGTTCTTCAAAAAATGCGTTTGCTCTGTTATCATTTTCGATACGCTTGATAAGCTTGTTGGTAAGGCGTCATGGTATCCGAAAGGTGGTAATAAAGCGCAAATTGTTCCTTATGCAATCGCCAAATTATTCTCGCTTCTTCCTAAGGATTCAGATATAGATTGGCATAGTATTTGGCAAAAACAAACTCTCTATCCTATCTTAGCCGATGAACTCTCTCGCATTGCGTATGTAGCTCATCAGTTCTTGATGGAAGAAGCAAATGGCGGTATCGTCAGAACAATTTCACGAACTCCGGCTCTTTGGACTAAATTTAAGGCTTTACCGTTCAAGTTATCAGATAACTTTGTAAGTAGCCTTATCTCCAAGGAAGAAACTAAAGCCGTAGAAGCATCTGCTAAACGTGCGCACAAATTCAACGCTGATATTGATGCAGCCGTTGAGATTTTCAACCTCGGATACGACTATTGGATAGGCGTATATAATGAACTTACCGCCAATAACATTTTGACTTATGGAGATTTAACCTTTATAAAGTCAATGGCACAATACATTAAAAAGGGAAACCTATTAACCACCGCCCAATGTAAGAGACTTGTTAAAATAATCAATAAGGCTGAGGACAAAGGGTATATAATGCCGCGATAAATGGTACCAGGATTTCAAGATTTTCTACTGCCTGTCCTAAAATTCATGGGCGACGGCAAGGAGCACTCAAGAGATGAAATCTCTGAAAGAGTGCCTATGGAGTATTTCTCTTTCACCCCCGAGGAAATGAAAGAGAAAACAAAGAATGGTAACAAAATAAAAGTATTCGATCGGGTTGAATGGAGTATTACCTACCTGAAACAATCCGGACTCCTTAAACGTCCTCGGAGGTCTCATTACATCATTACCGAATCGGGCCTTGCATTACTGAAAACCGACATAAAGGAAATTACTTCTAAGTTCCTTTACAACAATTATGCGGCCTTTAGAGATTTCCAGAACAGAACTCGAAATAGCGGCGGAGCCTCGCAATCTTCCTCCTCCTCAGTTGCAGAACCTCCCTCTACATATGGTGAAATGTCAAAAGCATTAATGGATTATCAGAATTTTGCCAAAATTATAGATAATCTGAGAAGCTACGGCGCAGAGCCTTCTGGGGACCAGCTGACTAAATTGGAAGAACTAAAGCATATAGCTCTTTTAGACTCACTCTCGTCTTGCTCGCTTTCGTTTGAAAACCGTGATTTCCTTTCCTTGACTGATAGCTTGAACATTCTGTTTACTATCACTCGTGATGGTTATACTGCTAAGATTGTACCTAAAAACTTAGCAAACCAAATAGAAGGTACTGAAATAACGCTCAAAGAAGGTAGTTCAGATGAATCCAATAAACGGAAACGCCGGCCCAACTGGAACTTTTACAACCTCGGCCTTATAGACGGTGATATTATAGAATATATCCCTGACCCAACACAAAAAGCCACGGTTACTTCAAAAAAGGGAGTTGAATATGATGGCGAAGAATTTGAATCTCTTGATTCGTTGAGTCGCTTCATTAGTGATTCAGATAAGCGCCAAGACTGTACTGCATTATGGAGCTTTGAAGGGGAAAGTCTTGCCGAGTTATATAATAATACATTCCCTAAATCAGAGTAAGTTGCGGAAGTTGCGGCACCGCCGCCGCGCTTTCGTAAATCGAGCCTAAGGTCTCGACCGGAAGGGTTGGCTCGGTCAAGCCTCACCCTGCTTCGCGGTCAATCGCATAACTCATACTGCGAGCTTCGGCACCAACGTTAGGTTAGATCCGAGGCTCGTTTGCTGTTTGGTAGTCGCCGCGAGGCGATACTTTCGCTCTAATTGGAGGTTAACCGTGCTTTTTGCCCCTTTGAGGGAGGATTTATCAGTTGTTACCTTGCACCTTTATTTCGTCGACTCGTACATTGAGCGATTTATTTTTCGGTACTTCGTCAGCCGGGCTTTTTTCATCTTTGGTGTTCCGCTGTGGCCGTCTGTGATTACACGGTGCTGATTGTATTTGGGTAAGCGGTCGGCGTTCACCGTCAAATATGCCTTGCTGGTTACGTGGGTTATAATTTTGCCGAGACGTTTCAGAGAGCATTACTTGTTGTAACGCTCCGAGGCACATTGAGTTTACATCGCAAAGGTAGGGCTGACCGCGCATCTGCGCCTGTGGGCTTGACCCTCCGGGCTTGCAATCAACATTTCATAAATTCTTCACCCTCCAGGACCCAAGAATTTACCGCGTGGGCTTGAAATAACGTTTGCAACTTCGCTTTCTCAGCTCTCCCAATTATTGCAACGTAAATCAAACGCGCCCCGGCGCACAAGTAAAACCCTCTAAAACTTCAAAATCATGACCCACGTAATGAACATATTCGATAGCTCTCTCAACTCCAATCGCTCACTCAAATACTACTCGGTGGAAGTAATCACTTTCGACGGCGACAGCTACACGGAAGAAGTAGAAGCCCGCAGCGCCGACGAAGCCCAGGAAATCGCAGCTTCAATGTACGACGATGTCGACTACACAATGGTTCAGGGTTGCTTCGCATACTGATATATCTTTCCTCCCTCAAAGGGTAGGCTGTCCGCCGGGGCAGCCTTTTCCCATGCTCATCATCGCCACTCGGCTTCCTCATTTTTCTAACGGCTCTCCGGCATTGCTCTGAGCCGAGGATTGAGTGGTCAGGCCCTCCGCAAAGGGGCTGCTCCGGGCAGGTGCCTGTCGGCCATGCAAGCTGACCGCTCCGCATCGAGATTGCCGCTCTTGTTTTGATTGTTTTGGGTCATATCCATTGCTTCGGGAGGGTGAAACGTGATTGCCGTTGTCTGGAAGATAGGAGCGTTTCTCGCAGCCCGAACTTGACTTTTGCCATCGTTATTGCACCTGCTATAATTGTCGAGCGCAGCGCGTCAGTTGTCGGTCTTATCCATTTGCATTCGTGAATCAGAAGTGCGCATCACCGTTCAGGAGGTCAGACATCCGGGAGCGACGGACACCGCCGCCGCTTGCCTCGGAACAGGGTCGTTCGGAGTTCCGGGGTCAGCACCGTATCGGGCGCAAGCACATATAGCACCGCTTCCGGCCTCATCCGCATCTCGACAGTCCTTGCCCCGACCTTGAAGACATACCGCTGAACTTGCAGCCGCGACGAGTGCGGAGTCGTAGCCGGATCTCTCCGACGAGGTGGTTTGAGCTATATTTCTGCGGTCAGTTTTCTGTTTGCCTTTTCCGTATTCGGGGACGTGAACCGAGGTCTATTTTTCCATTAGCAAAGGTAGGACTGACCGTTCAACGCAAAATATACCTGTCGGATTTCTTCATAAATTTTTATCAATCTCCACCTTACAGGTCGTATTGACCGGCTGTGCCTTAAAATTTTACTTGAAATTTTTGCTTTGCTCACTTCCTCAGTTCTCCCAATTATTGCAATGTAAAAATTAAGAGCCTCGGCTCATATCTCAAACCCCAAACACTTCAAAATCATGGCAAAGAAAACTAAAAAATCCGCAGAAAAGAAAGTCGCCCAAACCGCTGCTCCCGCCGTCGAGACTGTTCCGGCAATAACTCCCAAGCTCATCGTGGCTCAGCGCAAGTTCAACCGCTGGTACGTCTACTTCAAGGGCGTGGCTCCCAAGGACAACGTCGGATGCGGCTGCAAGACGGCCAAAAGCGCGATGCGCTACATGCACCTGCTCAAAGCCCGATACGGGGCGACTATCTCGCAGAACATCTACGAACGCCTCCAGTTCGAGGCTCAGCGGGAGGGTTAAAACCCTCTCGCTTCTATCTCCCGATTGTCAAACCTCCAATTCTCACAACGATGTACGAATATATCTGTTTCACAAAACAAGGCAAATGGAAATTCTATGCCGACGACGATATTGACGCAATGCGCACGGCCCTTTACTACTGCTGGCGCGACGGCGAGGACTTTATAAAAGTCGAGTTCCGAAAAGGTTGCGAGAATTACACGCTCTCCATCTTCCATATCGACAACAACAATCACGAATGTTTCACCCTATAATTCCCGAAACAATGGAAATCGACTACAACAAGTTTACCGAACAGGAGCTGCAAATTATCCTCGATGCAGCGCGAACAATAAACTACGGCTTCGGCTCGCAGTATCCGAGCCACAGCGAACAGATGGCCCTTCTGATTGAAGACCTGCATTTCCGCGTCATCAATCAGATAGTCATTCAGGCACACAACGCCCTCCGCTCTAAATACATCGCGCGAGGCATCGACCCCGACGCGCCGGACTTCCGTCCCGACCATCTGGAGAAATGACTTCTCCAATCCGTCCGTGCAGCGGTTGACCCTCCGGGGTTGACCGCTTTCTCCCTGTCTTTTATCAGCCACGACTGCAAAGTTAACTTTGCGGCATGGCACACCGGATTACATACAAGCCCCAGGGCATCATACTTTCTTCGGCTGTCGGTGAAATCACCGTCGCCGTCGAGGGGGAATATGTCGATGTTACGCTGACCGCCACCGGCGGCATCGTCATTCTTTCGGAGCGTTACTACGCCCACGGCGGTTATGTAACGCTCTATGATCTCGGCTCGCTTATCGAGTCCGAGATGAACAAGTCGGGCCAGTCATGCGCCGACTTTACCCTGCGGGTATTTACCGACTCGGTCAACAACAAGGCGGACTTCTGTGTGCTTCATATCCTTTACTGCGACCGCTTCACGGTATGCACGGATATTCCGGCATTTCTCCGCGAGAATTTCCTGACAACACTCTCCATGCGCCGTGTCGCTCCCGGCTCCACGCTCTCCCTTTTCCTCTACGCGGAATCCGGGGAGAGTCTGGAGTATTCGGTACAACACACCTTTCAGACGAAAAAATCTGAGGCCCGATTTATTCACTCATATTTTATGGATTCCGGCAAGACCGCCGCCACCTCCGGGGTCGTGCAGATCAACGTGCCGTTGTCCTCGGTCATTGCCGATGCCGCAGGGTTCGCCGCCGCTCGCCCTGACAATATTACGCTGCTGTCGTTTACCGTCCGTTGCGGTCAGCGGTCTGTTGCCTGCTTCGTCGACAACTCGCTCACTGACCTTGAATCGTTCTACTTCCGCAACTGCTTCAATGTCTGGGACTCTGCCACTTTGCCGGTGGAAACCACCGCAAAGACCGACGTTGAACGCTCGCTTGCCATCATCAACGGCAAGTCGCGGTTCTACAACCGGTCCACGGCCAAGACCTACGAAGTGGAGGCCGGACCGCTGACTTCTGACGAAGCCGGGTGGATAGACCAACTCTTTTCGTCGAACGATGTGTTCCGAATCGAGCCGGATCCCACCAACAGTTATGACCCGCTCGTTCTCGCCCCGATACTCATTACCGACGCAACCTGCGAAATTCAAGACGGCGACGAGAAACTTAACAAGGTCAAGTTCACATGGCGATATACAGACAACCGCCCGATAGTGCGCTTGTCTGCCTCGCCCGGCATTTTCACTTCTCCTTACAATATCGTTTACTCGTAACCTCGTAACTCATAACTCGTACTTGGTACTTATCGCAATGGCTCGCTCGATACACATATCTACCGCTCGCACGATGCTCAACTCCGGCGACCCTGTCGACATTTCCGTTTGGAAATCCGACGGCTCTATCCTCGAACTCCGAAACGTCATTTCTCTCCGTTACTCGTTCTATGGCGGCTGGCGCAATATCAAAATATTGGCCTCCGGCGAGTGCCGCCGAGTCCGCGACTGCTGCATCTTCCGCGTCAACGACTGCGAAGTTTTTTTGTAGCCGCTTGATAGCCAAAGTTTCACAAATAATACTTAACTTTGCACAGAAATTTCAATTATGAGTATATACGATGAAATAGATATTATCAGAAATAATGCAGCTATTCAAATTTTTGAAAAGTTATGCAAATATGATTCTGAGGCACTTCCGATAGATTTCCAATCTGTCGGTATTACACTACATTCTATAATTGGAACTAACAATTCCGACCAAATATTAAGTATACTTAAAAATATTTCTCTGTCTCCGGAATATAATTTAGATTATACTCATTTTATAAGTGAGAGTTTTGGACAATATGATGTGGTAGTAGCTGATTCCAACGGCAATAAAGATAAAAATATTTTTGATTATCTTACCGTTGAGAAAACAAAGATGGGCGCATGGCAAGCCTATCTATTATTTTCCTTATGGCATACTTTGCCTCTTAACGACCATTCCAATTATTCAAGTAGGAAATTTATTTTTTCTACTAAAGATATTACATCATTATATATAAAAGAAGATAATAAAAGGTCTAAATGCTTTAAGTCAAATATTGACTTAAAAGTAGTAGGATTGAGAGATTTCTTCTATATTTCCTGTTGCTACTGGTGTCCTTTCTCTGGCTTAAACCGTATTATATGTGAGATTCAATTTCGTGATAACAAAATCATCAACATAAATGAAGTCTCTCGTATTAACTTAGTTGAATACGGTCGAGATATAAGACTTTAACAATTTCTATGCGTCTTTTCGCACACCTCATACGGTTCATAACTTTGTGGCATATACCATACAGTTATGGACTTTTCTTTTACCGAACTCAACTTTAACTCCGTCGAGACGCTGCCGGGCTATGAAGTCCGCGCCGCGTTCACCGTCAACTCCTCCTCCGTGTTCCGTGAGGACGTTGACATCGTGCCAACTATCGTAGACGATTCGCTCTCTTATATTCCGTGGGGCGGCGACAATCAAATGCCGTTCGACTTGCTCGCGCTTGTCGAGAAGGACGAAACATTGGCAACCTGCCAATGCTTCAACGCCGAAGTCTGCTACGGATCCGGCTTGCAATACTGCGTCGCCGAAGCCTCCGCCGCCGTCAAGAGCGCCGTCGAGGACTTCACTCTCGACAACGACCTCGCCGCCTACTTCCTCGGCATTTCGCAGGACTTCAAGCACTTTGGCTTCGCCGTGTCAGTGCTTATTCTCAACGAGGACGGCTCGCGCATCGTCCGTCTGTTGAGAAAGGAAGCCTGCTATTGTCGATTCACTCCGGCTGACAGCCACGGTCGTATCTCCAAAATCCTTTACGCCAACTGGCGTAAGGCTATCTCGTCGCGCTCCGACATCGAGGAGATAGACCTGCTCGACACGGCAGCCCCGTGGCAAGACCTTCAGGAAAGGCTCACCAAGAAAATGAAAACACGCAAGTTCGCCATCGTTAGCCGTATTCCGACTGTCGATAGCACATACTATCCCATACCTTACTATGCCGCGCTGTTCCGTGGCAAGTGGTATAACATCAAGCAGCTCATCGGCATTGCCAAAGAAGCGAAGCTCCGCAATTCCGCTCCCATAAAATACCATATTGAGGTGGGCGCGAAATACTGGGAGTCCATATTTCGCGCAGAGGGTATCACCGACCGCCGCAAACAGCAGGAGCGCATCGTGCGTGAGAAGCAATCGATACTCGATTTTCTCACCGGCGCGGAGAACAGCGGCAAAGCCTGGTTCTCTACGTTCTATGTCACGCCCGACGGCAAGGAACAGCACGACGTTGTAATCAACAAAATTGATGACAGCAAGGAGGGCGGCGACTGGGAAACCGACATACAGGAAGCAATCAATATGATATGCTTTACTATGCGCGTTCACTCAAACCTCGTGGGTTCAGTGCCAGGCAAATCCCAAAGCAATAATTCCGGATCGGACAAGCGCGAGCTTTACACCATCGCCCAAGCCCTCCAAAAGCCGTATCACGACCTGCTCTTTACCGTTCATCGTATCATCATACGCTTTAACGGTTGGCAGGGCGTACACCCCGAAATTCCTTTTATCCAACTCACTACACTTGATGAGCATACAGATGCAAAGCAGGTGAAACTCCCCAATGCCAATGAAACTGATAACGATTGATGCGCAACTCCGCGCCCATATTCCAAATATCATCGCTTCGGTCAAGGGCGAAGTGCCCTTTATCGAAAGGCTCGCGCTCTTTCTCGACCTCGCCGAAGCGTGGGTCACGGACACATTCGTTTCCGTACCGACCTTCAACACCATCTGCGGTTACTCGGATTCCAACCCTGTTAAAATCCTGACCGCACGGCTCGTTGTTGCCGACGCTCTGCGCCGGGCAATTCCCTCGCTCGACATTGTGCTTACGCCCAATGGTTTCGGTGTTGTAAACACCTCAAACCTCGCTCCGGCCTCAAAGCCACGTGTTGATCGCCTTGTCGGCTCTATGCTCGCGCACCGCGACGATTGCATCGCCGCGCTCTTGCCCGAACTTCCGGGCGCGAGCAAGTGGCTCGCCTCGGCACAGGCCGACTTCTTCGGCGCAACGCTCTTTCCCGACTTCTCGCTCATCGAGGCCACCGGCCCGATTCAAGGCTCGAAGTGGGAGCGATATATGGAACTCCGCTATCAGGTCATAGACCTTGAGGCATCGCTGGCCGAAGAATGGTTGTCGCCGGAACTTATGTCAGCACTCCGCTCCGAAAATCTGCGCGGAGATCTGACACAAAAGCGGAGTGAGATTGTCAGGCAGATAAAAGCGCAGGTCGTGGGCTACCTGCGGTCGGGGTCGTTCAACTCGCGGAGGCTCGCGGATATTGTAAACTACATTCGGCTCAACGCAGAATCTTTCGAGGAATGGCATCAATCGGAAACCGCGAAGCTGTTTGCGCCTCCGGTCTTTCGCAATGAAAAAAAGGCTTCGGGTTACTTCTTTTAGCGGTGTCGGGGCAATCCGCAGTCGGTGAAGCTACGTCGCAAGGGGTCATTCGTCGGTCATACCAAATTGGAGTTATGGCACGAAGCACTGATTTTCCTGTGCGAAATTAGAATATGCGTCGGCAGGTCAAGGGCAAGACAAGTCAGCTCTGAAAATCTTCCTCTTGCAGAGAGTATTTTCCGGCTGACCCTTGACTCTCTCAGCCTCCTATGCACATTCTTTGATTTGCACGTAAAATCAAAAGTGCTTCGGCACATAACTCTAAATCAATACGATATGATACTTCCCGACAAACGACCCGTTGAGCGCGACTTCGCCAACCTCACCGACTACTCTCAGAAATGCCCCGACGGTGCAAGAAAGTTCTTCGCCTTCATTCATTTCACCGACGAATCGACCTGCCTTTTCGCAAACATCTTCACGTTCAGCAGAACATTCGCCACGATGCTCGTAATGGAAAAATTCAGTGACTGCCTCGAATACGTCAGCAGCATCAATATCCACGAGCAGGAATATTGAACGACCCGACCCACCTGCGGCGGCTCCCAATCCGGGAGTCGCCTTTGCTGTCTTTTACCCGGTATGAGCTTTACCGTACCTTAGCGGTACAATAATGCTCATACCTATGCAGACAATCTCCATTAACTTCCTCGTGCCGCAGGGCTGGCACGAGCTTTCCGATAAACAGCTCCGCTATGTTTATCAGCTTCTCGCAGACGAGTTCGCCACCGACGAGATTAAGACCCTTTGCTTGCTCCAGTGGAGCGGCACAAAGGTTATCGGTCGGCAAGACAGCGGAGCCTATCTCCTCAAAAAAGCAAAGATTCTTTTTGAGGTTACACCCTTGACCCTCGCAGAGCTGCTGCCGAATCTCGACTGGCTCGCTTCTTTGCCGACTGTTCCAGTCCGCATCTCCAAAATCAACCGCCAACACGCGCTCCCGGCTGACTTCTCCGAAGTGCCGTTTCAAACTTTCATCATCTGCGATAACCTCTATCAAGGTTATCTGCAAACGCAGAATGATGAACTGCTCGACCAACTCGGCGCTACGCTCTATGGCAAGTCTATGACTTTCAAGCCATACGAGCGCATCAACATCTTTTACTGGTTCGCCGCGCTCAAAGATACCTTCTCGCGCAAGTTCCCGGATTTCTTTCAGCCGATAGATGCCGCCGCCGGCGGCAACCTGCTCGGCTCATCCGCTCCATCGGTCGAGGACGCGATGAACGCTCAGATTCGTGCCCTCACCAAAGGCGACGTCACCAAAGAGAAAGAAGTCCTCGCTCTCGATACCCACCGCGCTCTTACTGAGCTTAACGCCCAGGCACGTGAGTATAAGAAACTGAACGCCAAAACGCAATCCAAATGACAACGCAGCTCAATGGTCGATGGGACGCGGCCAAATTCTTCGAGGAACTGACCGCAACCAACCGCCTCGCTCAGTCAGAAGGTTTTACCTTCTGCCGCGTCAGCGGTCTTGACGGCTTCGAGGAAGCGGTCAACGAGGCGCAGACACAGACCGCCTTCGTCTGCGTCAGCGATATAGCCGACGGCTATACCGAGTTGAACAACACGCCGCGCACCCGTCGCGTCAAAACCGTGTTTTTCGCTATGCGCCACGCCGCCGAAGATATGGCGGCACGCTCCGAGTGTATGGAAATAATGCGCGAGTTGTTCCGGCAGTTCATGTCTCGCTTACTACCCGAAAAGGTCAGGCTCGAACAGAACTGCATCTACCTTGACCCCCGAATAACGTTCAACGAGATTGACCGCTATTTTTTCAGCGGAGCCGCCGGTGCTTATTTCCAAATAGCCGTTGATGTTTTCACGGATTTAAGATACAACCCCCAAGAGTGGAATAACGAATGAGTGGAACAGACAACCAGCAGTTGGAGGCTCGCCGTAAGTACGTCCGGGCCTTCAACGCCACGATGGTAAAGATATGGCGCGAGCAAATCGCCCTTCTCGGTGTCATCGACACCGGGGCGCTTTACCGCTCGACGGTCGGCATATCAATGACTGCCGACGGCAAGTTCATCGACATTACTCTCGAACAGGCATTTAACACCTACGGTCTGTTCGCTGACTATGGCACAGGGCGCAATACTCCGCGAGGAAACCCCGGCGACATCGGCAAAGCCAATGGCCGCCACCGCAAGCGGTGGTTCTCTCGCAAGTATTTTGCCTCCGTAATGAACATTCAGGAGTTTTTCGCCGACAACGTCGGCCAGGAGTTCTGTCGGGCTGTCTCCAACGCCCTCAATCCCGACATCATGCGCCGCGCAGTCACTCTCTGAGTGTCTTTTCGGGCGCATTATCATAGCCATAACTTTGCCAATAAACCTATAAACTCTCACCCATAAACCGCGCCACCGGCGCATAATGTTATGGCTATCGATACAAAATCGCTCACTCAAATTATTACCGAGTTCCGCAAGTTACAGGCCAAAGACTCCATAACCCCGGAGTCGTTGGGCTATATCCTGCAACGCATCGCAGACCTGCTCGCTACCGCCGGAACCTCGGAGACTCAGGCAATCCTCGGCAACTGGTACAATACGCTCTCCAAGGTCGATCACACCGCCGTCTGCAAATTGCAGCAAGGCCCGGCTGACCGTAACTTCGTCAGGCTCTCGAACACGTTCATCGACCTGCTGACTGGCCAGCAGATGACAAACGAGAACGCCACAATAATAAATATGGCAACCACCGAGCGCGCCGGGGCGATGAAAGCGCAGCAGGTAGTTGACCTCAACAACACCCGACGCGCCGTTGCCGACATCGAGAAACTTCTTGATGTGATCCAGGCCAAACTCGGCATGACCGAAGGCTCCAAAGGTCTGTATAACACAGCCCAGATTTCGTGCGTAGTCCAAAACGGACAACTGCACGTCCTCGGCGCACAGCAGCTTATCGCTGACGGATATGTGCCATATATCTTCCGTCCCGTCCGCAAGCGCAATCCTTACAAGGACAAGGACGCGACCGCCGAACAGTTGGCCGCGAAGAAGTATTGCTCCGTCAAGAAAGGATGGGGTGTGTTCGGTTCGCTCTATGCCGTGAAACTCAACGGCACCCAGGTTATGTTCTCAACCGGCCCGCATAATTATCTCTGCATCGAAAAGCAGCCGGGATATTCCGGTTCGCCACAGTATTTCGTGTCCCACAGTGTCGACAAGGAGGGAAACAGGACTTTCGGCTGGGGGCGTTCCTCGGTGCATTTGCTTGACCGCAACCTCGCAAAGAAGACATCGAGGAAAAAGGAACGCATGATTCGGCTGCGCTTCGGCATCGGTTTCGCAAAACCGATTTATCCCGGACGCGCCGCCATCACACCGGCCAATCTCGCAAGCTCGCTCGCCGAGTTCTATCTGATATACAATCCCGCAACCGAAAAATGGACTTTCGGGAAATAAAAAGAAAGCCCGAAGCTGACGCTCCGGGGGATGCTATCTTTTATACTTCTCAACTGAAAGCCCGCAGGGGGTTGCTATCATCGATACGTCGCACAGGAAAGCCGCAGTAAAAAACTACGAGGGTGCTATCCGGCATCTGTCAGAGGTATCCACATTTCTTAGCTTGGCTTCACTTTCGTTCAGAGGTGTCCGGTCAGATTAGCTTGGTTTCACTTAACAATACGCAAAGATAATACTTTTTCTTCACATACACAACTCGTTAACCCACAAAATTATGAATCTGCACAAACATAAGCCGACATTGCAGCTTCTCGCCGCCATCGCACTTATCGTCATCGGATGCGGGCTTCTCATAGCCGGTTTTATTCTGCCTCCGCCCGGCGAAATTCATAATTCCGTCCTTATCGCCTTCGGCGAGATTCTGACTTTCGCGGGGGCTTTGTTCGGTATCGATTACCATTACAAATATAAATCCCACGACCATGAGGAAAATCACTAAAATCATCATCCATTGCTCGGCTACGCCGGAGGGCAAGGATTTCACCGTGCAACAGATACGTCAGTGGCACACCACACCGAAACCAAAGGGCAACGGCTGGCGTGACATCGGTTATCACTTCGTCATCTACCGCGACGGCTCTGTTCATCCGGGCCGACCCGTCGAACAGATTGGCGCCCACACTTCGGGCCACAACGCAAACTCTATCGGCGTCTGCTACATCGGTGGCTGCGCCCCCGACGGCAAGACCCCGAAGGACACGCGCACCCCGGCGCAGCGGGCCGCGCTCATCCGTCTGGTAGCCGACCTGCGCCGCCAGTATCCTGCCGCCACAGTCCACGGCCACAACGAGTTCGCCGCCAAAGCTTGCCCTTCGTTCAACGTCCAAAAAGAGCCGGAGCTATGCGGACGATGATATTTCTCCTTGCGCTGGCACTCCTGGCATCGTGCCGGTCGCACAAGGAACTGCAACAGGACAAGTCCCTCGCAGTCGATTCAGTCGCCCGCTCCGAACATCACCGCACAATCGCGGTGATAGATTCGGCTATCCGCAATATTGATTTTAGCTTCGATACCCTGAAAATCAATATCGAGCGGCCTTATTCCATTGGCGACACCGTCGCCTGTCAGCCTGAGATTATTCGCATCAAGGCTGTAAGAGGGCGCGTGATTGACCGGCGGCGTGTTCATAAGGACAGCGTCGAAGCCTTCAACCGTCTTGATACGGTGGCGTATCATCAATCAGCCGCCGAGACTTCGACAGAACACACCGCCACGACGCGCCTCTATAATCCGCCTGACGGCACAGCGGTTCTCATAATCGCGCTTATCATCGCCGGCGTCTTATTCTTTGTTTTCTATCGAAAACGCTAATCATACAGCACTGCAAGAGTAGAAGTTCTTTTCATTTTTTCACAGGTGGTCTGTCCGGGAGGATAGGCCATTTGTTTTTCGTGTTCATCTTTTCTGACCCACCCGGCTGGTGGCGTATGCCGGCCATACTGACCTCATTCCGTCCTACGTTTGATGCCTACATCCTTCCGTGTCCGAGCATTTTTGGCCGAGGCTCCGATGCTCTCCGCTTCGGCTAAAAACCGCTACGGCCTTCGGGTCGACAGATTGTTCCTTCCGGCTTGCCTACGCTTCCTCCCGACACCGCTCCTGCGTCACGGTGTCGGGCCGCTACGTCTGCTCCTGCACTCACAAACTATCTTCACACTTCCATTTCCACTTTACCCCCGACACCTACGGCTGCGCCTCCGGCGTCGGGTTCGCTCCAATTACAGTGTGCCCCGAAACCTCCGCTTGCTATTCCGACCCGTAAGGACAGGCATCCGCACTCCGGCCTACAATCGGCGCACTGCCGCCATTCGCCACCATCCTCCCACCCGATAGAGGAATGATGAACACACGGTGATTGGCCCGTGGCACTCGCTTCATCTTTCGCCGAGGGCAGGTATGTTGTCGGCTTCGATTGTTCTCCCCACCCGGAACGTGGCTTATGCAATGGCTTTTGACCGCTCATTCCCTCAGTCGCTTGCATCCCTTTACATCGCCGACTCCGAGCATTTTTGGCCGAGGCTCCGCTGCTCTCCGCTTCGGCTAAAAAACGCTTCGGTATTCGGGTCGAGAGATTGCCGCCTCCGTCTCCATTATCGCTTTCCCCGACACCGCTCCTGCGTCACGGTGTCGGGCCGCTGTCATTACGACTACGGCAACAAACTCTTTTTGACGGCTACGTTCTCGCTTTCGCCGCCACCCCTCCTTTGTCGGGGCGTTGGCACGCTTCCACTCCGCTGTCAACCCGAAACCTCCGCTTGCTATTCCGAGTCGTCGATGATGGGCTGCGGCACTCCCTCCTCCATTTCGCGCCTGAGCCATACTGACAGCCACGTTCCTCCCACCCACAGAGGAGGCAGCCGACAACATTCCAAGCCCCGGCAATTTTCATTATCCGTCTGCGACGCTTATTGATTGAACGCGCAGGGCGCGTTGGCTCACTCTCCGCCTACGCCACGATGTGAGGCTCCGAAGTCTGCGCCCGAACAGCCTCCGGCACGGGGCAAGTAAGGGACGGGAGATGGCTTGATAAATCTGCGCCAACTCCCTGTCGCTCCGTTGCACTACGCGACACCCTTACTGATTTGTCGCTCCCTTGTTCCGGCACAGACTTCTCCACCTTTTCACATCGTCAGCTCCGGCTCCGGCAGAGCCGACACACGCCCTGCGCACCTTGATTATACGCCCGCCCCAGGCCCCGATGAGCGGTGCGATGCTGCACGAACTCCACTACGGCTGTCGGCCAACCACTTCAATCACTCCGAGTCTGCCTACGGCTTAGGGCAAGGGCAGGCCGGCAAACTGTTTCGAGCCGGAGTTCTCAACAGATTGCCTGTCGCTCCACTGCGTTGCACGACACCTGCCGTTTGCTCTAATCCTATGTAGGCACTCCGAGTTCCCTCCGTTCCTTTGGCTGACTCGCCTCCGTTACGCGCCGCATCATCATCACCGCCCATCGCCACATCTGGCCCTTTGATTTGATAGGAATATCAAATGCAAAGGAGAGCGGAGTGCTGTCGTATGCGGAAAATCCTGTAAACGGGATTTTCTCGCACACGGCAGCGATTTTACCGCGCAATGGGTCGGCTCGTCTGCATATTCCGCGAGGGCAGAGGGGGCGAGGGCAAAATCCAACTCAGCGCGGTGGGGGGTGTGCAATGCCACTACGGGGGCAAGCCCCCGTAACCCCCAACTCCCTCATTCTTCGGTCGTTTCATCTCGCAACCCGCTACAAAACCGAGATTTTTGTAGACGGGACCCGCGCAGATGCGGTAGATTTGCCTGATATGCAAATCTTTAAGGCTCAATTCAGACGGGACCCAACGGCTTCCGCCGCCCATCCGAATTGAGGCCGGTTCTTTCCTTCCCGGCACCCTCCCGTCGGCCCTGTATCCTGCCCGACACCAACCCTGTTTAACGTCTTTTCTCGTCCGAAAAGACTCCGCGATATTTGCAGGGAACACCTACAAATATCGGTTAATCAATAAGGAATTATGCCAAATTATACATCTACCGCCAACGTCATCCTTTCCGTCAATGGTAAGCAAGCGCAGAAGATGCTCTCGCAGCTCGAAAAGGATGCCCGCCGTCTGGAAAAGCAGATAGCAAAGGCAGCATCCGCAGGAGATAAGGCCACGATGAAGAAACTTCAACGTGAGCTGAAATCCACCCAGCGGATGATAGAGCAGTTGAAAGGCTCTGCCGCTTCTACCGAGAATGTTCTGAGGCGTCTTGACAAGGCAACACCTCGCGAACTGAACAAGGCATTGAAGCAACTGAAGAATGAGTTGAACGGCATAGAGCGCGGCACCGCCGCTTGGGACGCTCAAATCGATAAGATTAAGGCCGTCAGACAGGAGATTGACAAGGTCAATGAATCGATGCGCGACCAGGAATCTCTCTCTGACCGCGTCATGAACTGGATTAACAAGTGGCAAATGGCCCTTTTGGCTGTCGGTGCAGCCATTACAGGGCTTGTAATGGCAGGTCGTGCCGCCGTCAATGCTTTTGCGGGTATGGAGCAGGAGATGGCCAACGTCCGCAAGTTTACGGGTATGGATGCCGATGAAGTCGCCGCCTTGAACGAGGAGTTCAAGAAGATAGACACCCGCACCTCCCGTGAGGAACTGAATCAGCTGGCGCAGGAGGCCGGTCGCCTCGGAAAGTCCTCGCAGAAGGATGTTCTCGGCTTCGTCCGCGCCGCTGATAAAATCAATGTCGCCCTCGATGACCTCGGAGACGGTGCTACGCTGACCCTCTCCAAGCTCACCGGCATCTTCGGTGACGAGAAGCGGCTCGGCACCGAGAAGGCTCTGCTGTCGGTCGGTTCTGTTATAAACGAGTTGTCGCAGAACTGCTCGGCCTCGGCTCCCTATATCGCTGAGTTCGCCTCACGTATGGGCGGCGTCGGCGCTCAGGCCGGCATGACCGTGCAGCAGATTATGGGCTTCGCCACTGTCCTTGACTCCAATAACCAAAAGCTTGAAGCATCTTCGACGGCTCTTTCGCAGGTTATTGTGAGGATTTATCAGGACCCGGCCAAGTATGCCCGTGTCGCCGGTATGGACGTGCAGAAGTTCGCCGCCCTCGTAAAAACGGATATGAATGCCGCCCTGATCGAGTTTCTTTCGACCCTCAAACGTGCCGGCAATATGGATGTCCTCTCTCCGATGTTCAAGGACATGGGCGAGAACGGCTCACGTGCCATATCCGCACTCTCGACTCTCGCCAACCATATCGACGAGGTCAAGAGCCAGCAGCTTGTCGCCAATGAAGCCTTCGCCGAGGCTACCTCAATCGACAAGGAGTTCGAGGTGCAGAACAACACCGTTCAGGCGCAGTTTGACAAGGCGAAGAACCGCGTCCACGAACTTGCCGTGGAACTCGGCGAGAAATTACAGCCGGTGATGCGGCTCGTAATTTCTTCTTCGACCATCGCGCTGAAAGCGTTGTCGGCTATGGTGGATTTCTTCATCAAGTACCGCCGCGAGATTATCGCAGGTGTCGCCGCCATCGCCGCCTACAATGCCATTATGATAGTCTACCGCTATCATACCGTCATGGCTACAAAGGCTACCACGATGTTCCACGGCGTGATGAAGCTCGTCCGCATGATTCTTCCTGCCGTCCGGCTTCTCTTTACTCCGCTAATCAACGCCGTGCAGTATTTCACCAATGGCCTTCAGGTAAACTACGCCATGCAGGAGCGCTGGCGCAAGTCTATGGCTGCAATGAAATTCTCCAACTGGGTAGGGCTTGTGCTCGCCCTCGCTGCCGCCGTATATGCTCTCGCCAACCGCTTCAAGTCTGCCGCGGAGGAAGCCGAAAAAGCCCGTAAGGAGGAAGAAGAATACCGCAAGTCGCTTACAGACCTTGACGAAGCCTCGTCGGAATACTGCCACAAGGAGATTAGCCGGCTTGACGCTCTTTATAAGGCTGCCACCGATGAAGCCAAGTCAAAGGACGAGCGCAAGAAAGCAGCCGACAGGTTACAGGCTCTCTATCCCGATTACTTCAAGAACCTCTCGACAGAGCAGATTATGGTCGGTCAGGCCAAGACAGCCTACGACCAACTCCGCGATTCTATCATCGAGGTTGCCCGGGCACGTGCCGCCGCCGAGAAGATTGTTCAGAATGAGAAGGAACTTCTCACCCTTGAACAACAGGCGCCGGGGCTGAAAGCCAAGCGCGACAAGGACAAGAAAGCGCACGATGCCGCTGTCTCCGAATGGGACAACGCCCGTCAGATGGAGAGTTATCAGTCTTATACCAATTCCACGGACGCAGCTGTCGGCCAGATGGTGGATGTCGCTCCATACGCCCGGCGCGTCGCTTCCACCGGCCAGACCTACAATGCTTCCGAGGCGGCATATCAGGCCAACCTCAGGAAACAGCGTCAGCTCAATCAGGCCAACGAGTTCCTACGGAATAAATATAAGATTTCCGCTGACGCTCTCGCCGAGCCGGAAAATCCCGATGTCCCGATAACATACACAGGAGGGGGAGGCAGCGGAAGCGGCGGCGGAGGATCTGCCGCTGCCGACAAATTCGCCAAGGAAAAGGAGTGGCGCGAGCTGGAGGAAGCATCCGCCCGTATCGCCTACGCCACCGGCGAGTCCGACTATATCGCCTATACCAAGCGTATGGACGAGATAGCCGTTGAGTTCTGCGAGAAGCAGTTGCTTCATACCAACCTCATGGAAACGGAGCGTCTGCAAATTACCGCCGAGTGGCGCGAGGCCCAGATGAAGCAGCTGGAACATTTGGACGAGCAGACCATCGAGCAGGAGAATAACCGCTACAATACGCAGCTTGCGGAATTGAAGCAGTTCTACATTGACGGCTCTATCTCCAAAGAGACCTTCGACCTGAAAACGGAGGAGGCGGAAATCGAGCATCAGCGCCGACTTGTCGCGTTGACGAAAGAGGGCAGCAAGGAAAGGCTTCAAGCCGAGCAACAGTTGCAGTCCCTGCTGATCGCGCAGATGCAGCGCAAGCAGCAGGAGAAAGAGAAATTGGAGGCGAAGTATGCCGCCATGAAGAAGGACTTCTTCGGCGACAATCCGCAGGAGGCTCAGGCAAAGCTCGATGCCGACCTCGCTTTGCTCGATGTGGTGTATCAGCGCGAACTTGCCGCCGCCGGGGAGAATGCCGAAGAAAAACTACGCATCGACGAGGCATACGAGAAAGCGAAACTCGCTCTGAAAAAGAAGTACGGGCTTCTTGCCGAGGAAGATACCCGTAACGCCATGGAACGCGGCATCGCCGATTCGGTCGAATGGCTCAACGGTGACGGAGGCAAGGCGCTTACGGGCACTCTCGACACGCTCGTTTCTGGTATGTCGGCTATCTTCTCGCAGCTTTCTTCGCTTATGCAGGCTGAGCTTGAAATACAGACCGCCGCCATCAATAAGCGCTATGATGCCGAAATATCCCGTGCCGAGGGTAACACCTACAAGGTGAAGAAACTCGAAAAGGACAAGGAGAAGGAACTTGCCAAAGCCAAGAAGGAGGCGAACCGCAAGATGTTCGCCATGCAGGTTATACAGGCCGTGGCGCAGACCGCTACCAATGCGCTCAATGCTTACGGCTCGGCTGCTGCCGTTCCGGTGGTCGGCTACATCCTCGCACCTATTGCGGCGGCTATGGCCGTGGCCGCAGGTGTCATTCAGATTGCAGCCATCAAGAAGCAGCAACAGGCTTCGGAGGCCCAGGGCTATGCCGAGGGCGGCTTTACGCCCGCCGGTCCTCGCGACAAGGAGGTGGGTGTTGTTCACGCAGGGGAATGGGTTGCTTCGCAACGCCTTGTCAATAATCCCCGAACCCGCCCTCTGTTGGAGGCTCTGGACTATGCGCAGCGTACCAACACAATCGGCTCCATCACTTCCGCCGACGTGTCGCGCACGATTACTGCTCCCGCAGTCATAGTAGCACAGTCTCAGGCTCCAACCATCGTGAACAACAATACAACCTATAATCAGAGTCCTGCCTCCGAGGACAGAATGATTTCAGTCCTCGACCGCCTTGATTCAAGACTGAATGAACCTTTTGTGACCGTAAACACCGTTACCGGCGATTACGGCATACAACAGGCACAGGACGAATACGACCGCTTAATGAAGAATAAATCTCCCAAATCCAAGAAATAATGCAGATTTACGTCAACAATAAACTTGCTGCCTTGAAGAAAGGCACTTCGTTTGAGTATGTTTCCGAAAACAGGCTGTTCAGCGGCTCGGACGGTTATACGCTTACGATAACCTTTCCGCTTCGCGGTTGCCCTCAGAATATTGACATCTTCGGACACATCAACAGGGCCGATGTCGCCGCGAAGAAAGTTATCTTTGACTGCGAGATACGCGACAAGGGCTTCTACAAGTTCGGTTCCATCACAATAACCGAAATCTCCGAAACCGAGGTCAAGACTCAGTTTTTGGAGGGCAGGAGCGAACAGAACTTTGACAAGACTTTCGACAAGGTCTATATCAACGAACTTGACCTCGGCGCTCCGACAACAACCTACAAGTCCGGCATTACTCCGGCCAATGCGTGGTATCCTGAAAACTCCGGCTGCAAATGCGTTGCCCTGCCGTGGGTCAACGACTATTCGGGCAATATTCAGAACAAGGCGGAGCATATTGTCGACGATGCCGTGCAGAACAGGTCTCATTACGAGTGGAGCGAGGACACCACCGGATTGTCGTGGCAGCCGTATCTTCTTTACATCACGAAGAAGATATGCGAGGCCGTGGGCTATGCCGCCGACTTCTCCAAGTGGGAGGAAGTCGAGGAGTACCGTTACCTGCTTATATGCAATACGCTCCCTCATGCGTGGTATATGCCCGGCTTCGCAAACGCTCTGCCGCATTGGACGGTCGAGGAGTATTTTGAGAAACTTGAATTGTTCCTCGGCGGCGAGTTCGACTTCGACCATCGGGGCAAGCGAATAACGTTTGCCTTCACTCAGGCGACACTGTCCGCGAAGCGTCCTGTTTGCCTCGAAAGTGTGGTCGAGGAACACTCCACCGAGGTCAAGGTCGACGAGGACCGCTGCGAGTATCTGGAATCCAAGAATCTTGTCTACAAGGACTGCGATCATGAAATGTGGAAGTTCTACTCCTGCGACTGGTTTGTCAAGGGCTGGCAGAACCGCGTTGTAAAATACAACTCGATGCGCGAACTGTTGGAAGCCAATAAGGGTTATATAACATGGAACGGTCAGCACCACCGCGACAACCGCATCGACAAGCTGCTCTATGCCGCTGACTGCGACGCTTATTTTGTTATCCGTGCCGTCAGCCGTCAGATTCAGGTGGAACAGCGGGCCGGACGTCTCTATGTCTATTACCTTTACAAGTGCCGTCTGCAACCGGTCAATCTCTTTGGCGGGCGCATCGTAAGCGATGATGATGCCGAGCAGGTGGAGATTGAATTTGTTCCGGCATGGATTGATGACACCGAGGAGAAATACGGCAGAGTGCTGTTCCTTTCCTTCTCCGGCTATGACGAGGACAACAATACGACGAGCGAGAATGACGAAAACCATCCGTTTATGCAGACGCACACGGCATCCTCTCTTGCCGCCGGGGAGAAAGAGAAGAAATCGGAATATTACGACCGCATTTATATAGGCTGGTACGACGGCTCCAACTACTATCAGGGATGCCACCTGCCGTACCCGAATGTGGAGAACATCGTTATCGCCGACGACTGGAGCAATTTCAGCTACGCCCATTTCTCCCTGCGCATCAACGACCGACAAGTCAGGCGTGGCCAGATAATCCACAACATCGAGCCGAAGATGAAAACGACCTTTAAGTTCCTCGCAGACACCATCCCTGATGTCCGCGCTGTTTTCCTCATCCGAGGCAAGCGCTACATCTGCGAAAAAATAACTGCGACATTCACAGAATCCGGAATGTCGCAGCTAATCAAAGGTGTTTTCTACCCAATAGTCGATTCGTGATTCTCTATGGTACAGCAGACATCAATTCTTAGAATATGCTAAATGTTAATTATTGCAAATATTTGGGGCGAATCAGCCTATGCAAAGTTAAAACATTTAACATTTAGCCTCAGATATATGGCTTAATGTTAAAATGTAGGGTCAATTTTAACAAGTGGTATTTGAACCTAAAACTTGGTACATCGCCTTTCAAAATTGTCACCTAACTCATTGTATTACAGACTCCAACGTCAACAAAAATAGGACCGCTGGCGGATCACCAACAGCCACTGTCACGGTGGCTGTTTTGATTTATATAGCTTATATTACATCCGTTACATCAATCACATAAGCTACATCATAAGTAACTGGTCGAAATTATTTTAATTAACGGGGCCGAAGAGGAAAGATTTTTTCCGGGAAGTTGAGTCCTACCGAAAAGTTGGCTAATTTTGCATTTGCCATTTGATTTTTGCAGGCTATGAAAAGGATTTTTTATTTGATTGCAGTGTGCGTGGTTATGATGTCGGTAAGCGGATGCTACCGGCATCGGTACCCTTACGATAAACTAGCCGAGGCCGACGGCCTGATGGAGGAGCACTATGACTCGGCGTGGACGATTCTCAACGCCATCGATACGGCGGCTATCTCATCCGAGGCCAACAGAGCATATTATGCGCTGCTCTACGCCCAGTGTCAGTACAAGCAGTATATATACGAGACCGACGACAGCCTGATTTCCACAGCCGTCGACTACTACACGCGCCACGACGACCGCCGTAAGCTGATGCGCAGCTACTACTACCGCGGGCTTATCCACATGACCAACAACGCTTATGCCAAGTCGGTTTCCGATGTTGTAATGGCTGAGCGGCTTGCCCGTCGGCTGGAGGATACGCTCTTTCTGGCCCGCACAAACGAGACCCTCGCCGACCTCTACAACAGGGCTTACAATGTAAAAGAGGCGATAAATAGACGCAAGTCAGCCATAGAATATTATAAAGTCATTCCCGGGAAAGAGAGAAATGCGCTTTTCTGCACAGTGGATTTAGCCAAAAATTATAGTCCGGATGGCAATCATGACAAAAGCCTGCATATTCTGGACAGCCTTCTGGCTGTGGTGCCTGCAAGCGATACGGTGTTGCTTAGCTATATATATGGTACCTACATATTTACATATTATTATGCAGAAAAGCCTTCGAAAGCTGTCGAATCATTTTATCGTTTGAAAGAGTTATCTCCCGATAGTTACAGTGGTTATGCGCCAGTCCCGAAAATAGCTCAGAATTTTATGAATTGTGGCCAGATAGACAGTGCCAACTATTATCTTGCGTTATATCCTGAGAATTGTCTGGATGGTTATAATGATTTGTATTATGCAGTGAAATACGAACTCGCAAAGATGGCTGGTCGATATGATTCAGCACTTGTGAATCTGGAGAAAGAATGTATAATTTCCAATTCCAAGGAAGGTAAAATGTTTTCTGACAATATTGCCGTTGTGGAAAAGAACTCCATTGAGAGGGAAAACGACGAGAATTTAGTCCGAATCAGTCGACTTTCATCAACACTGATGATTTTAAGCGTTATTCTTATCATTCTAATGCTGATTGCCGGTCTATTGCGTTTTAAGGTCCTATATCAGCGTAAGAAACTTGAAGAGAAACTGTTTGCTGTCGACCAACTAACCCGAGAAATTAACAATTTAGAGACGGATTTGAAAAAAGTATATGTTGAGAAGCAGACTGCCGCGGCTTTAGAAGAATCCAGGACTGAGAAAGTCAGGCTTCAGAGTCAGCGTTTGTCCAAGCATAATAAGATGTTGGAAGGAGCTTTCGGTAAACAACTTGAGATGTTGGATATTCTTAGCAAGGAATATTTTGAAAAGAAAAATGGAGGAGAGACTGTACGTTCATCGATGTTGAAAACCTTTGAAAAGGAATTTCATAAACTATCCAATAAAAGTAGTCTGAAACGTTTTGAAGATGTGGTAAACAGAAGCCGGAATAATATTATTGAAATAATACGTACAGAAATTCCTAATCTTTCGGAAACGGATATCAGTCTGATTACCCTGCAACTTGCAGGCTTCTCAGCTAAATCAATTTGTGTGATTCTCGACTGGCAGCTTGGAAATTTTTACAATAGGCGGCTTAGGATTAAGGAAAAAATCAATACATCTGGGGCTACTCATGCCCCCATGCTCCTCTCAGCTCTGGGAATAAAGCAAAAAAAAGAATAAATTGCCTGGTTATACGCTGTATATCAACTATTTAATATGCTGTAAGGTGATAGAAAAACAAATTTAGCGGTTAAGATTATTTATCACATAATCAGTGCTTTGCGGATTGAGATTCTCTTAGGCTGATATATTTTTAGTGGCTCAGTTTTTAGAGACTAATAACATTGGTTTCCTAAATTTGAGAAAACTAAAATTAATATGAATCTCAATTTAAAAGTATTTGTTTTTGCTGTTATAGCATGTCTTCTGATGTCTTTTGATGGTACAAAGGCCTGGAGCCAGAGTGTTCATAAGGGAGCTGTGCTCATCCCCATGTCCGAACCCGGTTTTAGGCCTCATTCTCCATCTGAGGATGGCATTGATATGATATGCTATCTGAGCGATGGAATGCTATATGTGGAAATCGAGGATTTTTCGGGGATGATATATGTGGAGCTTCAAACTCTGGATGGAAGATGCGTACATAGGGAATATTACTATTACACTAACCCTTACACAATTTCAACCTCTTCGCTTCATGGAGACTACGTCGTCAAAATCAAAATTGACGATGCTACCTATCAGGGCTATTTCAATATTTGAAATTAATTATAAACCAATATCACAATTTATTTTATGAAGAAAATTCTCTTTCTTTCCCTGATGGGAATGACACTTGCTGCATGCAGCAACGAAGATCTTCCTTTCGAAGATACTACGCAACCGACCTCGAAAGTTTTATCAAACATAATCTCGGCTGAGGAGGCAGCAGAGATTGCTACAGAGGCTTTTAATGCTTTTACTGAGAATGGTGCAAAAAGTCGTGCCGCTGTTTCGATGAAGTCGCAGGTGCTCGCTTTAGGACGTCCGAGTTCTCGTGCCGAAGGTGTCGACGCCGACACGCTGCTATATGTTGTTAATTTCGATAACAAGCAGGGTTATGCCATCGTTTCAGCTGCTGTGAACGACGAATATCCTGTAATCGGATTTGTGGAAGAGGGTGAATTTGATGCACTTGAATCTACTCAGAATCCGTCTTTCAATTATTACCTGAACGCTGCGCAGGACCATGTGGCGTCTACTTTGGGAGGTTCCACAATATCCGGGCCAACTCCGGCTTTTACAGAAAGATATTATCTGGTAGATGACCGCATTGCACCGAGAATAGACGTGGAATGGGGGCAACGTTATCCCGAAGGTCTATTCTGCCCGAATAAACTTTCTGGTTGCGTCATGACCGCCATGGGGCAGATACTGACTGTTATTAAGGAACCGGCTTCCATTCAGCTTACATACGATGAAAGAGATATGGATTCTCAGGTACTCAACTGGGACGAAATTTGCAAGCACAAGCATTCTGTGAATATGTATTATCAAGTAAGTATAGATAGCCATTTGGAAGAATGTGAGGCAGGGGAAGATACTCATTTGGCAATTGGACGTCTGTGCAGAGAAATGGGAAAAAGAAGCAATGCCAATTATAAAGATGGGTCAACCACGGCTGCTTCTATGAATGCAATAACATGTTTACGTGGAATGTTACCAAATTTTGAGATTTCATCTCTTACAAGACTGAATGAGCAATATGCGAATGTGTTTGAGGATCTTAGATCTGGATTGGTATATATGCAAGGTTCACGACCAGATCGTTCGAGTGCGCATGCTTGGGTAGCAGACGGTGGTAAAATTACGGGCACAAAGATTGTGAGGACCTATACACAAGAGCACAACATCGTAACTGGAGAGCCGCTTGTCGAAGTGGTATATAGGACAACGACGTATTTCCATTTTAATTGGGGATGGAATGGTTCGAGCAACGGATATTTCGTAGCGGGCGTATTTGATACGGACAAGGGCTCGAACGATGATGATTCTCCGGTCGTTATACCGAAGGTTAAATCAAGAACTGATTATGGTACAAATGTATGGTATTTTGTAGTTAAAATTTAGGATAATTAAAAATATAATCATACATTTGCATAAATAATTCATTCATCAACAGAGTAATACTACTGACTATGAAAAAAATACAGTTGAAAAGTATGCTGGCAGCAGTCGCTGCGGTAGTGGCGATTGGCGTGGCCGGATGCTCGTCGGAGAACGAAAACGTGCCCGAGGTTGAACCGGATGGCACCAAGGGAGGCAAGACGGATACGCCTACAGAACTGAATCTTACAGCTTCGGAGATGAAGGCCGCAGGGCAGACGGCCGGGTTCCAGGCCGGTTATCTGGCCGAGGCGCTGAAGGTGTCGCAGGCCGACCGCGTGGTGGTGGCCCCTATGAGCGCCCAGATGCAGCTCTCGATTATCGCCAACGTATGCGGGCCGGAACTCCGCTCGCAGATTGTGGCAGCGCTCGGTACCGACGATCTTGAGGCAGTCAACTCCCTGGCCTACAAGATGGCCAACGTGCTGCCGCAGGTGGATTCGCAGGTGGATTTCACCGAAGCCTGCTCCGTATGGGCCACCGACCGACACGCTCTCGATGGGGCTGTATCGGCGCGTCTCGGCGAGGTGTTCGGTATCGCGCCCGAGGTGTGCGATTTCACCAAGGCCGACGCCTGTGCACTGAAAATCAATGGTTGGGTAAACGACAAGACCCAGGGGATGATTCCCTCTATCGTTACGCCCGCTGATTTTAATTCCGAACTGCTTGCCATTCTTGCCAACGCCGAATATTTCAAAGGAGCGTGGACGCGTCCCTTCAAGCCCGAGAACACTAAGGAGGCCACTTTCCGCGGCACGGCCGGCACTCAGACCGCCTCAATGATGAACGCCAAACTCGGCATGGCCGAGGCATATGCCGGAATCGATTTTTCGGCCGTAATCCTCCCGATAGGCACAGGCACTAACTTCAATGTTACGCTCGCTATGCCCACCGAAGGCACGTCGCTCGAAGCTCTTGCCGCTAAGGATGTAAAGAGCATGAGGCAGAAGATGGACGTCTGCACCCTTACGCTCGGAATGCCGAAATTCAAGGCAGAGGGCGCGAAGATGGACGTCAACCGCCTGGTGGCTCCGCTCGGCGTGACCTCGCTCCGCACCGCTGAGACATCGGAACTCTTCGCGGACGCTCTGCCCGCGACTTACGACGTATTCCAGAGCGCCGTTGTATCTTTCGACGAGCAGGGCGCCGAGGCAGCATCTGTAACCTGGAGCGGCATGGTATCCTCGCCTGGGCCGGAAGAGACCGCCCCGAAGGAAGTAGAGATTACATTCGACCGTCCGTTCCTCTTCTACATCACTGAAGCCCGCACGGGCGCAATCCTCTTCGCCGGCGCCGTCCGCAACCTCTGAGCGTCGAAGAAGACGCGACTTCAAATCCAGACGACTGTTCCCCCCAAGGGTGGCGGATGCGCCGCTGCGCATCGCCTCCCTTAGGGCAACAGCGAAATAAATTGTGAAATAGCTAATTATCTCAAAGCCAAATTTAAAGATTGATTGATATCAAACGAAATTAAAAGACAGACTTATATAAGGTTGATTTGATAATAATTGATTCGGAGGCTCTCCCTGCGACGGGGCGAGCCTCCGATTATACCTGAATGGCGCTGTTTTCGTAACTTTCAACACGCTCGCAAATTGTGCGAAAATTGTCGGGATAATATCATCGATTTTCGGCCGGGGCGGAGGCGTTGAGCCAGAAGCAGAGGAATATGATGCCGCCGGTATAGGTGAGCCACCCTTCGGATACGCCGTTGATGAGCAGGAGGATGGCGATGGCTATGGTGTAGCCGTGGCCGGCTCGGATCTGACGGCGAAACCACGCGGCGAGCCATACGGCGAACGAGGCGAAGCCCACCACCCCCGTCTGCGACAGCAGCGTAAGCCACGACGAGCCCGGCTCGAGCGGCCCCCGGTCGGGCGTCCAGTTGGGGTCGGCCAGCGGCAGCGTGCAGCGGTCGAAAGCATGGAAGCCCAGTCCGAGCACCGGATTGTCGAGAAATTCGCCAAGGCGGTCGGTCCAGAGCGCGCTGCGCGAGCGGAAGAGGCTTCCCGCCTCGAAATCCCAGGAGAGTTTCAGCAGAATGCCCTCCGAGAAAAACGCCGCCCCCAGAATGAGTATAAACGTTGTGCCGGCGACGGCTATAAAGAGCGCCTTGCGATGGGCGAGGATGTAGCGGCCGTGGGCAACCGCCACATAGAGCATCGCCGCCACACACCCGATCAGAGCCATACGCGAGGCCGCCTGCATCAGCGTCAGAAATGCCGCCGCGGCGAGCACTATGAGCCACAGGCGTCTGCGCCGGTCCGTCGCCCCGGCGAGCGTGGCTTTCCAGAGAGCGTCTACAACCACGAGCGCCGAGATGGCCGACAACATAATGCGCTCGTTGGTTATGCCGTCGCGGTCGGCGTAGGGAATGAAATCGTAGAGCCGCGAATGCACGTCGACTATGGCCGCCGTCACATATACGATGAACGAAAGCACCACTATTACCCTCAGACCCCAGAGCAGCAGCCTCCAGAGCCTCTGTCGCATCTCGCACAGCCCCGCGGAGACCACCAGCGGCCCGATGGCCGCCAGCATCAGCACGAACAGCGCAAGTTTCGGCACCGCCATAAACGCCGGGTTCGGGCGGCACACCGCCACCGACAGCGCACACACACACAGATATACGGCCAGCGGCACATCGATCCTATACGGCCCTACGCGCCACAGCCCCCATCCGCCCCCTTCAGAGCGCATCCCTGCGCCCGCTGTAGGCTGAAGGCCGCCCATGCCGGCAGCCACCAGAGGAAGCACCGCCATGAGCGCAGCCACGAAGCCACCGAGAATCATCAGCGAGTCCGAAATCACCGTGAGCCACGGCGAACCCAGCATCGCCGAACTGAGGCGCACCAGCACCCCCCCTCCGGCAATCCCCGTGGCAACATTCAGCATCCGTCGGTCTGTAATCATGGCATAAAGTTACGAAAAAATCCCGAACCGGAGGCCATCGCCCCCGGCTCGGGATAATAATGTATGCAACGAAACTGTAAACCCTTATTATTGCCGCATGCCCAACCCCGTAGGGGTGGCATACCTGTAGCCAGGGGTGCCAACCCCTGGGTCGTTATGCGGCGCCCTCTCAGAGGCGGAGGCGGCGCTTGCGCACCTCTACCGCCGGGTTCCCCCGGTAGATGGTCCAGGGCTCCAGGTCGTGGCTCGCCACCGACCCGACCACTAATACCGCCCCCTCGCCCATGGTGACACCCGGGCACACCGTGGCCTTGGCGCCCACCCACGACCCGCGACCCAGCGCAATCGACCCCACCATGAGGTCGAACGTCGGCCGTGTGAAATCGTGGTTGCCGCAAAGCAGCATCGCCCCCTGCGAGATGCAGACGTCGGAGGCGATGTCCACCTGCGCCAGATTGTCGATCCAGACCCCTTCACCGATCCAGGTGTTGTCGCCCACGCGCAGCCGCCACGGGTACTTTATGTTGACCCCCGGCTTGATTACCACCCCGTGGCCCACCTCGGCGCCGAACGCCCGCAGCACCGCCGCCTTCAGCCCGCTGCTGATACAGAAGCGATTGCGCAACAGCATCAGATTCGCCACGTACCACGCCAGCACCTTCCATCGCGGCGCCCCCGTCGAGAACCACGAATTGTCGAACCCCCCGAGATTCACACCATCCATAATGCTCTTACTATTAACGATTTGCTACACTGCGGTAAAGCTCGGCAAGCTGTCGGCCCACCGCGTCGACCGAATAGAGGCGGTCGGCCAGCGCCACGGCGCGCCGCCCCATAGCCCGGCGCTCGTCGGCCGAAAGCGCCGACAGACGCCCGAGCGCGTCGGCAATCGCCTCCGGCGCATTGTCCGTCCACACCCCGCAACGCTCCTCCTCGAGAATCCGCCACGGCGTCCCCTTCGAAGCCACCACCGGCACCCCACACGCCATCGCCTCCACCACGATTATGCCGAAGTTTTCAAAATCGCTCGGAACTACAAGTGCGTCAAGGCCTTTAATCGCATTGTATTTTTCGGCTCCGGTCAAAAAGCCTGTAAACTCCACCTGATTCTCAATTTGCAGCTTCCTGACCTCATCCTTAAGCGAACTTAAATATTCGCTGTCGCCATCGCCGATAAGAATCAGGCGTTTATGGCCGTCGTTTTCTGCAAATCGGGCAAATCCGCGAATTAGACGCTCAATGTGTTTGCGCGGATGGAACCTTCCGAGATAGCCTATGCGGTTGAAATCTGAATAATTCTGTTTTTGAAACGATTCGTCCGGAATTTCAACGGCGTTCGGAATTACCTCCATCCGGTTCCAGAATACGAGATTTCTGATGTGCTCCGCCTCTTCAGGGCAAGTTACATGAATAACCGACGCATGGCGCAGTACATATTTTTCGTATGTCGAGAGTGCGAATCGCTTGAATGCCTTGGTTCGGGCGAGTGCCTCCGGATAAAGCATCCCATGGGGTGAAACTACATACGGTATGCCGAGCTTCACTGCATATCTTGCGGTCTGGTATCCAATCATGCGCCATAGCCCGTGAATATGGAAGGCATCTACCGTGGCGGATTTCTCTATGGAGGATGTTATGTCGGGAATCCAGTAGAATTTTCCGTAGCGTGGTGAGTGCGAATATATTGTCTCGACATCTGTTCCAAGCAGATGCCCTTTTTCGCCGAGAGGGGGCATAAGTATGGCCGTGTCGCACCCCTGACGCTGAATCCCTTTCATAAAGAGATATACGGCTGCAGCCGTTCCACCCTCTGCGGCGTCTATGGTGCCTATATGCAGTATTTTCATTTTACCTTGTTTAGCAGCTCGTTGTAGATTGCCTGATATTTCGCAGCGATAGTGTGAGGGTCGAAGCGCCTGATGTTTTCGGCCCCTTTTCTGACGAGGGCGGCCCTCAGAGTCTGGTCGTCGATAAGCGTCTGGAATGCCGAGCGGATTTCTTCCGTGGAATTGGGATCCACAAACAGTGCCCCGTCGCCGGCCACCTCGTGAAGCACCGGGATGTCGCTTGTAACTACCGGCCGCATGGCCATTTGCCCTTCGATTACCGGCATGCCGAATCCCTCATAAAGAGACGGGAAACTTACGATGTCAGATTCCCCGTACAATTTCATCACCTCGTCGTAGGTGAGGTCATAGAAATACTTATAGTCTATATGATTGCTCTCGGCAAGCTGTTTCTGCGCTTCGGTCATCGGGCCGAGAATCAGGAGCTTAACCTCTATCCCCTCAATCGCCTCAATTACTCTTTCAAGATTCTTGTGCGGTTTGGTGCCCTGATGGAGTATTATGAATTTTTGATTATTATGGCCGTCATTGGCGTGACTGCTTAGGTTCCTGATTGGATTGTGTACAATGGTCGTTTTGCAGTCAGTCGACGGATTGACCTCGGTTATCTCGTTTAACGTTGCCTGACTGATGGTAGTAATCTTTTTGGCTGCAATAATGGGCCAGGATACCCACAGCCATTTCCTGATTGCTGATTTTAAGGAGTGGCCTGTACAGATGGAGCCTATGTCGTGGAATGTTACGATGCAGTTAGGCAATACCAGGGCGAGATAATGTACTTCACCGGCTATATGATTGACTTTCCCTCTGTTTTGCCATGCGAAAAGCAGGTTTTTGAGAAACCCTATGGGCGAACCGCTGTCGTGAGGTAGCGTTTTTACCGTTACCTGTTCTCTCATTAATGGCGTAAGAGTATTGAAGATTTCTTCAATACTGTTGTCGCCTATGCGCTTTTTGCGCATGAATATAACTATATCAGGCCGCTTGGCGCTCATGTTTGTCAATGTTGTATATTGCGAAATTCATGCCTATGAATGCGAAATAGAAGAAATAGGCAAACCAGTTGTAAAGACAAAGTTGGAGGTAGAACGACATCGGTACGATAGCAAACGTACAGGCAAACGAGAGGCATCGCAGATTGTTCTCCCTTACGCTGAACGATAGAAGTGCCATCTTGAAAAGGATATAGAATCTAATGGCGGTAATAATTATAAAGCCAATGATGCCGAATTCAAGTACAACACGACCAATTTCTTCCTCAAATCCGACTGTTACAGGACGCGTTAGAAGTCCTTGGAGCGCATTACTGGTTATACCGGCTCCTTTCCCAAACCATCCGGCATAATCCATATTCTTTTCAAAGTCTATAATATTAGATACGCGAGTGTCAACATCGTAAGATGCTTGATCTGCTCGATGCATAAAAGTATCATAGGCGGGTATGCCGAAGGCGTTATAATAAATGACTGCCAAAGCAGCCGCTATAAGTGCAATTGAAATAAATTTGATGCGATGTTTCAATATAGAGTCATAACCGATTGTAAATACGATGAATAACAATATAATTACAATGACGGAACGGGATCCAACCATGAACGCGCAGACAATTGATAGAGCAAGCATTAACACACTGATAATGTATTGTCTTTTGTCAAGGTTCGCAACGAGCATCATCATGCAAAATAGGGCAATCCATGCGCAGAAGTCGCCGGTAGGGGTAATGTAACTGAAAACGGTCGTGATTCTTGCCTTGTCGCCAGCGCGAGCTATTTCACCTAAATCTTCACTATATCTGTTGATGGGAGATAAAAGAGGAGAATTGTATTGCATGATTCCGAGAATATAAATCATCAGGCTTAATACAATGGTATATGTAATTATTGTCTGGATTTTTCCTCGGGAATTCACGCATAACGGGATTGTGAAGATAAGGCTTATTGGAAGGCAATATTGTGCAATTGCGATAAATGATAGAAGCGGACCGTTCGAACTTCCTAAAAAAGTTATTGAGGAGGCGATGATAAGAAAAATGTATGAGGTGATTGCGATTTGAATACCGAATACTCTCCCCTGTTTTATTGAAGCCGGAAGCATCAGATAGCAGATATAGGAGCATGCTAATAACCCGTATTTGAGCGCATACATTATCATTCCCGCTCCGGCGGGTAGCACCCATTTGCGTAAAACACCTTCAAGAAATATATATACGAAGAAAGCGATAAGGAAAAATTTCATCGCCTTGAAATTCCATTTCTCCATCAGAAAATGCTTTTAAGAAATTGGTTGTAGCGTCGCCCGTAGGCCTCCCAGGAGATATTGTTCAGGTCGCTGTCAGTAAGGTAATTCCTGACTCCGCTCTGTTTGTCGGCCAAGTCAGTGGCCCGTTCCAGCGTTTCGCCAAGAACTTCGGGTGTCAGTTCCGAGAACTCGAAAAGATATTCCTTTGCGCTTACGAGGTTGCGGAGGTCTGGGCCTCCGGTCTCCGAACTGTAGACCAGCGGCAATCCGCAGCGCATGGCCTGAAACAACACGAGTCCGAAACCGTCCTGACGCGACGGCAGACACAGCACCTTTGCTCGCTCGTAAAACTCCGGCAGACGGCTTTCGTCCACCGGATCGATGTGTGTAAATAATTCTCCGTCCGGGAATGGTGCATCGCCGAGTTTGCCTACATGAAGGAGTGTGCATTTCTGCAATCTGCATGCTTCAACAAGAATATCAACACCCTTCTGATAGCACCAGTTGCCCACCACTATTACATCATATGCCGGTTGCTTTAATGCTGTGGGCTTGAAATTATCGATATTCACCCCGTAGGGATTGACAAATAGTTTTTGTTCCGCCACTCCGTGTTCAATAAAACTCTGTCGTGAGTGCCCTGAAGGGAGAGCCATATAGTCGGCAAGTTCGTATTGCTCCAACTCCTTGGGAATATCCGGCGGAAATACGGTTTCGGCATTCGGTGTGGCATCGAGAATGGCCTTTTGCGAGAGGATATGCTTGCATCCGCGGTCACAGCCTATTTTCGCGCCATATTTGCGTCGTGCTTTCTTTGAGGATTTTATGGCGCAACCACTTATCCCTATCAACAGGTCGCAGTACTTCAGCCGCCAAGCGGCGAGGGCGTCGACGATTCTTACTACGGCGTAGTAGACGTAGCGGTTCCCGTCGAACGGTAGTCGTAATTTTCTGAATATCAGCATCAGCGGTGCGCAAATCCAGAAAAAGGAAACCACATGTTTCTTCGGCAGGCCGAACGCCTCGCATCGCGAGGGTGGCACCATTGTATAAAACTTTACGTCGTGTCCCTGATGTATCAGTTCTTTGCTCATATTGAGCAGATGTGACCGTCCGGGTGTTACAACAGCAATCTTCATTGGTTCGTATTTATCGGAATTTGCGTGCGATTAGTTTCATGCCAAGGTGAGCCAAGGGCATAGGCAGACTCAATAGCCCAATAAGGAGGGAGCGTTTTCGCGATTTTGGTGTATAGAAATATTTGTATTGCTTGAGTTTGTTTTTCTCCTCCCGGAGTAATTTTCGTAGCTCGGCATCGGGCATTTGTTGGCCGTACGCATTTGCCAGAGCTAACAGTCTTTGTGAATATCCCGTTCGGGTCGTCACTTTATTACGGTACTGATGATTGGTTATTCCGAGATGATTGAACAGTCGTGGGAGTATTTCAAGAAATAGGTCGGAGGCGTAGAGTAGGCCTGCAACATTCTTTGACGCTATATGCGAAAGCGAATTTCCAGACCAAACATCGTAGAAAACATAGTGATAGCCGCAATAACTACTTAGTTTCAGTTTGGACGCGTGTATTAAGACGTTGTAAACAAATACGTGGTCTTCGTGATAATGGAGTTCTTCGTTAAATCTAAGGTTGTTGTCAATAAGGAGCTTGCGTGGAAAAAACTTGTTTACCGGGCCGCCGTCCTGAAGCAGGTCATTGCGTATTATTTCCGATTGAGAAGGTATTTTAAATTCGCAGTCCTCATAGTGGAAATACACGAATTTGCGGTCCCGGATATGGGAGATTATGCCGGAGTATACGATTGTATTCTGATCGGGTTGCTTGTCGAGAAACTTTTGCAAATACTCTTGGTCGACCCAGTCATCCGAATCTATAAATGTAATATAATCCCCTACAGCTTCATCAATACCCCGGTTGCGTGCCGATGAGGCGCCCCCGTTTATTTTATGAATTGCTCTTATGCGGTTGTCGGATGCTACAAACTTATTGCATATTTGGGGAGAGTTGTCTTTGCTGCCGTCGTCAATCAGAAGTAGTTCCCAGTCGGAGAATGTCTGGCCAATGATGCTTTCTACGCATTTAGCGAGATATTTTTCACAATTGTATACAGGGACGATAACGGATATTACGGGCTTAGAGTCAGTTGAGACCATTATTTGCTGAAACGGCATTTAATATAGGTTAGCAGGTCGTTACCGAGAAGCGATTCCACTACTACGTTTTTGTGCACCTCTTTGCGCATACCGATTTGTCGGGCTGGATTCCCGGCCCATATAGTCATAGGAGGAACATCTTTTGTCACGACACTCCCTGCTCCGATTACGGCACCATATCCGATTCTTTTCACACCTGGAAGGATTGTGCTTTTAGGACAAATCCAAACATACTCTTCAATCACAAGTCCATCGCTTCCGGGTCGATAATTTTCCCAGTTTTCAGAATTGATATCGTGAGTGCCCATTAGAAATGTGACATGATGCCCAATTATGGCATGGGGTTTAATCTCAAGATTGTAGCGGGCTGAACTGATATCTACTTTCTGGTCAAGAGAAACGTGATTGTGTATTTTGATTTTAGGCCCACATTTCGATGCAAAATTGTAATTTATGGATGCCGTATGTCCGATGTATGCGCCTTTTTGAGTGGCAATGAACCGATTGAATCTATATTTGAAAAATTGGGGTACCCGAGCGATAAGACCTAAGCCAAATCTCAGTGTACTTCTTTTTTGAACGCCGTGGGAATATAAGGTCATAAGCAATATAACCGGATTATTAAATATGGAAACTTTTTTTAATTATCAAACTAGTTCTGCGTAATCTGAATTTTGGCGCATTGCAATTCCATTTATTGTTGCGCCAATATGCAATGAATTTGAATTCCAATTTTGGCAGGTATGCGAGGGTCATATTGCTAAAATCAGCGTGAGGCTCATCCGCTGAAATATTCTGAATCCATTTATCAAAATCAATTAAGGCTTTGATAAAACCGGGATTCGCATTGTCGAGGATAGAAGCGTAAATTGTTTTGCATATGCGCCGTTGAACATTGAAGAGATATTGATAGAGCACGGCGTCGTAATTGGATTTATTGTTGTATAAGAAATCGATGATTTTCTTTTCAACCTTTATCATTTGCAATACATTCCGTGCAAATACTGTTGGATTGACAGTCTGCCCGTTTCTTCCTACAAGATATCGGTATACGGTTTTGTTGAAATAGCTGATTGAGTTGACTCGGACAATTGGAATCGCTTCCCACTCAATATCTGTATAAGATATTCCTTCAGTTTGGTGGTAGTTAAATCCGGAAAATATTGTACGCAGATATGCTCGGCCGTGCATACCCATATCTTTACCCGGCAATAAAGTTTGCGCAAGTTCATGGATTGAGGTGCTGCGTTCAGGCGAAATTTTGAAACGGAACGTTTGATGCGTTTTGCCTTCGGGGTCTACGGTGGCGTAGTCGTTGAGGACGAGGTCGGCGGTGGCTGTTGTGAGGAAGCGGACGTAGGCCGGGAAAGACTCGGGGGCGAAAGAGTCGTCGGCATCAAGGATTTTAACGTAGCGGCCACGGGCGGTGGGGAGCGCGGCGTTGATGCATGAGCCGTAGTTGCCGTTCGCCTTGTCGATTACGCGGATGGAGTCGGGATAGCGGTCGGCATAGCTGTGGGCTATCTCGGAGGTGCGGTCGCGCGAGCCGTCGTTCACCACGATGATGTCGAGCAGTTCGACGGGAACATCGGGCCCGAGCAGCGAATCGAGGCACTGCGGCAGGTATGTCTCCATATTGTAGGAGGGGATGATTATGGAGAGCGTTTTCTCGGTAGGCATATGTCGGATGGTCAGAGATCTTGCGTTTTAAATATTTCGAGCACCCGTGCTACGATGGGCGCCATATCGTAGTAGCGGTATTCGGCGAGACGGCCGCCGAATATGGTGCGCGGCTCGGCGTCGGCCAGTTCGCGGTAGCGCTGATACAGAGCCTGGTTGGCCTCGTTGTTTACCGGGTAGAACGGCTCGAGTTCAGGCGTCCATTCCGTGGAGTATTCCCGGGAAACGATGGTATGCGGATTCGCGTAGACATCGGCGCCGAATGCCTCGAAGTGCTTGTGTTCGATTATGCGGGTATAGGGCACTTCGGCTGATGTATAGTTCACTACGGCGCATCCCTGATGGTTGGCTTCGGGTAGGATATCGGTCTCGAACGATACGGTGCGGTAGTCGAGCATCCCGTAGCGGTAGCCGAAATACTCGTCGATTTTGCCGGTGAACACTATGCGGTCGGCTGCCTGTTCCCAGCGGGCGCGGTCGGCGAAGAAGTCGGTTGAAATCAGCACGTCGGAGCCTTCCAGCAGGGCATCTGTCAGGCGGTTGTAGCCGCCGATGGGGATGCCCTGGTAGAGGTCGTTGAAGTAGTTGTTGTCGAAGGTAAGACGCACCGGCAGGCGCCGGATTATGAAAGCCGGGAGTTCGGAGCAGGGGCGACCCCACTGCTTTTCGGTATATCCCCGGATCAGAAGCTCGTAGATGTCGCGTCCGATGAGTTGCAGTGCCTGCTCCTCGAGGTTACGCGGCTCGCAGACTCCCTGGGCGCGCATGGTCTCGACTGCCTGACGGCGCTGCTCGTCGAGCCGCGCCTGCGCCTCGGCAGGGGTATGGACGCCCCACAGCTCGGCGAACGTGTTCATGTTGAACGGCAGATTGTAGAGCCGGCCGTCGGGAGCCACGGCCACCGGCGAATTGGTGTAGCGGTTGAAGGGCGTGAGCGCGTTTACAAACCGCCACACCTCCTCGTCGGAAGTATGGAAGATGTGCGCGCCGTATTTGTGTACGTTAATCCCTTCAATCTGTTCGCAGTAGATATTGCCGCCGGTATGCGGCCGCTTGTCGATTACGAGGCAGCGGCGGCCGCGCCGTGTGGACAGATGTGCGAACGTGGCGCCGAACAGTCCGGCGCCCACTATGAGGTAGTCGTAGCGAGCCATAGGTTTATTTGTGTGGTATCATTCCACGTGCCATTTGCAGGAAGGCTTTCGCTGTGGGATTTTTCACTAATCCCAGAACGGCGAAATATACAATAGCTCCCAATGGAATCCCGATTGCGAGTTGCACCGTATATGAATGTAAATATTTGACGGCGAACCAGACCGCAGCAACCATTACGATGCTTGCGAGAATCATTTGGCCGTTAAATAGTTCCGAAGGTTTGAACGGATAGTATTTTCGGCCTATAATTGCCTGAATAATAAGTATCGCAAATTCGGCGAGAAGGGTGGAGGCCGATGCTCCCACAGCTCCAAAAGGAGGAATGAGTATGAGATTGAATATAATGTTGACAACGGCGGCTCCGACTGTGCTCCAGATTACGATGGCTGTTTTATCCATCGGGTAAAGCACCTGAATTCCCATAATATTTGTCAGGCTTATAAAAACTATTACGGGTGCATTGAGCCATAAAACCGGAATGGCCGGAGCAAATTCATTGCCGCAGAAAATCATGGTTACAGGAGTTGCCAGGACAATCAGGCCGGCCGCTATAGGGAGCGAGAACAGCAGCATGAAATTCAAGGTTTTCCGGATTACGGAAGCAAACTCTTCTGTTTCGCCCTTCTTGATAAGGTTGGCACAGCGCGGCATCAGTACGCCTCCAACCGAAGTCAGCAGCATCAGGCCGATATGGGAAATCTTCGATCCGGCAGTGAAATATCCGACTTCGGCATCGCCGCTGATAAAGCCTAACATTATGGTGTTGAGCTGTACGTAAAGACTTATAATCAGATTAAGCACAAAAACCTGAAAAGCCGGAGCAATGTGGTGCCGTATCTTCAATGAGTGGAAATCGATGGCACGGAACGCGATATGCTTCCGGAGATGAACGAAATTTATAACGTTGTTGCCGACGGTTGTGCCAACGATTACAAAACAGTACGCGAGAAGGTCGGACGGCTGGCGCACAAATATAAACAGGGCAATTGCCGCGATGAGGCGAACGATTGTGCCGCGGATTGTTATGAATTTGAAGTCTTCAATCCCCTGATAAAACCATCCGACACCGATGTCCGTGAAGATTATTGTTAGACTGAGCACATAAAAAAGTGTGGCGTCGGCCTGAATGCGTGGAACGAATGTCGCCAGTGCCCATACGGCGATGTATCCGAAAACGCAAAGGATGGTTGATAATGTGAGAATTTCAAGCGTGATGGTGTCGCGGGCCTGCTTATCATCGCGGTATTTTGCCACTTCCTTGATGGCGTACATCGGGATGCCGAGGAAGGTAAATAGAGTGATGTAGCCTATTATGGAATTCAGAAAATTGACTACACCGATACCCTCAGGCATTAGTACTCTGGCGGCATATGGGAATGTCACAATCGGTATCAGGATACCGATGACGGTGTTTATGCCGTTGAGTATGATATTTTTCTTGATGGAGGCCATCGAAAGAGTTTGGAATCAGATTGTCTTCCTGAAATTTAGTCTTTTGGATATGCGGGAAAGCCCGTTCATAGAGTAGACAAGAGCAAATGCAAGACCCAGTGAACCGAATATGCGAACTATGAAGGAAATTGCTGCCGGTGCATCGGCAGTGATGACGGTGGAACCGAATACAGCCACCAGTATGCTTATAAGTATGTAATTGAATGGGTCGGAGTAAAGGTATAGCTTATAGCAATGAGTGTTCATCGCCTGAGTTATAGGATGGTCGACGAATACACTCCATTTAGCTACCTCCTTAGCCGTTGCAATCATGTTTACACATCCCCATATAGCCATAATTAGATTATATAACAGTCTGATAATTGGGGGGGTAGCTTGCGCGAAATATGCTGCGACGTTGAACGCCACAATC
>ERZ809074.786-NODE-786-length-46231-cov-18.324931_pt1 | contig 46231 bp, 38 predicted proteins | sample MGYA00520795_ERZ809074 | MGnify/ENA primary metagenome ERZ809074 (study PRJEB31570, sample SAMEA3212989) | Homo sapiens | biome: human-gut; feature: human gut; material: fecal | place: Sweden | collected 2011 ...
AACCGCCAAAGCCGCCGAAACCGCCGCCGAAGATATCGCCGAAGATGTCGCCCAGATCCACGCCGTCGCCGCCAAAGCCGCCGAAACCGCCCGCGCCCGGGCCGCCGCCGTTCTGTGCCGCATAGCTGGGGTCTACGCCCGCAAAGCCATACTGGTCATAGAGCTGGCGCTTCTTGGGGTCCGAGAGGACCTCGTTTGCCTCATTGACTTCCTTGAATTTTTCCTCGGCGTCTTTATCGCCGGGGTTATAGTCCGGGTGGTATTTCATTGCCAGCTTGCGGTAAGCCTTTTTGATCTCCGCATCCGTGGCGGTCTTGGATACCCCCAGCACTTCGTAGTAATCACGCTTTTCCTGTGCCATATCCACTCACCTCTCAATTAGTCGCACAACCTCCCCATCACAGCAGCGCACTGCTGCTTCTCGCACAGAAAGCTTCCAGCGGTCTGTACAGACCTGCCCGGCCTGCCAAGGGCTCCCCTGTCAGGAGAGCTGGCGAGCGCAGCGAGACTGAGAGGTTTTAAACCCACAAAGGCCGCCCCGGCCAAAACCGGAGCGGCTTTTGGGTTGCTTATCGGCCGCCGCACCCTCCGGTTTGGCCGGGTGCCGTGCCGTTTGTGTCAGCGTTTAGACTTCCTTGAAGTCTGCATCCACGACGCCGTCGTCGTTGGGCTTCTGCTGGTTGTTGTTCGCGCCAGCATCGGGGCCGGGCTGCTGTGCGCCAGCGGCCTGTGCAGCGGAAGCGGCCTGATACATCTTCTCAAAGACGTGGCTCAGAGCCTCCTGCTTTGCCTTGATGTCGTCGATGGAGCCGGACTGGACAGCAGTCTTGAGCTCGGCCAGCTTTGCTTCCGCCTCGGTCTTGACGTCAGCGGGCATCTTGTCGCCGTTCTCTTTCAGCATCTTCTCGGTCTGGAAGACCATCTGGTCGGCACCGTTGCGGATATCGACCTCTTCACGCTTCTTCTTATCGTCGGCAGCAAACTGCTCAGCTTCCTTCACAGCCTTGTCGATGTCCTCCTTGGACATGTTGGTGGAAGCAGTGATGGTGATGTTCTGCTCCTTGCCGGTGCCCAGGTCCTTAGCGCTGACCTTTACGATGCCGTTTGCATCGATATCAAAGGTAACTTCGATCTGAGGCACGCCACGGGGAGCCGGAGCAATGCCATCCAGGTGGAAGACACCCAGGCTCTTGTTGTCGCGGGCAAACTCACGCTCGCCCTGCAGGACGTTGATCTCAACAGAGGGCTGGTTATCCGCAGCAGTGGAGAAGACCTGGCTCTTGTGGGTAGGAATGGTGGTGTTGCGCTCAATGATCTTGGTGCAGACGCCGCCCAGAGTCTCAATGCCGAGGCTCAGCGGGGTGACATCCAGCAGCAGCAGGCCCTTGACGTCGCCCTGCAGGACGCCGCCCTGGATCGCAGCACCGACAGCCACGCACTCATCGGGGTTGATGCCCTTGAAGGGCTCGCAGTTCAGTTCCTTCTTGACTGCATCGTAGACAGCGGGGATACGGGTGGAACCACCGACCATCAGGACCTTCTTCAGGTCAGAGGGACGCAGGCCTGCATCCTGCAGAGCCTTGCGGACGGGGCCCATGGTGCGGTCGACCAGATCAGCGGTCAGCTCGTTGAACTTTGCGCGGGTCAGGGTCATATCCAAATGCTTGGGGCCGGTAGCATCGGCAGTGATGAAGGGCAGGTTGATCTGGCTGCTCATTGCGCTGGACAGCTCGATCTTTGCCTTCTCAGCAGCTTCCTTCAGGCGCTGTGCAGCCATCTTATCCTTGCGCAGGTCGATGCCGTTCTCGTTCTGGAACGCATCTGCCATCCAGTCGATGATGCGCTGGTCAAAGTCATCGCCGCCCAGGTGGGTATCACCGTTGGTGGCCAGAACCTCGGTCACGCCGTCGCCCATCTCGATGATGGAGACATCGAAGGTGCCGCCGCCCAGGTCGTAGACCATGATCTTCTGGTCCTCTTCCTTATCGATGCCGTATGCCAGAGATGCGGCAGTGGGCTCGTTGATGATACGCTTGACGTTCAGGCCGGCAATGGTGCCTGCGTCCTTGGTTGCCTGACGCTGGCTGTCGTTGAAGTATGCAGGAACGGTGATGACTGCATCGGTGACAGTCTCGCCCAGATAAGCCTCAGCATCAGCCTTCAGCTTCTGCAGGATCATAGCGCTGACCTGCTGGGGAGTGTACTCCTTGCCGTTCAGGGTCACCTTGTGGTCGGTGCCCATATAACGCTTGATGGAAGCAACGGTGTTCTCAGGGTTCGTGATGGCCTGACGCTTTGCGACCTGGCCGACCAGACGGTCGCCGGTCTTGGTGAAGCCGACCACAGACGGGGTGGTGCGTGCACCCTCAGAGTTTGCGATAACAACGGGCTCGCCGCCCTCCATAACAGCCACGCAGCTGTTGGTAGTACCAAGGTCGATACCAATAATCTTACTCATAAATGAAGTCTCCTCTCAATAAAGAACTTGTTTATCTCATGCTTGAGTGAAAAGCGGATGTTTATTTGAACGCTCCTTTGGGAGCGGGGAAGCTTTGCTTACTCGGCCACCACAACGGTTGCATGGCGGACGATCTTGTCGCCCAGCTTGTAGCCTTTCTGGTAGACCGTGATGACGGTGCCGCTCTCCTGCCCGTCCGGGGCGGGGATCTGCTGCACAGCGTTCATGAAGTTGGGGTCAAAGGGCTTGCCCAGCGCCTCGATCTCTTCTACATGCAGGGCAGCCAGCGCCTTGGCGGCTTTGTCCAGCGTCATCATCACGCCTTTTTTGTAGTTCTCGTCGGTGGTGGGGGCGTTGGCGGCCATATCCAGCGTGTCCAAGATGGGGATGATCTGGTTCACGGCGAACGAAATGCCATCGTTGAACTTCTGGTCAGCCTCACGGGTGGAGCGCTTGCGGTAGTTTTCGTACTCGGCAGCCATCCGCAGCAGCTGATCCTTTGCCTGATTGGCATTCTTCTCAGCGGCGTCCAGCTTGGCCTTGACGGCTTCCAGCTCCCGGGCTTTCTTATTAAAGAAGCCCTCTTTCTTTTTGCCGTCGGTCTTTTCAGCCTCGTCCGTTTCGGGGGCAGCGGCGGTCTCTTCCGGCGCTGCTTCCGGCTCGGCCTGCGGCGCGGTGTTGGGCTCCTCAGCGGGAGTTTCTTCCACCGTCTTCTTGGTTTCTTCGCTCATTCCAGGTCCTCCTTATAGATCACAGTCCGCCGGGGTGCGGCCATCTGCGGGGTGTCTTTTCGTTTGCCGCTCATTCCCTCGCCCAGCTGGTCTGCAAAGGCGTGGAGCAGCGGCATCAGTTTCTGGAACGGCATCCGGGTCGGGCCGATCAACGCGATCGAGCCCCACAGCCCGCCGCCGACCAGGTAGCGGTCGCTGACGATGCACAGGCCGGGGATCTGCGGCTCAATATCCTCGCCCAGCAGGATGCTCTCATTCTGCTCATCCAGCGGGGCAATCAGCCTTGCGGCCTCTTCCTCATCGTTCAGCAGTGTCAGGATGGTGCCCACCTTGCCGTCCAGCTGAGGCCAGTCCAGCAGGTGCTGCTCACCGCCCAGGAACACATGAGGCGTGGTGGAGTCCTGCAGGATGGCGGCGGCGGCGCTGACCACCGGCACCAGCTCCGGGCTGATCTGGCCGCACAGCTCGCTCAGGAGCCGGGACGACAGATCAACGGGTGCCACGAACGTCAGGTTGCGGTTGAGCAGCGCGGCCAGCGCGGCGGCGTTTTCCCGGGAAAGCCCGGTGCGGACTCTCGCCACACGGGTGCGGACGTAACCGGCTGTGGTGACCGCCAGCACGGCGGCGGCGCTCCGGCCCACCTGCACCACCTCATAATGGGCGATGCAGAGGTCTTCGGCGCAGGGGGTGCTGACAGCGGCGGTGCAGCCGCTGATGGCGGCCAGCGCCTTGGCAGCGCCCTGTGCCAGCTTTTCCGGCTCATGGTCCAGGCTGGCGAACACCGCGTCCACACGGGCGCGGGTCACACGGTCCAGCGGCTGGTCGTCGGTGAGCAGATGATCCAGATAATAACGGTAACCCTTGGCACTGGGGACACGGCCCGCACTGGTGTGGGGCTGCTCCAGCAGCCCGAGCTTTGTCAGTGCGGCCATCTCATTGCGCAGCGTGGCGCTGGAGACTGCCATGTCAAAGTAGTTTGCCAGCACACTGCTGCCAACGGGTTCGCCCTCGAGGCCATACAGCGCTACAATCGCCTGCAAGACTCGCTGCTTGCGTGCATCCATTGTCATAGCGCCTGCCTCCATTCGTTGTTTTTGTTTCTTTAGCACTCCATCTTCCTGAGTGCTAAGACCATTATAGCCAAATTTCCGGCGCTGTCAATAGCTTCCCAGAAAAGTTTTGAAAGATTCACAAATTCGTAATAACCACGCACGCAAAAAAGGGCCCGTGTCCAGCACAGGCCCTTTTTTCCCTTTCATTCTTCCATCTGTTTTGCCAGAAAAGCGGCCGCAACGGCCACGGCTTTCTGCTGGGAGGCGTCCGGTTTGGCGCTCCGGTCCTCTGTCAGCAGGCCCACGGCCCCGGCCACGTCTCCCGCCGCGATGATGGGGAACGCGCACAGCAGCACCCGGGGCGAACCCTCGCAGGGGAGCACCGTCTGCTCCGCGTCCTGCCGCAGGTAGGGCTTGCGGCTTTCCATCAGCTTTTCCAGCGGCTGGCTGATGCTCCGGTCGGCCAGGTCCCGCCGCCCGGCACCCGCCACGGCCATCATCCGGTCCCGGTCGGCCACAAAGGCCGTCAGGGCAAAGCACTTGCTCAGCACCTCGGCGTACTGCATCGCCACCCCCTGCAGCTCCCCGATGGGCGAATACTTTTTAAAGATGACCTCGCCGTCCCCGGTGGTAAAGATCTCCAGCGGGTCTCCCCGGCGGATGCGCTGGGTGCGGCGGATCTCCTTGGGGATGACCACCCGGCCCAGCTCGTCGATGCGGCGGACGATTCCAGTTGCTTTCATGGGTTCCATTTCCTCGCTTTCCAGCCCCGTGGGGCTCAGGCTCCTAGATTTTGTACAGTATGGGTATTATGTGGAAAGCAGGCTGGAATTATTCGTCTCTCTATTCTTATAATAATGTCTTTATGTCTTTTATCGTCCCTGTCTGCCGGGCTTATGGGCTTTATCCTCGTACATCCGCTGGTCGGCCAGGATGCGGATGTCTTTTACCTCCGTGCTGTCCGCCGGGTAAAGGGCGCTGCCGCAGCTGGTGCCGATGTGCAGCTCCTGCCCGTTGATGACGAACGGCTGCGTCAAGACATCTTTGATCCGCTCGGTCCGCTTGGCGCAGAATTCCTCGCTGAGGGCTCCGTTGACGATGAGGGCAAACTCATCGCCGCCGATGCGGAACGCGTAGTCCGTGCTCCGCACACAGCTCCGCAGCCGCCCGGACACAGCCTTGAGCAGCTGGTCGCCCACATCGTGGCCGTAGGTGTCGTTGACGGGTTTGAAGCTGTCCAGATCCAGATAGAACAGCGCAAACGGCTCCCCGGCCTTCTCCTTTTTCTGCAGGGTCGCGTTGAAGAATCTCTCGTTGGAAAGGCCGGTCAGGCCGTCGGTGTTGGCAAGGTCCTCCATCTTCTGCCGCTCGGTACTCTCCCGGTGGAAAGCTTCTTCCTGTTCCGCCAGCACAAAACGAAGGTCCATCTTGATGCTCCGCACCAGCGCGGCCACCACCGCCAGTGCCAGGAATGCCAGCAGGAAGATGGTGACGCACTGCACTTTACGCATTCCGGCGTCCACCACGTTCCGCTCCACGATGCCCACAATGGTCAGGTCCTGGAAGCCCACGGGCTGGTACACCAGATAATAGTTCCGGCCCTTAAAACGGTAGGGCACACTGCCGCTGCCGCCCTGCAGCGTCTGCTCCTGCATCTCCCGGAGACACGTCTCGTTCACCTCTGTGTTGGTTTCCAGATAATCAAACAGGTTTTCCATCCAGGCCGTGATCTCACTCTTGGGCTCTTCCGAGAGCATGATATCGCCGTTGGGGTAGATGATGTAGCAGTCGCTCCGGCCGCCGTAGGCCCGGCCGCCGATCATCTCTTCAATGGTATCATTATCATAGCTGACCGCCAGGCTGGTGTAGGTGACGCCGCTCATGGTGATGGGGTCCACCGGTACTGCAAACACGACCTTGCGGATCCCACTGGTCGCCGTATAACTGGAAACGATCGGTTCTCCCGCCACCTGCAGCGCCGTAAACACAGCCTGGATGTTTTCACTTCCCAGTCCCTCACGGCCGTCTACCGTCCAGTAATCGCCGTTCTCATTCGCCATATAAAAATCGCTGTAGTTCCAGGTCTTCTTTTCCTCTTCAAAGTCCTTCCACTGGGTCGCCGTCTCGGGGGCGGCCATCTTCCTCAAGTAACCGCCCCAGTCCGTGAGGACATTCCAGTTGCGCTGGGCAAACATGGTAAAGGTCTTGTTCACCTGTTCATAAGTCTCCAGCATGGCCTGCGTGCCCTCGTAGTAGATCTGCTGCCGGATGTAGAGTGCATAAAAGAAGATGCTCACGGTCATGAGGAGAACGAGAGCCATGGAAAGGTAAACTTTTTCTTTGTTTTTACGCATTTTTACGCTTTCCTCCGTCTTTTTCACCGAAACGTTACCCCCCCCCGGCCAAAAAATGCAGGAAAGAAAAAGTTCTGCTCATTATTTCCAATATACCAGATTTCCAGAATCCGTCAATGCACGATTCTTTCAAAATCTGGACAAAAAATTCTATATCTTTGCCAAATCTTTGCCGTTTTTCGGCGTTTGCGTTTCCCTGACGTGTATGTTACAATAAAACCACGTTTTGATACTGCAATGTACAGGGAGAGGGCGGAAAAAGATGCAGCAGGTTTTGGTTTTGGGCGGCGGAGCCTCCGGGCTTGCCGCCGCACTGGCGGCAGCGCGGGCCGGGGCGCGGGTGACGGTGCTGGAGCGGAATGCAAAACCCGGCAAAAAGCTGCTGGCCACCGGCAATGGCCGCTGCAATCTGGACAACACCGGCATCGCGCCCGAGCGGTATTTCACCTCGGACCCGGCCGGGCTCAAGCCTCTGCTGGCTGCCGTCAACGCGGCCGACCCGCTGGGCTGGTTTGAGTCGCTCGGCCTCTACACCCGCACCGACGAGGCCGGGCGGGTGTACCCCTACTCCAACCAGGCGGCAGACGTGCTTGCCCTGCTGGAGCACCATCTGGAAAAATACAACGTCCGCATCCGCTGCGGGTGCACTGTCCGCACCCTGAGCCAGAGCCGGGGCGGGTACGCCGTCCAGTTTGTCAATGCCGACGGCCAGCCCGAGAGCCTGCGGACGGACGCCGTCATCTGTGCCATGGGCGCGGCCGCCGGGCCCCAGTTTGGCACCGACGGCTTTGGCACCACCTTTGCCGCCCAGTGCGGCGGAAAGCTGGCCCCCCTTTACCCCTGCCTGACCGCTCTGCAAATTGCAAAGCCACAGAAAGCACTGGCGGGCATCCGAGCCAAAGCCACGGCCTCCCTGCTGGATGACAAAACGCTGTTGGCCGCAGAGACCGGCGAGGTCCAGTTTACGGACTACGGCCTCTCCGGCATCTGCATCATGCAGCTGTCCGGCCTGCTGGCCCCGGGCCGTGGGCCGAAACAGCCCGCCGTGGAGCTGGACCTCTTCCCCGCGCTGGACGAGGCGGCTCTTGCCGCCCTGTTTGCGGCCCGCCCGCCCCGCCTTGCCGGGGACAGCCCGGCGGAATTCTGGCTGGGCCTTGTCCACCCCAAGCTGGGCCGGGCTCTCTGGGCGGCGGCACGGCTGCCGGAAACGTCCCTCCACGCCCTGCCCCCGCAGGCATGGCAGACGCTGGCCCGCACGGCTAAACACTGGCGGTTTGAGGGGCTGACCCCCTGCGGCTGGAAGCAGGCCCAGACCACCGGCGGCGGCCTCTGCCTCAACGAACTGGACGAGCGGTTCCAGTTCCAGGGCTGCCCGGGCCTTTACTTTGTGGGCGAGACGCTGGACTGCGCCGGCAGCTGCGGCGGGTTCAACCTCCACTGGGCTTTTGGCAGCGGCCTGGTGGCCGGGCGCAGTGCGGCAAAGCCTGCCCGGCCCCCAAAGCCCTCAAACCCCAAAAAGAAACGCTGATACCACAAAAGGGCGTCCGCTCATGGCAGACGCCCTTTATTTTGCTGTTTTTTATTCGTTGACTGCATGGCCGCCCAGAATCTCCAGCTCTGCCAGTGCTTCCGCTTCCCGCGCCTGCTTGGCTTCCTCGGCAGCTTCCGCCTCCTCGGCTTTCTGGTACTCGGCAAAAACCGACCACATGGGCGGGATATCCTTACCATTCACCTTGCGGTCGAGATAATTTTTCGTGATCTGCACCACCGTGCCGGAGAGTGCCAGCACCGCGAGGAGGTTGGGGATCATCATCAGGCCGTTGAACGTGTCGGAGAGATCCCACGCAAGGCCCAGCTTCATGGTGGCACCCACCACCACCATGCCCACGAAGATCACTTTGTAAACACGGGTGCCTTTCTGGCCGAAGAGATACTCCACAGCCTTGGTGCCATAGTGGCTCCAGCCCAGCACCGTGGAATAGGCAAAGAAGAGGAGCGAAATGGCAATGAACTTGGGGCCAAAACTGCCAAAGGCCGCTGTGAACGCCTGGCCCACCAGCGCATTGTCCTGCACGCCTACCAGCACGCTGCCGCTCTCAATGTCCACCACGCCGGTGGTCAGGATGACCAGGGCCGTGAGGGTGCAGACCACAATGGTGTCTGCAAAGATCTCAAACACGCCCCACATGCCCTGCTGGACGGGTTCTTTCACATTGGCGGAGGAATTGACCATGACGGCCGAGCCAAGGCCGGCCTCGTTGGAGAACGCGCCCCGCTTGAAGCCCCAGGTCAGGCTCTGGCTGATGCCGTAGCCCAGCGTGCCGCCGCCTGCGGCCTGCAGGTTGAACGCGCCCCGGAAGATGGCCCGGAATGCCGCCGGGATGTTGCCCGCGTGGAGCACCACGATGACGACAGCGCCCACGATGTAGAACAGTGCCATAAGGGGCACCAGTTTTTCGGTGACAGCGGCCACCCGCTTGAGGCCGCCCAGCACGATGAGGGCCGTGACCACCATCAGCGCCACGCCCGTGACGAGGGAGGGCGTGTGGAACGCGGCGTTCATGTTGCCCGCGATGGAGTTGATCTGGCTCATGTTGCCGATGCCGAACGATGCCAGAATGCAGAAACAGGCAAACAGCACCGCCAGCACCTTACCCAGCGTTTTGCAGCCTTTCTTTGCGCCCAGGCCGTCGGTCAGGTAGTACATGGCACCGCCGGACCACTCGCCTTTTTCATTTTTGCGGCGGTAGTACACGCCCAGCACGTTTTCCGAAAAGCTGGTCATCATGCCCAGAATGGCCATGACCCACATCCAGAAGATGGCGCCCGGCCCGCCCGAGACGATGGCCGTGGCCACACCCACAATGTTGCCGGTGCCAATGGTGCCCGCCAGCGCCGTGCACATGCTCTGGAACTGGCTGATGGCCATGTCCTCTTTGCTGGTGTGGGCGGTGACCTCCTTGTTGGTGAACACCGCGCCAATGGTGTGCCGCATCCAATGGCCCACCCGGCGGAACTGGAAGCCGCCGGTGCGCAATGTCATCCACAGGCCGGTGCAGAACAGCAGCGCCAGCCCGATGGGCCCCCAGACGATGCCGTTGACCATCCCGTTGATCTTCGTGATCCACTCTACCATACGTTTCCCTCTCTATACACAAAAACCCTCTGGAACCCGCGCTGCACTCTTTCCCCCAGTGCCCCGCGCGTCCTGTCCTCCTCGCAAGAACAGTTGTTTGCAATGAGAAAACTTTATCATATTTTTCCGGCGCGCGCAAGGTTTTTCTCCCATTTTATGCTGCAATTTCATCCATCATGCCCGGAGATGAATTTTATTATGGTATGACTTTGTTCGATTTTTCAGAGTTTGCATCCTGTATAACCGCCAGACAAACAGCCCATCCTCCTGCTGAAAGGGGGATGGGCTGTTTTGCATTCTCATCACGATAAAACCCGCGGCTGGCAGCCGTTCTGGGCCGCACTGGGGGCAGCGCTTCTGGTACTGCTGCCGCTGGTGGGCGGCACCATCCTGCTCACCCGGCAGTCCCTCCGCACCAAGCTGGCCGCCAAACCCCAGAGCGGGGTGGCTGTCCGGATGCCAAAGACCGAAAACCAGCTCACCCTGCTGGTCTGCACCGCAGGCGAGCAGCCGGGCTTCGTGCTGCTCTACCTCAACGCCAGCCAGAACTGCATCCGGCTGGCGGCGCTGCCTGCGGAGACTGCCATCCCCTTTGGGCAGGGGGAGGCCACGCTGGCCCAGTGCTATGCCGCGGCCGGCCCAGCCCGCTGCCGGGAAGCCTTATTGGAGCCTCTGGCTCTGCCCGAGACCACCCGCTATCTCGCTCTCTCCCCCAGTGTCCTGGCCGCCATCGCGGACCGGTACGGGATGCTGCGGGTGGGCTTTTCCGGCGCGCTCACCGCCGACGAGCTGGCCCAGTGCAGCCTTTCCGGCGGGGTGCAGGCTCTCTCGGCCCGGGAGGCGCAGAGCCTCTTTTCCGGGTGGGACAAAGACGGCACCCTCCCGCCCAGTCACCGGGCTGCCGCCCGGGCGGCGGTGTGGGACGCGTTTTTCCGGCAAGATCTCGAACTGCTCCCCACGACCCTCCCTGCGGCCCTCCGGGCCCACAGCTCGGAGCTGCTGACCGACCTGACGGCGCAGGACTTCTTGACACTGGAAAGCACGCTGGAGTTTCTGGCCAACGGCAATGCCGCCGTTTCCGCCGACGCGCTGCCCGGCGCGTGGAACCCCACCCGCCGCTTTTACGGGTTGACGGATGCTTCCCGGGCCTCCGTGCAGACCCTCTTCAACGTCTGGCCCACCGAGGCGCAGGCGGCATCGTCCAGCGAGCCGTAACCCAGCACCAGCGTTCCGGTCTGGTGCCGGGCTCCGGTCAGGTCGTAATCGCTCAACAGGTTCAGCCGCACCCCCTCGGCCTCGGCAGCCCGGCGGAGGGCTTCATCCGGCGGGGCATTTTTCAGGGAGGCCAGCAGGTGCAGGCCGGTATGGAGCCCCGCCAGCCGCAGCTGCCCGGGGGCAAAGGCAGCGTTCAGGGCTGCCGTCAGGGCATCCCGCCGGGCCTTGTAAGCCACCCGCTCCCGGGCCAGATGCCGGGTAAAATACCCCTCGGTGATGAACCGGGCCAGCGTCTGCTGCTCAAACCGGCCCACCGTGCTGGCATAGAGGCGGTAGGTCTTCCACCAGGCGGGCAGCAGGTGCTCCGGCAGCACCATATAGGCGATACGGATGCTGGGGGCCAGGCTCCGGGAGCAGGTGGAAAGGTAGACCACCGGGCCGTCGGCCCCCGCCATCCCCTGCAGGCTGGGCAGGGGGCGGGTGTCAAAACGGAACTCGGAATCGTAGTCATCCTCAATAATATACCGCTCCCCGGGGCGCTTGGCCGCCCAGTGGAGCAGCTCGGCCCGGCGGCCCGCCGGCATGGTGACACCTGTAGGGAACTGGTGGCTGGGGGTAACGTAGCAGACCGACGCCCCGGACCGGGAAAGTTCTTCGATGGAAAGGCCGTCTTCGTCCACGGGCAGACAGCAGCACTCCACGCCATTGTTCTCCAGCACCTGTTTGGCGCGGGGGTACCCGGGGGTCTCCACGGCGGCTTTGCCGGGCAGCAACGGGGCCAGCAGGCCCAGCAGGTATTCCAGGCCGGCTCCCACCACGATCTGCTGGGGCGAGCACTGCACGCCCCGGTATTCTTCCAGATAATCCGCCAGCGCCTGCCGCAGCTCCCAGTCGCCCTGAGCATCGCCGTGGGTCAGCAGCTCCGGCGAGGAGTAGAGCAGCTCCTTTTGGAGCCGCGCCCAGGTACGGAACGGGAAGAGCGCCGGGTCCACGCCCCGGGTGGAGAGATCATACCGGACCGGCGGAGAGGGCGGTGCGGCCTCCCCGGCAGGCGCTTCCGGCTCCATGGGCTTTGCCGGAGTGCCCGGAGCACGCTCCGGCCGGGGAGGCAGAGCCAGATATTCCTGTACATAAAAGCCGCTGCGCTCCTTTGGCTCCAGATAGCCCTCCGCCGCTAAGATCTGATACGCGGCATCCACCGTGTTGACAGAGACAGAAAGCTCCGCCGCCAGCCGCCGTTTGCCGGGCATCCGGGTGCCTGCCGGGATGGCCCCGGCGCGCATCTCGGCGGCAAGGCTCTGATACAGCTGCTCGTACAGCGGCACAGCGGAAGCCGCGTCCAGTGCTGTGGTCAAATGGAACACAAAACCCCTCCTCTTTTTGGGCAAAGGCTCGAACTGACCCCATAAAAAATATTTATTCTGGGTATTTCCATGGTGTCAGTTCCGCGTATAATAGGAGCATACCCGATCGGAGCAGAAATGTCAACTATTCCGGTGGGTAAGCGGTTGCGAAGCAATCAAAGCCCCAGTGGGGCTTTGAAGCGAAACGAACGGTCTTGCAAGGCAAGATGGAGGGGCCCCGCCCCGACAAGTTCGTAAGACCTTAAAATTGGAGGGAATCATCTGATGTCTACCACTGTAATGTGGCTGCTGCTGGCAGTCGTTGTGATCCTGATCGTCTTTGCCAGTGTGCTGTACAAGCGCACCTTTACCGTCCACGAGCTGGCCCTGACCGGCGTGATGGCCGCTCTGAGCCTTGTGGCTTACCTGTTCTTCCGCATCCCGTTCTACGGCGGCTCCTCGTTCCATCTGGGCAACACCTTTACGGCCCTGACGGCTCTGCTGCTGGATGGCGTCTCCGGCGGTCTGGCCGGTGCCATTGGTCTGGCTCTGGCCGATATCCTGGCCGGTGACCCGGGCTACGCCATCACCACCTTTGTGCTGAAATTCATCATCGGCATCACCTGCGGTGCCGTGGCCCACAAGGTCTTCAAGCTCCGCGACCGGAACGCCCATGAGAAAGGCTATCTGGTCAAGGTCATCGTGGCCGCCGGTTCCGGCCTGTTCCTCAATGTCCTGACGGACCCGTTCCTCGGCTACTTCCGCAACGTGTTCATCTTCGGCCAGGAATACACCGTGGCACAGGCCCTGTCCAAGATCGCCGGCGGCGTCACGCTCGTCAACAGTGTGGCCTCCACGGTCTGCGTCGTCATCCTGTACCTGGCTCTGCGTCCCGCTCTGGAGCGTGCAAAGCTCCTGACCAAGGGCGAAAACAAGTAAATTCTTCTTTCACGGCTCCCCCCGCCGTGCTCACACAACGGAAAAGCGCCCAGCCATTGGCTGGGCGCTTTTCCGTTATTTTGTCACCGTTTTTCAAACACCAGGAACCGGAATGCAATCTCCGTGGTCAGCTCCGGCAGAGCGGCCAGACGGGCAGCGCCGTCCCGGGGCGTTTTCCAGTAGTAAGGCGTCATGGCAAACAGGGCCTCCAGCTGGGAGGCAGGCACGGTGATGGTGCCACGCGCTTCCCGCTCCCCGATGGGGCGGAAGCCCTCGTAGGCCACCTCCTGCACCGGGTTTTTATAGGGCTCCGCGTACAAAACGGCTTTCATCTGGTAGAGATGTTCCGCCCCGGGCACGACGTAGATCATCCGTCCGCCGGGGCGGAGCACCCGCAGGAACTCTTCCCGCGCAAAAGGCGAGAAACAGTTGAGCAGCAGATCGGCCCAGCCGGTTTTGACCGGCTGGTGGAAGCTGGACGCCACCGCATACCGGGCCGTGGGCAGAGCCTTGGCGGCCAGCCGCACGGCGGGCTTGGCAATATCAAACCCGGCCAGCTCCAGCGGACGGGCGGCAGCGGCAAACTGCCGCGCGATGCAGCGGTCGTACCAGCCCTCGCCGCAGCCTGCATCCAGCAGGCGGAGGGGAGCTTCCTGTGCGGCGGGGATGCCGTATTCCAAGCACAGCTCCCCCAGCGCCTGCCCGAAGATGCCGTAATACCCAGCACTCAGGAACGCGCGGCGGGCGGCCACCATCTCCTTGCTGTCGCCGGGGGCTTTCGTCCGGGTATTCTGGACGGGCAGTAAGTGCCAATAGCCCTCTTTGGCGCGGTCAAAACAGTGGCCGGAGGGGCATTTCAGGGTCACATCCCCGGCAAGCGGTGCCCCGCACAGCGGGCAGCGCCAGGGTGCAAACGCAGCGGTGCCCATTACACTTCCTCGCTGTGGTCCTCAATGGGGGCCGTTGCGCCGCCGTGGGCGCTCATATACTCTTCAAAGTTGGTAAACTTCTGCTGCGGCGGGCGGCGGCTGATGAGGACAAGGCCCGGGTCTTCGTCCTTGGCGGCGGCCACACGGCCCCGGCGGCTGGGCTCGGCCTTGGGGGCACGGGCCGGGCGGCCTGCCCCCTGCCCCGCGCTGAACGCGCTGCCACGGCGGTTTGCCTGCGGCTGGCTGCCGGGCTGTGCATTCCGGGGCTCGTTCTGGCTGCCGCTCTGGTTCTGGGCCGGGCGGGCACCGCGGTCATTCCGCTCATTCCGCTCATTGCGGCTGCCGCGGGCATTGCGGTCACGGCGGCTGTTGTTCTCGCTCTTGGGGCCGTTATTGTTCTGCACCGGGGCGGCGGGCTTGGCGGCCGGGGCGGCATTCTGGTTCTGATTCAGATTCTTCTTGGCCGGGCGGAGCGGAGTCGTCTCCGGGGCGCTGACAAAGTGGGGGTCAAACTTGGGCTGTGCGTTGCTGCCTCGGCTCGGGGCCTGCGCGGCGCCGCCCTCACGGCGGCGGTTATTATTGGAACGGCGGTTTTCATTGCGTCCGCCGGGAGTGCGCTTCTGGTTTTCGTCCATGAGATGTTCCTCTTTTGCTTCGATTTTGGGGGTCGCGTTTGCCTTTTGGGCTTTGGGTTCGACCTTGACGGCCTTTGCCGCTTTTGCGGTTTTTTCTGCTTTGGGTGCTTTTTCCGCCTTGGCGGCTTTTACAGGCTTTTCAACCGGGGCCGGGGCCTCGGCTGCGGCCTCCATCCTGGGTTTTCTGCCCCGCACCGGGGGCGCTGCTTTCACCGGGGCAGGCACGCCGTCCCAGGGGTGGCCGGAGATGACCGGGATCTGACGGCGGTTCAGCTTTTCGATGCCGGCCAGATACTCTTTTTCCTCGGGTGCGCAGAAGCTCACCGCCGTGCCGTCGGCACCGGCGCGGGCCGTGCGCCCGATGCGGTGGACATAGGTCTCGGGCACCTCGGGCAGGTCGTAGTTGAAGACATGGGACAGCTCGCTGATGTCAATGCCGCGGGCCGCGATATCGGTGGCCACCAGCACTTTTGTTTTGCCGGCCTTGAAGCCCTCCAGCGCCGCCACGCGGGCGGACTGGCTCTTGTTGCCGTGGATGGCGGCGGCAGGGATGCCCTGCTTGTTGAGGTCTTTGGCGATCTTATCCGCGCCGTGCTTGGTGCGGCTGAACACCAGTGCGTTGACCACCGGCGGGTTCAGGTTCTTGATGAGCCAGGGCAGCAGGAGCTTCTTGTTGCCTTTCTCCACAAAATACAGGCTCTGGTCGATGCGGTCCACGGTGCTGGAGACCGGGTCCACCTTGACGAACGCCGGGTCTTGCAGGATACCGGCGGCCAGCTGCTCGATCTCTTTGGGCATGGTGGCGCTGAACATGAGGTTCTGGCGCTGCTTGGGCAGCTTGGCGATCACTTTCTTCACGTCGTGGACAAAGCCCATGTCCAGCATCCGGTCGGCTTCGTCCAGCACAAAAATTTCAATGTTCGAGAGGTCCACCAGCCCCTGCCCCACCAGGTCGTTCAACCGGCCCGGGCAGGCGATGAGGATCTCAACGCCCTTTTTGATGGCCTCCACCTGCGGAGCCTGGCCCACACCGCCAAAGATAACGGTGGCGCGCAGCTTCTGGTACTTGCCGTAGGCGGCAAAGCTCTCCCCGATCTGGAGCGCCAGCTCCCGGGTGGGGGTGAGGATCAGCGCCCGGATGGCACCCGGCTTGCGGGGCTTGGCGGCATTGAGGCGGTCCAGCATGGGCAGCGCGAAAGCAGCGGTCTTGCCGGTGCCCGTCTGGGCGCAGCCCATTAAGTCCCGTCCTTCCAGCACCGGCGGAATGGCTTTGGCCTGGATGGGCGAGGGCGTTTCGTAGCCCGCCTCCGCAATGGCACGCAGCAGGGGGGCGGACAGATTCAGTTCGTTAAAAGTCATGGTTCTCCTATTGGGTTATTCGATAATTTTCCGGCACTCGATGTAATAGCGTTTTTCCGCCGCATGGCCCATACTGAACGTCTTGCGGGGCAGCACGCCGCCCATCACGATGCCTTTGAACAGGTTGCTCTTTTCAAAGGGCGGCAGCAGGAAGCCCACCCCGCCCTGTTTGGTCAGGGCACGGACCGCAGGCTCATCGTGGACATAATCCACCCGGGCCTCCTTATGGCGGGCCATAAAGTACTCAATAAATTCATCAATGGTGCCCACGGTCAGGGGGGCCACCGGGTCTTCAAAGCTCAGCACATTGGCGATGTGGGGGCCTGCCAGGGTAAAGGACTGCTTTTTGGAGCTGCCAAAGCAGATGCCCGCCATATTGCCGTCGCTCCAGGAAATGAGGGCCAGCAGCACGGCCCCGCAGTCCACGTTGAAGAGCACCCGGTGGATGGGCTCGATCTCAATGGCAGGCGAATGGACATTGCACACCTCGGCCAGGCACCAGCGGGCGGGATGAGTCTCCCGCTGCTCGGGCGTCAGGGTGGGCTTCAGCTCTTCCCAGTAAGCCTTGGCGGAGGCCAGCGAGTGGTTGCCGTCGCCCACAGCCAGCGTCAGGGGTTTGGCCCCCCTGGCCTCCGGGTACTTGGCGTCAAAAGACTCCTGGCTGCCCAGGCCCTGCAGGGCCGCGTCGATCCGGGCCAGCAGGGCGGGGTCTTCCACAGCCCAGCCCGCAATGTGGCCGCCGCCCAGCATCAGCTCGCCCTCGTACACCTTGCGCAGCTCGTTCTTGCGGGCACCGATGGGCTCAATGAGGGTGCAGGCCGGGTCATCGGCCAGCATCATCACATGGGGCGTTTCGAGGCAGGCACCCCGGCGCACCGCCATGCGGGGCGGGATGCGCTCCTCCACCGTCCGCTCACTGGGGCGGATGGCCTGGCGGGCCCCCTGGGCATAGCTGTAGGCTTCCAGGTCGATCTTGCCCACGAGGCCCTGCCGCACCCGGCCGCTCCGCTCGGTGCGCTCCACATAAATGAAGCCATCCACCACGCGGGTCAGCACGTTGTGGGCATAGTCCTCCATGGTCTCGTGGATCTTGGCCACCCGGGCGGGCACATCGCTTTCTTCCAGATAGACCTCCGGCAGGATCAGGTTCAAGGCGCTGGGGCTGCCTGCTGCCGCCTCCGCGGCCCGCTCCCAGTAAGAACGGTCGCTGGTAAACTGATCACAGGCCACACAGCCCCACTGCTCCAGCGGGATCTGCTCCGCAGGCAGCAGAATGTGTGCCGGGGAAAAGCACGATGTCTGATTCATAGTGGATTCCTCGCTTTCATCTTTCCAAAAATGCAGCCAACGCAATACTTACGATCACTCGAACCGGCCCGCCGCGTCATCCCGGATGACGGTGTGCTCCACACCGGCGTCCTCCAGCATCCGGGTCAGGGTGGTGCGGCCAGCTTCATCCAGCGTGGAAGAGCCGGACACCTCCACCAGCAGGTTTTTCATGCCCAGCTGGGCAGCCGGCACGCCCAGCGCGCTGGTGGCATCCGTCACCTGGCTCAGGCTGTAGCCGTACCAGAGGGTGACTTCGGTGCCAAAACGGCTCTGCCAGGCGGCAATGTCCGCCGCCAGCTGCCCGGCACGGTCCACACCGTTGGTGCTGCCGTAATCCTGCTTGGAGCTGGTGGAAGACGGGAACTGCACGTTCTTCAGCAGCACCTGATCAAAGCCCATGCCGTGCACTTCCTCGATCAGGTCGCCGATATACTGCACCGCCTCCGCCGCATAGGGGTTGAGCCACGGGTTTCCGCCCGCCGAGGCCTTGTTGTCCAGCCAGAGGTATTCCTGGCCTTTATAGCGGATGGCCATGGCGTGGTCCGCGCGGGCACCGGCCGGGTCACGGAACGCGGCCAGCTGCGCCACCGGCGTGATGCCGTTTGCCTTGAAGACGCGGGCAATGGCTGCCGCATCCACCGGGTTTGCCGCCACACTGCCCGCGGCTGCAGGCACCTGGGAGGCATAATACAGGCTGCCCGCCGTATCCTTGAGCGGGACCACCGCATACACGGCACCCTGTGCCGCCAGCTGCTGGGCAGCGGCGGTGATGGCAGCTTCATCGGTCAGGGTGGTCACATCCACTTCCGTCCAGCTGCCCGCCACAATGGCGGTGCCGGGGGTGGGTTCCGGTTCCGGCGCAGGCTCCGGCTCCGCCACGGAAGAAGCCGCCGCTTCCGACGCGGCCGTGCTGCTGGCTGCCGCCGAGACGGCCGGAGAGGAAGCGCTCAGGTCGCGGTTGCGCACCACCGTGTACCAGGTGTGGGTGGCCCAGTCCAGCACATGGGGCGCGGCCAGCCAGCCGATGCCCAGCACCGCCAGCACCAGCACCGCAATGCCAATGCCCTTTTTCAGCTTCATTTCCCGGCTGTAAAAACTGCGCCGGTAGCGCTTGACTTTGGGGCGTTTTTTATAGTGTGCCATAGTTCGTTACTCCCCTCCTTGCAGAGATCAGAGGATCACAGAATGTCCGGTAAAACCATAGATGGCCAGCGCCAGCACGCCGATGTAGACGAGCGTGACGGGCAGGCCGCGGAACGCCGACGGGATGGCCCGGCTGCGCAGGCGGTGCCGCGCCTCCGTGACCAGCAGGACAGCCAGCAGGTAGCCCAGGCCGCTGCCCAGGCCAAACCCCAGGGACTGGCCCAGCGTAAAGCTCTGGGTGCGCTCCACCAGCACCGTGCCCAGCACGCAGCTGTTGATGGCTGCCACCGGCAGGATGCGGAGGAGCTGGCCGCTGCGGGGGCCTTTGACTGCCCGGAGCACCAGATGTTCAAAAATGCAGACCACCGCCACGCAGGCCACATAGACCACCGGGCGGAGCTGGGCGCGGTTTGCCAGCGGGGCAATGAGCTGGCCGGCGTAGAACGCCAGCGGGGCCACCAGCAGCTGGGTGACACAGAGCAGCAGCGCAAACCACCAGCTGTTGGTGCGGTCGTCGCCCACCAGCTGCACCAGGCGGGACACGCCCAGGCCGCGGGTGAACACGGCGCTCTGCGCAAAGACAGCCAGCACCGCATAGCTGCAGAAGATGCCAACGGCACGCAGGACTTCACTCATGCTCGCGGTTCGCCTCCTTCTGGTGATGCACGGCCACGGTATTGCGGGCCTCTGTCTTCAGGTAATTTTTCCGGTGCTGGGCCAGGGCGCGCCAGATGGCGCACAGGATGCCCAGCACGATGAAGCCGCCTGCCGGCATTCCGGCCATGGGCAGCACCGGGCGGCTGAGCAGCGGCAGGCCGAACACCGTGCCCAGTGCCATCCACTCCCGCACACAGCCCAGCAGGAGCAGCAGCAGCACATAGCCCAGCGTGATGCGCAGGCCCTTGGAGACTGCTTTCTGCATGGTCTCCTGCACACGGCCAAAACGGTAGATGAGCAGGGGCTCCACCACCAGCATGGGCAGGTAGATGCCCAAAGCCAGCAGATCCACCCCGAACAGCGCGTTCAGGATGGGATACACGACCAGATACACCACTGCCGCGCTGCCGCTGTAGATGAGGCCACGGGGCAGCAGTTTTTTCTCCAGTTCTTCTTGGGCGGGCTGCTCGTCCCGCAGGGGGAACGCCCGGCTCAGCAGGCAGGCCAGCATCCGGGAGGGCGTCAGCAGCAAAGCCACGGAAACCGCCAGCATCAGGGCGTTTTTGCCCGTGGTGGCAAGCACCACCAGCGGGGCCAGGCCCATGCCCTGCATGACCACCGGGTTATTGAGGAACACACGGTCATGGTGTGCGTATTTTTCCGGGTCCCGGACGATCATTTCAGCAACAGAACGTCTCATTCGGCCCCCTCCTTTCCGGCGGTGTCTCCCGCGTTTTTCCGGGAGTGCAGCAGTGCATAGAGATGGGTCTCGGTGCGGTCCATCCAGCCGGAAATGCTGTTGACCACCAGCAGCGCAAAGCAGACACCGGTCTCATAGACGCCGAAATAGCGGAAGCTCACGGTCACAACGCCCATCAGCACACCGTACAGGATGCGGCCCCGCCGGTGGTGGGCGCAGGTGTACGGCTCGTTGAGGAGGAACACGGCGCTGAACAGCATGGCACCCGTGAGCAGCTCGTCCCGCACACAGCGCAGGCGGAACGCCAGATTCATCAGCAGCGGGCCGTTGTCCAGACCCACCTGCCGGGGAAACAGGAACACGATGACCGCGCTGGTGATGAGGAAACTCAGCGTCGCGCTGAGACGGATGTCTTTCTGCACCCAGAGGAACAGCCCGCAGGCCACCAGCACCAGGGCGGCACCCGTGCCCATGGGGGCCGCGTACTCGCCCAGCCCCAGGGAAAGGGTGCTGATGTTGAGGGTGCCGCCGCTGCGCAGAGTGTCCGAGATGGTGCTGGACACGGCCACGCCGGAGGCATCCCAGAGCGGGATGCTCGCGTAAGGCTGCGGATACCGGAACACCTGCTCCGGCCAGGAGACCGCGGCCACCACATAACCCACAGCGGCCGGGTGGAACGGATAGCTGCCGTAGCCGCCGAACACCTCTTTGCCGATGAGGACGCCCGCCAGCACCGCCGCCACCAGAACATACCAGTCCACCGTGGCGGGCATCAGCAGGGCGATGATGAGGGCAAAACTCTCATTGGAATAATCTTTGGGCTGGTACACCCGGCGCCGCAGCAGGGAGATGAGGCGGTCGCACAGGTTGCCCACCAGCAATGCCACACCGCAGAGCAGCAGCGGGCGCGGGCCGTAGAAATAGCAGGACATCCAGAGCAGCGGCACCGCCATCCAGCAGATGTGCTTGTAATAGTGGCCCGTTTGGGTCAGCTCCTGCTCCTGCCATTGGATCAATGCTTCTTCCATGGGCAGCTCCTTACAGCGCGGCCAGCTGACGCACCGCGTCCGCCGGGTCGGCTGCGCCAAACACGGCGCTGCCTGCCACGAGGATGTCCGCCCCGGCCTCCGCGCAGAGAGGAGCCGTCCTGGCGTCCACGCCGCCGTCCACTTCCAGCAGGTAGTGGGCAGCCCGCTTCTCCCGCTCGGCCCGGAGCCAGCGGAGTTTGTCCAGCGCCGAGGGCATGAACTTCTGCCCGCCGAAGCCGGGCTCCACGCTCATCACCAGCACCAGATCCAGCTGGTCCAGATAAGGCTCCAGCGCCTCCGGGGCGGTGCCGGGCTTGATGGTCAGGCCCACCTTGCAGCCCAGCGCTTTCACCGCGTCGATGGTCTGCTGGATGTCATCCTCGCACTCGAGGTGGAAATTGTACAGCGTGGCACCCGCCTTGATGAACGGCTCTGCATACTGCAGCGGGTGGCTGATCATCAGGTGGACATCATAGAACGCGTCCGGCATGGCCTTGTGGAGGCTCTTGAGCACGGGCACGCCAAAGCTGATGTTGGGCACAAAGTGGCCGTCCATCACGTCATAGTGCAGCATCTGCGCGCCGGCATCCAGCACCATGCGGCAGTCCGCACCCAGGCAGGAAAAATTGGCTGAAAGAATCGAAGGACTTACGATCGTCATTTTAATTTACTCTCCGTTATTTTTAGAGAATTTTATTCTGCAAGTCATGTCAAAACCGTCGTTTTTGCGGTGGGAAACGGCCCTGACATGGTTACTCTTTAGTTTACATGAAAACGGGCAAAAAATCAAACCCGCGGCCGTGTTTTTCACGGAAAGAACGCAATCCGCCGCAGCAAATGTAAAAGCAGCCAGACCATCCCGAGCGCCCGGGGTAGTCTGACTGCCGTGATTCAGTTGACAGGTTTCATGCTGGCGGGGTCTTCCACCGCGCCGGGGCGTCCGCTCTCGTCGGGCAGGCGCTTCATCTCGCCGGGGTTGGGCGGCTGGGTGGGCAGGGTGAAGACGAACTTGCACCACTCGCCCTGCTGGCTCTCCACCCGGATCTGACCGCCGGAGAGGTTCACCAGCACCTTGCAGATGTTCAGGCCCAGGCCGGCACCCCGGGCATGGAGCCCGCGGGAGCGGTCTTCTTTATAGAACCGCTGGAACACATAGGGCAGTGCCTCCGGGCTGATGCCCTGGCCGGAGTTCCAGATCGAGATTTCCACTTCAGGGCCCAGCTTTTCCACCGAGAAGCGGATGGTGCCGCCTGCCGGGGTGAATTTGATGGCGTTGTCCAGCAGGTTGTAGGCCACCTGATGGATGAGGTCCGGGTCGGCGTAGACGAGGACTTTTTCGTCCATAGTCAGACCGTCAATGTCGATCATCCCGTCGTTGATCCGCTGCTCCGCCGAGAGGGCCACGCCGGTCAGGGTCTCCCAGATGTTGAACATCCGGGCGTTGACCTGATACTCGCCGCTTTCCAGCTTGGAGAGGTCCAGCATGTTCTGGATCAGCCGGGCCAGCCGCCCGGTCTCCTCACTGACCAGCTGCAAATAGTGGTTCTGCATCTCCGGCGGGATGGTCCCGTCCAGAATGCCGTCGATGAAGCCCTTGATGGTGGTCATGGGGGTGCGCAGCTCGTGGGCGATGTTGCCCATGAACTGGCCCCGGGAGTTGTCGTTCATCTGGATGTTTTCGGCCATGGTGTTAAAGGTGCGGGCCAGATCGGCCACTTCGCCCTCGCCCTCGACGCCCTCCACACGGACCGAGAGGTCGCCGCCGCCAAACCGCTGGGCGGCATCCGTCACTTTCTGGAGCGGGTCGGTAAGCTTGTGCATCAGCACTTTGGTCAGCACGCTGGCGCAGAGCAGCATCACGCAGGACGACAGCAGGAAGTTGGACCAGAACTGCTGCTTGAACTCCGTCAGCTGCTCACCGGAGGAGCAGAGGAAGACATAACCGCTGTGTCCGCCCCGCTCCGAGCGCAGCTCACTGGCCGAGACATAGCTCTTCTCCGTGAGCACGCCGTCCATGGTACTGAAGAGGTGGTAGTTTTCCGGTGCCGCGTCGGTCTTCTGCAGCACCGCTTCCGGCACAGCGCAGCCGCTGAGCTTGTCCGGGTTGGAGGCGATGAGCACGTTGCCCTCGTTGTCCGTAAAGAACAGGTAGGCCTCCGCGCTCTCGCCAATGATCTCCAGCTTGGTGCTCAGGGTGTCCAGCTCCTCGCCCTCGGGCAGAGCCGCCTCCTGCACCAGATACTGCGCTGTCCGCCGGGTGACATTGACCACCTCATCCAGCGTGGCGTAGCGGTCCTTGGCAAAATAATTGCTGAACAGCAGCCACTCTGAACCGCCCATCAACACGATGCCCAGCACCATCAGGGTGGACACCGTGGAGAAGAACGCCACGGAAATACTCTTGCGCATTACTGACGCACCTCGAATTTATAACCCACGCCCCACACGGTCTTGAGCTCCCATTTATCAGAGGCCCCTGCCAGCTTCTCGCGCAAGCGCTTGACATGCACGTCAATGGTGCGGGAATCGCCGTAATACTCAAATCCCCACACCTCGTCCAGCAGCTGGTCGCGGGTGTAAACGCGGTTGGGGTGGGAGGCCAGGCAGTTGAGCAGCTCCAGCTCCTTGGGAGGAGCCTCCACCACCTTGCCCTTGACCCGCAGCTCATAGCTGTTCATATCCAGCCGCAGGTTGTCAAACTCAATGACGCCCTCGGTGCTTTCCGCCGCGGCGGAGGAATTCTGGCAGCGGCGGAGCACCGCCTTGATGCGGGCCACCACTTCCTTGGCGTCAAAGGGCTTGACCATATAATCGTCGGCACCCAGCTCCAGGCCCAGCACCTTGTCAAAGGTCTCGCCCTTGGCCGTCAGCATCATCACCGGGGTGTTGCCCATCTTGCGGATGCGGCGGCAGACCTCCAGGCCGTCCAGCCGGGGCATCATCACGTCCAGCAGCACCATGTCCGGCTTGACCTGGCTGAATTTTTCCAGGCCCTCTTCCCCATCGTTGGCGGTGGTGACCTGGTAGCCCTCCTTGGTCAGGTAGAGCCGCAGCAGCTCGCAGATATTGGTATCGTCGTCCACGACAAGGATCTTTTCGTTTGCCATGAGAGTGTTCCTCCTCTGTATTTGTTGTAAAGCAGGCCCGCCGGGAGCGGGTGGCCGCAAATTTCCAATGAGTCCCTATCTTTTATTATACGGAACAGTTATGACAAAATAAAGAAGCTTTTGTACATTTTTTATTCCAATGGAGTGCTTTGACCCACAGCACGAAAAGAGCGGCCCGTTTCCGGGCCGCTCTCCTCTGCCGCTGCAGCGGCTGGCTGATCTTGCCGCTGGGGCCAGTGTTTCAATTGAGGTTCTTGGTGTGAGGTTCTTGGTGGAAGAATGTTTTGGTTACAGGACGGGGCTCTCGATGTTCTGGTTCTCCTGGATCCCATGCTTTTCGGCGTAGCCGGTCAGCATCAGGGTCAGAGCACCGTCACCGGTGACGTTGCAGGCAGTGCCGAAGCTGTCCTGCAGGGCAAAGATGGCCAGCATCAGGGCGGTGCCGGCGTCATCAAACATCAGCACGCCAGTGATCAGGCCCAGAGAGGCCATGACCGTACCGCCGGGGACACCGGGAGCGCCGATGGCGAAGATGCCGAGCAGCAGGCAGAACAAGATCATGGTGCCGATGCCGGGCAGCTTGCCGTAGAGGATCTTGGAGATGGTCATGCAGAAGAACACTTCCGTCAGGACCGAGCCGCACAGATGGATGTTGGCAAACAGGGGGATGCCAAAGCTGACCATATCCTTGCGCAGGACCTTGCTCTTGCGGGCGCAGTCCAGAGCAACGGCCAGGGTAGCGGCGCTGGACATGGTGCCGACAGCGGTCAGGTAAGCGGGACCATAGTGGCGGAGCACTTCCCAGGGGTTCTTGCCGGAGTAAGCGCCTGCCAGCAGATACAGGACCGTCAGCCAGATGTAATGGCCGATCATGACGATAATGATGATCTGCAGGAACGCGGGCAGCTGATGGGTGATCATGCCCTCATAGCTCAGGTTGCAGAACGTGGTGGCAATGTAGAACGGCAGGATGGGAATGATGATCTTGCTGACGATGTCCAGCACGATGTTCTGGAACTCGGCCAGGAAATCACAGGTGAGCTTGCTGTTGGTCCAGGTAGCGGCCAGGCCAACCAGCACACTGAGGACCAGAGCGCTCATGACACTCATGATCTGGGGGATATTCAGCTCAAACACAACGCCCGGCAGCTCCCGCAGGCCAGCGACTTCGGTGTCGATGGACAGGTGAGGGATCAGCGCGTAGCCGGCAGCCGTGCTCATAAATGCCGCGCAGATGGACGAAACGTAAGCGATGACAACCGCCACGCCCAGCAGGCGGGACGCGTTCTTGCCCAGCTTGGTGATGGACGGTGCGATAAAGCCGATGATGATGAGCGGGACACAGAACGTGATGAGCTGGCCCATGATGTACTGCAGGGTAACGACCACCCGCATGAAACTCAGCGGGAAGACCTGACCCAGAATAATGCCGATCACGATGCCCAGCAGCAGCCGGAACGGCAGATTGTTCAGTAGCTTTTTCATAAATAGTACCCCTTTTCCTCCCTGCATGGGATGCAGGGTTTTTGCACATGATTTTTCCGGCAGCCGTATGCCGCCAGAGAGGTTACTCCGCTTCGGGGAGATGTTTGTTCAGCATCAGGTCCAGGATGACCTTGTCGCTGGTGCCGTGGGTGCTCAGGGTCGCAAAATTGTCCAGCGTGTATTCCACGTTGTCTTCGATGATACCGTCGGTGCTCTGCACCCGGATGCCACGCGTGCCCATGGCCGCTGCCTGGCAGGCCGCGTTGACACAGGTGGAGATCTTGAGGGCGCAGTCCGCCTTGGCACCGTCGCAGACCATACCGGTCACGTTGCCCACCATGTTCTGGATGGCACAGCAGATCTCATGGTAGCCGCCGCCCAGCAGGTAGGTGATGCCGCAGGCAGCACCGGTGCCGGCCACGGTCGCGCCGCAGAGGTTGCTCAGGCGGCCAAACTTCGATTTGATCCGGATGGCGATGAGATTGGAGAGGGTGACGGCCCGCAGCATCTTTTCTTCGTCGATGTCCAGCCAGCGGGCCGCTGCCACAACAGGCATGGTGGCCGTAATGCCCTGGTTGCCGCTGCCGGAGTTTGCCACCACCGAGACCGGGGCACCCGCCATCCGGGCGTCCGCGCCCGCCGAGGCGATGATCATGGCATTGGTGGTCAGGTCGCGGGTCATCAGGCCCTTGCGGCAGTTCAGCTCCAGGTTGCGGCCAATGGCCAGGCCGTACTCCTTGGAGAGGCCCTCCTCGCTGATGGCGGTGTTCACTTTGACGGCGCTGCGGATGATGTCGATGGGGTCATGCAGCGGGTCAAGCTCCTCCGTGCAGTAATCCCAGATGGACTTCACGGTCAGGAACGCGGCGATCTCTTCCGGCGGCACCAGGTCGCGTCCGTCCGGAGACTGGGCCGCGGCGTTCGTCTTGTCCAGCGTGGTCTCGCCGTCCTGCTGGACCAGCACCACATTGGTGTGCAGGTCCCGGACCACGGCACGGCCGGTGTGTCCCTCGCCCTTGACCGTCACGTCCACATAGAGCTTCTGGGGCACCTGTGCCACTTCCACTTTGACTTTGCCTGCTTTGACGAGAGCTGCCGCCTGCTCTACCTGCTCCGGGGCCACATAGTTCATGACCTCCAGCAGGTGGACCGGTTCACCGCCCACCGCGCCGATGGCGGCCGCGTAATCCATGCCCTCGTAGGAAGTGCCCGGGATGCCCGCCGACATCGCGTTTTTGATGATGTTGACGCTGGCGCTCACCAGCACCTCTTCCACCGTGTTGGCTCCCGCCCGACGCAGTGCGCACCCCGCCTCGGCGGCGGTCAGTGCCACGGCACCGGGCTCCGTACATCCGGTAGCAAGCTCCATCTCGCTGTTCAGGATCCGAATGAACATGTTCTTTTCCATATTCGTTTCATCTTCCTTTTCTTTCGGCTCCGCTTTGTGCAGAGCGATTTCGTTTCTTCTTCATACGTTCCCGGCATTCCGGAGCAGAAGAGCTTTTCAGCCCATGATCCATCCTTTCCGGAAATGGCCGGGCACTTTATACCATACTGCTTCCTCCTTTGCATTTTGATGGGAAGGCTCCTGCTTCCCTGCTGACCCCATCGTATTCTTTTGTGACGGAAATGGCAATAATTTTTAACTTATATTTTACAAAATCATCGTTAATGACAAATAGTACGACAAATTATGAGCGTTTTCACAAATACCCACCGGTTTAATTTCTTTTTAATTGTCAAAACCAACAATTCCAGTTGGCTGCACACGCAAAATTCATCTTGTGGGTGAAAAACATTTTCTCACTGTGCTGCCTCTTGCGCTCCCCTCCCCCTTTGCGTATAATGATAGATGTATTATTATGTTCACCCAACGTGTAAGGAGCGTATTTTATATGAAACTGGGTATCGTCGGATTGCCAAACGTGGGCAAATCCACTCTGTTCAACGCCATCACCTCCACCAAGAACGCGGAGGCTGCCAACTACCCGTTCTGCACCATTGAGCCCAACAGCGGCATCGTGGCCGTGCCTGACAAGCGGCTGGACAAGCTGGCCGAGGTGTGGCAGACCAACAAGAAGACCCCTGCCATCGTGGAGTTCGTGGACATTGCAGGCCTGGTCAAGGGTGCAAGCCAGGGTGCCGGCTTGGGCAACAAGTTCCTGGGCCACATCCGCGAGTGTGATGCCATCGTGCATGTGGTGCGCTGCTTTGACGATGACAACATCATCCATGTGGTGGAGGATGTGACCAAGGCCGAGGCCGTGGATCCCATCTCCGACATCGACGCCATCGACTATGAGCTGATCCTCTCCGACCTGGAAGTGGTGCAGAACCGCGCGGGCCGGATGGCCAAAGCCGCCAAGAGCGGCAACAACAAGGGCGCCGCTGCCGAAGCAGCCTGGCTGCAGCAGCTGGCTGACCACCTGAGCGCTGGCAAGCCCGCTCGCAGCTTTGATTTTGATGAGAGCGACGCCGAACAGCAGACCGTACTCCACGAGATGGGCCTGCTGAGCGCAAAGCCCGTCCTCTATGCCTGCAACGTGGGTGAGGATGACCTGATGGAGGGCATCGAGAACAACAAGTATGTCCCGCTGGTGGCCGCCCGCGCGAAAGAGGAGGGTGCCCGCTACATCCCCATCTGCGCCAAGACCGAGGAGGACATCGCCGATTACTCCCCCGAGGAGAAAAAAGAGTTCCTGGCCGAGATGGGCATTGAGGCCAGCGGCCTGGACAACCTCATCACCGCCAGCTACGACCTGCTGGGCCTGATCTCGTTCCTGACCGACGGCAAGAAAGAGTGCCGCGCCTGGACCATCCGCAAAGGCACCAAGGCCCCGCAGGCCGCCGGCAAGATCCACAGTGATTTCGAGCGCGGCTTCATCCGCGCCAGCGTCATCGGCTACAGCGACCTGGAGGCCAACAATTTTGATTACGCCGCCGTCAAGGCCAAGGGCCTGCAGCGCACCGAGGGCAAGGAGTATGTTGTGAAAGACGGCGATGTCATCGAGTTCCTGTTCAACGTCTAAACCTCTCCGTCTCACTTCGTTCGACAGCTCCCCTGTCAGGGGAGCTTATCAGGAAAAGGATCAAAATTATGATTATCGGTATTATGGGCGCAATGCCCGATGAAGTCGATCAGCTCTGCGCAAAGCTGGAAAACGTCACCGTGGAGCCCTACGGCGGCGTGGAGTACCACAAGGGCACGCTGGCAGGCAAGCAGGTGGTGGTCTGCTGTGCCGGCATGGGCAAGGCCAATGCCGCCGCCACCACCCAGGTGCTCATCACCAGGTTCGGGGCCGAGAAGATCATCTTCTCCGGCATTGCGGGCAACATGACCAGCAAGATCGGCATTGGGGATGTGGTCATTGGCAAAACGGTGCTCTACCACGACGCCCAGCTGGACATGATCTGCCAGAACCCGCCCTACCTGAAAGAATACTCCGGCGACCCGGCCCTCATCGCCGCCGCCGAGGCTGCCTGCGCCGCCTGCGGCGTCCAGTCGCTGACGGGCAAGATCGCCACCGGCGACCTGTTTGTGGGCGACAGCGCCACCAAGGCCGCCATTGAGGCCAAGTGCGCCCCCGACTGCGTGGAGATGGAGGGCGCGGCTGTGAGCCAGATCGCCGCCAAGAACGGCGTTCCCTGCGTCATCCTCCGCGCCATGAGCGACAACGCCGACGAGGATGGCCACGAGGTGCTGGTGGTCAAAAAATTCAGCATTTCGGAGTACGTTGCCACCGCCACCAAGATCGTGGCAGCTATGGTCGAATCCCTGTAACCCTGCGGATACAAAAACAGGCTGGCGCTGCCAGCCTGTTTTTTGTTATAGAAACTGTTCCAATTTGATCCGGTTGTCCTCCTCAAAATCCTGCAGTTTCTGCATCAGCCGCTTGGAGCCGGGCGCGGCGTCCGGGTAGTCTTTCTGGGATTTGATGCAGTCCATGACGCCCTGGCTACTCCCCTCGGAGAGCATTTCGGCCAGATTCCGGGTGGATCTATCGGTCAGGGTCTTCATGCTGATGCCCATTTTGGTGTTGAGCTTTGCCATGGTGCTCTGGCCCTGGGCCGTGCCGCCGCAGGCCGTGATGGCCGTGCGCGCCTCCTGGTTCAGTTCCCGGTAGATATTCCGCTGCCGCAGCAGCTCGGCCTTGAAGCGGGGTTCCTCCGTCATGGGCACGATCTGCTCCAGCGTGTTTTTGCCCATCTCGGTATTCTGCACCACGGCTTCCAGCAGGTTGAGGTTGTCGTTTTTCTGATTTTCCATACAAAAAGAGCCCCCTTTTGGCCTTAGCATCTCCAAAAGGGGGCTCTTTTATCCGTTGTGGTTCAGGACTGGCTGACCTGATCGCCGCCCGCCTGCTGCACGGCCTTGAGCCGCTGCCGACAGAGCTGGAACACGGCCTCCCAGTTGCGGCCCCGCACCTCACTGGTGCAGGCCACGGCAATGGACTGCGGGATGGGCACCATCTTCATCAGGCCCACGGACGTCACACACTCGTGCGGCATCTGGCCATAGAGGGTGTGCAGCTCTTCCTCCAGCTCCTTGCAGTTCTTGTCCGCACAGCCGATCACGAACAGGCTGTCGGCCAGGCGGCAGACCACCCGTTCCGCCGGGCGGTCAAAGTGCTTCTTCCACTGGTTTGCCACAAAGCAGACCAGCTGGCTCATCACCACCGGGCCATACCCGGCCCGCAGGGCGTCGGCGTTGTCCAGCGCCACCAGCGCCAGCGAGGCGCAGCGGTGCTGGTCGGCCCACTCATCCAGGTGGGTGCAGAACTCCGTCTCAAAATAGCGGCGGTTGAACACACCCGTCAGGAAATCGTGGTTCATATCCTCGCGGCAGAGCTCGCGCTCCCGCGGGGTCATCCGGTCTTCCGGCAGGCCGCTGCCTGCCAGAGGCGCTGTCATCTGCAGCTCCCAGACTTTGCCCTCGGCAAAGATCTGGCGCCGCAGCACGCAGCCTACCTGCCCGTTGCGCAGCTCGTAGTCCACCATGAGGCCGTCGTCCTGCCAATAACGGCTGCTGTCTTCATCCAGCTCCGTCAGGGTCACATCCTCAAAAGCGAGCTTCGCGTCCTGCACAAACCGCTGCAGGTCCTGCTCCGTACATTCTTTCTTCATGCGTTTTTCCCCATCATCCGCGCGCCGCTTTCTCCCTTGCGGCGCGCTTTGCCTCCGGGGCCGCGAAGTTGCCTGCCCCGATTCAAAGTGATTATAGCATTCAGTGGCAACACTTACCAGCAAAACGCATAAAATTTCTCAAACTTTTTATATTTTCGTCAAGTTGCTAAAAGTGTTTCGGAACCAGACCGGAGTTCGGCACGGCAATACACCTCGCACTCTTCCAGAACGCGCTTGGCCAGCGTGGTTTTCGCAAACCCGTCCGCTGCACGCCAGGTCCAGTTGCCGCCCAGCTTGCCGGGAGTATTCAGGTGGGCCTGCGCGCCCAGGCCCAGCCAATCATACATGGGGATGATGACCCGGTCCGCCACCGAGCCCAGCGCTGCCCGGATCAGGGCAATACGGGCGTCGTCCGGCTTCACTGCGGCCACCTCCTTGGCGGTGGGCTTGCAGGGGGTCAGGTGGAGGTAGGCCGCCGCCGTGGCTTTTTCTTTCTCAGTGGCAGAATTCACCCACCAGTCGGTCAGGGTGGTGTTATCGTGGGTACCCGGGTAGACCACGCAGTTCTTGACGTGATTATGGGGCAGATACTCGTTGTCGCCGCCGCCAAAGGCAAACTGCAGCACTTTCATGCCCGGGAACGTGCTGTCCGCCAGCAGCTCCCGCACGCTGGGCACTAATTCGCCCAGATCTTCTGCAATGATCGGCAGCTTGCCGAGGGCTGCTTCCAGCGCGTTGAACAGGTCCATCCGGGGGCCGATCTCCCACTTGCCGTTGCAGGCCGTGGAGCTGCCCGCCGGGATGGCCCAGTAGGTATCAAAGCCGCGGAAGTGGTCGATGCGGAGCAGGTCGTAAATGCCCAAAGCATGGCGGACCCGCTGCACCCACCAGGCGTATCCTGTCTGTTTATGGTACGGCCAGTGATACAGCGGGTTGCCCCACAGCTGGCCATCCGCCGAGAAATAGTCCGGCGGGCAGCCGGCCACCCGGGCAAAGCGGCCCTCGCCGTCCAGCTCAAACAGGGGGCCGCCCACCCAGGCGTCCACCGAGTCCGCAGAGACGTAAATGGGGATATCGCCCAGGATCTTCACGCCCTTTGCATTGGCGTAGTCCTTGACGGCTTTCCACTGGGTGTCGAACTTGTACTGCAAGAACTTCCAGAAGCCGATCTCTTCCTCATGGGCGGCGCGGAACCGGGCCAGCGCTCCGGCATCCCGCGTCCGGTACTCCCGGGGCCAGTCGGTCCAGCTCTTCATCTGGTGTTCGGTCTTAAGGGCCATGTACAGGGCGTAATCTTCCAGCCAGGCCTCGTTGGCCAGCGTAAAGGCATAATAATCATCCGGATAATAAAACGCGCAGCCGTGCTGGCCCGCGCACTGCTCCCGCCAAGCCTGATAAGCAGTGCGGAGCACTTTGTAGCGGCTGGTGTAGAGGGTGCCGTAGTCCACTTCCAGCGGGTTTTCGCCCCACTCTTCTGCCTTGAGCTGGGCCGCGGTGAGCAGGCCCTCGGCCTTGAGGGCGTCGAGGTCGATGAAATAGGGGTTGCCCGCAAAGGCGGAGCAGCTCTGGTAGGGGCTGTCGCCGTAGCCGGTGGGGCTCAGGGGCAGGATCTGCCAGATGGTCTGGCCTGCCTCGGCCAGAAAATCCACAAACTCCAGCGCCGCTTTGCCAAAGCAGCCGATCCCATAGGGGCCGGGCAGGCTGGACACCGGCATCAGAATTCCACTTTCACGCATGATGTGTTCCCTTCCTCGTTTGGTTTTGTCCGTTTTTATGCTAGTTCCTATCATAACATAACCGCAGACTATTTTCCACAGGCAAAAATCGTGGTATACTTATGAAACCTCTCAGGCGCTTTGCGCCAGCCGTTTCCCTTTCGGCACTTCCGTGCCACCTCCCCCGGCCGGGGGGAGGCTTTCCGATCAGGGGAGCCCTTGGCAGAGAGATTTCGTTTTCGATGAACCCAATGGAGTCTGCTTGGAAACAAAACGGACTGCCAAAGCCTCTCCTGACAGGAGAGGTGTCATCAAGCGAAGCGACGATGACGGAGAGGTTTTCAGGAGGAAAATCGATGCAGCGCACTGAAAAATATTACGAGGCCGATGCGTTCCGCAGGGAAGCCACCGGCCGTATCCTTGCTGTGGAGCCGGGCAAAACGGGCGGAAAGCTGGCACTGGACGGCACCGTCTTTTACCCGGAGGGCGGCGGCCAGCCGGCCGACCGCGGCACCCTGACCCTGGCCGACGGCACCGTGCTCCACGTTACGGATGTCCATGAGAGCGAGGGCGTCATCTGGCACACGGTGGATGCCCTGCCCGCCGGGGCCGTGCCCGGGGCCGTGGCTGCCGAATCCATCGACTGGGAATGGCGGTTCGATAAGATGCAGCAGCACACCGGCGAGCATATCCTCTCCGGCATCCTGCACGCCATGTTCGGGGCTGAGAACGTGGGGTTCCACATCGGCTCCGAGGCCGTCCGGATGGACACCAGCGTGCCCATCTCCGCCGAGGGCCTGCGGGAGGCCGAGCTTGCCGCCAACCGGATCGTCTGGCAGGATGTGCCTGTCCTCATCACCTACCCCACGCCCGAGGAGCTGGCGGCCCTGACCTACCGCAGCAAAAAGGAGATCGCGGGCCAGGTGCGGATCGTGACCATCCCGGGGGCAGACGTCTGCGCCTGCTGCGGCACCCACACCGCCACCACCGGGCAGGTGGGCCAGATCAAGATCCTGGCGTCCGAAAACTACAAGGGCGGCGTCCGGCTCAGCGTGGTCTGCGGCCAGCGGGCCCTTGCGGAAGCTCAGGCCATGCGGGCCCGGCAGGCGGACATTGGCGCTTTGCTGAGCGCCAAATCCACCGAGACGGCCAACGCCGTCCACCGGGTGTACGAGGAGTACACCGCCCTGAAATTTGCCCACTTCGGGCTGTGCAGCCAGCTGTTTGACACCATGGCCCAGCTGGTGACCCCCGGGGAGGACGCCATCCGCATCGTGAACGGACTGGACCCGGACGGCCTGCACCGGCTGGCGGTCCGCCTGAGCGAGGCCACCAGCGGCCTGTGCGCCGCCCTGACCCCCACAGACAAGGGCACCGGCTACTGCCTGGCTCAGGCAGACGGCGATGTCCGCGCCCTGACCAAAGCCCTGAACACCGCCCTCCATGGCCGGGGCGGCGGCAAGCCCGGCATCTGCCAGGGCAGCTGCGCCGCCACACCCGAAGAGGCAGCGGAATTTTTGAAAAATCGGGAATAATCAACACAAACTACAAGGAGTCTGAATTACTATGAGAATGCGTTTCAAGCCCTATGCCCGCGCTGAGCTGCTGGCCAGCGACTTCCACGTCCACGACCCCTTTGTGCTGGGCGGAAAATGGCACGCCCAGTATGCCCGCCCGGAGCAGCCTTTCGTGCTGGAGCTGGGCTGCGGCAAGGGCGGTTTCCTCTCCCAGCTGGCCTGCGCCCACCCGGAGAACAATTACCTGGGCATCGACATCACCGACAAGGTGCTGATCCTGGCCAAGCGGAAAGTGGAGGCCGCCTATCAGGCGGCTGACCGCCCCATTGACAACGTGAAGATCATGAGCGCCGACATTGAGCGGATCCACAACGTCATCTTCCCGGAGGACACCGTCCGCCGCATCTACATCAACTTCTGCAACCCGTGGAGCAAGAACGGTTCCTCCCACAAGCACCGCCTCACCTACCCCCGCCAGCTCATCCAGTACCGGGCATTCCTTGAGGACGGCGGCGAAATTTACTTCAAGACCGATGACGACGACCTGTTCCGCGACAGTCTGGAGTACTTCCCCGCTTCCGGCTATGAGATCACCTGGAAGACCTTTGACCTGCACGAGAACGAGCCGGAGTGGAACATCCGCACCGAGCACGAGGGCATGTTCACCGAAATGGGCATCAAGATCAAGGCCCTGATCGCCCGCAAGCTGCCCGGCGACGAGAGCGTGACCTGGATCGAGCCCAAGGTGCTCAAGAAGATGGCCGCTGCCGAGGCCGCCGCTGCGGCTGAAGCCGAGACGCAGAACTAACGGGAGGTGCTGTCCTTGTCGTTTTTCCTCAACACCACAGTCTGCGGCTTTACGCTGTATCAGATCCTGGCGTATTTCCTCATCTACTCCTGCCTGGGCTGGTGCCTGGAGGTGGTGTATGCCGCCGCCACGACAGGCCAGATCGTCAACCGGGGCTTCCTCAACGGCCCGGTCTGCCCCATCTACGGCTTTGGCATGGTCATCGTCCTGTTTGTCCTGACGCCGTTTGAGCACAGCACGCTGGCGCTCTACATCGGCGGCGTCATCCTGCCCAGTGCGCTGGAGCTGGTGGGCGGCTGGGCGCTTTACAAGCTCTACCACACCCGCTGGTGGGACTACAGCGATAAGCCGTTCAACATCGGCGGTTACATCTGTCTGGAGTTCTCCCTGCTGTGGGGCGTGGGCACGCTGGTGATGATGAAAGCCATCCACCCCACGATCGCCGGGTTGGTGGAGCTGGTGCCGCCTTTCATCGGGTTCCTCCTGATGTGCTTCCTCTACGCCGTCTACGCGGCAGACGTTGTTGTCACGGCCGTGGCCGCCTCTGACCTGGCCCGGGAGCTGGACGCCCTGGAAAATGTGGCCGACAGCATCCACGCTGTCAGCGACGCCATGACCGAGATCCTGGGCACCACCGCCATGGAGGCCGACCAAAAGCTGGACGAGAACCGTCTGCAGTTCAAGCTGGCCGCTGCCGAGGCCCGGGACGCCGCTGCCCAGCTTTCGCCCAAGGAAGCGGCTGAGGCCATGCGCCGCAAGGCCGACGAAGCCCGGGAGGCCGCCCGCCGGGCTTCCGAGATCTCCCGCCTCAATGCGGCCGAAGCCGCCAAGGCCGTCAAGCTGGCGGCCAAGGGCACAGCCGAGCGGACCGCCGAACTGCTGCAGCTGGAACAGCTGGCCGAGGAGCTGGCTGCCCGGAGCGAGGAACTGCGGGAGCGCACCCGCCGCACGGCCCACTTTGGCAAGGGCCGTATGCTCCGCGCCTACCCCAGACTGCGCCATGGTACCAAACAGCTCACGCTGGACGAACTGCGGGAGCGCCTCAAATACGAGCACAAGCACTCTGCATAAGAAGATCCAAAAATGGGCCGTCCCTACGGGGACGGCCCATTTTTTTTTAATTAGAGTTCGCCCCAGAGGTTTTCCGGGTAGAGACCCTCGGCGGTCTTCTGCGCGATGCCGGCCACCACCACGGGTTTGTCCTCCCGGTAGGTGACACCGTACCACTGATCGGTGCTGTTCAGCACCTTGACCGTGGCCTTGCCCTCCTCCAGCAGCTCGGTGACCACCAGCGGCAGGAAATACTCACACTTGAGCGGGTCCTTGGCCAGATGCTCGGTCAGCCAGCCCGCAAAGCGGCGGTCCGCCTCTTCCAAAAAGCTCTTGCCGAAGCCCCAGAGGTTCATGCTGACCTGCGTTTCGCCGGGCAGGTCCACCCAGGTAGCGCCCTCATCCTCGGTGTAGTGGATGCCGCCCTCGTAGGTCTCAATGCGGGTGCGCTCGATGACGCTGTGGAGGGTGCCGTCCGGGTTTGTCTGGCAGACACCGCGGGAGACCTTGCCGTTCTCCGAGACGGTGTTCTTGAGCAGATAGCTCACCATGCAGTAATCGTACACCTCGCCATCCTCGTGGGTGGAAAGGTAATCGTACATCACTTTGAATGCCTGCGGGCCGTAGTAATCGTCCGCATTGATAACGGCAAAGGGGCCGTTGATGAACGGCTTTGCGGCCAGAACCGCGTGGCAGGTGCCCCAGGGCTTGACACGGCCCTCCGGGATGGAGAAGCCCTCCGGCAGCTCGTCCAGCTGCTGGAACGCGTATTTCACATCCATCACCTTGGAGACACGGTCGCCGATGGCCGCCTTAAAGGCATCCTCAATCTCGTGCTTGATGACAAAAATGACCGTCTCAAAGCCTGCGCGGCGGGCATCGTAGAGAGAGTAATCCACAATGACCTGCCCATTGCGGCCCACCGGGTCGATCTGCTTCATGCCGCCGTAACGGCTGCCCATGCCAGCCGCCATAACCACCAAAACGGGTTTATTCATAATAAGAGCCTCCTGTTTGTGCCAAAGCTTGATTTTTCATAGCTCCATTATACTCGAAAAGCCCCTGGACAACAAGGTAGGCTTTAAAGCAAGATTTAATTGCTTATTTTGTAAATTAAAGCTTGCCAATCTGTGCAAAACACGGTATACTGGAGCCGCACACTTTTTCCTTTCCAAAACCAAAAATGGAGGTTCCCTTTTATGAACGAAGCCGTTACCAAGCGTTTTCTGCTCTATTTCCGCCTGATGATGCTGGTGTGGATCCTGATCGCCAACGCGTTCTTCCACGTCATTGAATTTGATTACAGCTGGCTGGTGTTTTTGAGCAACATCATGCTGTTCACCATGGAGGGCGACATCAAGGACCGCTTCATTTCCGTGGAGCTGGGCGGCCTTGTAGGCATGGTGCTCACCGTGCTGGCCATGCTGGCCATTGCAGCCCTGACCCCGGTGCTGGGCGGCCTGCCGGGCCTGCTGCTGCCGCTGGCGGTGGTGCTGTTCATCCTCATCATCCTGCACCCCTATGCCCCCAAGGTGCTCAACAACGTCGGCTTTGCCTACCTCACGGTGGCCTGCATCGACGCGGAGACCTTTGCGGCCAACCTGCCCCGGTTCTTCTTCGTGTACATCGTCGGCTCCCTCGTCTTCAACGGGGTCTGCATCCTTCTGATGAAGCCTGCGAAAGCCTTGGCCGCCAAAACCGTAAAAGCATGACCCCCTGCAAAAGCGATGCCGAGGCATCGCTTTTGTTTTGCCCGGCCTTGTGGTACAATAAGAAAAAACGCAGAAAGGGAGTATCCCCATGTCTCACAAGACTGTCTGGATCACCGGAGCCTCTTCCGGCATCGGCCGGGAGTTTGCCTGCCGGTATGCCAAGCTCGGCTTCCGCCTCATCCTCACCGCCCGCCGCCGGGAGCGGCTGGATCAGCTGGCCGCCGAGCTGCTGGCAAAGTACAACACGTTCTGCCGCGTCCTCCCCGCCGACCTTGCCCGGGAGCGCGAGTGTACTCGCCTGTGTGAGGAGCTGGCCGAGGAGCGGATCGACATTTTCATCAACAACGCGGGCTTTGGCGTCTGCGGCAGTTTTCTGGAGACCAGCACCGAGGCCGAGCTCTCCATGGCCAAAGTCAACGTGCTGGCCCTGCACCAGCTGTGCAAGTTCGCGGTGCAGAAAATGCAGGCCCAGGGCTTTGGCACGGTGCTGAACGTGGCCTCCTCGGCAGGCCTGCTGCCGGGTGGTCCCTATATGGCGGGCTACTACGCCACCAAGGCCTATGTAGTCAGCCTGACCCGGGGCATTGCCGAAGAGCTCCGGGAGCAGCACAGCCCCGTCTACGTCTGCGCCCTCTGCCCCGGCCCGGTGGACACCGAGTTCAATGACCGGGCGGGTGTGGTGTTCGCTCTCAAGGGCATTTCCCCCGCCCTCTGTGTGGAGGAAGCCATGCGCGGGATGCTGCGGGGCAAGACCATCATCGTGCCCTCGGCCCTGATGCGGGCTGCCACCACCGCCCAGCACTTTGTGCCCACGCCGCTGCTCATGCCCATTATGGCCCGACAGCAGAAAAAGAAACTGGGCGGCAGCACCCCCACACAGGAACATTGACACCGCCGGGAAACCATGTTACCCTAGAGCACAGGAGAACCGCATTTGATTGCGCAAACAGACCAGACGGAGGGATATTGGAATGAAGATCGCACTCATCAACGAGAACAGCCAGGCTGCCAAGAACGGCATCATTGAAGCCGCCCTGAAAAAAGTGGTGGAGCCCATGGGCCACGAGGTAGTCAACTACGGCATGTACGCAGCCGATGACAAGGCCCAGCTGACCTATGTCCAGTGCGGCATTCTGGCCGCCATCCTGCTCAACAGCGGCGCGGCCGATTACGTCATCACCGGCTGCGGCACCGGCGAGGGTGCCATGCTGGCTTTGAACAGCTTCCCCGGTGTCATCTGCGGCCATGTGGAAGACCCCGTGGACGCCTACACCTTTGCCCACGTCAACGACGGCAACGCCGTGGCCATGCCGTTTGCCAAGGGCTTTGGCTGGGGCGGCGAGCTCAACCTGGAGTACTGCTTTGAGAAGCTGTTCGGCTTCGGCCACGGCCAGGGCTACCCCAAGGAGCGCGTGGAGCCCGAGCAGCGGAACAAGAAGATCCTGGACGGCGTCCGCGCTGCCACCTTCAAGCCCCTCATCGATTGCCTGAAGAGCATCGATCCGGACCTGCTCAAGGGCGCTGTGGCCGGCGAGAAGTTCAGCGAGCTGTTCTTTGCCTCCTGCAAGGACGCGGAGCTGGCTGCATACGTCAAGACCCTGCTGTAATTTCCAAAACAACCGTGCCAAGAACACCGGCAATATTCTGATGAAGAATATGATGGATTTCTGCATTGGCACCCCGTGCTACTGGCTCATCGGCTTCGGCATCATGTTCGGCGGCACGGGCGCTCTGATCGGCGGGTTCGACCCGTTCATTCAGGGAGATTACTCGCACCTGGGGCTCGATATCCCGCTGTGGGTCTACAACGTGACCCGGGTCGTGAAGATCCGCACGGGCGAAGAGGACTTTGCCGCCCTGCAGGACGTGGAATGACCGCCCTGCCCCATTCAACCGCTGTCCCGCCCTTTGGGCGTGACATAAATGTTCTCCTTTTTCCTTTTTCTGAATCCATAATGGCAGCCCCCGCTCCTTTCCGCACAAAGGGAGCGGGGGCCTTGTCGTTTCTTGACATCGGGTTTGGGGTATGCTACAGTGGAACGGCAAAGATCTTACCAGTGAGGATGTGTATTTTATGAGCGAATCGTTCTCCCGCGCTGCCCGCTCCGCCAGGGAGATGGCCCGGATGCTGCTGCGCTGGCTGGTGCTGGCCCTGCCCATCGGCCTGCTGTGCGGCGGCATCGGCACCGCGTTCCATCTGGCGGTAGAGGCCGTCACCGAGCTGCGGGGTGCCCACGGCTGGCTGCTCTGGCTGCTGCCCGCGGCGGGCCTTGCCATCGTAGCCCTTTATAAAGGAACCAAGTGCGAGGGCGTTGGCACCAACAATGTCATCCGGGCCGTGCAGAGCGGCGAGGCCGTCAGCCCGCTGCTGGTGCCCGCCATCTTCTTTGGCACGGTGCTCACCCACCTGTGCGGCGGCTCCGCCGGCCGGGAGGGCGCGGCCCTGCAGATGGGCGGCAGCATCGGCTACAATATTGCAAAGCTGTTCCATTTCCCGGACCATGACCGCCGCACGGCCACGGTCTGCGGCATGGCCGCGTTCTTCTCCGCCCTGTTCGGCACCCCGCTGGCGGCTACCCTCTTCGCCATGATGGTGGAGGATGTGGGCCTGAGCTTCTCGGTGGCGTTCGTGCCCGGGTTCTGTGCGGCTCTGCTGGCCTACGGCATCTCGCTGGCCTGCGGCATTGCCCCCACCCGCTTTGCCCTTTCCGCCGTCCCGGCGCTGGGCATCCTGCCCGTTTTGCAGGTCGCTCTGCTGGGCGTGGCCTGTGCGGCCGTCACCCGGCTGTTCTGTCTGCTGCTCCATGTAGCAGAACACCAGCTCCCCAAGCGGCTGCCCAACCCCTGGGTGCGGGTAGTCCTTGGCGGCGTGGTGGTGGTCGCCCTCTCCTACCTGATGGGGGTGGGCCGCTACAACGGCGCGGGCATGGGGGTCATCACCGCCGCCGTGGAGCAGGGCCAGGCCCTGCCCTGGGATTTTATCTGCAAAATCCTCCTCACGGCGATCACCCTGGCTTCTGGCTTTAAAGGCGGCGAAGTCGTCCCCAGCTTTTATATCGGTGCCACCTTTGGCTGCGTGTTCGGCCCGCTGCTGGGCCTGCCCGCCGGGTTTTCGGCTGCCGTGGCCATGGTGGCGGTCTTCTGCGGTGCCGCCAACACCCTCGTCCCCTCCCTTCTGCTGGCCTATGAGCTGTTTGGCGGGGCCGGGCTGGAGCTGATCGCGCTGGGCTGCGGGCTGAGTTATATGCTCTCGGGCTATCATGGCCTGTACAGCAGCCAGACTTTCCTCAGCGATAAATTCCACTCGGAGTACACGGCCAGGTGGGAAGCAAGGCTGCACCATTGATTTTTCCATCGTTTTGCCCTTGATTTTTCCCACCGGGCGTGCTACAATCACAATAGTTTCATCCTGTGTAAATCGTCGATGCGGACAAACCGGATCTTCCCCCACACGATGCAGAGAGAGCCGCCCCGGAGCCCCGGGTGCTGCAAGCGGCTTACCGTGCCCGGAGACCCTACCACCGCAGAGTGCAGAGGCGAACCTCTGCCGGGTATGCCCGTTACAGCATAGCGAGTGGCGCGGCTTTTTAAGGCCGCACAATTCGGGTGGAACCGTGGAACGCTGCTGAATTTGTATGTTCAGGCGCTTCATCCCGTAATGACAGACGGGGTGAAGCGCTTTTTGTTTTCCACACTTTTCAAGTTTCAGGTTGAAAAAGGAGTATTATCATGAAGATCATTTATAAGGACGGCCATGTGGACGAGTGCCCGCAGGACCAGGAGCTGCATGTCATCCGCCATACCGCTGCTCATGTGATGGCGCAGGCCATCAAGCGCCTGTACCCGGAGGCTGATTTCGCCTTTGGCCCCGCCACCGAAAACGGCTTCTACTACGACGTGGACCTGGGCGATACCAAGCTCACCGACGAGGATCTGGCCAGCATCGAGAAAGAGATGCACAAGATCACCAAAGAGAACCTGCCCATCAAGCCCTTTATCCTGCCCCGCGCCGAGGCGGTCAAGCTGATGGAGGAGCGTCAGGAGCACTACAAGATCGAGCACATGGCAGACCTGGCCGACGAGACCGAGTTCAGCTTCTTCCAGCAGGGCGAATACGTTGACATGTGCATCGGACCCCACCTGACCTACACCAAGGCCCTGAAAGCCTTTAAGATCACCCAGCAGTCCGGCGCGTACTGGAAGAACGACAAAGAGAACAAGATGCTGACCCGCATCAACGGCGTGGCATTCCACAACCAGGAAGAGCTGGACGCCTGGGAGAAAGAGCAGCAGGAGGCCCGTGAGCGCGATCACCGCAAGATCGGTAAGGAGATGGGCCTGTTCATGACCGACGACCTGGTGGGCCGCGGCCTGCCCATGTTCCTGCCCGCAGGCTACACCGTCTGGCAGGAGCTGGAGAACTATATCAAGGAGAAAGAGCGTGCACGCGGCTACCTGCACGTCATGACCCCCTGCATCGGCACCGTGAACCTGTACAAGACCTCCGGCCACTGGGATCACTACCGTGAGAACATGTTCCCCGCCATGGAGATGGAGGGCGAGAGCTATGTTCTGCGCCCGATGAACTGCCCCCACCACATGATGATCTACGCAAACCGCCCGCACTCCTACCGTGACCTGCCCATGCGGATCGGCGAGATCGCGCACGATTTCCGCTATGAGTCCTCCGGCACCCTGAAAGGCATTGAGCGCGGCCGTCACTTCTGCCAGAACGACGCTCACCTGTTCTGCACCCCGGAGCAGATCAAGAGCGAGGTGGCTGATGTCTGCAACCTGATCTTCGAGGTCTACAAGGACTTCAACATCACCGATTACCGCTGCGTGCTGAGCCTGCGTGACCCTGCCGACAAGAAGAAGTACCATGACGACGACGCCATGTGGAACCATGCCGAGAGCGCACTGCGCGAGGTTCTGACCGAGCTGGGCATCCAGTTCACCGAGGAGATCGGCGAGGCTGCTTTCTATGGCCCGAAGCTGGACGTCAACGTCAAGCCCGCCGTGGGTGCTGAGTACACCCTGTCCACCTGCCAGCTGGACTTCTGCCTGCCCGCAAAGTTCCACCTGACCTATGTGGACAAGGACGGCACCGAGAAGACCCCCGTGGTGCTGCACCGCGCCATCCTGGGCTCTCTGGACCGCTTTATGGCTTACCTGATCGAGGAGACCAAGGGCAAGTTCCCCACCTGGCTGGCACCCGTGCAGGTCAAGGTCCTGCCTGTTTCCGAGAAGACCCTGGAGTACTCCGAGGCCATCACCGAGAAGCTGGTGGAGGCCGGTGTCCGTGTGGCTCTGGACGACGACAACCAGAAGATCGGCTACAAGATCCGCGCTGCCCAGCAGGTGGACCGCGTGCCCTATATGCTGGTTCTGGGTGCCAAGGAAGCCGAGGCCGGCAACCTCTCCGTCCGTGACCGCAAGGGTGAGACCACCACGATGGGCGTTGACGAGTTCATTGCGAAAGTCACCGCTGAGATCAAGAACCGCAGCCTGTAATCTCTAAAAGATTTCCTGGAAACACAAAAAACTCCTCTCTGCCCGTGGCAGAGAGGAGTTTTTTGTGTTTCCGCTTAAAAAATCACTTCAGCAGGTTATCATCCTCGAAGTAATCGATCTTCATGGATTTGCGCACATCGGCGAGGGTGGCGGCGGCGGTCTTTTCGGCCACGGCGCTGCCGGCTTTCAGGATCTCGACCACCTCGGGCAGGCGCTGCTCCCACTCTTTGCGGCGGTTGCGGATGGGCTCCAGCTCGGCCTGCATGACGCTGTTGAGGAACTTCTTGATCTTGACGTCGCCCAGGCCGCCGCGCTGGTAGTGAGCCTTGAGCTCGTCCAGGTTCTGGTACTCAGGCAGGAACTCTGCAAAGTGCTCCGGGCGGCTGAACGCGTCCAGATAGGTGAACACCGGGTTGCCCTCCACCTTGCCGGGGTCCTGCACCCGCAGGTGGCCGGGGTCGGTATACATGGACATGATCTTCTTCTTGATGTCCTCGGGCTCATCGGAGAGGTAGATGCAGTTGCCCAGGCTCTTGCTCATCTTGGCCTTGCCGTCAATGCCGGGCAGGCGGAGGCAGGCAGCGTTCTGGGGCAGCAGGATCTCGGGCATGGTCAGGGTCTCACCATAGACGGCGTTGAACTTGTGCACGATCTCGCGGCACTGCTCCAGCATCGGCATCTGATCTTCACCGGCGGGGACTGTCGTCGCGCGGAATGCCGTGATATCAGCGGCCTGGCTGATGGGATAGGTAAAGAAACCAACGGGGATGCTGGTTTCAAAATTCTTCTGCTGGATCTCCGCCTTGACGGTGGGGTTGCGCTGCAGGCGGGACACCGTGACCAGGTTCATGTAGTAGAAGCTCAGCTCGGTGAGTTCCGGCACCATGGACTGGATAAAGATGTGCGCCTTGGCAGGGTCGATGCCCACAGCCAGATAATCCAGTGCCACCTGCAGGATGTTCTGGCGCACTTTCTCCGGGTTATCGGCGTTATCGGTCAGGGCCTGTGCGTCCGCGATCATAATATAGATCTCGTCGAACTTGCCGGAATTTTGCAGACGGACACGCTCTTTCAGGGAGCCGACATAGTGGCCCACATGCAGGCGGCCGGTCGGGCGGTCGCCCGTCAAAATGATCTGTTTCATAGTATTCTCCATATTCTCCTTAACAAGAGATCTTTTGATATAAGTATATCCCCTGTCCATTTCGCTGTCAACCAAACTAAGGCCAAACAAAAGAAAAAGCGATGGAAAAATTTCCATCGCTTTGCTGGCGCCTCTTGCCTGACTCGAACAGGCGACACCCTGATTAACAGTCAGGTGCTCTAACCGACTGAGCTAAAGAGGCATCTATATAAAACGGCATACAGCCGTTTTACTACTATAAAATGGTGACCCGTACCGGAATCGAACCGATGTTAAAGGCGTGAGAGGCCTCTGTCTTAACCGCTTGACCAACGGGCCATACGTCCATTTTGCATCGGGGTTTCGCTCCCGACTCGATTATTTTAGCATAGGAGTCCGACTTTGTCAACAAGAAATTTCAAATTTTTCAAAATTGTTTTTGGACGCGCCTGTTTTCCGCGCAGGAGCGGCCAAAAACACCAGAAAAATCCAGTCTCAGAGCCAGCGCCGCACCCGGCGCACCTGGCTTTTTGCCATGCCGAGGGCCAGCCCGATGTACACGCCCACCACGCTCTCCGCCTCGCCCAGCTCCATCTGCTGGCGCTGGGGCAGCTCCCGCAGCGGGCCGGTATACAGGCACTCCAGCCCGGGCAGGGTGGTGTAATCGCTGGGGTGCATCAGGGTGCTGTCCTTGGGCAGATCCACCGCCCCGCTCTTTTCCAGCACCTCGCTGACGAACTGGGAGCAGAAATAGTGCCGCCGGCGCTGCCACCGGATGTGCAGCCAGCAGAGCAGCAGCCCCAGCGAGTTGAACCGGTAGAGATGGCCGTGGTTCATCATATGCTCCGCGCGGCGTCTGGCCCGGGCATAGGCTTCCTCCGAGACTTCCAGCGCATAGAGCGCGCAGGGGATATTCTCCCGCTGCAAAAACAAGCCCCGGTTGAGGTACTCCCTGCTGGGGCCCGCCGGGAACATGGTGTAGCCGTTTTTGCGGGTGGAGCTGTATAGGGTGCTCAGGTCCTCGTCAAACGCAAGGGAAACATGGGTATACTGTGCCCCGGTGAGGTGATACACCAGATTGGACAGCAGCGTGCCCGAGCGGGTGAGGAAGATGTAAAGGGTTTTCATATAAGGTATGTTCTCCATATCGTGACACGCGTGCGTGCGTCTTTTCATCGTCCGCGGGCAGCAGACACTGCCCTGTGGTCTGTACAGTATACCATAAGCAAAGAAATTTTACCAGAGAAAAATATCGAAAATGCGGTGAAATCTTTTCCACCTCCGGTTCCTCTTTCCTTTTTATGGTCCGGTTTGCCCGGTTCATGTGTCCAAGCTTGCCAAAATTTTATCAAAGTTGTGATTTTCAAGGGTTATCCTTATTTTTCGTTTGTCAAAGGGGCTTTGTTTTTTCCAAATTCACCGCAATCCCCTAAGATTCTTAATGAAATTTGTTATTTTCACAGAAAAGCCTGCCCTGTACTGGTTGATTTTGGGGGCGATTCATGTATAATGATAGACAGGAGAATACGCATCCGTATTTCTTCATCGGCTGCGCGGCCCCCTTTTGGCTGAGGGACGGCCAGCGCGTTTAGAGGTTCGATGATTTGAAACGAAAGAAGAGGTATCAGTATCATGGCAAAGTTGGATCTGAGCAAGTATGGTATTACCGGCACGACTGAGGTCGTGTACAACCCCTCCTACGAGCAGCTGTTCGAGGAAGAGACCAAGCCCGGCCTGGAAGGCTACGAAAAGGGCCAGGTCAGCGAGCTGGGTGCCGTCAACGTCATGACCGGCATCTACACCGGCCGTTCTCCCAAGGATAAGTTCATCGTCATGGACGAGAACTCCAAGAACACCGTGTGGTGGACCAGCGACGAGTATAAGAACGATAACCACCCCGCTTCTCAGGAAGCATGGGCTGCTGTGAAAGAGATCGCCAAGAAAGAGCTCTCCAACAAGCGCCTGTATGTGGTGGATGCTTTCTGCGGTGCCAACAAGGACACCCGCATGGCCGTCCGTTTCATCATGGAAGTGGCCTGGCAGGCACACTTCGTCACCAACATGTTCA
>ERZ809074.787-NODE-787-length-46078-cov-7.443365_pt1 | contig 46078 bp, 39 predicted proteins | sample MGYA00520795_ERZ809074 | MGnify/ENA primary metagenome ERZ809074 (study PRJEB31570, sample SAMEA3212989) | Homo sapiens | biome: human-gut; feature: human gut; material: fecal | place: Sweden | collected 2011 ...
AACCCAACATTATTGTAAATTTTTACGGTGGGAATTTATAGAACCCACCTTAATATTATCTGATTTCCAATTCGTCGAAGAGATACGTGCTGCCGCCGAACTTGTCGAGCACGAAGAGCACGTAGCGCACGTCCACGTTGATGCAACGCTGGAGCGTGGGGTTGAATTTCAGGTCGCCCGAGAGCGATTCGATATTGCCGTCGAAAGCAAGGCCGATGAGTTCGCCCTTGGCGTTGAGCACGGCGGAGCCGGAGTTGCCGCCCGTGATGTCGTTGTTGGAAAGGAAGCAGGTGGGCAGTTTGCCGTCCACGCCATATCGCCCAAAGTCTTTGTCGAGCCACAACTGGCGCAGGCGGTCGTTCACGAAGTAGTCGCTCTCCGTCTTGCTTTCTTTCTCAAACATGCCGTCGAGGTTCGTCTTCCAGTCGTAGAGCACGCCGTCGCGCGGCTTGAGGTCTGTGACGTGCCCGTAAGTCATGCGCATCGTGAAGTTGGCATCGGGCGCTTTGCTCCAATCGTACATTTCGCAAAGGCCGCGCACATAGGTGCGGCTCAGTTCGGCATTCGCCTCGCGGTAACCCGACATAAACTTGCCTCTTGTCTGTATCGCATAATCCCTGTACGACAAGAGTTGCTTTACGAGCGGGTCGTTCATCAGAGCCTTCGTGTTTTTCTTATCGAGCACGGCAGCAAGTTTTTTCTCCGACAGGAACAAGGAGTTGTCGTAAAGGTTGTCCACGTAAGCGTCCACGTCCGTCACCCCGTCAAGCACGGAGGGCTGTGCCGCGAGCTTCTTATATTTAAGGAAGAGCGGGATAAGGAGTTTCATCTTGGCGCGGTCGTGCTCAAGCCCCGTGCGGTCTATTTCTTTCGCCGCTGCGAGCAGTTTTTCTTTTATTGCGCCGATTTTGTCTTTCTGCCGCTCTTTCACGGCGCTTTCAAAATCTTGCACCAGCAAGACCGGCACATTGAGTTCCTGCTCGCCGAGGGTGATGACAAACAGCATACCGTCGTAGAGGCTGTCCTTGGCTGCGGCGCACATAGAATCGATGCGCTCGATGATGTTGGCATATTCAGGCTTGCCGCTCTTTTGGGCAAAGGCGCGGAAGCGGGCTTCCTCCGCCTTTTTCTCTGCAATCAGTCCCTCGCGCTCCACGGCTTGGTTCATGCCGTCGAAATTCTTAATGGAGTTGGCCCAAGAGAAATACGTGTCCTCGTATCTGAGGCGCAGCTCGTCGCTTTGGTCCATGAGTTTCTTGTAGAAGTCGAGCAAGGGATAGCCGGCCGCCACGATCGGGGCGTTGAAAGAGCCTGTGCGCAGTGCCACTTGCGAGGCAGTGAGATAGCGGCTCGTGCTTCCGGGGAAGCCCATAATCATGGTGTAGTCGCCCTTCTGCGGCCCGGCGAGGGAGATGGGCAGATATTTGGGCGTGGCGAGGGGGCGATTCTCCGCACTATAATCTGCGGGCTGCCCGTCCTTATCGGCGTAGATGCGGAACACGGCGAAGTCGGCGTTGTGGCGCGGCCACATCCAGTTGTCGGTATTGCCGCCAAACTGCCCGATGTTCTGCGGGGGCGATGCCACGAGGCGTACGTCGGTGTATTTCTGCATCCATATCATGTAGAAGCGGTTAGCATCGAAGAAGGGAATGATTTCGGCGCTTATGCCCTTGCGTCCTTCAAACTCCTTGATATCTTTCCGCTGCTCTGCCATGGGTTCGAGGAAACTTTGGCTCTGCATCTTGGCTGCGCTAACGCCCTGCTCCTTGGCGAGGGCGAGTACCTCGTCGGTCACGTCCTCAATCTTCAGCACGAAGGTAAAGGAAAGGTTGGGCGCGGAGAGTTCCTCGGCGCGGCTGTGTGCGAAGAAGCCGTCCTTGGTGTAGTTGTGCTCCTTGGTGCTCATGTCGTGCACGTAACTGAACCCGCAGTGGTGGTTGGTGAATACCAATCCCTCGGGCGACACCACCTCGCCCGTGCAGCCTCCGCCGAACACGCCGATGCAGTCGCGCAGCGAGGTCGCCGTTTCGCTGTAAAGGGCTTCGGGCGGCAGCTGCAGCCCGGCTTTTTTAAGTGAGTCCACGAGATGCTGTTGCTGCATCAGTTTCAAGAACCACATGCCCTCGTCGGCACGCGCCGCAATGGCGCAGAGGAGCATTGTGAGTGCGATAAAAGTCTTTTTCATATAGCGATTATTTTGTTTGAGATTGCTTTTAAGGTACAAAGTTGGCAAGAAAAGTTGAATTATCTGCGCCGAAAGCAGCAAATCACTGCGAAATCGCAGAAAAAGCCACAAAAAAGCGAGGGGCGTGCCGTGCGGCGCGTCCCTCGTGCTATATATATATTATATTGTGTGGTGCGGCTGGCTTAGAAGTTGCCGGTTTCGCCCATATTGTCCCACATGTCGCCGGCAAAGCCCGGCTGTTTCTTGTTGGTGTCCCAATCGGCGTCGTTGTCAACCGTGTTGCCCGTGCTGCCCGAGTCTGCGCTCATCGTAAGGCCGAGCATATCGCTTTCGGTATATAGGCTATACACGGTCAGGGCGGGGGAAATATATGTTTTCTTCATTTACGTTTCTGTTTATAGAGTTATACGAAATTTATTTTACGAACACTTTGCGGCCGCTGCCCGTCACGTACACGCCGCGCGTGGGATAAACCACGAGGCGTCCGTTGAGGTCGTAGTAGGTCTCGGCTTTGCCGCTGTTCTCTGCATTGACATTGGAGATACCCGTTTCTGTTCCCTCGCCGAAGGCAAATTGCAGCATGTTGGCGCCTGCGCCTTGGTTGAGTTTTTCGCCGAGGAGGTAAGCCTTGTTGGCGGGCACGGTGCCCGTGGTCACTTTATAGAAGCCCGTCACGGTGTTCTTCGTGGCAAGGGCGAAGTATTCCACGCCGGCCATGCCGCTGCGCTTCACCGTTGCGCCCGTAAACTGGTTACCCGAGATGTCGGCTGCGGCTTCCGAACCCGTGGCGATTGCAAATGAATAGTTACCGCCTGCTTCTGCCAGTGCGAGGAAGCCCGTGCCGGCGGGAATGCGGCTGCCTGCTGCAAGTTCTTCAAGGTTGATGGTCATGCCCTGCGTGCTGGCGGCCTTATAGGCTTTGAGGTTGGCGGGGATAACAACGTCGACGGGGAAGCAGAGAGAGGTCCAGAGCGTGCTCTTGATGGTGACGGGAATACTCGTCACTTCTTTGAGGCGTGCCGTGGTGCCGCTCGTCGTATTGTTCACAATCGCGCTTTCGTAGTCAGCTGAATTAAAGGCGAGATAACCCGAAACCGTCTGAATGTTCCAACGGCTGTTGTCGCTCTGCCCGCTCACCAGGGCAAAGGGATATTCCGTGCCTGCGCCCGTCGTGGCCAGCAAGCCACTGGTATTTACATTGCCCCAAGGCACATTTGCGTTCACGTTCTTCACGGTCATGCCCGTCGTGCCGGCGGTCAGTGTGTAGAGCGAGGCGATAAAGTCGGTCTGCGAAAGCGATGCTTCTGCCACGGGCGCAACGGCCATTGCCGTATTGCTGGTTTCGAGGCTGAACGTTCCGTCGCCGCTGTTATAGTTCTGAGTGGCATTTTTGAGCGTAAGTGCCTTGTTTGTCGTATTGTCGGAAGAAACAAAGAAAATCTGATAATACTTATCGGCAGTCACGTAGTCGGCGAGCGTGGGATGATCCTTTGCATCGAGGCAAGCCTCAACGTTTGCAACGGTCGGCGTATTGCCGGCGGCTGCGGCGGTTGAGAGAAGGCGGGGCGAAGTGGTTTCGCCTACGTATGTGCCTTCCGTCACGGGGTTATTGCCCAGGGCGGCAAGTTCGCGCTTGATGTCATAGATATAGACACGCGAAGCGGGCTTAGAGGTAGCCTCAGGATTGTCGTTGCCCCAAGATGCCATACTCTTGGTTTCACCTGACTCGCCACCCATGTGCGTACTGCAACACGCGTATCCCGTTTCGTGCTGGAGGTTGAAGCCATCGCCGTTGGGCGTGATGCGCACAATTTTTGAATAGCCATCTGTGCTTTCATCCATTGTTTCAAACTTAGCGTAGTAGCGAGCGTCTTTAAAAGAGAGATATTTCTTTGCGCCGAGGTTATACACATAGAATTTATTCTGTGTGCCGGAGATATGCTCAAACGTCCAATAACTGTTTATATCCACCTTCGTCTTCGAAGCCATATAAGTGGCCCGGTTATTGGCTGGGTCATCATAAGAGAAGCAAGTGGTATTATGCTCGTTGCCATACATCTTATACACATGTCCCTCAGTGAACGGAAAGTTTGGCGTACAGGAAATGTTGAACACCTTATCTGCCGCAATGGTTTTGTCTTCGGTTGTAATCGCGAAGTTTGTATAGAAGTCTACTCCCTCTACTTGGCTCAGTTGCAAGGTTTCTCCGTTGTGGAAGTTTTTGGCAACATCGAACGTATAGCCGTTGCCTGCATCGTAATGTAAGGTTACCTGAACCACATCGTCGCCAACGTTTACTTCTTCAAAGATAAAGCAAGAGCCTTCGTCGCCATTGTCACCGGCGTTCCAACCATTAACCGCCTGCATACTGTTCCAATAAGCCAATCTGTTGTCAACGGCACCATGACGCGTAGCATATAGATTAGTAGATCCGTGCTGCTTGAAGCACCAATACTTTCCAGACTTTTTCGATTTGGTAAAGTCGAACTTGGAGGTTTCGTCTGTACCTTCCGAATAGCCGGCATCTTCCATAACCGCGTGACTAGCAGCGCCTTCCTTGGTTGTTGAGCCATACATCACCAATTTCTTTCCCTGACGGTTGTAGAAAGTATAACCGTCTGTCTCGTTACCTACCACGCACCAATAACCGGCATCGTTGTTCGGTGCATCGCTTGTGTTGGCCAAAGTAATATATCCATTGGTAACGGTAGCATCGCCTTTCAAATAGAAATTGCTACCCGTCTTCATAGTATACCAATGCGTATTGGCATCAAACCTGCCGTCAACAGGCGCATTAGAAAGCCGCACATCGTCGGTGATTTTGGCAGGTTCATCCATTACGTGGGTAAATGTAAAGCAAGAGCCACCATCAGTTGACGCATTTGTATCTTCCCAAATAGCCAAACGTTTAGTATCATTTGCGCCGTGCTTGTTTAAATAAGCATTAGGATAAGCGGGAAGATAAAAGAAATTACCATTGTTTCTAGTACCATTGTTGTAACTTCCTTGGGTTGCAGAACCTTTAGCAAAGGCAGTATATACATTTGTTGCAGATGTGCCTACATCATACATTTTAGCATATGCATCACGTCCGCTATTGTTTAGGTTACTTGCATTTCTCGGATAATAAATACCAAGTACCTTCATCGCGCCCGATGCACGATTATAAAACTCATAATATCCGTTTTCGTTTTCAACAACGCACCAGTAACCTTCATCAGAAGTGGGCGCCGTGGAATTGTTTAGCAACAAATAGTTATTGGAGTTCACATAAGCCGTAGACAAGTAACCAGTGCCATCACCTTGGATTTGGTAAATCGTGTACCACTTAGTACCGGCAACGAACTTCCCGTCCACGGGGGCAGGCGAAGCCGTAAACGTTTGCGCGGAAAGATTGCCGCACATGCTGCTTGCCATTACGCAAAGCAACAAAAGGAGTTGTTTCAGATGTTTCATCATAAGTTATGTTTTAGTGAATATAATTGTATAGAGTCGGACTGAAATTACAGCGCGCCGAGAAAGGGTTTGCATTTTGGGGATTTAGGAAAAAAGGAAAGAGTATTCTCACGAACCCTCTTTCCCAAAAAAAATCATTACTATAAGAAATATTTGTTATTGACTCTAAATTTAGATCTACCGTTTCAGGCCAAACAAGGCCGCCATGCGCCTCATTTCTAACCTTAATTACTGCAAATATAGGCGTTTCTTCGGAATATATCATTAAATATAATTCACTTTCTTTTGGTCGTTATATATTTTTAAATTTTAGCCCCCCCCCACATTGATAAATAGAGTTTACAAAATAAGCAGGAAAATCGCGATTTTCTGCAAGGTAATTACCAATAAAAAGGATATCGGCGCTGCGAAGTTGCAACAAGAAGGACGCACCGCGCAGGGAGATGCGACTGTGAGCAGGATATTTTTTGCTTGTCCCGAGCAAAATCTTCGTTTCTCCGACATTTATTTTCCTATCCTATAAGAAAGTTTTTGTTACAAAGTTTGTAACGCTTGTTACAAAGTTTCTAACACATGTTACAAAGTTTGTAATACGTGTTACAAACTTTGTAACAAACTTTGTCTGCGCAGATAGTGAAAAATAGCTCGGAGGAAGGGAAAAATAAGTCCGCGATAGTAAAAAATATGTCTGTAAGACTTGCATGAAAATGCCAGGCAGATAGCCCCTATCATATTGCAGCGACCGGCGGGCATAAAAAAAAAGGGACGCGCCATGCGGCGTGCCCGTTGAAAGGGTATAAATGGAGGTTTATCGGCCTCGGGTGTAGGAGATGTCGTAGAAGCAGGCGTAAACGTTGGAGGAGGCGTCCATCTGCCCCTGCGTGCTGGGCACGATAACGCGCACACGCGCCACTTCTTCATTCTCGCTGTCCTGTCGACCGAGGTTGACGTATTTCAGAGGTATGAGCCAGCCGGCGGGGACGGTGGAGGTGCTGTAAGTGTTTTTCATCACGCCACTGAGGAAGGAGGCCTGAATGGTGCCGTAGGAGTTGGAGCAAGTCATCACGTCGGGCATCACGGCGTAAGCGTTGAGCACGTTGGTGCTGCGCACGTAGGCGGAGGCGATGTCATACTCGGTGTAGCGCACGAGCACGGTGGCTGTCTCGCCTTCGGCAAGGGGCTTTCCGGGACCTTTGCGCAGGATTTGCATGTACACGCCGCTGCTGTTGAAAAGTACGTATTCGTTGCGCGAGGCATCGGTGGTGTAACCCTTTGCTGCGAAGTCGCTCTCAGAGATCACGTTGATGCCACCGGGCACGTTGACGCTATACGTGTCGGAGTTCGTGTCGGTAAGGTTGACGCCGGTATTGAGAAAATTCTGTATCTGCTGGTTTTCCTTCTCGCGGCGGTCGGCGTAAGTTTCTTCATCGTCGCAGGAGCAAAACAGACCTACGGCGAAGAGGAAAAGCAAGAATAATGAGGGGTAATGCTTCATAATGAGAGAAAAATGCGGTGCAAAAATACAATTTTCTTTCGTATTTCTGCACTATCTGCGCAGGGAAGTATAAAAAAGCGCAAGCAGAGGGCGCAGCGCACGTTTCTACTTGCGGGCTTGCTGCAAATAATTCTTCACAAAGGGATTGGAGAGAAACTCTACGGGGGCAGCCTGCACGATGCGCGTAATCTGCGTGGTCATCACAGGTGAGGGGTATTGGCTGCACATAAGCATGAACACGCCGGGACCGAGGGGGTTGTCGTAGTTTTCGGTGACGAATTGCACGTCGAGGTCTTCGGACTGCCTGTTGAGTTTGGCGAGGTGCCTGCCCACGGCTTTGTCGATATCGTCGGGCGTTGCGCCGGCATACATCATGCGCATGCTTTTGCGGTGGAGCTCCCAAATCTCGTTGTCGAGGCGATTCTTTTCTCTGAAAAACTTATAGAGTTTGTCGTTGAGCGGGCCGCCGGAGACGCGCTGCTCCACGTTGTCGACCTGCACGGAGAGTTTGCCGTTTTCGAGCACCACGGGCATCACGCAGTCGCCCTCGGAATAGAGCAGGGCCATCATCACGGAGTCTACGTCGCCATCGAAAGAGAAGCGCCCGTGCTCCATGCGGCAGGAGTCGAGGCAAACGGTAGAGGTCTGCACGGTGGCGAAACCGTCGGGCGTGAGACGGAGGTACATCATCCGCCCGTCGAGAGAGGAAACGGAAGACTTGCCGTCGATATTATATTGCTCCGCGCACGAGGTCAGGAGCAATGAAGCCAAAGAGAGGAGCAGATAAAAGTATTTGGGCATACTTAAAAGGGAGGTTCTAAAAATTACGCTTTTCAGGGAGGTAAGTTAGGTACTATTTCAGCTGCTTTTTGCTTTTTAGAGCGACCTTTTGTAAGTTTTGTCAGTCGCATAGCTCGCTATGCTCCTTTCGCAACTTACAAAATCTCATCACTAAAAACTCAAAAATCAGCTCGACTTAATTTTTGAACCTCCCTTAAAGAGTTCTTGCTTTCTGCCTGCAAATATACAACGTTCCCTATGAATCATACATTATGATACGTGAAAGTTGCTCGGAAATAAGTTTTTTTGAGAATTGAACCACGAAAAAAGAGAAATACGTTGCATTTTTTTACATATAGTCAGCGGGGAGGCATACATTGATACGCAAACAGCCGGTGCAACCTGCCGCCCTACCCTACCATCTCTTGCATCACTTTGAGGGCCTCGGCGACGCTCGGCACGTCGGCGAAGGACATGCGCAGGCGTTCGCCCACATTCTGCATTTTGCAACGGCGGAAGTTGGCGGTGGCATAGGTGAGGATGCGGTCGAAGAGGGTGCTTTTGTAGAACGGACTGTCGGAATGGACGAACATGAGGATCATCTTGCCGTTTTTCAAGATCAGCCGCTCCACGCCGGCGCGGCGGCCGAGGCGGCGCAGGGGCACGATTTGCAGCAAAGCCTTTCCCTCCTCGGTCATCGGGCCGAAGCGGTCCTCCATGCGCCGGCGGAACTGCTCGAGAGCCTCGTCGGAGTCGATGCTGTCGAGTTCGCGGTAGAGGAGCATGCGCTCGCTGCTGCCCGGCACGTAGGTTTCGGGGAAGAAAGCGCGGAGGTCGCACTCTACGTTGCATTCGTCCACAAAGGCATCGCCCTCCGCCTTGGCGGCAGCATCAGGTTCGTCGGCATAAAGATTGGCAAACTCGTCGTTTTTGAGTTCGGCCACGGCCTGAGAGAGGATTTTCTGATAGGTTTCATATCCGAGGTCGGCAATGAAGCCGCTCTGCTCCGCTCCGAGCAGGTTGCCCGCGCCGCGAATGTCGAGGTCTTGCATGGCTATGTGTATGCCGCTGCCGAGGTCGCTGTAATTTTCAATGGCCTGCAAGCGGCGGCGTGCATCGTCGGGCAGGAGGGAAAGCGGCGGGGCGAGGAGGTAGCAGAAGGCCTTGCGTGCGCCGCGCCCCACGCGGCCGCGCATCTGGTGGAGGTCGGAAAGGCCGAAGTGGTGCGCTGCGTCGATGATTATGGTATTGGCGTTGGGAATGTCGATACCGTTCTCCACGATGGTGGTGGAAATCAGCACGTCGTAGTCGTGGTTGATGAAATCGGTGACGATCTTTTCCAACTGGTCGGGCGGCATCTGCCCGTGGCCGATGCAGACGCGGGCGTCGGGCACCTGCCGCTGCACCACGGCTTGGAGATTGGGCAGGGCGGAGATGCGGTTGGACACGATGAAGACCTGCCCGTTGCGGCTCATCTCAAAATTGACCGCCTCGCCGATCAGTTCGGCGTTGAAGGTGTGCACCTCTGTCTGAATGGGGCGGCGGTTGGGCGGCGGCGTTTGAATGACGGAGAAGTCGCGCGCCCCCATCAGAGAGAATTGCAGCGTGCGCGGTATGGGCGTGGCCGACATGGTGAGCGTGTCGATGTTCACGCGCAACTGGCGCAGTTTTTCTTTGACACTTACGCCGAATTTCTGCTCCTCGTCGATGATGAGCAGCCCGAGGTCGTGCCACTGCACGGACTTGCCGATGAGTTTGTGGGTGCCGACGAGGATATTGATTTTGCCCTCTTTCAGGTCGGCGAGCACGGCTTTGGTCTGCGCGGCGGAGCGGGCGCGGCTGAGGTAGTCCACGCGCACGGGGAAGTCTTTGAGGCGGGCGGCAAAGGTTTTGTAGTGCTGCAAGGCGAGCACCGTGGTGGGCACGAGCACAGCCACCTGCTTGTTGTCGCAGGCGGCTTTGAGGGCGGCTCGGACAGCGATTTCCGTCTTGCCAAATCCCACGTCGCCACACACGAGGCGGTCCATCGGCTTGCGGCTTTCCATGTCGGCCTTCACCTCAGCGGTGACGCGCAGCTGGTCGGGCGTGTCCTCGTAGGCGAAGCCGGCTTCCAACTCGTGTTGCAGGAAGGAGTCTTTGCTAAACGCAAAGCCCTGCTCTTCCTTGCGCCGCGCGTAGAGGCGTATGAGGTCGCGGGCGATGTCCTTAATCTTTTTCTTTGTGCGTTCCTTGAGCCTTTCCCACGCGCCCGTGCCGAGGTGACTGAGCTGCGGCGGGGTGCCTTCGTTGCCCTTGTATTTGCTGAGTTTGTGGAGGGCGTGGATGGAGACGAACACGGAGTCGTCGTTCTTGAAGGCGAGCTTGATGACTTCCTGCATCTCGCCGCCCGCGCCGGGAATGCGTACCAGTCCGACAAACCGCCCGATGCCGTGGTCGATGTGGACGATGAAGTCGCCCGGTTTGAACTGCATCAGCTCTTTGAGCGTAAGCGCCATCTTGGAGTCGCGGGCGTGGTCGGAGCGGAGGCTGTATTTGTGGAAACGGTCGAAGATTTGGTGGTCGGTGAAGAAGGCGAGGCGCAGCGTCTCGTCGACAAATCCCTCGTGAAGAGTCTTTTTCACGGCCTCGAACGGGTCGGCGTTGATTTCCTCGAAGATGCTTTTGAGGCGGTCAGTCTGCTTCTCGCTGTCGGCCAGGATAAAGACGCGGCAGCCCGAGAGGCGCAGGTCGCGGAGCGTTTTAGCCAGCAACTCAAAGTTTTTGTGGAAAAGGGGCTGGCGCGTGATTTGGAATTTCACCTTGGCACCGGGGGTGGCGAGCGTGTGCGCACCGATGCCGATGCGCTGCAGGCGCGTCAGGCCGCGCATAAGGGTGTCGCCGCCCGTAAGGAGGCGCTCGCTTTGCAGTTTGCGGCGCATCTCTTCGGCCTCCGCCTCGCTTGTGGCCTGCTCTATGACGGCCTGCCGCGAGAAGCCTTCGCGGTAGATGCGCTCCACTTCGTCGTGAACGAAGGAGAGGTCGCGCACCACGAGGCAGGCATCGCTGGGGAAGTAATCTGTAAAGGGCACCAACTCGCCTGCCGCGCCGCCGATGTCGGGCACGATGTCGGCAACCTGCAGCCGCTCTTGCGAGAGCTGCGTGCTGACCTCGAAGGTTCGGATAGAGTCTACCTCATCACCGAAAAAGTCGATGCGGAAGGGAAATTCTGAGGAATAGGAATAGACATCGAGGATACTGCCGCGCACGGCATATTCGCCCGGTTCGTACACATAGTCTTTGCGCCTGAAGCCGAGGGCGAGGAGGTTGTTGGAAATCTCCGTGAGGTCGTGGCTTTCGCCCACTTTGAGCGAGAAGGTGCGCTCTGCCACGCTCTGCGGCGGCGCGACGCGCTCTGCCAGGGCGGCGGGGAAGGTGACAATATATAATAGGCCGGCCGGGGCATCTGCTTTCCGATATTCTGAAAGGCGGTTAAGCACGTCGGTGCGGAGTATCTCGTTGGCGGCATCGTGCTGCGCGTATTTCACGGCGCGGCGGTAGGTGGAGGGATAGAAGCACACGCGTTCATCGCCGAGCATCTGGTGCAGGTCGTGATAGAAATACCCGGCCTCTTCCTCGTCGTTGAGCACGAAGAGGAAAGGACGCTGCACCGCGCCCCGATGGGCAAGGGCGGCGAAGGCGACGGGTGCGGACGAGGCATGCAGCCCCTCGCAGTGCGTCAGCGCGGGCTGCCCGTCTTGCAACACTTTGGCAAGGGCGGCAACGCCGGGATGGGCGGCGTAAAGCGGTAAAAGGTCTTCTATCTGCATGAGGTTGAGTGTGTCGGGATACAAAAGCGGGCACCGGGCTGTTTGCCCGATGCCCGTTATGATGAGAGGTGAGTTGCCTGTTTAGAACTGGTAGCGGTGGTCTACGATTTCGGCCTTCTTGGTCATCAAGTAGGTGAATACGGAATTGTAGGTGCGCTGACCGGCGGTCTGGCCGAGGCGAGACACTTCGGAAGCTTCGTCGAACTTCTCCGCGCCCTTGCTCTTGCCCGTAACCTTAACCATATACACGGCGCCAGCACCTACAACGGGAGCGGAGCATTTGCCAACGGCGGTCTTGGCAATCGTGCCGGCAAGGATAGGCTCGGGCGTGCCAACACCCATCAACTGGGGATAGCCTGCGAAGGTCTGGTTGGGCAATGCTTCTCTGATTGCGCCCTTCTGCTTCATCACGTCTTCGAGCGTCTTGGCGGCTTTGAGACGTTCGGCAATGAGGGCGCCCTTCTTCTGCTGCTTCACAACGGTGGTGAGGAACGTCTTGACGTCGGCGTTGTCCCAAGGCAGGTAGCCTTTGTCGTTGGTAGCCTTCACGAGCACCACGAGCAGGTGGTCGTTGCTGCGGCCGCATTCGTAGAGGCGAGAAACGTCGCCGGCCTCAGCCTCGTCGAAAATCCAGCGGGCTGCGTCCTTAGCCTGAGAGCCACCGATGCGCTGCGGGATAAAGTTGTTCATGGGGCTGTAACCCGTGAGGTCGGTTACGACGTACGTGTTCTTAGCGGCATTTTTCTCAATATCCTCAATCGTCTTGTTCTCGGCGAGGAAGCGGTTGAACTTGCTCAGTTCGTTTTCGTAGGTCTTCTTGGAGAAGTTGAGCGTGCATTTCACGATGGCCACCTTATACTTCGTCACGATGTTGCGACGGTCGAGTACCTGTGCTACCACTGCGCCCTGGTCGTTGGCAATGATGTCGGCAGAGTTTGCGGGAATGGTGTAGAGCTTGTTGAGATAGAATGCATTTTCATCGTTCAGGCCAAAGGTCTCATACTGTGCAGAGGTAAGCCATACGGAGTCGGTGCGCTGGCCGTACTTTTTGGCGAGTTCGGCAAAGGAAGCACCGCCTTTGAGTGCCGTGAGAATGCTGTCGGCCTGTGCCTTGCGCTTTTCGGGCGTTTCGGCTACGCTGACAATCTGGCGGTAAAGGATAGAGTCGGGTGCCTGGATTTTCGACACGAGCTTATAGGTGTTGATCGTGTTGTCGGAGGCGTTGTAATAGGTTGCCTTCACACTGCCAACTGCCACAGAGTCGAGGTCTTTGTAAACATCGTACATGCGCTGGAAAGCCTTTTTGCTCATCGCGAGGTCGGAATACTGAACCTCCGAACCGCTCTTGCGCACAACGGCTGCCACGTCCTCGCCCGCTGCAAGTTCTTCCTGCAAACCCTGCACTTTGGCCATGAGGGCGGCGCGGTCTTGGGCGGAAGCCACTACGGCCACATCAATCAGTTTGATGTCGCGCGTCTCGGCGGGGCTGTAGAACTGCGTCTTGTAAGTCTTATAAGCTTCCTTGAGGTCGTCGTCGGTCACGGTGATTTCCTTATCGTCGATAGTGCTGTAAGGCACGGCGGCGATTTCAGCGTTGGCCAGTTCGGCGCGTTCTTCGAAGCTCATCTTTGCCGAAACGGGGTTAGAGATGTAACCCATGGCAAAGAGCATGTTGAACTTGTTGTTGAGCAATTCCTGGCGGAGCTGCTTTTCGGTGTAGGTCCAGAGGTTCTTGATGAGTTCGAGTTGCTCCACGGCCTCGGCGTTCTGTGCCTGCTTGGCCTGGGCTACGGTCTTGTCGTAGTCTTTGAGGAAAGCCTGAAGCTGTGCGAGGTCAAACTTGCCCGTCTGCTGGTTGGGGAAGATGCCGGCCATCATCTGGAGCGCCTGTGCTTCGCCGCTGCGGAGTGCTTCCTGCACTTCGCCGTCGGTCACGAAGAGACCGAGCTTATCGGCTTCGTGCTCGATGATTTTGGAAGATACGAACTGCTGCCACACTTGCTCGCGGATTTGCTCCGTCTCGCTATCGGTGAGCGTGCCTTCCTGACCTTGCATCTGCTTTTGCAGCTTGCGGAACTCGATTTGTTCGTCCACGAGGTTTTGGAAATCCTGAATGGAAAGTTTTTCTCCATACACTTCGCCCACCTGGCTGCGGTTGATAGCGGAGGTAGTTTCGATGGAGCGGAAAAATTCTTCAGCAATGAAAGCAAAAAGAGCCAAGCCGAGCACACCTACGAGCAAGGCGCCTTTCTTTCTGATGGATTGTAATGCTGCCATTTGTTTTGATGTTATTTTTATGATTATTATTTATGCAATTTATGTCGGTAAATGCGCCTTTTCTAATAAGGAAAGGGCAATTATGACGCGCAAAGGTAGCAAAAAAAAGGGAATATGTGCTTTATCTGCCTATTTTTTTGCCTTTTGCTGCGCAGAGATCGTGTTTTTCACCTCCACTTTCTGCGGGGCGGAAGGGTGCTCCTTGCTGCGCGGCTGCGCCTTTTCGCGGAGCGGCGGGAGCGTGTCGGTCGGCGTGGCCTCGGAGGCGGTGCCTGCCGGTGCGGCGGGCGCGGCGAGGGGGTCGTTCTCCTCTTCCATGGGCGCGAAGCCGCGACTGCGCTTCACGTAGAAGCTTTGCACGCGCTGGTCGGTGACGAGGGCGCGGAGGTAGTCGCCCTCAATGTCGCGGTCGGGCTTGATGAGGTGGAAATAGACATCTGTTTTCAGTTCGCCGCTCTGCACGTCCCAGAAGAGTTCCTCGGTGGTGAGCTGCGTGCCGTCCTCTTTATCAATGAGCACCACGTGCCCGCGCAATTCCCAAAGGCGTTGGTCGTAGAAGTAGGCGGTGTCGGCGGTGATATACATGTTCACCTTGAACTTGCGGTCGTAGCGTTCGAGGAAAATCCCTTTGGGAAACTCCCAGCGTTCGGGTTTCGTCTTGTCGAACACTTGCCACTCCTCCGTGATGACTTTGTACTTGATAAAGCCCGAGTCGGAGATGAGTTTGCTCACGCCGTAGCTAATCATCACGGGCAGGGAGTCGCGGTTGCGCACTGCGTCGCCCATCGGCGGTGCTTCCGAGCCGCAGCCGGCGAGCACGCCGGGCAGCACGGCTGTAAAGCAAATCAGCACTGCCAGCCATGCGCCGCGCACGGCACGAAAAAAGGTCGCCGCCACGCCCTTCGGGGCATGGTGGCAACCAAGAGTTTTACCTATATATATATAATATTGTGTAGGTAGCGTCATTGCTTTTTATTCTGCCTTCCATTTCATGAACCAGCGCTCGTTGAAGGTGATGCCGATGGAGACGCGCAGATAGTTTTCCTTAATCATGCCGGGCGATTTAGGCTGAGCGTGCTCGTATTGGAACGCCAAGTTGAGGAAGGTGCGGTTGTTGTGGGTATTGATGATGGGGAACGCCGCGCCCACAGAGGCGCAGTAGTCCGCCGGCCCTTTCTGCCCGTTGATTTTGGCGTAGGGCGTGCTGTAAGAGAAGCCCGCGCGGTAGCGTATCCTCTTATGCTTTTTCAGTCCCTCGGGGTCGGGCACGTATTCCGCGCCTACGGTTAATATCTGCTGGTCGTCGTAGGCACCCGTCTGCGACACATAGTGTTGCTGACCATACTCATCAGCCGTGAGCCAGGGCGACTTTGCCTTGCTCCACAGCTTCATGGTGTAGTCGAAACCCACGCGCAGACGGCCTTTATAGCCCCACGCCACGCCGGCACCAATCGTGTGCGGCAGGTCGTAGCCTTTGCGGGCCACGAGCGTGTCGGGCGTGCCTACCACAGCGTTGGAAAGCACATTTTGCTTGTAATAAAACGCATTGGAAGCGATGTTATGCCCCAGACCGTAGGTAAAGCCCAGTGTGAGCGCATTGTCTTTGTTCAGCGCACATTCGTACTGCAAACCGAAATCCGCCTTGAAGGTGCGTATCTCCGTGTCGTAGATTTGCTTTGTGGCACTGATGGTTGCGTCGCTATATTCCGATGCCACCGTGTGGTAGAGATTGCCCCAAAGATAACCGATGTTTGCACCGATTGAGAAATTCTTTGCAGGCGACCACCCCACCCCGGCAAAGGTTTCGTGCAAGCCGCCATCGCCTTGGAACGTCTGGGTTTGTGTAACCCCAGCTCCTGCCATCGAAGAAAATCCGCCGTAATGCACCGTTTTATATCCAATCGTGCTGATTGGGCGCAGGCCGAGGGCAACGCCAAGTTTCGGAGCCACGCGGAAGCCCATCGTGACATAGTCCACGGAGGTATTCTTGGCATTAAGTTTCTGCCCGCCGCTTTCGAAGTTGCCATTTTGGAACGATGCGCCAAAATCGAAGAGGAAGGTCAGGGAGTCGATGGAGGAATACGAGGCGGGGTTTTTCATATTCAGCTCCTTGCCGTTGCGCATACCGTATGCCAAACCCGACATGCCTTTGTTGAATGCCCCCGCGCCGTCGCCGAGCAGGCCGAAGCCATAGCGCGAATAGGGCGAGTTGCTGCCGTTGGTCTGCGCCTGCGCCGCTATCGATAGCAAGGCGAGGGCGAAGAGTATGTAGCTTTTTTTGAGATGCTGCATCATGTATATTGTGTTATTAAATGATACCCTGAATGGGGCTTGTATAATAGCTGTGGGTCGATTTAGAAAAAAAACTATCGGAACCGCATATTTTCTGTTTCTGTCAAATTCTGCCAACGCGGATTACCCGAAAGAGCGTTCCAAGTTCGGCGCAACGTTGTACCTCAATATTTCCGCCAGCCCAATTTCCACGAGCCGAGGTTCAATGATAGCGCGGCCGCCGTAGGGAAGCGTATCCAGGCGGCAGGCATCGCCGCCCGTGAGGAAAGCGTAGGCGTTTCCGCCTGCCTGCTCGGCGAAAAAGCGGCGCAGATAACTATCTGCCTCGCTCCTAATGCCGGTGAGCGCACCGCTGCGCAGGGCCTCCGCCGTGTTGCGCCCCCATTGGGGCGTTGCGCCGTCTATGCCCACGAGCGGCAGGCGTGCTGTAAGCGTGTGCATGGCTTTGAGCCTCATTTCCAATCCCGGAGAGATATTGCCGCCATAGTAAAGACCGCCAGCCGTCACGCGGTCAATCGTCATGCAACTGCCGGCATCTATTACGATGAGTTCACAGTCGGGTTTCAGCGCGGCGGCTCCCACGGCGGCTGCCAAGCGGTCTGCCCCGAGCTTTGCGGGCGTTTCGTAGCCGATGCTCAAAGGCGTGGGCGTTAACCCTGTCACTTCCAACGTACTTTCCACGATGCCCGCCAACGCCTCGCGCACTTCCTCTGCACCCGTGCCAACGGTGGCGAAGGCACAAGCCGCAGGGCGATGCCCGAGCGCGAAGCCCCTAAGTGCCGCAAAGTCTCCCCGATTCCATTTCTGCCGTTCCAAGCACTGCCGCCCGTCGTAGAGCGCAGCCTTCATAAACGTGTTGCCGATGTCGAGGATAAGGTTCATTGGGCGGGAAACAGGGCACATATCTTATATGAAAAGCCCAAAATCGTTGCAAATTTACGGCAAGCGCGTCATATCGCCAAAATTTTTGGTACAAATGCACCTTTTTCTTGACATTTTCGGCTGCGCTCGGCAATTCAAGTAAACTTGATTGCGCTCGCTTGCACGAAAATTTGCTTTGAGATTTTCGGCTGCGCTCGGCGGCTTGCGCCTCGCTTATTAGTTTGACATCAAAAAAGGGAAAAATCAAAAGCAAAACAATTCAAAAAGTCGTGGCGCAGGCATTCTAAAAACGGAGCCGCAATAAAAAAGCGGCGAACGTGAAAAGAATGCCCGCGCCACGACGAATATTTTGAAAGTAACCATCCGAAACAAGCCGACTTGACATGGCCGAAAAAAAGGCCTCTACCCCGATTGTTTCACATTTTTATGTTGTTTTTATGCCTGCAAGTACTGAAAAGCGGCTTCGGCGCAGCGTTCGCCGTCGATGGCAGCCGACACAATGCCGCCGGCATAGCCCGCACCCTCGCCGCAGGGAAACAGACCCGGCAAAGCGGGGCTTTGCAGCGTGGCGGCATCGCGAACGATGCGGACGGGTGCCGAGGTGCGCGTCTCTACGCCGAGCAGCAGGGCCTCATCGGTGAGGAATCCGTGATAGCGGCGGCCGAAGTCTAAAAAGCCCTCGCGCAGACGCGACGTGATGAATGCAGGCATCCAGAAATGCAAGGGTGAAGCGATTGCTCCAGGCGCATAGCTCGTGGCGGGAAGGTCGGCACTGAGGCGGCGGTTCACAAAGTCGGCCATGCGCTGAGCCGGCGCCGTTTGGCGGCGACCCGCCTGCACCCAGCAGGCGCGTTCCAAGGCTTCCTGAAACACGAGCATGCGCAACGGACTACCCTCCCCCCACTCTGAGGCAGGATGGGCGGCAGCAAAACGTTCGTCGGCAAAGGCTTCCTGCATAAAGGGACGCAGCTCGCCATCGAGGTCAGCCACACGCGTCTCTACCACCATGCCCGAATTGCTCCACGCCGAGGAGCGGTGCGACGGACTCATGCCGTTCACCACTACCTGCTCTGCCCCGCTCGCCGCAGGCACCACGAAACCACCGGGACACATGCAGAAACTATATACGCCACGGCCGTTCACCTGCGTTACGAGGCTGTATTCGGCAGCGGGCAACCAGCGGCCGCGCCCGCTCTTCTGGTGATAAAAGATTTGGTCGATGAGATGGGAAGGATGCTCCAGGCGCACGCCGACGGCTATGTCTTTGGCTTCGAGGGCGGATGGGGTACGGCTAAGCATGCGGTAGACATCGCGGGCGGAATGACCCGTGGCCAATATCACCGCGCCTTCAAAGGCACGGCCGTCGCGGCACTGCACGCCGCACACCTTGCCCTGCTCCACGATGAGTTGCTCAACGCAGGTTTGGAAATGCACCTCACCGCCGCAGTCGATGATGCGCCGCCGCATGGCCTCGATGATGCGGGGCAGGCGGTCGGTGCCGATGTGGGGGTGCGCGTCTTGGAGGATATTGGTCGCCGCTCCATGCTGGCAGAACACGCGGAGGATTTTCTCCACATTGCCCCGCTTCTTTGAGCGCGTATAGAGTTTGCCGTCGGAGAAGGCCCCTGCCCCGCCCTCGCCGAAGCTGTAATTGCTTTCGGGATCGACAACGTGCGACCGAGAGATGAGAGCGATGTCCTTGCGCCGCTCGTGCACGTCCTTGCCGCGCTCTACCACTACGGGGCGCAACCCGAGTTCTATAAGCCTCAAGGCAGCGAATAGTCCGCCTGGCCCAGCACCAACTACGACGACCTGGGGCTTGCCCGCTACCGAGGCATACGCCACCGGCTCGAACTCTGGCGCATGGGGCGTTTCATTAATATATACATCAAGCGTGAGATTGATGTATATGGTGCGCTGACGGGCATCTATGCTGCGGCGGCGCGTGCGCAGGGTGGTTATGGTGCGTGCGTCAATCTTGAGCAATGCGGCAACGTGCTTTTTCAGCCGCTCTTCGCTTCCTGCCACATCGGGCGTGACGCGGGTGGATACAGTTTGGATCATAGGGAACGTTTACTTGTCTACTCGTTTACTTGTCTACTTGTTTACTTGTCTACTCGTTTACTTTGAGATTTTCGGCTGCACTCGGCATAGCCCGAACAAGTTCGGCTCTGCTCTCACTTGCACGAAAATTTACTTGTCTACTCGTAAATAATTTTTTTGCAAAAATACTAATTTGCCTTTTATCTGCGCAGTTGGGTTGCCGTCTAAACGACCTTTAACATTCCGCAGAGTGCGCAAAAAGCGAATTTTCTGTAACTTTGCGGGCGTATTTTATCATTACTCAATGCGACTTTCCCACACCCACTCGTTTCCTTTGAGATTTTTGCTTTCGAGATTTTTGCTTTCGCGAAAATTTCCTCGTCTTATATTATATTTTTTCGCCCTCTCTCTCGCCTTTCCGATTGATGCCACCGCACGCAAGAAGGAAAAGGACGGGAAGGGCATGGCAGCCTATGCAGCCATTGAACCAGACGCGCAGCCGGAGAAAGCAAAGCGCGAAAAGGCGGCGACACGCGCCCTCGCCCTTGACCACCACTCGGAAGCGAAGGTGAACACGCGCTACCGAGAAGGCATCGACGTGTCGCATTATCAGGGAACGATTGACTGGGACGCGCTGATGGCGGAAACTAAAATCTCGTATGTCTACATCAAAGCCACGGAAGGCGCCGCGCTCGTGGACGACACCTACGCCTACAACCTGCGCGAGGCGCGCCGAGTGGGACTGAGCGCGGGCAGCTACCATTTCTACCGCCCTAACGTGGACTGGAAGACGCAACTGGAAAACCTCACTTCCACTGTGCGGCGCGAGGAGCAGGATCTCGTGCCGATTATCGACATCGAACATCGCGGCAACGTGGGTTACGACAAATTCATCGCAGACCTCAACGCGTTTGTTGCAGAGGTGACGAAACACTATGGCAAGAAACCGCTACTCTATACGTTCCAGAATTTTTACAATAAGTATCTCTGCGGCACATTCAAGGACTACCATTGGATGATAGCCCGCTACCGCCCCGACGAACCGACGCTTGACGACGGTCGCAAATTTATCATCTGGCAATACTCGGCGAAGGGCAGTGTGAGGGGCATTCGCGGCAATGTGGACCGCTCGCGACTGATGGACGGGTTCTCGCTGTCGGCCTTGGCCATGTAAGCCCAGCGGCAGCCCTACTCTATCCCGATATACTTATGCGTTTGCAACGATAGCCGCCAGTGCGGATGGCTTTTGCAATATTCTACCGCCTGCTGGAGAAGCAGGCGGTTTTTCGTTTCATCGCCCGTGTCGCAGGGTTGCAAAAAGAGATGGGTGGTTTGGAATGTCGCTGCAATTACCTCGGGGTCGGTATGCACGGCGGCGAAAGCCTCGGGCGAAAAGACAAGTTTCAATTCATTGGGACGGAGCACGGCAGGGGCGGCAATCTTTCCGAGGAAATAATGCTTCGGCGAAAGGGTCACCCAGTCGAGCGATAGGCTGTCCACAGGGCAAGTTCCATTGGTTTCCATCGCCACGAAGCGGTTTGCCATGTGCAGCAAATCCACAAGGCGCGGCGTGACTTGCAAAGACGGTTCGCCACCCGTGAGCACCACGTGCCTGGCGGGGAAACGGCACACGGCCTCCACTATCTCTTCTTCACTCATCCGTACGAAAGCCTCATGATTGGTGTCGCAGAAGGGGCAGCGCAAGTTGCAACCCGAGAAGCGCACGAACACTGCGGGCGTGCCCGTGAAAAAGCCCTCGCCTTGGAGGGAATAAAATATTTCGTTAATACGCATTTTTGTTGGTTGAATGAACTGCATTTTTTCCAACGAATGATTTTTTATAGCCCACGAATCTCACGAATCTACACGAATCTTTTCAATGAATTAAATGGCGACCTGTTCGGTCGCACGAATTTTCACGAATGCAATAATTGAATTAGTGCGATTCGTGCGACCGTACAGGTCGCCATTATTACAGAGAGCAATGAATTCGTGTAGATTCGTGAGATTCGTGGGCAAAAAATTATCCGTGGGAAAAAAAATAGTTCGTGGTTGTTATCCAACGCTTTCGCTCTATAAAGCGGCGTTTTCAAAGCCTGGTTTCACATAGACGGCCGTGTTGCCCTCGCTCTCCTGCACCGACACTTTGTAGCATTTCGGTGTGTGCTCGCAAATCCAATGCGCGATATTTTCGGCTGTGGGATTGAAGTCGAAGAGTTCGTTAAGGCAGCGGTGGTCGAGTTTATCTTTCACGCTGCTCGATATGTGCGAGAAGTCTGCCACCATGCCGTTCTCGTCCAACTCTTCGGAGCAGCAGTAAACGGTGACGATGCCGTTGTGGCCATGGAATCGCTGGCATTTGCTCTCGTAGGTCAGGCAGAGGCTGTGGGCAAATGCCACTTCTATTCTTTTCTTTACGTAGTACATTTTCTTCAAAATAAAACAAATTATCAACAAACTATCCGAACAACTGCCGCAGGGCTTCTTCCACACGTGTCACTGGTACCAATTCCATGTTTCGCGGCTGCTGTTCCAGTCCCTTAATGCTGCCAGAGGGAACGAGCATTCGCTTGAAACCGAGTTTCTCGGCCTCAGCAATGCGCTGGGCGATGCGCGTCACGGGACGGATTTCGCCGCTCAACCCCACCTCGCCAGCCATGCAAACGTCAGAACCTATGGCCGTGTCTACGTTGCTCGAAAGCACGGCGGCTATGACGGAAAGATCGATGGCAGGATCGGAGACGCGCAAGCCACCGGCGATGTTGAGGAACACGTCTTTCTGCATAATCTTAAAACCCACACGCTTTTCAAGCACGGCAAGCAGCATGTTGAGGCGACGCAGGTCGAACCCCGTCACAGTGCGCTGCGGCGTGCCATAAGCTGCCGACGAAACAAGAGCCTGCGTCTCGATGAGGAAAGGACGAAATCCCTCTAAGGCAGCCGCCACGGCAGTGCCGCTCAGTTCTGCATTCTCACGAGTGAGGAGCAATTCGCTCGGATTGTCCACACTGCGAAGCCCGCTGCCGCGCATCTCATAGATGCCTAATTCGGCGGTAGAACCAAAGCGGTTCTTGATGCTGCGCAATATTCTATATAGATAATGCCGGTCGCCCTCGAATTGCAGCACGGTGTCGACGATGTGTTCCAAAATCTTCGGGCCGGCAATCGTGCCGTCTTTGGTGATATGCCCCACGAGCAGCACAGGCACGGCGCTCTCCTTGGCGTATTTGAGCAAGGCGGCAGCACACTCACGGATTTGCGTCACCGAACCAGGCGAGTTTTCCAATCCCTCGCAATAAATAGTTTGGACCGAATCGACTACAACCATGTCGGGCTGCACTGCGCGGATTTGCGCAAATATTTCGTCCAACCTTGTCTCGCAGAGCAGCATCAGGTCGCCTTTGGGTGTGCCAATGCGATCCGCGCGGAGCTTGATTTGCCTTTCGCTTTCCTCGCCACTCACATAGAGGACGCGGCAGCCGAGTTCGAGCGCAGTTTGAAGCAGGAGGGTAGACTTTCCGATGCCCGGTTCTCCACCAATGAGCGTGAGCGAACCCGGCACAAGCCCCCCACCGAGCACTCGGTTCAGTTCGGCATCGGGCATGGGCATGCGCGGTTCGGCGGCGGCATCGATGGCCGCCAAGCGCACTGCGCCCCGCGCTCTGCCTGTACCGCCCAAAGCAGCGGCAGCACGGGAAGAAGCGGAGGGTTTGGCCTCTGCCGATACGGTAAATTCCTTCATCGTGTTCCAGCGGCCGCACGAGGGGCAACGTCCCACCCATTTGGGGGAGTCGTAGCCGCATTCGGAACACACGAAGGCAGTTTTATCCTTTGCCATCGCGTTCTTACATTTCAGAAAGTTGATTGCGCAGTTCCACCAGTGCAGCGCGAGCATTGCGCAGGTGCTCTACAGCCTCCACGGCTTGCGTGGTGCCTTCCTTGTTCTTGCGCAGCAATTCGCGGGCGGCGGCAATTTTCAGGCCGCGTACCTTCACCAGGTTGTAGATAATGCGGATTTGCTCAATGTCGTCACGCGTGTAGAAGCGGATGCCGCGGCCGCCCTTCTTGGGCGAAATTTGCGGGAACTCTTTTTCCCAAAATCGCAGAAGCGTTTCGTTGACACCAAACTCTTCTGCCACTTCTTTAATGGAGAAAAAGCGTTTTAGGTCTTTTTTCTGTTCTTCGCTCATATCGGGTATCTATAATTAAATGTCTGTCTGTAATTCTTTAGCAATATTGAACTGCTTGCCAGCCTTGCCGTTCTCGAAGCCCTCGGCATAACCCTCGCGGTAGCCTTCGGCATAGCGGTTGCGCTCGGCGGCGGAGGGGAAGGTGCTGGTTTCGTCGTAGGAGGCTTGCGGTGTGGAGGCTGCGCCGTCGTCGAGCCCGGCGAGGTAGCCGTCTTCATAGCCCGCCTCATAGGCGGGGCGGCGGTCTTTTTCAACCAAAAGCGAGTCGGGCAAGAGTTGTGAGGCATGCGCACCGTATGTGGCAGAGTCGGACTTTACGGAAGAGGGCAGCGTGGTGTCGGGCACGGCCACCGTCACATGGCTCTTTGCCGATGCCTTTCTGGCGTGCGTGCCGCCAGCATCGCCGATTTTAAGAATGATAATGGTAACCACTGCGGCAAAGCAGAGCACCAAGAGGAGAATATTCTTTTTCATCAAAAAAGTATTTTCAAGATAATATTATAGAAGCGAACGCTTGCGTCCCGCATCTATGCGCAGGAAGGTGAAGAGCAGGAGCGTGAAGCCCCACAGCGACGAGCCGCCGTAACTGAAAAACGGCAGCGGAATGCCGATGACGGGCGTGAGCCCCATGACCATGCCCACGTTGATAAAAACGTGGAAAAGCAGGATGCTCATCACGCAATAGCCGTAGACGCGCCCGAAGACCGTGCTCTGCCGCTCGGCAAGATAAATGAGCCGCAAGACGAGCGTGAGGAACAGCAGGAGCACGGCGGCTGAGCCGATAAATCCCTCTTCCTCGCCCACGGTGCAGAAGATAAAGTCGGTGTCCTGTTCGGGCACGTAGCGCAACTTGGTCTGCGTGCCGTTCATGAAGCCCTTGCCTTCCAGCCCGCCCGAGCCAATGGCGATTTTGCTTTGGTGAACGTTGTAACCGGCGGCGCGGGTGTCGTCGTTCATGCCGAGCAGCACCTGTATGCGCGTGCGTTGATGGTCTTCGAGCACGTGGTTGAGCACATAGTCCGAGGTGTAGAGAAAGGCCGCCGAACCGAGGGCGAAGAGGGCGATGTAGATATAGTTGGACACGCGGTCGCGCAGGGAGAGCCAAGCCAGATAGCACGCCGTGGCGCAGACGAGGAAAATCAGCACCCAAGCCACGTCGAAAGGCACAATCCAAGCCGACAAGGCAAGGGACACGGCGGCGCAGCCGAGCGTGATGAGGAGCAGGCGCATGGTCAGGGCTTTGTTTGACGTATAGACGCGCAACATGCCGATGATAAAGATTTCGATGAGCAGCAGCACGGTGTATTCGCCCACCGAAGCCATCGGCGCAAAGGGCATGGGCGTTTCGGCAAAGCGTATGCCCACCACGAAATAGATAACAGCCGCCACGGCTACAAAGAGTATGCTGCCGGGCATTCCCTCGCGGTAGAACATCAGGAAGAAGGCAAGGTAGACCAGAGCGGAGCCGGTTTCGCGCTGCATTACAATCAGCACCATGGGCAGGAGCACCATGCCGACGGCGCGGGCGAAGTCGCGGCGGTTGGCCATCGAGAAGCCGTAGCGCCCCATGAGTTTTGCAAGCGCGAGGGCCGTGGCCCATTTGGCAAACTCGGCAGGCTGGAGGTTGAACGCGCCGAATGAAATCCACGAGCGCGACCCTTTGATGTCTTTGGCAATGAAGGGCGTGATGAGCAGCACGACCATCATGCCCCAATAGAATAGTTCCGACAAGACATCAAGATATTTGTCGTCGAGCATGAGCAAGACAAAGCCCAGCAGAAACGCTGCGCCGATCCATACGAGCTGCTTGCCCGTGCGCGTGTCCCACGAGAAGAAATCGGTATCGCCGATTTCGTGGCTTGCCCCGCAAATGCTAAACCAGCCGAAGACGAGCAGCACCACGTAGATGATGATGACGATGCGGTCGGCCGACCAAAAGGGATTTCTGATGTTTTCGGACATTGGGTTTCTCTAATTTCTATTTAAGGTGGGTTCTACTAATTTCCACCGTAAAAGTGACATGCTTCTGAGTTGACGTTTTGTCATCTTTTGGCTTCTTTTCGGTAAAAATCGTAAGTCTCATCGGTCACGTAGCCTGCATTGAACGGAGATTGAGCATTAAGTGCCTGGAAGGCACTACAGAGCGTAGCGATAGTAACCGGGTACGAAGTGCCCGGATAGACGTAGCGTGCACGATGTGCCTGGAAGGCACTACGCCTGAGGACATGCAAACTAATCCTCTAAAAACTTATCGGTACGCACATCAAGCCGAAACTCTGCCATCAACCTCAAGAACTCGTCCTTAAAGGTTACTTTCTTGTGATGATCTTTCTGATTCCTGATATAGGCCGTGACATTGGGGCGTTCCTCTGCTGAGTAGGTAAACGCCGCATATCCGTTAGCCCAACCTTCAAAAAGCGGAAACCATTCGCGGTGCTCCTTTATCCATTTGGAACTCTCCTGCTTCAACACCTTGACAAAGTCGCTTAAAGCAATGGTGGGGGAGACTTCTACGCAAAGGTGTATGTGGTCGGGCATAGAGTTGATGCGATATAGGTTGCACCTTTTTGATTGGCAAATCCCGAGGATATAGGCATATAACTCGCGCTCGTACTGCTCTCTGATTGTGTTTTTGCTGCACTTGGTACGCCAAACGATATGGTATGTGAGGCTGATGTGAGACATGAAATGATATTTTTGCTTTGTCCTGTGGCGTAGTGCCTTCCAGGCACATCGTCGTTGCTCTTTCTATCCGGGCACTTCGTACCCGGTTACTATCGCTACGCTCTGTACTGCCTTCCAGGCAGTCTATACCAGATTCGCTGCCAAAGGATTACAATAGATAATAGGCTTTCGCCCTGCCTATCGCGCATAATCTGGATATTGTATGTGCCGCAGGCGGAAGGCTTCGGCCTTTTTCTCCGACTCGGGCGAGAGGTGACCGTTGAGGTATTGCTCCATGATGAGTGCGCCGAGGGGCACGCCATAGACATTGCCGAAGCCGCCGTTCTCCACGTAGACGGCAACGGCGATGCGGGGATTGTTCATCGGCGCAAAGCCCATGAAAGCGGAATGGTCGTGGCCGCGGTTCTGCGCCGTGCCCGTTTTGCCGCACACCTCATAGCCTGGGATATTCGCCGCATGGCAGGTGCCGTTAGTCACGGCGCGGCGCATACCGGCTACGGCATAATCGTAGTAGTGCGGGTCGACCAACGTGTGGCGCTTCTTCGTATAGAGCGTGTCCAACTGCTCGTCCTGCACGGAGCGCACCACGTGGGGCGTGATAAACCAGCCCCGGTTGGCGATGGTAGCGGCAAGGTTGGCGATTTGCAGCGGCGTAGCGGTGACCTCGCCCTGACCTATGGCGATGGAAATCACCGTAAGTCCGTTCCACGACTTCTTATATGCCTTGTCGTAATAATCGGCATTGGGAATCATGCCCCTGCGCTCGCCTGGCAGGTCCACGCCGAGCTTGTAGCCGAAGCCCATTGCCACAAGGTGGTCTTTCCAGCGCGTCATGGCGGCCTGCACGGAGCCGTACTTGGCTCGGTTGCTCAACATGCGGTAAAGATTCCAGCAAAAATAGGAGTTGCACGACGTACCGATAGCCGGCACGAGCGGTATGGGCGAGGCGTGTCCGTGGCAGCCCACGTGGAGGCCCTTATAGTTGAAACCGTGGCTGCAAGGGAAAGATATTTCGGGATTGATGCTGCCTTCCTGGAGTCCGAGCAGGGCTTGCGTGAGTTTGAAGGTAGACCCCGGCGGGTAAAGCCCCATTATGGCGCGGTTGAGCAGGGGACGGCGCGTGTCCTTGCTGAGCATCAGGTGGTTCTTGCCGCGCTCGCGCCCCACCATGATGCGCGGGTCGTAGGTAGGCGAAGAAGCCATGCAGAGGATCTCGCCCGTGCTCGGCTCGATAGCTACGATGGCACCGATCTTGCCTTCGAGCAGGCGCTCGGCAAGGAGTTGCAGGTCGTGGTCGATGCCGAGCGTGAGGTTCTTTCCCGGTACGGGGGCTTTGTCGTACCGCCCATTTTGATAATGCCCCTGCGTGCGGCCGCGCACGTCGCGGAGCATGATGCGCATGCCCTTCTCGCCGCGCAGCTGCCGCTCGTAAGAGCGTTCCACACCGAGTTTGCCGATAAAGTCGCCGCTCTGATAGTAGCGGTCGCTATCGTTTTCGAGTTCCTTCTCGCTGATTTCGCCCACGTCGCCCAACACGTGCGCCCCGCTTCCCTTGGCATAGTGGCGCGTGGAACGCTTCACGGCACTGAACCCATTGAAGCGGAAGAGTTTTTCCTTAAAAAGGGAGAACTCACGCGCGGGGATTTGGCTCATGAAAAGCTGCGGCGTGTAGCGCGAATAGCCGGGGTTTTTGGCAGGGTCTTTAATCTCTGCCATGCGGCGGATATAGAACTCTCGGGTGATGCCGACCGTTTCGCAGAAGTCGAGCGTATCAACGCCGCGCTGGTCGTTCATCACTACCATAATATTATAGGACGGCTCGTTGTAGACGAGCAGTTTGCCGTTGCGGTCGAAAATCAAGCCGCGCGAGGGGTAAAGTATTTCTTTGCGGAAAGCGTTGGAGTCGGCATTCTTCTTATAGTCGTCGCTGAGCAGCTGCAAGGTGAAGAGGCGCACAAGGTACACGATGATGATACCGACGGCAATGCCGCCGATAACGAACTTTCGATTTTTCAATTGTGGCGATGCTGACATAATGATTTTAAGAAACCTTGCTGCGAATAAGTTCTATGGCAATGGCCATCAAGAACGTGATAAGCGTGCTGCCGGCTATGTTCATCAGGAGTAGCGCGGTGTCGAAGAATGAGAAACATTCGAGCAGGAAGAACACCGTGCAATGCAGCAGCGACATGATGGCGGCGATTTTCAGGAAACCGCTCCACTCCATGGCCTTTACCGACGGCATGAGGCTGTCGTCGTCGCGGTCGGAGGGCAAGAATACGCGCAGTATCCACGGCGCGGCGAAACCGTCGAACGTCATTGCGCCAGCCGCCACGCCCGGCGTTCCAGCAAAGAGGTCGATGAGAAAGCCCAGCACGAAGCCCAGCAGCACGTACAACCACCGGGGGGTGTCGGCGGAGAGGATAAGAAGGAAATAAAAATAGGGCATCGGCGTGGCAATGCCGAGGATATGGACGTGGTTGAACACGAACACCTGCAAGGCTAACAGCAGGACGAACCAGCCGAAACGCGCAAATATCGTCTGTATCATATTTTATTCTTCTTCAAAATGTGCATGCGCCTTGAGCGTGTCAATTTCCGCCTTATAGGGCGTGGCTACTACAGAAACGTCGCGCAGGTTGCCGAAATGCGTGCCCAGCACGATGTCCAATTTATAAGATTGCCCATCGGGGGAGTTCTCGATGCTGGCGATGCGCCCCACGAAGATGCCTGGCGGGAACACGGAGGAGTAGCCGCTGGTTTCTACCGCCTCGCCCTTTTTCACTTTGGCATATCTGGGAAAATCGTCAACGTAGGCGTGCATCATGTCGCCGCCATTCCATTGAAGGTAGCCGAAGTAACGCTGGCCGCGCACGCGGCAGCTGATGCTCGACTTGCTGTTCGTCACGGGAATAACGAGCGAGTGGTGCCGCCCCGTCAGGTAGACGATGCCCACCACGCCGCCGCCGCCCACTACGCCCATTTCCGGGCGGATGCCTTCGGCTGCACCTTTATCTATTACCAAGAGGCTGCCGCCCGTGCTGCGCGTATTGCTCACTACGGTGGCGGGAATGAGCCGGAAGTCGCGCAAGTGCTCGAGCATCAGGCGTTCGGTCACGGTGGTGTCGCGCGTCACGGTCATAAGTGCCTCGCGCAGAGCGTTGCTCTCGCGTTGCAGGCGGATGTTCTCTTCGGTGAGGTTGCGGTTCACGCTTTCCAAGTTGAGGTAGGAAAAGAAGCCGTAGTACCAGCCGTTCACCCGCGCCACGGCAGCATTGGCAGCGGTGTACCACACGCTGCCCTGGTAACTGTTGAAACGGAACAGCATCGCCATGCTCACCAGTTCCAAAATCAGGAACAGGAACACATAACTGTATTTTCTAAGAAAATCGAGAAGATTGCGCACGGTGGTAAGGGCGCGATACTTGCGCCAGAGGGAATGATTTATTAAAAGCAGGGGCGTATGCCTACGCCTGCCCTGATAAATGCCAATAAACAAGTAAACAAGACAAACGCCTGTCTTGCTTACCTGTTTGAAAAAGTCTAATATAAATTATCTCATCAAGAACGTGAACTTATCCACATTCTTCAGAGCGATGCCCGTACCTTTCGCCACGCAGATCAAGGGGTCTTCTGCCACGTGGAAGGGTATGTTGATCTTGTCGGTCAGTCGCTTGTCCAGCCCGCGCAGCAGTGCGCCGCCGCCGGTGAGGTAGATGCCGTTCTTCACGATGTCGGCATAGAGTTCGGGCGGCGTGTTTTCGAGGGCGTTGATTACGGCCTGCTCGATTTTGGCAATGCTCTTTTCGAGGCAGTGCGCGATTTCCTGATAGCACACAGGTACTTCCATCGGCATGGTCGTGATTTTGTTCGGGCCGTGCACGATGTAGTTCTCGGGCTGCTTGTCGCCGAGGTCGGTGAGCGCGGAGCCTACGTTAATCTTGATGCGCTCTGCCATGCGTTCGCTGACGCGCACGTTGTGCTGGCGGCTCATATATTCCTGGATGTCGGCGGTGAAGTCGTCGCCAGCCATCTTGATGGAGTTGTTCGACACGATGCCGCCGAGCGAAATCACGGCAATCTCCGTCGTGCCGCCGCCGATGTCAACCACCATGTTGCCCTCAGGCGCATTCACGTCGAGGCCGATACCGATGGCGGCTGCCATGGGTTCGTAAAGGAGAAACACGTCGCGGCCGCCGGCATGCTCGGCAGAGTCGCGCACGGCACGCAACTCTACTTCGGTAGAGCCGGAGGGCACGCCGATAACCATGCGCAGCGAAGGCGAGAAGAGGCGATGTCCTTTGTGTACTTTCTTAATAAGTCCGCGCAGCATTTGCTCGCAGGCATTGAAGTCGGCAATCACGCCGTCGCGCAGGGGACGAATCACGCGGATGCGGTTGTTCGTTTTTTCGTACATCAACTTAGCGCGGTCGCCCACGGCAATCATCTTTTCAGAGTGCTGGTCAAGCGCAACTACAGAAGGCTCGTTGACGGCGATGCTGCCGTCTGCAATGATGACCGTGTTGGCTGTACCGAGGTCGATGGCCAATTCCTGCGTGAAAGAAAATAAATTTGAAAAGAATCCCATTTTCTTTTACTCTAAATTATTGCTGTGAGAACCAGTTGTGAATAGCCGTGTCGTAGTGGCTGCTAACGCCGAAGGCGCGCGTGGCGAAGAGGCGGCGCTCTTCGAGGCTCGTCTGCGCTGCGCCGTGCTTTTGGAGCATTTCGAGCAGCAGACCGTATTCGGCCTTTGAGGGAACGATGACCACGTCGTTGAAGTTCTTTGCGCCGGCGCGGATGAGGGAGATGCCGCCTATGTCAATCTTTTCGATGATGTCGGCAGCCGATGCGCCGCTTGCCACGGTCTGTTCAAAGGGATAGAGGTCCACGATGACGAGGTCGATGGCGGGGATTTCGTATTGCGCCATTTGCTCGCGGTCGCTTTCAAGTTCGCGACGTCCGAGGATGCCGCCGAAGATTTTGGGGTGCAGGGTCTTTACTCGGCCGCCGAGGATTGAGGGATAAGTGGTTACGTCCTCAACTTTCTGGCAAGGATAGCCGAGCGATTCGATAAACTGCTGCGTGCCGCCCGTAGAGAGGAAGGCAACGCCCTGCTCGTGGAGCGTTTTGAGCAACTCGTCGAGCCCGTCCTTATGGAACACGGAAACGAGCGCGGTCTTAATGGGTTTGATGTCTGACATATTCTTGTTGTTTTTGGATTATCTTATAAGGAAATGCAAAGTTACATCTTTTTTATGGGCATTATGATATAAAAGCCCGCTTTTTCGCTTATTCTTCTCCTGCCTCTGGTTTTCTGAAAAAGGAGAAATTGACGCTGCCATAGGCGCGGTGCTCTAAGAAATCGGGGTGCGCGGAGAAATCGTTGTGCTTGCCGTGCTCCAACACGAAGATGCCGCCGGGTCGCAGCAGGCGCGAGCCAAGCACCCGCTCGGGCAGTTCGGGCAATTCGGGCAAGGCATAGGGAGGGTCGGCAAAGACGAGGTCGAACGCCTCGGAACTCCTTTCGATGAACCGCAAGGCATCGGTGCAAAGCGGCGCGGCCTCGCGTGCCTGTAACTTGTCGATGCACGAGCGAATGAAGGCAAAGTGGGCGCGGTCTTTCTCCACCGTCACCACGCGCCGGCAACCGCGTGAGAGCAGTTCGAGGGTGATGCTGCCCGTGCCGCCGAAGAGGTCGAGCGCACTGGTTTCCTCGAAATCCACGTAGGCGCGCAGCACGTTAAATAGGTTTTCCTTTGCAAAGTCGGTGGTAGGACGCGCCTTAAACGTGCGCGGCACTTCAAAATGCCTGCCTTTGTAGATTCCTGTGATGATTCGCATGAGATGGTTATAGCAATAACGTGATTAAGTCATAAGGCACATCGGGCGTGGTTGCCACGATGTTTCTATTGAACTCTGCCTCGGGGTGCACGGCATAGACATTGGCGGCATAGCGGCTCAGTTCTTTGATGGCTGCCTCTGCCTCCGTTGCCTCGCCTGCCACGTAAAAGGCAGCCTCTTTCTCTTCCGTCACCAAACTGGAGGCGGCATTGAGCACGTAATACGCCACGTCTTTCTCGCCCAGCACCTTAAACGTGTTGAGGAAGCAGAGGCGCGACTCATCGAATGCGATTACGTCTACTGCCTGGTCGTGACAATATATATATATGCGCTTCGTGGGGCCGCCGCACTGCGGCAAGCCGGCGAAATGCTCCACAACGGGTTTGAGGGAAGAGGTGTAATGCACCTTCTCGAAATTATCTTCGAGCGTGTGGCAGACGCTCTCTTCCACAGAGAAAATCACCACGGCATTTGCGGAGGGCACCGTGTCGTAGAACACGCGGTGGTGCTGCTTCTCGGCAAAGCAATGGCGGTAAAACCGCTCGGCATCTTCTTCCTGAAAATCTGCAAGGGGCACTACGGTCACGGCATCGACCACCAACGCCTCAACCCTTTCGATAGGGGCTTGCAAGATTGATTCTTGGTTCTTTGCCTCGCGCAGGTTCATCGTGAGCGAGGCATGATGCCGGGCGCGATAGCGCGAAAAGTCAAACACAGGCTCGCGCCCCGCTTCGTAACGGGCGAAGCAAAGGTCGGTGTCGGATATTCGTATGTAAAGGGTTGGAGACATTTGAAAGGGGGAAAAGATTATACTACCTATTTAGACAACTCCTATGATCTGTTTTGTTGAACAACTCAAAAGGGTTTTAGATAAAAACCTTGAAAAACCGCTTGCTTCGTTTGAAGCCCAAGGGCACGCCGTCGGTCTTAACGCCGAGCCTGTGAGCCTCACGGCTCACGCTCGCCCTTAATCCCAGCGGCTGCGGTCGGTGCCCGCCCGCTTCAAACGACGCAAGGAAAAAACCATTAAAAACACGTGAGACCTTGATGCTATCGAGATTGCAACGGTATATATTTCATTGCAACGGGTTTTTCATGGTTTTTCCCTTGTTTTGTGTGGGGCGGGCTGGAACAGACCGCCGCCTTAGCTGATTAAGCACAAGACGAAAGTCGGTAGACTTTCAGGCTAGGGCTTAATCGGATAAGGCGAGCCGACAGGCCCACACAGAACAAGCGGTTTTTTACTGGTTTTTATCCACATCTACCAGCATGTGCCCAATTACTTCTTAAAAGTGCGATTGCTCGCCATGGCAAAATTCTAGTAAACTCGATTTTGCTCATTTGGCTTAACGCAATCGTTCCTAAACGCCTGCCCAATCACGGCTGCGAGGGCAACGCCTATCGAATTGGCGAGAAAGTCGCGCCAGTCGCCGCTGCGGCAGTCGGTGAAGTATTCCTGGCACAGTTCTATCGCGCCGCTCATCAGAATGGGACACGCCACAGCCAGCAGCCAGTGGCTCACTGGTACGCGCCCTGACTTATGGCTGCGCCAGTATTCAAACCACAGGAGCGAACAAGTGCCGAAATACATCAGCACGTGCGCCCATTTGTCGGCATTTTCGAAGTCGGCGAAGGGCGTGCTCGGCACGCGCACCAGACAGAGATACCACGTGAGGGCAATGCTGATGAGGGTCAGCGGATAGCGTTTCAGGTGTACGATGAGGCAATGCATAGGACTGTGTTACCAAAATTTATTGTGTTCGGGACTGTATTCAAAGCCGGCTTCTGCAAGCCGCCTTTCGAGGTCGGCGCGCTCGATATCGAGGTCGTCGCAAAGCGCGTCGAGCGACGCATATTGGTCGCGCAGTTTCATGTTGACGACGCTGAACAGCATCATCGGGTCGTTGGGAAGTTGCAAGGTTGTCAGGAGATTAAAACATTTGCCAAAGACAGTGCAAGGTGAGCGCATAAAGTTTACTTTAATGCCGAACCGCAGCCTGTCTTATTAAAAGCCTAAGTCCCTCAGGATAAGGGGCGGTAACGTCGATAGGCTGGTGCGAAACGGGGTGTTCGAAGCAGACGTTGCGGGCGTGCAGGCAGATGCTACCGTCGGGGTTGGAGCGCGGCGCACCGTATTTGAGGTCGCCCTTAATGGGGCAGCCGATGGCGGCCAGTTGGCAGCGTATCTGATGATGTCGCCCCGTGTGAAGCCTCACTTCGAGCAGGGCGTACCGCTCGGAATGGCCTATGGCGCGATAGTCCAGCACGGCGCGCTTGCTGTCTTTTACCTCTCTGGGGTGGGCGTAGGCTTTATTCTGCCGCTCGTTGCGTGTGAGCCAGTGCTCCAGCGTGGCAGCCTCCTGCTGCGGGGCGTTGGCCACGATGGCGTGGTAGGTTTTCTTCACGCTGCCCGCGCGGAACATCTCGTTGAGCCGCGCCAGCGCCTTTCCCGTCCGCGCAAACACCACAACGCCGCTCACTGGGCGGTCGAGCCTGTGCACCACGCCGAGAAACACGTTGCCCGGCTTCTGGTATTTCTCTTTAATATAAAGCTTTACCTGTTCCGACAGCGGCGTGTCGCCCGTCTTGTCGCCCTGCACGATTTCGCCCGGGGCTTTGTTTACAATGATGATATGGTTGTCCTCGTAGAGTACGTGCATAAAGAAAAGGGGGCGCATTCGGCGCGCCCCCTGATGAATTTACATATTCATGCCGCCGTCCACTTGAATCACCTGACCGCTGATATACGAAGCGAGGTCGGAGGCGAGGAAAGTGGCCACGTTAGCGATATCTTCGGGCTTACCGCCGCGACGCAGGGGGATAGCCTTCATCCATTCCTTGCGCACGTCTTCGCTGAGGGCGGCGGTCATGGCCGTCTCGATGAAACCCGGGGCGATGGCGTTGGCGCGGATGCCGCGGCTGCCCATTTCCTGAGCCACGCTCTTGGCGAGGGCAATCATGCCTGCCTTAGAGGCGGCGTAGTTGCTCTGGCCGGCATTGCCGTGCACGCCGACAACGGATGCCATATTGATAATCGAACCGCCGCGCTGGCGCATCATGATAGGCGTGCAGGCGTGGATAAAGTTGAAAGCCGATTTGAGGTTCACGCCGATTACAGCGTCCCACTGCGCTTCGGTCATGCGCATCATGAGGCCGTCCTTGGTGATGCCGGCATTGTTCACGAGAATGTCAATCGAGCCGAAATCCTCGTGCACCTTCTTTACCACTTCCTCCGTCTGAGCAAAGTCGGCGGCGTTGGAGGCGTAGGCGGCGCACTTCACGCCCTTGGCTTCTATTTCTGCGCGGGTGGCTTCGCCGTTCTCGTCGATAACGAGGTCAGTGAATGCGATGTTTGCGCCTTCTTCTGCAAATTTCAGGGCAATGGCCTTGCCAATGCCGCGGGCAGCACCCGTGATGAGTGCCGTTTTACCTGTGAGTAATCCCATTTTTCTTTTTTGTTTATTAGTTTATAGGGTTTTGTTGATTCAGTCAGGACACAATATATATATATTATATGTATCAAAAATTGTCCTCGATGCCGATGGCGCGTCCGATGATGTCGGCCACGATAGGTATCGTTTCCTCTTCGGTGAGGCCCTCGCCGAGGCGGTCGTAGATATAAGGCACCTCGAGTCCTTTCACGCAGTAGTGAATGATTTCCGCCATGAGGCGCACGTTCACGATTTTGAATCTGCCCGCGTCGCAGCCCTCTTGCAGCACGCGCTCCAGCACGTTGAGCTCTTCGATGTCGAAGGCGCGGCGCACCTTCTCCACGTTCCAGATATTTCTGAAAAACTCCGCCCGCAGCGACCCGTTTCGCGCTACGGTTTCGCGCATGGCATTGAGGTGTGCATAGATGAGGGTCAGGATTTTGCGCTCTGGTGCGGCGTCTTGCGCCGCCACGAGTTCCATGCGCTCCGAGAGGCGTTCGAGTTCCTCCTCCACCACCGCCTTGTAAATTTCTTCCTTATTGCGGAAATACGTGTAGAGCGTGCGCCGCCCTTTGCCGGAGGCTTGGGCGATGTCGTTCATCGTGGTGGCTTCCAGCCCGTTGTGGGCAAAGAGGTCGCGCGCCACTTCTATGAGCTTTTGTCGGGTTTTAGCGATAGACATATTTCCAGGGAAGAAGATATTGGCGGATAAAAAAGCACACATTCGCTTTCTGTGTGCAAAGTTAGGACTTTTTTCTGAAAAGATAGTGCAAGGTGAGCGCATAAAGTGTACTTTAATGCCGAACCGCAGCCTATCTTATGCAAAGATAGTGCAAGGTGAGCGCATAAAGTTTACTTTAATGCCGAACCGCAGCCTATCTTATACAAAGATAGTGCAAGGTGAAAGACAAAACTTGTTAAGGCCGTTCCCCCTCCTGCGCAGAAAATTCATTTCGCATTTGCAATCGTTAAGGCAGCGCGGCGTAAAGATTTAGGGATAATTAAGAAAAGGAGAATTTGCTCCGTGAAAAAATCTGCGAACATCAAGGAAATTTTCACTTTAAAGCACTTCGTGAAAATTATAAAGGAGCAAATTTTTACGGGCTTGCTTATAATTTTCACGCTCATATAAGATAATTTTCCCGTTCATATAGGATAGTTTGCCCCCAAAATGCAGAAAGAGGAAAAGCCTGCGCTCTTCCTCTTTCTGCTGATGCAAAGATATGCTTTTCGTGCCGTCCTGCCAAAACGCGCCTGTCTGTGCCACGGACTGGCAAAGCGTAAAGACGCGGTTGGTTTAAGATATACGCCTGCGCCCGGCATTCAAAACAAACTCTATTTCTCTGCATTTTCAGCCGAGCCCGCCTTGCACGAAAAATAATTTGTACTTTTGCACATCATTATATTATATAATAATCCCCCTTTATGACCCTCAACGAACTTTACGACCTCTTCCTCGCGCACCCCACGGTGACCACCGACACGCGCGACTGCCCCGAAGGCTCCATATTCTTTGCCCTGCGCGGCGCATCGTTCAACGGCAACGAGTTCGCCCTACAAGCACTGGCGGCAGGCTGCGCCTACGCCGTGGTGGACGACCCTGAAACTAAAGGTGACGAACGGCTTATCCATGTGCCCGACGTGCTCGACACGCTGCAGCAGCTCGCAGCCCTGCATCGCCGCCGCCTCGCCCTTCCCACGCTGCAAATCACGGGCACCAACGGCAAGACCACGACGAAGGAACTCGTGGCGGCCGTGCTGAGCGAAAAATATAAGGTACTGTTTACGCAGGGCAATTTCAACAACCACATCGGCGTACCCAAAACCCTGCTGCGTCTGCGCCCCAACCACGAAATAGCCATTATTGAAACGGGCGCCAACCACCCTGGCGAAATAGCCGCACTGAGCAACATCGTGCAGCCTGACTTCGGGCTCATCACGAATGTGGGCAAGGCGCACCTCGAAGGCTTCGGCTCTTTTGAGGGCGTGGTGAATACCAAAGGCGAACTCTATGACTTCCTGCGCCGCAAGCCCGGCGGCAGCATTTTCCTGAATGCAGACAACGAGCATCTGTGCGGCATCGCCGCAGGCTTGCCCGCCGAGACCTACGGTCTGCCTGGCAAGGGCTACGATGTGGAGGGCGAGGCGGTGCGCTGCGCCCCGTTCCTTGAGTTGCGCTGGCGGCCGAAAGGCGGCGAGTGGCAGGAGGTGAAGACGCAGCTGATCGGTGCATACAACGCCACCAACGCCCTGGCGGCGGCGGCCGTGGGCCTGCATTTCGGCGTTACGCCCGAACAAATCACACACGCCTTGTCGCACTATTGCCCCACCAACAACCGCTCGGAACTGAAGCGCACGGAGCGCAACACACTCGTGGTTGATGCCTACAACGCCAACCCCACGAGCATGCAAGCTGCCCTCGACAACTTCGCCCTCATGGAAGGCAGTGCGAAACTGGCCATTCTGGGCGAGATGCGCGAACTGGGCGAGGCCTCTGCCGAGGAGCACGAAAAGGTGGCAAAACAGGCCTGCGCCCTAACGGACACGGAGGTATGGTTTGTGGGCAAGAACTTCGCACCTTTTGCACCCAATTTCCCACATTTCGACGACGTGGCAGCCGTGAAGGCGCATTTACAGCAGCATCCGCAAACGGGGCGGCTTATCTTAATCAAAGGTTCCAATGGCACGCGGCTCTTCGAGTTGCCCGAATGGCTTTGAAAAAATCCACTTTTCATAGCACATAATTGGCAGTTTGTATAAAAAACATTACTTTTGCAGAAACTTGGAAAAACTTTTTATTTTAACCAAATAAAATTATCATGAAAATCAAACAAATCATTGCTTCATCGCTGCTTTCCGTGCTGATGCTCGGCTCTGGCATCGCGATGCAAGCTCAGTCGCTGTCGCCTTCGACGAAGTGGCATTGGAACAAAGGTACCATCGTGACAGAAACTCCCGAACGCCCTGCAGGCCAGCAGCATGTGCTCGGCCTCGCCACTCCGAAAATCCAGACGGTGCGCGTGGCTTTCGTAGGCCTCGGCATGCGCGGTCCCGGTGCCGTGAACCGTTTCTGCTACATTCCCGGCGTGCAGATCGTTGCCCTTTGCGACTATGAGAAAGGCCGCGCAGAAGCCTGCCAGGGTTATCTTAAAAAAGCAAACCTGCCGCCCGCTGACATCTATTTCGGCGAAAACGGCTACAAAGAACTTTGCAAGCGCCCCGACATCGACCTCGTTTACGTGGCTACCGACTGGGACCACCACTTCCCCGTTGCCAAGTGCGCCCTCGAAAACGGCAAGCACACGGCCATCGAAGTGCCCTCGGCCATGAACCTCGAACAGTGCTGGGATTTGATTAACCTCTCTGAAAAGACCCGCAAGCACTGCATGATTCTCGAAAACTGCTGCTACGACTACTACGAACTCAACGCCCTCGAAATGACGCAGGCCGGCGTGTTCGGCGAAGTGATCCGCGCAGAAGGCGCCTATATCCACAACCTCGACGACTTCTGGGGCTACTATTGGAGCAACCCCGCCAACGACCCCGACAAACTCGGCTGGCGCATGAAGTACAACATGGAGAACCGTGGCGACGTTTACGCCACGCACGGCCTCGGCCCTGTGGCACAGTGCCTCAACATTCACCGCGGCGACCGCTTCACCACGCTCGTTGCCATGGACACGAAGAGCGTTCACGGTAAGGAATACGTAGAGAAGAAGACGGGCAAGCCCTGCAAGGAATACCGCAACGGCGACCACACCACGACGCTCATGCGCACCGCAGACGGCAAGGTGGTGGAAATCCAGCACAACGTGATGAACCCGCAGCCCTATAACCGCCTCTTCAAACTCACCGGCACGAAGGGCTACGCCACGAAGTATCCTACCGAACAAATTGCACTCGACCAGAGCCAACTTAAAGAAAGCGGCGTGCAGCCCGAGGTGGACAACCTCAGCAGCCACGGCTTCCTGCCGCAGGCCGAATACAACGCCCTGATGGCGAAGTACACCAGCCCCATCATTAAGAAGTATGGCGAAATCGGCCGCGAAATGGGTCACGGCGGTATGGACTACATGATGGACGCTCGCCTCGTGTACTGCCTGCAAAACGGTCTGCCCCTCGATATGGACGTTTACGACCTCGCAGAATGGTGCTGCCTCGCCGAACTCGGTTCGCTCTCGATGGACAACAACTGCGCAGCCGTTGAATTCCCCGACTTCACGCGCGGCCACTGGCAGGACGTGAAAGGCTTTAAGCACGCCTATGCTCCCGCTGAAGAAGAAGCCGCTGTTGAGGCTGCCGCTAAGCAGTATACCGAAAAGGTAAAGGCTGCCGTGCAGGCCAATAAGATTTGGGAACTCTACGAAGCTTGGCAGAAAGCCGATGCCAAAAAGGCCCCCAAGGCTAAGAAAGCCTATCAAAAGGCTCTTGCAAAAATGAACGCCGCTAAGTAATCCGCAGCGATACCATACATTATTAATATATAATAGGGATGTTCCCCAAATCCGCGGGAGCATCCCTATTAAGTGCAAGAAAGAATCCATGATTGCACCCCGAATAGAATTTTCAGACAGAGCAGAACGCCTTGAATTTGTTCAAGCCCGCTTCCATTGCAAAGCACCCGCCTGCGGCGGCTGCGGCAGCTGCAACCTGCCGGGCGGCAAATCGGCATTGGAAACATTCGCCGACTATATCGACGGCAAAACGGAGTTTTCAGCAATCGCCTCAACGATTTGGAAAGGGGTACATTGATTAGGAATTAAATACCGACCAATCATCTAAACAAATGCCCGCGACTTACTCTTACCGACAGATTTGGCACATAGCCTATCCCGTGCTGATAGGCACGCTGATGGAGCAGCTCATAGGCCTCACCGACACCGCTTTCCTTGGGCGCGTGGGCGAAGTGGAACTCGGGGCGGCAGCCATCGGCGGCATTTTCTTCGTGTCCATTTTCATGATAGGTCTCGGGTTTAGCACTGGGGCGCAAATCCTTATGGCGCGGCGCAACGGCGAGGGCAACCACACGGCCGTGGGGCATCTGTTCTACCACAGCCTCGGCTTCCTGCTCGCGCTCGCCGTGGTGCTCTTCTTCATCGCCCGCGCGTGCTCCCCCTGGCTGTTGAGCCATATCTTGCAGTCGGAGCATGTTTGCGCCGCCGCGCTCGACTATCTCAACGCCCGCGTATTCGGTTTCTTCTTCGCCTTCACGGCCATCATGTTCCGCTCGTTTTATGTGGCAACCACCAACACGCGGATGCTCACCGCCAACTCCCTCGTGCTCGTGGCGAGCAACATCGTGTTCAACTATATTCTGATTTTCGGCCATTGCGGCATGCCTGCGCTCGGCATACAGGGCGCGGCCATCGGTTCGGTACTTGCAGAGGCTGTGTCGATGGTTTACTTCATCGTATACACCTGCGTCAAGCTCGACAGCCGGCGCTACGGACTGAACCGCCTGCCGCGACTGCGGCTGAACAGTCTGATGCCCGTGCTGCGCCTCTCGGTATGGACCATGATACAAGACTTCATTTCGCTCTCCACGTGGTTCATCTTTTTCCTCTCAATCGAGCACCTGGGCGAAACCTCCCTGGCGGTGTCAAACATCATACGCAACATATCGTCCTTCCCCTTCATGGCCATCATCGCGCTCTCGTCCACCTGCACCAGCCTCGTAAGCAACCAGATAGGAAGCGGCGATATGGACGGCGTGCCTGTAACCATCAGCAAGACCATACGCCTCACGGCGCTGCTCATCGCACCCTTGCTCCTCATCGCCTCATTAGTGCCAGAGGCCGTGCTGCGCGTCTTCACCGACGACAGCGCGCTGATAGCCGCCGGCATCGCGCCGCTTTACGTGCTATTCGCCTCCTATATCTTCACCATCCCCTCGCAAATCTACTTCCACGCCGTGTCGGGCACGGGCAACACGGGACGCGCCCTCGTGTTTGAAATCATATCCCTGACGTTTTACACGGCCTTCGTCTTTATCGTCGTGTTCAGCCTCCGCGCCCCGCTCTACGTGTGCTGGTGCAGCGAGTTTGTCTACGGCGTCCTATCGCTCGCCCTGAGCTACGCCTACATGCGCAGCGACCGCTGGAAGCATAAGCGCATATAAGTTTGCAAATGCCCGCTTGCTTACTATAAAAACATTCTGTAATTTTGCAACTGGAATTTTTTTTAGACAATATATTATAAGATGGCAACTCCTAAAATAATCCTTACGGGCGACCGCCCGACCGGCCGCCTGCACATCGGGCACTACGTCGGCTCGCTCCGCAACCGCGTGGCCTTGCAGAACGAGGGCGGATATGAAAAGATGTTTGTGTTTATCGCCGATGCCCAGGCACTCACCGACAATATCGACAACCCCGAGAAGGTGCGGCAAAACGTGATTGAGGTGGCACTCGACTACCTCGCCTGCGGCCTCGACCCCGAGCGCGTCACGCTCTTCATACAAAGCCAAATCCCCGAGCTCTGCGAACTTTCGTTCTACTTCATGGACCTCGTGAGCGTGAGCCGCTTGCAGCGCAACCCCACCGTGAAGACCGAAATACAGATGCGCGGCTTCCAGTCGTCTATTCCCGTGGGCTTCTTCACCTACCCCATCAGCCAGGCCGCCGACATCGCCGCCTTCCGCGCCACCACCGTGCCCGCCGGCGAGGACCAGAAACCGATGATCGAGCAGGCCACGGAAATCGTGCGCCGCTTCAACAATATCTACGGCGAAACGCTCGTCGAGCCGGAAATCCTCCTGCCCGCCAACGCCGCCTGCCTCCGCCTGCCTGGCACTGACGGCAAGGCGAAGATGTCGAAGAGCCTCTGCAACTGCATCTATCTCTCCGACGATGCCGACACGGTGCAGAAGAGCGTCATGTCGATGTATACCGACCCGACGCATATCCACGTGAGCGACCCCGGACACCTCGAAGGCAACACGGTGTTCACCTATCTCGATGCCTTCTGCCGCCCCGAACACTTTGAACGCTATCTGCCCGACTATCCCAACCTCGACGAACTCAAGGCACACTACCAGCGCGGCGGTCTGGGCGACATGAAGGTGAAGCGTTTCCTCGCCAATATCATGCAGGAACTCCTCGAACCTATCCGCCAACGCCGCCAGGAATTTGCGCAGGACATTCCCGCCGTCTACGACATGCTGCAAAAGGGCTGCGCCGATGCCCGCGCCGTAGCAGCAGCCACGCTCGACGACGTGCGCCGCGCCATGAAGATCAACTATTTCGACGACGCCGCACTCATTGAAGAACAGGCCAAGCGATTTGCCGCGCAAAAATAACCTTTCCTTATAGGAAATTAGGGCAAAAACGCCGCCAATGCTTTGTTAAACAAATTTTTATTCCTAAATTTGCAACCCGTACGCCGAAAGCGCACATAAAAAGCACTACGGAATAACAAACAAAACAGCATAAACGACAATGAAAAGAACATTTCAACCGCACAACCGCAAGAGAAACAACAAGCATGGCTTCCGCCAGCGTATGTCAACCGCCAACGGTCGCCGCGTATTGGCAGCCCGTCGTGCAAAGGGCCGCAAGAAACTCACCGTTTCCGACGAAATCCACGGCAAGAAATAAGCCTGCGTCTACTTGCGATTAAGATTAAAAAAAAGAGACTGTGTCAAAATTGGCGCAGCCTCTTTTTTATTCTACAAAGCGTAGAAAAGCTAAGCACGACATTTAAGACCGGGTATTCGGGGCCATATTGGATTGATAAAACGCCTTTATTCCACAAACGTCCAGCGCACCGCCAACTGATTATCCGACACTTGCCGCCCGCCGGCCAGCAGGCTGTATTTCGCGGCGAACTCGCCGCCCGCGGGTGATACCGAAAGCCGAAGGCTGTGGGTGAAGAGCGAAAAATCGTAGGTACCCTCGGGCGTGGCGTAAGGCATCGGCAGCAACCTGCCCTCCACGAACGTCATGCGCGAACGCACCTGCCCCTTGCGGTGCAGGTCGGCAATGCTGTCGGAGAGCAAGAGTTGTGCCTCGCCCTCATTCTCGGCTTCCTCATAGCGCAGCAACAGGCCGTCGCGGTCGATCACCGCCGTGCCCGCGCTTTCCGTGACAATCACGTCTTCGCCGTTTTCTGTCTGCGCCGCGAGGCGCGTTTCAACTTTTATTCTTTTCAACATGTTTTCTTTGTTACGCTTTGGTGGAAAGAAGTCTGAAGAATAATCATTTAAGTTCCTCAGGCGCGTGGTGCTTGTTGTTTATTTCCATGGCAATGCGAGCAAGCCTCTTGTGCCTTATTCAAAAGCAATTACGGCGCATGTTCCGCGCTCGCATTTCAGTTCAATGTAATATTTGTTATCATCCACATAGACAAGGGGCGTGAGTGCTTCGCCCTGACGTGCTGCTACTTTATATTCTATCCTGACCCGTTTGATATTGAAGTCAGAAGGAATTAACTCCTGAGCAATTCGGATGTAGCAGCAGTTGTTCATGTGGTGATTGTAATCAATGTCATCACGTGTGACAACGACTGGAGCGCATACTGTTGGCTCTGCTTTTGGCACGCGTATGCGGCGGTCACAATATTCCATCGGGTACTTTTCGTCCATGGTCAACGAGTCGATCATCTCTTGTGGCAGAGGGCTCAGCTTTGCTGTCTGTAAGTCTATGAATGCTCCCATGCTGTAACTCACATAACATGGTTCACCTTGTTCATCACGGATGATGTCGTTACGGAATCCGAAGAGTGGCTTGCACTCATAGACGCTTGTAGATATGGTCAGTTTCTCGCGGAGTGCCGGCACTCGTATGATGTCAACCTGACGTGCAGCCAATAGCTGAGCACGATGCTCCTTCTCAAAGATCTCTTTAGCGTATGGCTCTGAGTCTATCCAGAGATCATCGCAGTCGTGCATCATCTGAAAAGCGGAGAATAGTTTCAGTTGCTTATTCTCATCAACCCTTGTAGGGGTGCATTGTTCTTCTATTTGATACATTTGGCTTTCGATTTTTGTTCTATATGCTGAAAAACATCTGTCTCTAACAAACCGCATTCTTGCTGACCAGAGGGCTAAGAATCCGTTGCAAACGACTTCATAAACAATATTTCAAGTATATGGGTGCTCACCCTCCCCAAGATCTTATTAATCAGGAAACAAGGAAGATGTCAAACAAGTCTGTTCCACCGCCGTTTTTTTTGTCTGTTATCATCAGATGCAGATGTTCAACTTCGGAAAGTAAAAACCTTTCTTTCCCTTTCTATGGATAATTGCCATGAGAATAACTTGGATAGGATTTTTATGCTAAGTCCAAATGGTTCGCGTCGCCGAATGCTTCGTCTTATCATTTGTTGCTGATAAACCTTATGGCATCTTTGACCGCTCTGTCAAAAGCTCTGTCCTGCCCGGGAACTGTGATGAAAAGATGTACGGCTCCTTTATATTCTATCCGCCGTATCTTTCCGCCCATCCTTTTGGAAAGATTCAATCCTTGGTCGCGCAGAATGTCCCTTTCTGCTGCAATGAGCAGGGTGCGCGGAAGCATGTTCAGCTCTTTATCGCTACATAGGCCTACGCTAATGGCAGGGCAGCTATTGTCGGCATTGATGGTGTAAGCCCTATTGAAAGCCTCCATGATTTCAGCATCCAGGCCAAATCCTTTGCCATATTTCTTCCATGATTCCGAGCCATCGTCAAAAGCCATCGTCACGGGGTAGAACAGGAGCAAGGACTCTATTTTGCCGCGGCATGATTCAGACAAAGCAGTGGCCAAAGCAAGGTTGCCGCCCGAACTGTCACCGCCAATGGTGATGTGGCTGGCATCAATATGCAGTTCTGCAGCATGGTCGATGATATAATTGACGGCCGCGGTGCAATCGTTCAGGCCTTCAGGATAAGGATGCTCCGGAGCCAAGCGATAGTCAAGGGCTATGACTCTCATCTCGCCTGATGCTGCCAGGGCATCACAGAACCTTCCACAACTATTGATGCTTCCAAAAGTCCAGCCTCCTCCATGCAGATACAATAAGGCAGGAAGGCGTTGGCCTTGACTCCCCTTGGGCTCATAAAGGCGCATGGCTGGGGTAATCATCCTTGTTTCCACATGGTCGGAATACTTGGGCGGCGCGTTCCGGGAATTGCGCACAGCCATCAACTCTTTGTTGTCTCCATCCATCGCTCTGGTTATGGCCAATGTCTGTTTGTGTTGCAGGCCCGCCGGCATATTCCTTAGGAACTTATCCGCCTGGATGCGCATCAAGCACTGCTCAGCCACCTCAGCCACCTCGTTCTCATCTTTTGACTTTGGCAAGAAGATGGCAATAGACAAGTGAGAACCATCGGGCAAAAGAACGATTCCAACATCGTTTCTATCTTGTCTTCCGTCAGAAGAAGGAAAACCAGAGCCAGTCTTGTGAATCAGTTTGCCGTCTTTGGGCAAGACGGCTGCAATGCGTTGCTGGCCGGTATGGCAATCTGCCATTGCATTCCAAATAAAAGAGAGATAGCCGTTGTCGTTCCTATGACGATAGAACCACTCCAAGAGCCTTGCCATTTCTTTCGGAGTAGAAGAGTTCTCTGCGGCCCTATGCGGACTCTTTTTCATATCTTTCTCTGTCAGTTGCACATGGATGTCTTTGAATCCGAGCGAATGGATATATTTCTCTACTGCTTCTGGCTTTCCGCATGATGCAAACAAAAGGTCGCACGCATTATTGTCGCTCTGTTTCAATGACCATTCTAT
>ERZ809074.789-NODE-789-length-45901-cov-14.005824_pt1 | contig 45901 bp, 41 predicted proteins | sample MGYA00520795_ERZ809074 | MGnify/ENA primary metagenome ERZ809074 (study PRJEB31570, sample SAMEA3212989) | Homo sapiens | biome: human-gut; feature: human gut; material: fecal | place: Sweden | collected 2011 ...
CAGGCTCTTCTCAGAAAAAAACTTTTACTTTTGCTATGCAGTTGTTAATCTTCGGAAACCCTTTCAAAAGAAAGGTGTCGTCATCAAAGAGGATACCTCTTTAAGTGACAGCTTATACATAATAGCACTTAGAAAAAATTATGTCAAGTGTTTTTTCGACTTTATTAAAGATTTTTTTTATTTTTTTGTATTTTATTCCCGCGTCCGTTTTTTCCTGCCTTTAACAGCATTTCAATTTAAGGCCGACGGTATTAATATAATATAGTCGCGCGCGTGAAGGCCGACAAGGAGTTCAATGACAGCCGCCGCAGGTGGAACAGTGTCCCGTGCAGGAAGAGGGCTTTTTCCCCGTCGAAGAATATACGGCGCCCGAATAGTCGCGTTCCGTTTCGCCTCCGCAATCGGGACAGACCACTTTATCGGTATGCGATTTTACAAGTTCCTCGAACTTTTTTCCGCAACTTTTGCATTTGTATTGTAAAATAGGCATTATCTTCTCCTTTTCTTTTTGACTTGTTTGGGCGTGCGGATTTTCACAGAGTCCGTCATCTTCGCAAGCAGGAAAGAACACACCGCCGTCAGAATGACGGAAATGGCGAGGATCACCCAAAACTCCCACGCGGCGTTGTTGCCGTGCACTCCCATGCCGAAGGGCAGATCTACGTTCATGCCGAGAAGCCCCGCGATCAGGGTGGGAATCGCCACCAAAATGGTAATCACCGTCAAGCGCTTCACGACGTTGTTGACGTTGTTGGAAATGACGGAACTGAAAGCATCCATGGTCGTTTTCAAAATGTCCCGATAAATAGAACACATCTCCACGGCCTGCCTCGTTTCAATGAGCACGTCGTCGTAAAGATCCTGATAATCGGGATTGGACTGTACGGGTTCCATGCGCGACAGCCTGCCGTAAACGGAGGAGTTCGCGCTCAAAGAGGTGGAGAAATAGACCAGCGAATCCTGCAATCCCAAGAGTTCGATGAGTTCCTGATTCCGCATGGACTTGTGCAGCTCCGCTTGCAGGCGCAGGGACTTTTTATCGATCTGTTTGAGCGAATAGGAAAAGCGCTTGACGTTTTCCAGCATGAAGTTGAGGATAAATCCTACGGGCTTCAAGGTGGAAACGCGGCTTCTGTTCGAGCTGAAATTGGCAAGAACGGGATTCGGATTTAGCGACACGGTGACGATACACTTGTTGTTGTAGATGATAGCGACGGGAATGGTCGTGTACGTATCCCCTTCCTCGGTGTCCACCATCATCGGGCTGTCCACGATATACATGGTGGCGCCCTCGTCCGTATCGACACGCGCGGATTCTTCCTCGTCGAGCGCGGCTTTTAAAAGTTCTTCGGGGATTCCGCTCAGGTCCCGGATGTTTTCCACCTCTTCGTCGGTGGGGTTGATCATTTCCACCCAACAGCGGCGTTCGAACTGGTCGAGGGGTGCAATGCGGAGATTTTCATCGGTTTTGTAGAATCTGATCATACTCGTACCGCCTTAAAAAATTTGAATACAGAAGTTTTCCAAGCTTTCCGACAAACGCTCGCGGCGCCGCCCGAAAAGGCATGAAAAAACGCACGGGAAAAACCGCCCGTGCGCCTGTACTCTCCTTTATCGAAGGTCAATACAAATTATTAATCTTCCGTAAAAATCGTACTGCGTGTCTTACGCACTGCGGGTTCCCTTGAATTGTCGCCATACTACTTCGGTTGTCGGGGACAGCGTCCATAATTGCTCCTTCACTTAAACTTTCCCGTCGGAACGAACGCAGGAGGAATTTTCTCCCGCCGTCCGACATTCGGTTTCTATTCTATTATACGCCCCGAAATCATTTTTGGCAAGTGTTTTCCCGCAAAAACTTTTTCGAATTTTTCCCGCCGTTCGCCTCGCTTCCTCTTTTTCGCTTTCTCTGCCCTGCGAAAACGAACGGCAAGCGCCCTCTCAAAAGGCTTTCGGGAATTTTTACCGCTCGTCAGATGACGGCTTTCCCGCTCAAAAAAGAATCGAAGAAGCCCGCTACGTCCACGCCCGATTTTTCAAAACAACCGATGAGGTCTTCCGGCTTCGCCGTCTTGAATTTATAACCCGAATAGTAATGTTTAAGACCCGCAAAGAAGCGTTTATCCCCGATGCTGTTTCTCAGCGTATCGAACATCACCGCCCCCTTGTCGTAAGCGATGCTGCGATATTCGTATTCGCTCAGATAATCTTTGAGCGAACGGGTCATACGGGTGTCCGCATCGCCGAACACCTGACTGTATACGTTGTAATAAGCGCGATATTCTTCGAGAGCGTCCTTGATGATCTGTTCGCGGGTAAAGCCGTAGTCGGGATGCTTCTCGAAGAAGAGCGCGGCGGAATACTCCGTGAGTCCTTCGTCCTGCCAGGCGTTTTCCACCTGATTGCTCCCCACGGCGGCATACCACCATTGATGCGCCGTTTCGTGCACGACGGTGTATACGCAGTTTTCCTCGCTGAGAGAATCGCTGATCATGACCAGTCCCGGAAATTCCATGCCGCCGTAACAAAATCCCGTCTGCACCACCGAATAGGTGGCATAGGGATAGGCGCCGAATGTGGAGGAATAGTAGGCAAGCGCTTCTTGGGCAGCGGCGAGATGCGCCGCAGGCTGTTCGTCGTTATAATAGTAATAATTGATTTCCACGCCGTTCGCCTTGCTCTTTGCCACCTCGAAGCAGTCGGACAGAACGATGGCGAAATCCCTGACGTTCGTCGCGGACATGGTATATTCCTTTTTCGTTTCCAGAGTCTTTTCCGAATCTATTTTTCCCGTGGCGGCAACGACGTAGTCCTTGGGTACGGTGAGCGCCACAGAAAAAGAAGCGCATTCGGAGAAGAAGGGATCCCCGTCCGAATAGTAGACACATTCATAGAAAGCGCCATCCGCATAGCCGCAGAGAATAGGAAAGAAATTTCCGAGATTGACCGTTTTCTGCGCGACGCCCGTGCGGTGGTTTATTTTCGCAAGCTTGGTAAGAAAACAAATATCCAAAGTGACTTTATCGCCGGGGAATAAAGAATCTTCGAGATAGGCGCAGAGGATATTTTCGTCCTCTCCCGTCACTTCCCAGTTCTTCGCGCCGTCCACGCTGGCGATCTCCATGCCGCCGTAGCTTTTTCCGTCGTAATAGGCGGCGGAGGAATAGACGGGGGAAACGGGTTTGTAGGAAGCGTTTTCCCGATAGGCATTGGGATACATATTGAATTTGAGCGCGGAAATTTCGTCGTTCGTGTTATTCTTGTACTCCACTTTCATCATGGCGGTCAAAGTGGCGGTTTCGGGAACGTACTCCGCGGTGATCTCATACCTGCACGCCGCATTTTTATTTTTTTCACAGCCTGTCGAAAAGAGTGCGAGAGCGAAGAGGGATACGGCGGAAAGCAAAAGACAAAGAAAGCGTTTCATAAAAAAATAACCCCTAAAAAGTATTAGCAGGTTATTTTATGCGTGCGTGTCGGATTTTATGCTACCTGTCCCCGCCGACGGGGACAAAGTTTCTCAAAAGGCGGAGATTATTTTTCTTCTAAGGTCAGATATTTGGAAGGATCGATGTTTTGCCCGTTTTCGAATACTTCGAAGTGCAGATGCGCTCCGTCCTTGTATTCTTTTCCGTTGGGTTCGGCAACCGTAGCGATGACGTCGCCCTTTTCCACCTTGTCCCCCGCTTTCAGTCCTTCTTTCGCGGTCACGAATTCGTAAACGGACTTCAAGCCGTTGCCGTGATCGATCGTGATCTGCGTCCCTACCAGAACGTCGGACGTATAGACGCTTTCGATCGTTCCCGAAGCCACGGCAAACACCTCGCTGCCCTGCTCCGCGGAAAAGTCCACACCCGTATGCACGTAGTAGTTGTTCAGCGTCTTGTTGTAGTAGAATCCGTACTCGTTGAGCACGCTGACGGTGGCAAGGGGCGCGCTGAATTCCTCGGGCTTGTCGATAACGGGCTCGTCGCCGGACGTGCCGCCCTGCTCGTTGTCGCTCGAACTCGTCGAGTTGTCCACCTGAATGTGATTGCGATTCGCCAGCGCAACCGAAGTGATGATAATCGCCGCCGCCAGCAATACCGCAGCGCAGCCGAGCGCTACGTAAAGATACAATTTCTTATTTTTCACGCTCGTCGATTTACCGTTTTCATTTTCTTCTTTCATTTTGAAAATCCTCCGAAAAAATGTATTTGTATGTAAATTGTTGCCGCGGATTTTATCTTTTATACATGGAAACGGAAAATTTTTTTATCCTCGCTCTTTTCGCCCGCTTTTCTCTATTTCTAACGCCCTTTCTCATTTTTTGAGTGTTTTCCGAACTTTTCCCGCCTATTGTCAAACTTTTCCCGCTTTTCGCCTTTCAATGCCCCTTTTGCCTTTTTACTTCTTTTCGCTCGCCGAAACATTTTCCCGTTCCGCCGCTTTTCTTCCTTTCGGTCTTCGGAAATTGATTTACAAACGATACTACTTCGTCCATTTGGACAAAAGCCTCTCTGTCGAGAAAAGTTTTTTTCTCAATATCCCCCGAAAATAATCGGAGTTCCCACGGCGACGCTTTCCGCGCGCACAGCGATATGCAGATTGATTTTCCGACCGTTGAGTATCACGCCGCCTTTCAATCGCGGCGAATAGCAATAAAAGGAGAGGGTACCGCCGATTTCTTCCGCGAAGCAGAGCTTTGCATCGTAAACGGAGATAAAATCCTCTGCAAAAGCGAAAGCGCTTGCACCCGCTTCGGGGAGCGCTTCTTCCATCGCCGCATATTCGTTGACGGGCGTGCCCGCCGCGTTCCCGGTCTGCTCTTTTTTAAAGACGTACACGGCGCTTTCTCCTTTGAGATGCGCAAGGTCGGCGAGGGATAAAGCTTGCTTGATTTGCGCCTGCGAAGAAGCGGAATACAGATAATAGGTGCTCTCTCCGCCCGTAAAGGAAGAAGCATGTATCAAATAGACGGAGAAAGAAACGAGCAGCGCGGCAAGCAGCGCTCCCAATCCCTTTAAAAATTGCAATACTCCGTAACGCATAAAAATCCCTCCCGCAGCGCCTTTTCGGCTTTACGGAAGGGATTATTGACAAATATAAAAATAATTAAACCACTCGCCCGAAAAAATATATTTCGGACGGGACAATCAATAGCGATGCGCTATGATATTTCCGTCGGCATAGAGGATATACTCCCCGGCCGTTCCGTGAAGAAGGTACTCAAAACCGAATTCCGTCCCGTTCACCACCGCGGAAAACGAAGAGCCCGAAAACAATTTCAGCTTCTGTTCCGCATACACTTTTCCGTCTACGACGATTCTCGCCTTATTTGAAAAAGGCGCTATCTTAACGGACACCTTCATTCCCTTATATACGGTTTCCACGGCGGGCACCCGTTTATCATTCTCTTCTCTCAGCACGGGTGAATCGGGTTTTGCGGAAACGTTTTCTTTCGTTTCGTTCTCCTTTACAGTTCTGTCCTCATAGATAGGCGCTCCCGTCATCGGATCGTATCCGACGGGAGTTGCGGGTACGCAAGGCTGCGCCTCTTCGACCGACGCTGCGACCCCGCCGTTTTGCGGCACGTTTTGCGGCACGAACGGCTGACCGTCGGGACCGAGAACGGGCTGTCCCGTGACGGGATCGATGCCGTTTTCCATACGGTAAGCCTCGTTGAGCTGTTCTTGTGTAAGCGTTACTCCCTGCGGGAAATGTTTTTGGAGATTCGCCGCGGCTTTTACGCCGAGAATGAAATAGTACATCATCCACGCATGGAACGCAATATCGAGAATCGCCTGCACGCTGAAATTTATCAAGATAGCCACGCAATCGCCCGCAAACAGCACGAGCAGTACGATCATGGCCCACCTATGTTTTTTGGACAAAAGCCAAAACACTAAAAATACAGCCAGAATGAGAATCGCTACTATAATACACGCGACCATTGCTCCCGTTGCGGGTACTTTTTGATACTCTTTTCCCAAAGCGATAAACAACACGCTCGTAAAAATACTGAACAAGAAATAGCTTTCCGAAACGAAATACATAATGAAGCTGATGAGCGTAAAAGCTAAAATCGCCACGACGTTTATCCGCGCCATTTTGTAGTTTCTGATTTCTTTCGAAACCTTGAGGTATTCTTGGTTATCCATAAGTTTCTCCTTATATCTCATTTAACAGCACTATCATACACTCTTTCCCACACAGTTGTCAAGTATTTTCACGAAAATGTCACAAAACCTGTCGAAGAGAAATTTTATTCGTATCAGAATCCCGTCAGCTTTTCTCCGCCGAGCAAATGAATGTGCAGATGAGGCACGCTCTGTCCGCCGTTTTGTCCCTGATTGACGATGATGCGATATCCCTCTTCCAGTCCCAGCTTTTCCTGCAACGCCGCGATTTTTTCAAAGCAGCGCTTCAACAGCTCGGCTTTCTTATCGTCCATTTCGGACAACAGCGCAAAATGCTCCTTGGGAATGCACAAATAATGCAGTTTCGCCTTCGGCTCGATGTCTTTGATGACGATCATATCGTCGTCTTCGTAATACCGGGCGGAGGGAATTTCCCCGCGTATTATTTTGCAAAAGATACAGTTTTCCATATTTTTTCTCCTTATTATATGTACTGATTTTATTGATTCGACTTGACGTAAAGCCGCGTTTCCAAATACTTGATTTTTCGATTTTCAACGTTTCTCTTCGCCCCGTTTCCATGACTTATAAAGACATTCTCCGTTTTTCTTACCGTCCCGACTTGTCGTACAGCCGAAAAATACGCATAAGCCAATTGAAACTAGCGGTATAAGACTTAAAAAAGGATGCCCTTCTCTTTTTCCGCCCTATTTTCTATCTTTCCTCCTCTCTCCTCAAAAAAACTTTTTATTACAGAAATTAAGAGCCGCGAAAGACGAAATTTCCTTCCGAGTTTTTCCTTTCTCTACTATTTTTTATTTACAGAGCTGTGCCTCTCTCGCCCCCGCCTCTTGCGACGGACGATCGGGAGCCTTTTGCGTTCCTTTCTCTTTTACTATTTTCTTTTTTCGCCGTCTTACTCTTTACGATTCTCCCTGTTCTCTCCGCCCTCTCTGCTTTCCGCGTTTTCCGTTTTTTCCTCTTTCTCTTTCAAATTTTTCTCCCGAATCGCTCCCGTCGTTTTTTCCCCTCCGTTCACGCTTTCCGCGTTTCGTTCCTCTTTATACCGCCCCGTTTCCCCTTCAAAACTTTTTCCCGGACTCTCCGCCCTTTCTTTGCCGCGCTCCGCGTTTTCGCTTTGCCCCTCGCCGCGCCTCTTCGATGCTATGTATTCGCAACCGTTCAAAACGCGCGCGTATTGATTGTCGTTCCAAATTTTGTCCCATTCTCCCAGAGTCGGTATTTTTCCCGGTGGACAGCGTTTTTTCAGGATGATCCCGACGATTCCCGCGACGAAAGGAGGGATAGCGGCAAAGACGTGAAGAATGACGGGAATGCGGACGATTTCCAATACGACCGGATTGCGGATAATCTTCAAAGAAAAGAGATCGAGCGCAAAAAGTACGGTCAATACAATCGTTGCCCAAATTCTTCTTCCGGAAATTTTCCAAAGTATAAACAGCGCCGCCACACTCGCGAGCGACAACAAAAGAATCATACCTCCCGCCGCGGCGCTCTTGTGCAGCATATCCAAAGCGAACGCAATGCCCAAAGCCGACGTCGTATAGCCGAAAGAGAGGGAGAATAGCCAGAATACAATCAATCCGACGTCGATATTGAAAAATTCGAATATCATCCCCGCGCAGGCTAAACTTGTAATTATCAGATACGCAAAAATAAATCCCCTTCCCACCCCGTAAACGCCCAATAGCCTTCTCGTGCGTCTGTATTCTTTCTCTTCCATCTTTTCCCCTCTTTCCGATTGTTAATTTTTCTTAACGCTCTAAATTTTATACGGACTCTTTCTCTCCTTCCTGCTCCTCGCCGTACATTTTTCCGCTTGCTTTGTCAATCCGTAAGATTCCCCGCGCAAAGATTCTCTTCTTTTTCGCCCGCATTTTAAAACCGAATAAAAGAATATGCCCGAAAAAAGCACTTGGCAATTTCCCTTGTAAAGGGTCGCAGCGACAAAAATCAAATCTCCTCGCGGCTAAAAAGATTCTTGCCATTTCGGGAATCGGCGGTGCACGGTGCGACCGCCGCAAAAATATTCGGGTAAATCCGCCGTTCGCCGCATACCTGCCCCTCTTCTTAACGATTAGATTTGCCCCTTTCGCGGAGTTTCTTCCTTATCCTACTTTTAAGGATTCTCCGAGTAAGATACGCCTCTTTCGGACAACAACTTTTTAAACGTCCGCTCGCGACGGCTCCCGTTGCTAAAAGTGTCAAAGCCACAAAATGCGCGAGTAAAAGGAAAATTTTTCCGCATTTCCGAATAGCGAAATATCCTGCTTTCCGAATAAAAGCCGACCACGCCCGAAATGAAATAGTAAATAATGCCGTCGGGCTTTCGCCTTCTTTTTGAAAAGCCGCCAAAGCGTAAACATCCCCTAAAATCGCCGCGGCTAAAAGATCCGCCCGCGCCTCCCCGCATCCTATTTTCATCTAAACAATAGCGCAATAAGAAGCGATTGTTCCCGCCGTCGCTATCGGATAAGAAAAACACTCGCGGGCGATAAACGGTCCCTAAGACCGTTAAAATCAGTTCCGCTATTGAATCGATCAAGAGAACAAACGCGCGACGCGAGAGGCATTATCATTTTCGATCCTCCGTGTCAATCGTTTGCGCTTTTTCCCATAGACGGTCCTTCTAAGCTATGGAGCATATCTCACTTCCAAGCCCTCTTTAAAAAGCCGAACGCCGCATACCCGGGCGGGACGTTTTTCTATCTCCCCCTGCAAATACAGGCGAATGTAATTTTCCGAATACCCTTCCGTATATCCGTCCGTCCAAGTTTCCGGCACCATTTCCAACGTTTTTCCGATAAATCCCTCCATGTACTTCTTCTTTTGTTCGGCGCCCCTTTCGAGCAGCCGCGCCAGTCTTTCCTTTTTGACGGAAAAGGGAAGTTCCTTATATTTTTTATAGGCGTTCGTCCCCTCCCGCGGCGAATAGGGAAAAGCGTGTATTTGCGCGAATCCCGCCGTGTCCACAATGCTCAGGGAATCGCAAAAGTCCTCCTCCGTTTCGACGGGAAAGCCGACGATAATATCGGTCGTGACGGCGGCGTTCGGGAAATATTCGTAGATAAGCGCGCATTTTTCGAGATATTCCTCTCTCGTATAGTGCCTGTTCATCGCTTTGAGCACCCTATTCGAGCCGCTCTGTAAAGACAGATGAAACTGCGGCGCAAATCGCTTCACCTGTTTTACGGCGTCCAAAAACCGCTCGTCGATCAGACTGACTTCCAGGGAGCCAAGGCGTATGCGCGTTTCCGCCTCTTTGACGGCGAGCATCAACGCCGCAAGATCCCCGCCGTTTTCGTCGCGATAGGAGGAAATATCGATGCCCGTCACCACGGTTTCCTGCGCGCGGCTCTCCAAAATCTCCTTTGCCGCGCTCTTCACGCTTCTCGAACGACTCCTGCCCCGCAGATAGGGAATGACGCAGTAGGAACAAAAACGGTTGCAACCGTCTTGTATTTTGACGAAATTTCTCGTTTTCAGACATTCGGGCGTCGGCATCTCCTCGAAAACGTCGTTTTCCTCTTCGATTCGCACGCCGCAGACAGAATCCGAAAACCCCGCCGCTGCCATTTCGAGGATCTTTCCTTTCCGCTTCGCGCCCGTGACGGAAATCACTTGTTTCCGCGATGCAAAGGGAGCGGGATTTTTTTCGGAAGCACACCCGCACACCAGCACCTTCGCGGCGGGATTAAATTTTAAAGCCTTGGAGATCGCCTGTCGGCTCTTGTGTTCGGCTTCGGCGGTGACGGCACAGGTGTTGATGATGTATAAATCCGCGCTTTCAAGCTCTCTCGACACAGTATAGCCCAAATTTTCCAGCCCGCGTATCAGCGAGCCGCTCTCAACGTCGTTGACCTTGCATCCCAGCGTAAAAACGACAGCTTTCATATTCTTTTTCCGTTCTCCTCCGCTCCGTTTTTTGCCTTAAAAATTTCCGTCGATATATTCATATTCCTTCCTCCCGCTTCTTCTTTCCTCTTTTCCCTTCCGTTCCCCGCCTTTTTCATCCCTTTTCTTGCGCTCTTTTTCGATTTATTCCGCCCCTGCGTCCGGCTTTTTTATCCGATTGTCTTTTTCTTACGACTCTCCCAGCTCTCCCAGCGAAAACATGGCGATCGCCGTAAGCGCCGTCGCGGCGGTTTCCGCGCGCAAAATGCGTTTTCCCAGCGTGATAAAGGAAAATCCCAGCGCCTTCGCGAGTTCTGCTTCCGCGCCCGAAAATCCTCCTTCGCTTCCGACCACCAGCGCCGTGCTGCCGAAAAGTTTTGAAATATCCGTTTCGCTCCTTTTAGCAAACTCGCAGGCGAACAGCTTATTTTTATACCCGCAGACCTCTGCGAGCGCGTCTTTCAAATGTTCGCAATACGTCACTTCCGGCGCGACGGAACGAAGACATTGTTTCGCGGACTCCCGGGAAATCTTATTCAATCGTTCCAGCTTATTCAAATTCATGAAGGCGGAAGAATATTCCGAAGAAAAGGCGATGATTTTTTTGACGCCGAGTTCCACTGCCTTTTGCACGATAAATTCGTTTTTATCCGCGTTTTTCAAATATCCGAACAGGAGTGCAACATCCGTCGTCGCTTCCCTGTCCCCCTCGTTTACTTTTAAAACGTGTAATTTCATATTCCGTTTTTCCACGGCGGCGATGACGGCGGCGTATTCCTTGCCGCTGTTGTCCAAAAGCACGACTTCGTCCCCGACCGCCAGCCTCAAAACGTTTTTCGCGTGTTCGAATTCTTCCCCTTCGAGGAGGGTTTCCTCCTCGATGCGTTCGATAAAAAATCTCTTGGGTGCGGACATCATTACGCCTCTTTATGCTTTAATACCAAAGCAAACCATTCGCCCTTGCGCCGCTCTTTGACGACGCGCATCCCCACCTCTTCATAGGCGGATTTCACCATATCCAGACGGCTTTCGATGATGCCGCTCAAAATGAGCACGCCGTCGCGCTTCAAATTTTTGGGAATGGAGGGCGCCAGCATTTTCAAAATTTCACCCGTGATATTCGCCATCATGACATCCCCTTGAATATCGGCGTCGTCGAGAAGATTAGAATGTGCCACGATCGTTTTTTCGTCGGTGCCGTTGAGCTTGCTGTTGTGCGTCGCGCTCGTCACGGCCACGTAATCGATGTCGGTGAGATAGGCCTTTTTCGCTCCGAGCTTGATCGCGCAAATGCCCAAAATACCGCTGCCGCACCCCACGTCGATACAGACGGAATCGGGCGTCACGTAATCCTGCATGAGTTCCACGCACATGGAAGTCGTTTCGTGCTCGCCCGTCCCGAACGCCATATTCGAATCGAGCAGAACGACTTTCTCATCCTGTAAAGGCCGATAGGCAATCCACTCGGGCACCACGACGATACGCCCCAAATGAATGGGACGGAAATGTTTTTTCCACACGTCTATCCAATCGTCGCCGTCCACTTCCCTTTTCGTATCCTCCAAAGATCCGAACGGAAGACAGCCGCCGCTCCTTTCTTTCGCGGCAAAAACGTCTTTCATCAAGTTTTTAAACGTTTCTTCGGCAATCTCTTTCGCCACATAGCATTTCACCAAAACGTCTTTGGACGCCGTTTCGGTCAAATCGTCGTCCATATAATCCCAATAGATGCTTTCCTTGTCCCTCTGTAAAGCGATAATATCGGCAGAGTCGCAGATCGTGACGCCGTAATTCGTATAATTCCACATAATGTCGGCGATGATCTCGCTCGCTTCCGTGGTGGTGTGTATGGTAAGTTCGATAAATTTCATAATACTACCTCTTGCAGACATTATATCATCAACGCCCGATTTTTTCAAGTCCTCGGCCCTATAATTTTACAAAAGCCGCAACAAAAGCTTCGGCGCATTTTCCCCGTACGATTTTCGTTTTTAACTTTCCTTGACTTTGCGCTCGAAAACGGGTATAATAAAATCGGAAAAGGCGGAAGGCGCAGCGGTTGCAGACATTTTCCAGCCTTTCAGACATATACATATATTTATCATCCTGAAAGAAAAAAGGGAGAAGAGAGATGAAAAATATTTTCGGTTCCAATCAGGACTCGCAAACGCTCGACGGTCAGCCGTTTGTCATCCGTTCCGTCGCAAAGGAGCAGCAGGACGCCTCCGAAGCACATTCCAAGCTGTTCGAACAGTTAGAGAAAAAATCTTCTCTTCCCGTTTGGCTCACCATCGTCGAATTTCTCTGCGCATTCCTTTTTGTAGTGGTAGTGGTGTCCGTCTTACGCGCGGGTCCCAAGACCGCCTGGCATAACGCGCCCGGACTCCTCGTCGCAGGGGGAATAAGCGGCGTAGCGGCGCTCTGTTTGTTCCTTTGCAAGAAGCGGCGGGAGAAAAAGGCGCAGCCCCAAACGAACGCCCTTCTCGAACAGGCGATGTCCGCCAATGAAGAGGCGGCAAAGGAACTCCGTCTGCCCGCCCAAACGTTGCCGACGGATGTTTTGACTTTTATGTATAAGGAAAAAAACGGAAAAACGAGGATCCGCACTTCGCTGTTTGCCGATTATGTACTCATCGAAACGCAGGTCTTTTTCGAAAACGGAATGCTCTGCATCTCCGATTTCCAAGACGTATATGGCATACCCGTTTCCGAGATCGTCCGCATAGAACAAGGGAAAAAGCGCATCATGGCGACGGGCTGGAACAAAATGCAGGAGCCGACGGATAAATGCTTCAAACAGTACCGCCTCTCCGTCAACGCTTACGGCACCGTTTTTATGAAGCCTTATATTATGACGATTAAGCACGGCGACGAAGAATTTGAGCTCTTTATACCGCCTTACGAAATGGAAAAGATCTGTTTTCTCTGCGGGCTTCCCTTTCCGGTCGCGGCCGACAAAAATGCCCGTTGAAAAATTTTACGAAAAAACCTCTTGCTTATACGGAAGGCGTCTTTCCAAAACAGCAAGAGGTTTTTCCTTTATCATTCGACTCTTTCTCCCCGCATTTTCTTTTTTCTGCGTTCTCCCGCTTCGTCCTCTTAGAGTTTCTCTCTTTCCCCCACCGTTTCTTTCCCTGTTCTTCATTCGCCTTTCCGCTCCGTTCCCCGCCTTTTCTTCCCCCTTCCGCCAATTTTTTCATTGAAAAAGCGCTTTTGCGACACCCGCAAAAGCGCTTTTTATCGATACGTTTCATACTCCTCAATAGGGCTTTTTTCCGTAGAAACTCTCCACGTTGTCCGAATATTTCCTCATTTTATCGTACTGTTTCAAATCGATGTCTTTGTCCAGTTCCTCGATCTCCCGCTTCTGCTCCCGAGTCAATCTCGTCGGCACTTCCACCAGTACACGGAGGACGAGATTGCCCGTACTCCCGCGCGCCGAACGGATACCCTTGCCGCGCACGGTAAAAATCTGCCCGTTCTGAGTCCCTTCGGGGATAGTGAAATCGAAAGTATCGTCGATAGAGGGCACCTTGACGGTCCCGCCGAGCGCGGCGGTCTTAAAGGAGATCGGCAGGTCCACCTGCAAATCGAATCCGTTGCGGACAAAGATCTTGTGCGGCTCCACTTTGAATACGACGATGAGATCGCCCGCCTGTCCGCCGCCCTGCGCCGCCTGACCGTATCCCTTCTTTTTCATATAACTGTTCGTATCGACGCCCGCGGGAATGTTCAGGGTGAGGGTCGTTTCTTTGCGCACGGACCCTTTTCCCTTGCATTCGGGACATTTATCGGTAATCACGCGCCCCGTGCCGCCGCAATCGGGGCATACCCCCTGGCGGATGGTGCGTCCGAACATGGTATTTTGCACCGTCTGCACGACGCCTTTGCCGCCGCAGCGGGAACAGGTGCTGTACGCGGTGCCGCCCCGCGCGCCCGTGCCCTTGCAGGAGGCGCAGGGTTCGTTGCGCATATAGGAAAAGGTCTTCGTGCAGCCCTTGGCCGCGTCCATAAAACTCAGCGTCATTTCACGCTGTATATCTTCCCCGACGCTGGACTGCGCCGAACGCGCGCCGCCGAAACCGCCGAAACCGCCGCCGAAAATCGAACTGAATATATCCGAAAAATCCCCGAAACCGCCCTCGAAGCCGCCCATACCTCCCATACCGGGATGTTCCAGCTCGTAGTCGTAAGCGGCGCGCTTTTGGGAATCGGAAAGAATCTCGTTCGCTTCGTTGATTTCCTTGAATTTTTCCGCAGCCGTCGCGTCCCCGGGGTGCAAATCGGGGTGGTACTGTTTGGCGAGCTTTCTGTACGCCGACTTTATCTCTTCCGCGCTCGCTTTCTTGTCGACGCCCAAAATCTCATAATAATTCTTTTTCGCCTCTGCCATAATTCTGTGTGCTCCGTAAATATCCTTTTTAATGCCTTTTTGCTCTCGTCAAATTCCGTCTTTCGCCGCCGTGCGAATAAAGACTCGAAATTTGTTTTGATCCTAATAAACCGTCAACGACTCTTTCTGCTCCCTTTTCCCGCTCGTCGAGTTTCACCGCCAAACGCGCAAACGACGACGCCTCCAAACGTGTGCCCATCGTAAGGCTTCCGCATTTTAGCCTGATTTTTCGTTATAACGCGCGGTCCGTCCTTCAAACGATCCTGTATCCGCTCTCGCGCCTTGTCCGAACGAACTCAATTCAAACTTCCCGCTCTCGCTTTGGAAAAGGAACTGTAAAATTCCAAAAAAGCGGGAACGAACGGCGTCAAAGCGGAAACGCCCGAAAACCGCACCGAGAAAAAACTCTGCGCGGCTTCCAATACGCTATACGGGTTTGGCTGTTCGCCAAACCCGATTCGCTTTATTCGCATTGCGGACAACCGTTTTCATTTGCTTTTTGGCATTCGGCTCAACCCTGGGTACTCTTTTTTTAAATTTGCACCCGAAATCGGCTCCGCTTTTTCCGCGTTACTGATGGAATTCGGTATCCCCGTCGCCCGCTCCGGCTCCGCCCGCGTCGGGTCCCGGCTGACCGCCGTTTGCCTGATACAGCTTGGCGAAAATGGGCTGCACGGAATTCATCAGAGTGTCGTAAGCCGCTTTGATCTTGTCGTCGTCATCCGATTCCAGATCCTTTTTGGCGGCGTCCACGGCGCTCTGCAAAGCCGCCTTGTCGTTTTCATCCAACTTGTCGCCCGAATCTTTGATCGTCTGCTCGACAGAGAAAATCATGCCGTCCAGTTTGTTCTTATTGTCCACCTTTTCCTTTCTCTTCTTGTCCTCTTCGGCGAATTTCTCGGCGTCTTTCACGGCCTTGTCAATTTCGTCCTCGGAAAGATTGGTGGAGGAAGTAATGGTGATGTCCGTAGACTTGCCCGTGCCCTTATCCTGCGCCGTCACGTGCACGATACCGTTCGCGTCTATGTCGAAAGTCACTTCGATCTGCGGAATGCCGCGGGGGGCGGGAGCGATACCCGTCAGCATGAAATTGCCGAGAGTCTTGTTGTCCTTGCAGAATTCCCGCTCGCCCTGCAAAACGTGAATGTCCACGCTCGTCTGATTGTCCGCCGCCGTGGAGAATACCTGGCTCTTTTTGACGGGGATCGTGGTATTTCTGTCGATGATTCTCGTAAACACGCCGCCGAGGGTTTCGATGCCCAGAGAAAGCGGGGTGACGTCGAGAAGGAGAACGTCCTTGACTTCGCCCGTCAAAACGCCGCCCTGCACCGCCGCGCCGATCGCCACGCACTCGTCGGGGTTGATGCCCTTGAAAGGTTCCTTGCCCGTCACTTCGCGCACTTTTTCAACCACCGCGGGCATACGGGTGGAGCCGCCCACAAGGATCACTTTATCGATGTCTTTGTAGGAAAGTCCCGCGTCTTTCATGGCAAGCCGCATCGGCTCCACGGTCCTGTTCAAAAGATCCGCGGTCATCGCCTCGAATTTTTGTTTGGTCAGATTGACGTCGAGATGCTGAGGTCCCTCTGCGCTCATGGAGATGAAGGGCAGATTGATATTGGTGGAATTCATGCCCGAAAGCTCTATCTTGGCTTTTTCGGCTGCTTCCTTCAATCTCTGCATCGCCATCTTGTCCTTAGACAAGTCGATGGCGTGGGATTTTTTGAACTCGTCTACGAGATATTCGATGATCTTGTTGTCCCAGTCGTCGCCGCCCAGCCGCGTGTCGCCGTTCGTGGCGAGCACTTCGAAAACGCCGTCGGAAATTTCAAGGATGGAAACGTCGAACGTACCGCCGCCGAGGTCGTAAATCATGACCTTGCCGCCCTTGTCTTTATCGAGTCCGTAAGCGAGCGCCGCCGCCGTCGGCTCGTTGATGATTCTCAGAACGTTGAGTCCCGCGATCTTGCCCGCGTCCTTGGTCGCCTGACGCTGACTGTCGGAAAAGTAAGCGGGGCAGGTGATGACCGCCTCCGTCACTTTCGTTCCGAGATATGCCTCCGCGTCCGCTTTGAGCTTGGTGAGAATCATTGCGGAAATTTCCTGCGGGGAATAAGATTTATCGTCGATTTTTACTTTATAGTCGGATCCCATATGCCTTTTAATGGAGATAACGGTCTTGTCGGGGTTTGCGACAGCCTGACGTTTTGCCGCCTGTCCGACGACGCGGGAGCCGTCCTTTTGGAAAGATACCACGGAAGGGGTAGTTCTAGCTCCTTCCGCATTGGTGATAACGACGGGCTCGCCGCCTTCCATCACCGCCACGCACGAATTTGTCGTACCTAAGTCGATACCGATTACTTTACCTGCCATAACGCTTCTATTTCACTCCTTAAACACTGTTTTTTTCGATGTATACGGCGGCTTTTGAAACGCCGCGCTTGATTTACAATTTATATGTAACCCACCGTCCAAATTCTTAAACAAAAACGACAAAAATTTTTTCCTATCGAATTTATAAATTTTCTTTTTTTCCTGTCTTCGGCTTTTCCATGGTTATCCTGAGTTTTTAAAGGAGCGGCGGAAAGGATTTGACGGATTTTTTGGACGCTCGATTGAAAGCGCCCCGTATTTGTTCCCCGGCTTCGCGTTTGCTTTTCTCTTACCGTTCCTCCGTAAAATTCCGCTCTACTTTTCCCCCTTCCGCGCTGACATTTGCCTCGCTAGTTTTTCCCTTTTTCTCCTTTTCGGATACTTTTTCCGAATGTTTTTCTGCCTTTCATCCTTCTCTTTTCTGTTTTTTCGTTCCCTTTCTTCTTCGACTCTTATTTTTCCTGTTTTTATCCTTTTTCTGCTTTTCTAAAACGACAACTCCTTTCTTCTTTTTTCCGAATCCTATTTCTCGTTTCCCTATGCTCCTCGCCAAAACCCTCCTTCCCGATTTCCCTGTTCTTCTCCGAAACTGCCTTTTTCGATTTTTCTATTCCCCTATTTTCTTATTTCTTTTCCGAAGGCTGCCCGCTTTCTTTCGTCTTTTGCCCAAACTACCCTCTTAACGACGAAAAAACACACGGCGAAAATTTCCCGTGTGTTTTTTCTATAAACCAATGAACTTCGTGTATGAACAATATAAATTTTCACGATTTTTTGCAAACTGCCGCCGATAAGATTCTTTTAAAGGCGCAGATGACCGTTTTGGTATCCTCATAACATATCCGACTTTCCGTTCCGACGAATATCGGATAGCCGTTTCTCAATTATTATATTATATCAGGTCTTTTGACTTATGTCAAGTCAAAAATTCCAAAATTTGGTAAAATGGTAACTGAAAAAAGTTTCTCAAATTTTCCGTCGCCGATGAAATCGGCGAAACGCCTCTTACCGATGATGACATATAGTGAAGTAATAAAGCAATTGATGATTGAGCGCAATTTGAGCCAAGAAGGATTAGCAAAAGAGTTATGCGTCAACCAAACCACCGTAGGGCAATGGCTTCGCGGCAAAAAGAAGCCCTCTTACGAGAATATTCTGGCGTTTTATACGCATTTCAGCATCACCCCGAACGAACTTTTCGGCATCGAGGGATGTTGAGCGGCACTAAAAACGGCAGAGATTTTGTGTGCGCTCTCCCCGATCGCCGCGCGCGCCTTCTCCTTTCTCATCGTCTTCCTGCCGATATTCCCCCGTTGTTTTAAATCGTCGCCGCTCCCTTTTCCGTATCCGTTATGACAGCATTCCCCATTCCTTTTCTGTAACACTACACTTACTATAATTTTAAAAGGCTCTCGCGCTATTGCGCGGGGCTTTTATTTTGCCACCGATTTCCGATATAAAATTTTTGTCAAAAACGATACGTTTCGGGAGCGGCGGTAAAAGAAGAGAACGTTGCCTCGACGTTTTTAAGATAAAACACCTGCGTGTTGCCGTCGTCGGGCGCATACAGAGCTTTGAGGGAGGGATAGGCGTCCAGCATATGTACGCGCGCTTCCCGATCGTCGTCCTCTACGGCGTCCGCGGCGATCCGCAGCCAACTTTCGCCCGAAAGGGCGCAAATTTCTATTCGAGGATTTTGTTTCATCTGACGGGATACCTCTTTGCTTTTTCCCGTTTGGATATACAGTTTCCCCCCGAACAGGTCGATTGTGCCGAAGGGACGGACGCGGGGCTGATTGCCCTCCGCCGTCGCCAAATAATATGTGCCGCATTTTTTCAAGAACTCATAGACCTTGTCGATCCCCTTCATTGAAATGTCCTCCCGAATTTTTTATAATTTTTCCGATTTTTCAATCGGCACTTTCGCCAAGTTTCTCCCGCATTTCCCAATCGATTAAAAAATCGCGCCTATTCTGCAAAAAGACGACGCTTTCCCGTTTAGGGGGAAATTTAAGAACTTTTTAAAAAATTCCCGAAAGTCTTTACCGCGTCGAAATTTTTTCACGCGCCTCCAATTTTCCGTAAACCGTTTATTTCATCTCAACCCTGTCCCCCTTTGTCCTGAAAAAACAGGGAAAGCAGTCGGCTTCGGCTTTTTGGAAAAACCTTGATTGCGCCGAGATTGACAAGGAAAAATTGCAGGATGCGAAAAGGGCGGCGCGCAGTTTTCTGCCGATTATAATTTTATCGATGGAAAGCTAGCAGAGTGGTCGCTAGCGCCCGTCTAAAAAAATCGGCCGAACGCCAGATAAACAGCGCGCTCGGCCGAATAAATCCTTATTGAGTGACAATGACCTGCGCGTACCGTAAAACCTTGTCGCCGCGCTTATAGCCCTTGACGTATACCTGCTTGACTACGCCGGCTTCCTCGCCCTCTTCCGCGGGGACCGCCATGATCGCCTCCGCCACTGCGGGATCAAACGACTGCCCGGTAGGATCGAGTTCCTCCACATTCTCGCTTTCCAACAGCTTTTTATAGCTTTTGAGAATCATCTCCACGCCCTCGCGCGTCTTTTCGTCGGCACAGGCGGCAAGAGCCCGTTCGAGGTTGTCCCCGATGGGGAAAAGGGCGGCGACGACGTCGCTTCTGCCTTCCGTGTACTTTTGCGCCGCCTGATTCTGCGTGCGGCGACGATAGTTTTCGTATTCGGCGGTGACGGAATACCATTTTCGTTTCAGTTCTTCCCCTTCCGCCTTCAATTTTTCTATCTCCTCGCGCGCTTTTTGCAGCTCGCGGTGACAATGTCCTTTTTCCTTTCCTTCCTTACAGGAGTGCTCTTTTTCCTCCTGTTCCTTTCCGCTCTTCAACGATTCCTCCTCTGAGCCTTCTCCCGTTTTTTGTTCCGCATCCTCCGCCTCTTGCGCGCTCTCGGGGCAAGACGCATTTTCACATACGGCTTTTTCTTCCAAAACAGGATCGGGGGCGCCGTTTTCTTCGGGCGCGTCCGTATTTTTTACCTCCGGCTCTCTATCCTCAAAATTCTTTTCGTTTTCAAAATCATTCATGACTAACTCACCTTTCCTTTATTTCACGCTATATTTATAAAACGATTTTCGTTTTTTTAAACACAAAACGCAAAAAGCCTTTTCTTAAAACCTTAAAATTCGAGGTGGACGAAATTTTCGCGGGAGGAGCGCCGATAAAAAATTGCCTTGCGCCCGATGACGGCGACGGGAATAGCCTCTAAAAGCTCCGCGACGTTCTCGGCAAGATTTTCCGTTTCCTCCCCCGCTGCGGGCAAAATCGTCACTTTGATGATCTCATGCGCTTCCAAAGCGTCGGAAAGCGTCTTTAAAAGATTGTCGGTGACGCCTCCTTTCCCGATTTGCGTCACGGGCTGTAAATTCGAAGCGATCGCTTTTAATTTGCTTCTTTGTTTGCTGGTAATGGTATCCGTCATATTATCAATGCTCCTTTTTCAACTATGTTTTCCGCAGGCTCTTATTCGCTTTCGAGCCTTACTCTCGCGCTTTTATCCGTCTTTCTCTCAGGGGCGCTCCGCGATTTTTGCCTGCTTTCTTTATTTGAAGAAACCGATTTTTCTTCTTTCCTATCCGGGATAGCCGCCCGCCGCCATGTGCGTTCCCTTTCCTGAAAAAGCCCACCTATCTGCCGCATTTACGTCTGCATCGATCTTTTCCCTTGGGAACTTGCTTTTTGTCTACGGCGGTCTTTTCTTTCGCCGTTTCCTCTTTGCGGCTTTTGCCTGTTTTCCTCTTTCGCTGAAAGGAAGAAGAAGGCTCGCCTCAACCCTGCCCCGTGCTTTTTATATTTATCAGCTGCAAAGCCCGGAATCTTCGGGACGAATCACGTAACCGGGATCGTATGCGAGAACGCCGTCTTTTTTGACGGTGACGATCTTTGCGCTCAATCCTTCCAAAACGGGCGCCAGATGTTTTAAAATACGGAAAAATTCCTGTTCGTCAAACACCATGCAGTCGGTGCAGATTCCCTTCGGGGCGAATGTGATCCCGACGTTCTTTGCAAAACTCTCCCAATCTTCCTTTCGCACAATCGGCTCGGGATATTCTTCCGCATGATAAAAATACCAATCCCAGACTTCTTTTTTCCAAGCGTCCAATCCGTCTAAAAAACGTCCGGGGAGATAAATATAGGCATAGACGATCCCGAACGGCTCGAAGATGGTATTGTCGAATTCCCGCTTTTCCGTCGGTTGTTCGGGCGTCATTTCACAACAGACGGTCATCCAGGTCCGCGTTTCTTCCTTAAACGGCAGCGCGTTTTCTCCTATGCCCTCCGTCTGAAAATAGACGGGGGAGGGAAAGGGAATCCCCTCTTCGAACATTTCCGTCGCCCGCTTTTGTAAAAGCTCCGCAAGCTCCTCGACGCGGATTTCTTGCTTGTCCGCAGGTAATTTTTCCGCGACGGCGATCGACGAACTCGCGGCGAGCAGCAGATTTTCTCCCGCATAGTGGCAGAGATACCGATATAGCGCGCGCTTCCTGCCCGCCGTTTTCTTTTCCCCCCACGATTCCGCGCCTTTTTCGTAAAAGACGATCTCCACGCCGCCGTCACCTTCCGAGCAGAAAATTTTAGGCGGATGCCGGAAATAGTCGGGACGAAGCTTGGGGACGTAAATTCCCTTGGGAAAATAGGGATATACCTTCCATCCCGCTTTGTCCATGGCGGAACCGGCGTGATTCGCCGTATCGGAGAGCATTTTGACGATCGCGCGCACCCCCTGAATGGGATAGTCGTCGCCGCTCATACATAAGCAATATTTTCCGTCTTCCACGCCCCCGTAAAAATCGAGCGGCAAAAAGAATCGGGACAGCGTGCGATTGAGAAGCTTGTTGATGCCCTTCTGATCCCCCTTGTCCGTCATTTCAGCCAGCTCGTTGATGGAACGCGAGATGATCTCCCAAAAATAGACGGCGGCTCTTGCAAACGGCAGAGGAGAGTCCTCTTCCTCGCGGGAATAGCAAACTCCCGCGAGGGATAATTCCCGATGATGCCCGTTGAGTTCCTCCGAGCCGTCGTCCGTGTAGCGGGCGCAGCCCGGACACCGCTTTTCCACCTGTTTTGCGAGAATACCGTCGTATTCCTGCCGCGAATAAAGATTGACATTCACGGGAAAGACCCGTTCGGGCGCTTCGATGGAAAGAAATTCCGTTTCGATTGCTTCGTAAACAAAATCGGGAGCCATACATTTTTCTTCTTTCAGGCGCCGAAATTCTCCCGACGAAATCTTTTTGACGTCTTCCGTGTCCGCGCAGTCGTCGGGCAACAAATAATATTTATAATCGTAAAAAAATGCTTTTAATTCCTGTTCCATAATTTTCTCTTTCGTATCTTTCTTTTCATTTTTAAGCCTTCACCGCACCCCTCTTGCCCCCGAGGCAAAGGAAGTTCGCTTTCCCCCGTTCCGTTCTCCCAAGCTATCGTCAAAGGAGAATCCTTGTTCTCTTAAAACGGGAAGCGGGAATTTTTTTTCCGAGGGATGCCCCGAAGAAAAAGTCCGCTTTTCCTCTTCCCCGACCTCTTATTTTCATCCGTCAAAAAGAGGCGGAACAGAAAACGAAGCGCAAAAAAACAGCAGTTTTTAGGACGGCAGCAATGCCGAGATTTTACGGCACAAAATCGAATTCCACGTCGCCGATAGAAACGGTATCTCCTTCCCGACAGCCCATTTCGTTTAATTTCTTAATCACTCCGCGCAGGCGCAGAACTTTTTGAAAATACAGCATGGAATCGGGATTGTTCAAAACGACGTTGCGGCAAAGCATATCCACAAGTCCTCCCATGACGACGAACACGCCGTTTTCGTCCCGATAGATCTCGAAATCGAGATTGTCGTTTGCGGTGTATTCGAATTCCTCGTCGGGACGGACGGGTTCCACGGGGGGCAGGTCTTTAAGCACGTCGAAAATCCCCTCGATCAATTCCCGCGTCCCCTCGCCCGTGACGGCAGTGATCGGGAAAATTTTATACTTGCGTCCGTATTTTTTCCGGAACGTTTTTAAATTTTCCTCGGCGCCGAAAATATCGCATTTATTGCAGACGATGATTTGCGGCAAGGAAGCGAGCGTTTCGCTGTAACTCTTCAATTCGTCGTTAATTTTCTTGAAATCGTCTACGGGGTCGCGCCCTTCGCAGCCCGAAACATCCACGACGTGACAGAGCATCCGAGTCCGTTCGATGTGCCTTAAAAAGTCGTGTCCGAGGCCCGCGCCTTCCGCCGCGCCTTCGATGAGCCCCGGAATATCCGCCGCCACAAAAGATTTATCGTAATAGCGCACCACGCCGAGATTAGGAGAGAGCGTGGTGAAATGATAATTGGCGATTTTGGGTCTGGCAGCGGAAATTTTGCTCAAAAGCGTGCTTTTTCCGACGTTGGGGAATCCCACCAATCCCACGTCCGCGATCACTTTCATTTCGAGAACGACGGAATGCTGCTTGACTTTTTCGCCCTTTTGGGCGAAATTAGGCGCGTGCCGCCGCGCCGTGGTAAAGCGCACGTTCCCCTTGCCGCCGTTGCCGCCGCGGGCGACGAGTATCTGCTGCCCGTCTTCGAAGACGTCGCAGATCAGCCTGCCCGTTTCCGCGTCGCGCACGAGGGTACCGAGAGGCACGGCGATATACACGCTCTTGCCGCCCTTGCCGAAGCATTGATTCGTACCGCCGCGCTCGCCGTCCTCCGCGAAAAATTTGGACGTGAAACGAAAGGAGAACAAATCGCTCATGTCTTTGTCCCCTACAAAATAGACGTCGCCGCCCCGTCCCCCGTCGCCGCCGTCCGGACCGCACGCGGGTTTTCCCTTAAAGGCCTTAAAGGAGTTCATCCCGTCGCCGCCGTTGCCTGCCTTGATCAAAATTTTTACTTTATCGGTAAATTCGCCGTTTGCCATAGTTTTCCCTTTGTCTTTTTTAAGCCGTACCGTCTGCTTTTGCAAAAGCAAAAGTCTTACATTCCGCATACGTCAGGTTTTTCCGTTTTTGGAAAGGAGAGGAATCAATGCTTTTTTCTCGCGCTTCTTTTCTTTCCGTCCCATAACAGTATGCGCAGCCGCTCAATTTTCGTCCTATTAAGTATAGCAAAACGGCGCGAAAAAAGCAATGATTTACGGGACCGCGGGACAATCTTTCTTGTCTTCTCGGCGCAATTGTTTTCCGTCGGGTCAAAAAATCGGATGATCCATATTTTTTGCGAAAAAAGGAGCTGCCTATCACACGAAAGTCAACTTATTTTTTCCTCGCGGTCAAATAAAAGCCGCAATCAACGCAAGGCGTTTTTCGCCTTTTCGTTGTTTTGCATTCTTCGCAGCGCTTTTCCGCCTTTTTTGCGCGGTTTTCGCTTTTTTCATGCCTTATCCCTTCTTACCATCCATTTTCGCATGGCTTGTCCTTTTTCCTCTCTTCGCACCGCCTTTTCCGCGCGTTCGTTCTCCGCCCGCGCCCCTTAATTTTCACGCCCCTCTTCGCTTCGCGTTTGCGGCTCTAAATCCCCTCTGTTTTTCCGCTCCCGATTTCCTCTCTTCGCGTTTTCTTGTTTTTTGCCCCCTCTTTTCGTCCTTTTTTCTTTCCCGCTCGTTTTCCTCTATATCACGCGCTTTGCCATCTTTACACGCAGCGCTTTCTCGTCCGCATATAATAAACTAAGCCGAAACAGGAAAAACCGATTTTTCCGCTTCGGCCGAATTTTTCTTAAAGAGGTTCTCCATTTATGAAAAAATCCTTCGAAAATTCCAAAAAAGAACAATGTTTCGGACAAGGCGACTGCGGGTGTATTCCCTGTTGTCCTCCCTGTCCGCCGCAATGTCCGCCGTCCTGCTGCCCCATTGTCTACAAAACCATAATACAGGCAGGCGAGCCCACGCCGACCCCGACGATACCGTCCGCTTACGCGTATGTCTATAACGACGGCCGTCAGACGGTGGCGGCAAGCGCGCCGATTCTTTTCTCCTCCAACGGAGTTCTTTCCGACGGAATGACTCATCCCATAAACGGGAACGCCGTTACGATAGAAAACGCGGGCACCTATGCGGTATGGTTTACCATGATGGGGACGGCGGACGCGCAATTTGCATTATTTTTAAACGATACGAGCGTCGCAGGCACTATTTTCGGAACTTCTCCGGGCGCCTCGGGCTCCGCCGTCCGTTCCCTCACGGGAGGCTTTGCCATTGTCGAAGCGCCCGCGAACAGTACGCTCGCCCTCGTCAATTTTACGGGCGCAACCGTTACGCTTGCCACGGGAGTAGGCGGAGCGGGGCCGAACGTCAACGCTTCTATGATGGTGATACGCATCGCGTGAGTTTAAAATGTTGCCGAAAGAGTTTTCCGCAACATTCCTCCGTTTCTAAGAAAGACGGGCGTCTGAAAAACGCTCCGCCTTTTTATTTATGCTTCTTTCGCTCTTTTTTCCTTTTGGCGCGTTTGTCTAAATCCGCTAAAAGACATTCACAATTTTATAAAAGCGTAGACTCTTCTATACCCGCTCAAAGCCTGACGCCGCGGCTTTTTCCCCGCACGGACACCGTCTGTAAGATTCCCGTGGATATGACGTGCTTTTTCTCCGCCTCGGCGCTCTTGACAGCGTCTTCTATCAGATCGGAGAAAAGATTTTTTGCGTCGGAAACCCGTTCGCAAAAGAGATAATAAGCCAAAGAACCGGGAACGGTATTGACTTCTCCGAGGTAAATTTTTCCTTCGCCCAACAAAAAGTCCATGCGGACAATCCCTTTCAGGTTCATACGCTTATATAATGTCCTCGTATAAGAACGGATATTTTCTCTCGTTTCGTCGGAAAGGACCGCCGCCCCGCCGCCGCGTTTTCCGCCCGCGCGCGGACGATTTCCATCCTTTAAGTATTTATCCGCAAAGGTGTAAAGCTTATCTCCCGATGACGCTTCTTCGGGTTCGGAAACAAAAATTTCACCGTTTAAGGAATATGCGGCGCAGTTGATATCCCGTTTGCCTTTTATGTATTTTTCTATAATCACTCTCTCGTCCAGAAGGAACGCCGCCTCGATTGCTTTTTCCGCGCCTTCCTCGTTTTCCGCGAGGGAAATTCCGATGGAAGATCCCAGATGCGCAGGCTTCACCACGACGGGATATTTGAGTTTGGAGCCTATGTTTTTCAGCAAAAACTTGCCCCTGCGCGCATAATCCGCTTCGTTGACGCGTATATATTCCACCGTGGGGATATTCAGCGCCTTGGCGACGAGTTTGGTGAGCGTTTTATCCATGAACATACCCGACGCCGTCAGTTCGGGCGAGGCGAGGGGAATTTCGTTGAGCTGCATCAGCGCCGAAATTCCTCCGCCTTCTCCGAGGCCGCCGTGACAGCAATTGATGGCTCCGTCTATCTTCCCCTTGTTTTTCACTTTTGTCTTTGCCGCGTTGAACGCATACATGGTGCCTCCGTCGAAAAAAATTCTCGAAAAAGAGGAGAAGTCCTGCTTCTTAAATAAATTTAAATCGTTCATTTTTGCGGAGGTATACATTTCTCCGTCCGTGTGGATGTATACGGGAACAGGAATAAACTTTTCCTTGTCGATGAGATTGAAAACGAACACCCCCGTCAAAATCGAAATCTCGTTTTCGTTGGATTTTCCGCCGAATAACACCGCAATTTTTTGCATAAAAATACACCTCCGTGAAATAAATTTTTCCGCTTTGGTGTATTTGTTCTTCGTTGGCTCTATCTACGCAATCCCTTTTGACAAAAGGGGTGAAAGGGCAATTTTTCACGCCTTCTCGAAAAAGAAAACCTTTGAAATTGCCACGCGCTGCCCGAAATGCGCTCTTTCCCTTTTATTGAAAGAGATTCAAGGCGATTTTTTTCATATTGAAGTTCAAAGGGGCAACCTTCCCCCCTTTATGCGCTCTATCCCTTTTCCCACAAGGCTTTTCCGCCTATTTATTTTCTTTTTAACCGCATCCTTTCAAAAAAGCAATTTTTTTCATTCTATTCCTTATGACAAAAGGGATAGAGAGCAGTTCGCCGTCCGGAAAACGAAGAAGCGGCGGAAAAAACGTGGCTAAGCGGAAATGAAACGAATCCTTCGCACGAAAGGAAAAGGGCGCAGAGAGTCTGAGAATCCGATCTGTTCCGCTGCGTTCCCCCAAAAAAACGTTCACCATGCGTCGGGAAGATCGTTTAAAAACAGTACGGCGTCGCCCGTTTCTACAACGTCCGCGAGATATTCCCTCGCCGCGTCCAGCGTGGAGCGCACGACGAGTTTTTCCGCTTCCCCGCCCGCCTCCGTATACCCCGCTTTTACCGCGCCGACGAGCGTATCTCCGACCAATATGACGAGATCCAGCCCGGCCAGACGAGCGCCGAGTTCGCCGTTGAGCCTCTCGTCGAGGATCCCCGTTTCCACAAGCCCGGGAGTGACGACGATCTTTCTGCCGCCAAAGCGCTTCAACGCCTCCACCGCCTCCGCGGCGCCCACGGGATTGGAATTATAGCTGTCGTCGAGAATGTGCACGCCGCCGCTTTCGATCAGCTGCAAACGATGGGGAATGGGCTCTATCTTCTCGATTCCCGCCGAAATTTCCTCTTCTGTCAATCCCATCTCGGCGGCGAGGAGAGCCGCGAGCGCGATATTTTCCGCCGAGTGCTTGCCGAGCAGCGGCGTATCGACGAAAATTTCTTTCCGTCCCGGCAGGCGCAAAACGAAAGACGTTCCGTCCGGCTTCAAAAGCAGCGCCCCGATCAGCGCGCCGTAATCGGCGTATACGCACTTCTCTTTATCCGAAAGAGAGGCGGTTTCCAAAGGGAGCGTAAGGATTTTTTCCTTTAATCCCTCGCCGCAGACCACCTTATCGGACGTCCCTTTCAGGACCTCGCTCTTGCCCTTCAACACGTTCTCCAAAGAGCCGAACGTTTCGATATGCTGCGCGCATACGCCCGTGAACACCGCAAAATCAGGCTTCACCAGCGCGCAAAGTTCGGCGATGTCCCCGATGCGGCGCGCCCCCATCTCCGCGACAAGCACCTGCTTATCCGTAAATTCCCCGCTCGTCACCGTCTTGGCGATTCCGACGGGCGTATTATACGATTCGGGCGTAGCCACGACAGAATATTTTGCGGAAAGGATGCTTTTTAAAATATTCTTAACCGACGTCTTCCCGCAACTGCCTACCACCGCCACGCGAATGATTTTCGTTTCGTCCAATATCCGTCCCGCCCGTCTGACGAATCTTTTATTGCGGGGCGTTTCGTAAAGTCCGTCCGCGGCATTGGCGAGGCATAAGATCCAAGGCAGCAGCAAAGGCATCAGCGTAAAGGGAAGATACGCCAAAACGCCGTACAGCTCGCTGTCGACGAGTTTTCCGACAAAGGCGAGCAGCGCGATGACGAGATAGGAAACGCACGCCGTAAAAAGCACGTAGACGGCGGAAAGGCGCTTGATTCTGCCCGTCGCCGCCACGGGTACCTTTAAAGCGTATTTTCTGTCCGCGATGCAAAACAGCACGCAGAATAAAAGGAAGGGAATCGCGGAAAGAAGCAGGGCGATTTTGGCGCCCGCAAAGGAAAATGTGAGCGCGACGACGCCCGTAGACAGCAGCCCCAGCCCCGACCAAAGCGCCAGACGGTTATAATACAAATTGTCCTTACGCGTCAGCCAGCGCGCGAATTTGCCGTTTTTATAGCCGCACTGCTGCAACGCGCCCAAGGATTTATACGTCGCCACATAAAAGAGGCAGGTGCAGACGATGCACGCGGCGATTCTCGACAATACGTCACTCATGAAAGAAAAATTCCTCCGCAATCAGATTGAAGGCCGTCGGATATTCCGCAAACGCAAAATGCCCGCCCTCCGTCGTTTTTATCCATCCGTTTGAGAAACAGGAAAGATACACGTGCGCCTCTTCTATGGGCGTCGTTTTATCCTCCGTCCCTTCGACGAGTAAAACTTCGTTTTCGACTTTCCGCGCGTCCTCGCGCAGATCTTCGTTGACGATCTTTTTATAGCTCTCCCGCATCACCGGGGAAAGCGTTTTATATTCCGCGCTTCCGAAATGCTTTTCGGCAAACTTCGGCGCGATTTTTTTGACAAAACGATAGGTTTTCACCCTGATTTTATAGCGCATTCCGCGTTTCAAAATAATCCCCGCCGCCCCCGTCAGCAGCATCTTATCGAATACCTGCTCCCCCCTTTCCGCGCCGCGCGCCGCCATTTTGACAGCGACTCGGCAGCCAAACGAATGGGCGATCACGCGCGGGCGCACGATCGAAAGCGCCTTTAAAAACTCCTCCGTCCACGCCGCGTACTCGGAAACGGAAAAAGGCTCCGTCAGCGGCGCTGATGCGCCGAAACCGAGAAAATCGAACGCGGTGACGCGATAAAAACGGGAAAAATATTCGATCTGCGCGGCAAAGCTCTCTTTGGAGGCGAGATAGCCGTGAAAAAATACCAGATCCTCGCCCGTCCCCTTTTGTATGTACGAAACCTCGGACAAATCGAACATAGCTCTCCTATTTTTTCAATCGACCGCGTCTTTCGCGGTAGCGCACACCATAAATTTCTATCGACGGCCAAAGCGCGGCTTTTTTAAATCGGGCGAAAACCGTCGGGATTTACAAAAAAGCGCGTCTTTGAAAGAAACGCAGCAGGCATTACGGGTAAAAAAAGCTCCGGCAAGAGGTTGTGAGGAGGTAAAAAGGCAAGGATTGACGAAAATTTATGCCGAGCCGCGAAAAAAAACAACGCTCTGCGGAAATTCGCGATTCAATAAGCGGGAAAAAACATTCCACGGAAATTTGTGCGCACAGGAGCAAAAAAATGTCCCGCGGAAATTTGCGCAGATAAGTAAAAAGAACGTTCAACGAATACTTACGGCGCGACGAACGAAAGAAAAAGCCGCGGGCGACTTAAAATCAAAAGCACGCCTTACGCGCCGCAGAGCCTTTTTTGCATGACGACCGCGTCCTCTCCGTCGGCGTAATATCGGGAACGGGTATAGATTCCCGCATAGCCCAAATGTAGATACAGACTCATCGCGGGCACGTTAGATACGCGGACTTCCAAAAGCATGACTGTCGCGCCGCGGTCTTTCGCCTCTTCTTCCAGCATTTCGAGCAGTTTTTTTGCAATTCCTTCCCTTCTGTATCCTTCCGCCACCGCGATATTATCCACTTCGGCGTTTTCAAACAGCACCGTCTGGCAGGCATACCCCACGACCTCGCCGTCCTCCTCCGCCAAAACGCCGTGAAAGAGCTTGGATGAAAACGCGTCCGCGAACATCCGATAGTTCCACGGATCCGAAAAACAAGCCTTTTCCAACTCGGAAATTTTCAAAATGTCTTTGTACGTCCAGTTTCGATATTTCATATTCTCTCTCTGATCAAAAATGCAAAGCTTTGTATCATAATACGCTCTTCGAATTTTTCCGAACCGATGAAAGGAAGTCCGAAGCGGACGGAAAAAACGGAACAAAAAACTCGTTCTTATGCGCGGCTCCGCCGCCCGAAAACCGCCTGAAACGAAAGAAGCGGGGACGTCTACACGCCGAGCTGTTCTTCCGCTTGACTTTTGCGGATATACACCGCCTTCAATTCCCCGAAGTTTTCTTCGCTGCGCATCAACGCCAAAATCGAGTTCCGCAAACCCGCCACGGGGTCGAGAAGCCGCACCTGCGTCTTATCGGCAAGGGGGAGGCGTTCGAACGCGCAGGGAAGATATTTTTCCTCGCTTACGAGCCGCAGGACCTCCGCTTCTTCCAGATAGGAAGGAGGAAAAATCTCGCGCAAAGCCGCCGCGGGAAGACGCGGGGAGCCGCCGTAGGAAGCCGTTTCATAGCCGCAGGCGTAATAGCGGCCGTGCAAAGCGTCGACCAGGCAGAGGAGCTTATTGCCGTCTACGCCATTATATGCCATCGTTTCGAACGAGGTGACGGGAAGAGAAGGTTTCCCCGCCGCCAGGCAAAAGCCCTTTATCGTCGAAATTCCAATGCGGATGCCCGTAAAAGAACCGGGTCCCACCACCGCCGCGAAAAAATCGCATTCGGCGGGAGAAAGATCCGCTTGCTTTAAGACTTTATCCACCTCTTCCATCAACAGCACGGAATGTTTCATCGCGCAGTCGGGAAGATGGGAATAAAACGTTTGCCCCTCCTTCACCGCCATCACAGTGAGATATTTTAAGCCGGTGTCGATCGCCAAAAAATTATTCAATATTCTATCTCCCTTTCCTCTTCTCCCGTTTTGCGGATGATCACCCGTTTCGCGCGCCCGGGCAGAAGCGGGGCGATATTTTCGCTCCATTCCACGAGGCACACGCCGCCCATCTCGAAATAGTCCGCCAAGCCTAAATTTTCCGCCTGCCGCGGCGATTCGATGCGATAACAGTCATAATGAAAAAGTCTGCCGTCATAGTCGTTCATATAGGCGTAGGTGGGGCTCGTGACCTCGTCCTCTATGCCGAGCCCCCTGGCGACGCCTTTGGCAAACACCGTCTTCCCCGCGCCCATTTCTCCGTCCAAAAGAATTACGTCCCCGGGACGAAGCGTTTTCGCATACTCTTCCGCAAACTTTTCCGTCGCTTCCCGCGACTTCGATATAAAAACAGCCATACGTATATTATAATACGTACGGCAATTTTTTGCAATAATTTCGGGCTTTTAAATCTTCATTTTCTTTAAAAACGCGGACAAGCGTTTATAAAGGAGGATGGTGACTATGCTGATCGCCGTCGTTTTGACGAGATTGAACGCCAAAATATACATCCAGACCTTCTTGAAATAGGCGGTGGGATCGGCTATGCCGAAGGCGGGAATGAGAATAAACCGATTGGAGAGAAGCGCCATGCCGCTGGCGAGCACACAGCCGATGAAAAGCGCGGGAATCACCGTTTTAAGTCCTTTATGAAATTTATAGGAGATCGACGGCACGAGAAGGAAGGAAGAAGTCACGATAATGTTGGCGAGCTGTCCTACCCCGCCCGTCCCGCCTACGGGAATATACAACAGTTCCTTGATAACGAGGACGATCATCCCTTCGACGGGACCCAAAAGGAAGCCGATGAGCATGATAAAGACATTTCCGAAATCGAGTTTTAAAAATTCCGCCTGGGGGAAGATGGGAAATTCGAGCATACTGACGACAAAGCTCAACGCCGTAAAAATCGCCATCAGCGCTATGCGCTTTGCGGAAAACATCTTTTTAAAAGCCGCGCCCGCGCTTCGTTTTTTTCCGTTTTGATCGGACGTTTTCAAAGCGGGGGACGAGCCGTTCCGCCCTGCGCTATGTAGAGCGGGATCGGGAAAATCGGAGGGGGCAGGTATTTGATCATCGATTTCCTGTCCCGTCGGGGATGCGGGGCGTTCTTCGGGAAAAACGGAACGGGAAGAAGAATGGAAAGACATAAGACACACTCCTTTAAAAATATTTTCAAGAAAATATCCTTTGAAAGTGCCGATTGAAAAGCCGCCTTGAAACAATGTTCAAGGCGGCGCAGTTAAAACACGTTCGCGGCGAAAAACGGCTGTCGCCTTTTTCGCTTTTTCTTTTTCCATCCGGACTATACCGTCGGTATCGGAATTTCGCCGATTCGGGGGCGCGCTTCGCTGTTTTTGCGCCGCGTGCCCTTCGCAGACTTTACTGCCGGTGAGGAATTTCGCCTCGCCCCAAAGAATATTTACTTTTTCTATATTATAAATCTCCTATGCGCCGTTTGTCAAGCGTCGAAAAAGATTTTTTTCAATTTTTTTGAACTCTTTTCCCATTTACTCTTGACATTTACGGATTTTTTTGAAAAAAATCGGAGATTGAGTCCGAATCGCGGGAACGGAAGCCGGGAACAACAAAAAAAATTTTTGATTCCCGGCGTATTCGGTCGCAGCGCAACCTTCCCTTCTACGTTTCAAAAGCGTTGCGCCGCAGACAGTCTTATCGGCCTTCGCGCCTTTACAAGACGTCTTTCTCGTAAATGGGAAAGCGCGCGCAAAGCGCGGCGACTTCGGCGTTCACCTCGTCGAAACAGCTTTCTTTTTCTTTGATCACTCTCGCAATGAGGTCGGCGATTCTTTCGCATTCCCCTTCTTTCATGCCGCGCGTCGTGACGGCGGGCGTGCCCACGCGAATGCCGCTGGTGACGAACGGAGAAGCCGTTTCAAAGGGAATGGTGTTCTTATTCACCGTGATGTGCACTCTGTCGAGCATGGATTCTAGTTCCTTGCCCGTCACCCCCGTTTCTCGCAGATCCAGAAGCATTAAATGATTGTCCGTACCGCCCGAAACCAAACGAATGCCATTCTTTATAAAGCGTGCCGCCATCGCCTGCGCATTGGAAAGTATCCGCTTCTGATATTCCTTAAATTCGGGGGAAAGCGCTTCCTTAAACGCCGCCGCTTTCGCCGCGATGATATGCATCAAAGGCCCGCCCTGCGTTCCCGGAAACACCGCTTTATCGATCTGCTTCGCGTATGCCTCCTTGCACATGATGACGCCGCCGCGCGGTCCGCGCAGGGTCTTGTGCGTCGTGGTGGTCACGAAATCGGCGTACGGCACGGGCGAGGGATGAAGCCCCGCCGCCACCAATCCCGCGATATGCGCGATGTCCACCATCATGTACGCCCCCGCTTTGTCGCAAATTTCGCGGATACGCTTGAAATCGATCGTGCGGGGATAGGCGCTGGCGCCCGAAACGATCAGCTTGGGTTTGCTTTCGAGCGCCCGCTTTTCCATCTCGTCGTAGTCGATCGTTTCCGTTTCGGGCGAAACGCCGTAGGAAACGATCTTGAAATATTTGCCGGAAATATTGACGGGCGAGCCGTGCGTCAAATGTCCTCCGTGCGAGAGATTCATGCCCATGATGGTGTCGCCCGGTTCTAACATGGCGAAATAAACGGCAAAATTTGCCTGTGCGCCCGAATGGGGCTGGACGTTGCAGTGGTCGCAGCCAAAAATCTGTTTGAGTCTGTCGCGGGCGAGATTCTCCGCAACATCCACAAACTCGCACCCCCCGTAATAGCGCTTGCCCGGAAGTCCCTCTGCGTATTTGTTGGTGAGATGAGAACCCGCCGCCGCCATCACCGCGGGAGAAACGATATTTTCGCTGGCAATCAACTCGATATTGCCCTGCTGACGTTTCAGCTCCGCGTCCATTGCCGCATACAGTTCGGGATCGGCTTTTTGAATCGTCGTCATGTCTATCATACCGCGCACCTCTCTTGCCTCGGTTGCCCGAGGACTTCTTTTATTTTCTCCGATTATAACACATACCGAGGGAATTTGTCAACAAGCGGAATCGGTTTCCGAAAAGCGCTCTGAAAAAGGAAGCGCGCTCCCTCTCCCTTTGCCGGGAAACAACGGGAACGATTTTGAAGGATAAAAAGAGAAAAGTCGGACGGATAACGTAAAAGGGAAAGTTTTTGAAGAATAAAAACGACGGCGGGAATACGACGCAAGCGAGCGCGAAAAACACGCGGCGAACGGGCAGATAAACGAAAAGCAAGACGATACGCAGGAAGGGAAAAGATAAAACGCTCTATATGTGCGGCGCCGCGCGCCGAAAACAGACGGGCTTCGAAAATCAGGGAGGAGGCGGACTCAAAAATATAAAATTTTGCGACGCAAAGAGAGGCAAACTCTCCCCGTCCTATTCCCAGGCAAAGAAACGAACGAGTAAAACTGTACGAACTTGCGGGAAAGCGTTATGGACAGGAACGAGAGGAAACATCAGTATCGATAAGGAGTGAACGAATCGGTTGTATTTTCGAAACGGCGCCGGGCTTCGCGCCATAAAAAAAGAGCGTAACATCTACGCTCTGACATTTCTTTCACCGCAAGAAGGCAACGTTTCCATGGTACCGATATTAAAAGAGCACCTTTACGGCGAAAAGAAAAATGCCGAACGCGCACGCCGCCCAGGAAAGAAGGGTGATCGTCAAAACGAACGGCGTCCCCGAGGCTCTGCCGCTGTCCCCCGCTTTCTGCAAAAGTTTTTCCCGCCGATAAGTGAGGCATTTCAAAAAAGCGCAGAGCGGCACCGTCAGGAGCGCGAACAGCCCCGCCACCGCCGCGACAGATACTCCTCCTTCCCCTCTCAAAAGTTTGACGAGCGCGAGCACGGCGAATACAAAGAGGAAAAGCGCCGCGAACGCAATGCACTGTTTCGCCGTGCGCACTTTGGAAAGAAGTTTCTCCACCTCCGTTTCCACTCGCTGCGAAACGGGGTATTCCGCGGTGACCGCCCCGTTATGCATATTGACGACGCCGGTATATTCTTCCTCCCCGTAGCGGCAGGCGCACGTCAGCACGGGAACGAGCACCACTTCCAAATGGACCTCGTTCAAAGACACGCTCGCCTTTTTATCGGGAGAATACGCCTCCGCCGTCCGTTTCAATTCCCGCTCGTTCTCTTTAAAGGGAATGGCGCTGTCGGCAAAAAGGGGCGCGGGAAGCTCCGCGCTTTGAAGCGGCCGCAGCGTTTTCCATTCCCCCGCGTTCAATTCTTCGGGCGCCCGCAGGCGGATACATTCCACCTCTCGCTTTTCTCGATGCTGCGCGGAGGCGGATTTTTTACGTCCCGACTTTTGCCATACGTATTCCGCCTGCGCTTTGAGCCTGTAAACGGGTATGTATCTCTTTTCGACGCAAAAAGCGTCTTCCTCCCCGATACGATTCAAAAAACCCGCGTGAATCCCCTTGAAACGGCGCAGTGCCGTGCGCAGCTTTTCGAGCGCTTCCTTTTCCCCGTACGTTTCGTCCGCCAGATAAAATTCCGAGTAGCCCGAAAACTCCTCGCCGTCTTTCGATTTTTTTGCCGCCATTCTCCTTTCTCCTTACCGACGCCCCTTTCAAAAGCGTTCGTTTCAGCCCTGCCCCTCTTCTTGCTCTCGGACAGGCACCGCTCCGATCTTTTTGAGGACCGCCCAAACGTACGGCGCCCCGTAAACGTTGAGTTTTTTGGGACCTTTGATGCTCGGGTCCGCGAGTATTTTCTCGTAGGCGCGCTCGAACGTGCTTTTTGTAATCGACCGCTCCCGCCTGTCTGTGAACAGCTCCCCGCCTTTTACCTTGTAGGTAAAGGGCAGATTTTTAGCCGTATAAAAAGTGTCGCCCTGTTTGGCGGCGATCGCCGCCCAAAGTTCGGAGATCCCGCCGTTAAAAACGCTCGTTTCCTCGTTCATCACATACCTGCCCTGTTCTTATTTTTCTTTCGTCTATGACGAAGCCTACTTTTTTCATGCGGCGGCAGTCAAAGTGCCCGCCCTTCTCTTTTTTCTATGACGTATTTACGCAAACGGGAAATAAAAATAAATTTTTCGTCCTCCCCGGACAAATGCGGAAACGTAGTTGACCGATGATGCGGTTCGCCCGCTTTTCCCAAGTCCGCGGCGGCTAATAAAAGCCGTCGGGAGATGATATACATGGTCGATCCGCCCTATCCGTCCCGGGCGAACGGATCATCGGCGTTCCATAAAAAGTCCAATAAATTCCCCTATCTCTCCCCAAAGTGACGGCGGGATACCGACAGAAGAACGCATAAAATCCGATCCATTTCAATCCGCATGAAAACAAACGCGGGACATTCGATGAATAAAGACCGCCGTCACCCCTATCGACAGGGATACGGACGTTTTGCGAGTGCAAAGTCCGACGAATTTGCGCCTCCAAAAACGGAAAACATTTCAAAGAACGGCATGACGGAAAAATCAAGATGGAAACAAAAACGGTACTATCGTAAAGTAAACGCCTTCGACGCCATAACGTTCCCTCAAAGCCAAAAAGAGCGCTCCGTTCGCGTTATGCCCCGCCCGCGCAAGGAAAAGGAAACGAATATCCGTCCTCCGTTTTTCCGAGGCGTTACGCCTTCTCCTCTTCAAGAGCGGGAATCTGCCAGGCGGGAAACAGTACATAGAAAGTACTGCCCTTGCCGACGACGCTTTCCACGCCGAAACGGAAATTATGTTTTTCGAGAATGGTCTTGACGATGGAAAGTCCCAGCCCCGTGCCCTTGACGGGGCGTTTATGCGCCTGAGAAGAGCGATAGTATCTTTCCCAGATGGTGGTGATCTCCTCCGCCTTGATCCCCTTGCCCGTATCGGTGACGGAGAAGCGGATGATGCCGTCCGCCTGTCTTTTCAAAGAAACTTTGACGAGCTTATTTTCGCCCGTATAATTGACCGCGTTGCCGATGAGATTATACAGCACCTCGCCGATTTTGATCGGATCCGCCTGCGTATACAGATTCTCCTCGATCTCCGTTTCGAAACGATAGCCGTCCCGTTCCGAAAGATATTCGAATTTTTCAAGCACCCCGAGCGTATACTCCGACAAATCGAACACCTGCGGCTTTAAGGAGTCGATCCCCGAACGGATTTTTGAGAGATCGAGGACGTCGTTGACGAGCGAAGTGAGCCGATCCGCTTCGTCGATAATGACCTGGGTATGCTTATTGCGTTTCTCGGGATTATTGCCCGATATTTCCTGAATCATGGAGGCATATGCCTTGATCATCGTCAGCGGCGTTTTGAAATCGTGGGAAACGTTGGCGATCAGCTCTTTCTGCATCTGGTCCGCCTTGGCGATCTCGTCGCGGGCAAAGTTCAGCGTTTCCGCCAAAAGTTCCATCTCGCTCCCGTACGATTTGCCGTGGAAGTCCACCGAAAAGTCCCCGCGTGCGAGCAGTTTCGCTTTCTCCGTCATCTCCGTAATCGGTTTTGTCAGCACGCCCGAAATCGCGCTGGAAACCGTAAAGGAAAGGAGCAGGACGAAAACTGCGAGGAGCAGCGTGCGGATGTTCATCTGCGCCACGACGTTTTCGATCAGCTGCAACGGCTTACATACGTAAAGATAGACGGGTCTTTTATTGTAAGACATCTCGGCGCCGTAAACGAATTCCCCCGTCGGGTCTTCATAGATCACCGCTTTATTCGGCACGGACGACAACCGCTCTTTAAGCCGTTCGACCTTTTCCGTAAAGTCGAGCGAGTCCGCGTCGAGATCGGGCGTCGTGGTTTCCGAGGCGGGAAAGAGAATCGTTCCGTCCTCTTCCAAGATATACACGCCCAAATTGTATCGGGACGCCTGATAGCGGACGAAAATCGTATAGTCCGATCCCGTATATTGCAAAAGCTCCGTTTGAATGGTCTTGCCGTTGGCCGCGAGGTTATGCGCGATTTCCGCTTTGTAGCTCTGCTTCAAAAGTATATTCTGCGTGAAGCCGAACAGCATGACGATGATTAAAGAGAATACGGAAAAAGCCGCCCAAAGCAAAAAATAAATGCTTGTGCTGCGCTGTGCTTTCGAATATTTTTTCCGTTTGGTCCGCTGTTTCATGCTCGCCTCGATTGGTGTGCGGCGTTTCCCGCCCTTTGTTCTCCGGTGCGGTCGAAAACGCCCGAATGGTCGTTTTCGGCAGCCTCATAAGTACAAAAAGACCGCGCTTTTCCGAAAAGGAAACTATCCCGCTTGGAAGGAGAGCGGGACGGCGCCGAAGCGCTTTGCGCGGCCGAAAACTTTATACTTCGAATTTATATCCAAGACCTCGCAGCGTGACGATAAACTTGCGATAGTCTTTGAGGTTGCCTCTGAGCATCTTGATATGCGTGTCCACGGTGCGGTCGTCCCCGTAGAAGTCGAAGCCCCAGACGTCGTAAAGGAGCTTCTCGCGCGTGAGCGCGATGCCTTTGTTTCGCACGAGATAGAAAAGAAGTTCGTATTCCTTGGGCGTAAGCTCCGCTTTTTCGCCGTCCACGTAGACGTTTCTGCCCGCCATGTCAATCTCCAATCCCTCGAATTTAAGGATCTCGTTGCCGTTTTCGATATTCCCCGCCGCACGGCGCTTGGTGACCGCATTGATGCGCGCCATGACTTCCTTGGGCGAAAAGGGCTTGGTGACATAATCGTCCGCACCGATTTCAAAGCCGAAGAGTTTATCGTACTCCTCGCCGCGCGCCGAGAGCATGATGACGGGAACGTCCTTGAATTTTCGGATCTCTTTCACCGCGGAAAAGCCGTCTAAACGGGGCATCATCACGTCCATCAGGACTACGTCGTAGTCGTTGTCCTTACACATTTTTACCGCTTCCATGCCGTCGGCCGCCTCGAACGCCTCATTGCCCTCGAATTCCACGTATTCCTTCAATACTCCGCGGATCATCTCTTCGTCGTCTACAATTAAAATTTTCATACGAATTTCCTCTGCATTTCCTTATGCGGATTTATTTTTTCACTTAAATAAATATACCCCCCGGAGGTTAACTTTACAACAAAACACCGTGAAAGCTAAGTGAAATTTTCTTAAATTATAACTTATTTCTTCCCGTTTGTCAAGTACTATCCCCTACAACCTTCCCTTTCCGCCCTTTTCGACTCCTTTTTTCCTTTTTCTTCTTTTCTCCGATCCTTGTCCTCGGTTCTTTTCGTCATCTTTTGAAAAATTTTCCTGTTTTTTACGAACAAATGTTTGACTTGTAAAAAGAAGAGTGATATATTATATATAGAGAAGCGCAGGCGGCAAAGAAGCGGCAGATAAAGGAGCATAAAATGATTGAAGAAGCGCGTTTGAAAATTCTCACCGACGGCGCAAAATACGACGTGTCCTGTTCGTCGTCGGGGTCGAGGCGGAAAAATACCAAAGACGGCATAGGCAACGCTGCCGTGGGAGGGCTCTGCCATTCGTTCACGCAGGACGGACGGTGCATTTCTCTGCTCAAAATGCTGATGAGCAACGACTGCGTTTTCGACTGCAAATACTGTCCCAATCGGCACAGCGCCGACGTTCCGCGCGCTTCCGTGTCCCCGCGGGAGATGTGTGAACTAGTCATGGGCTTCTATCGGCGCAATTATATCGAGGGGCTATTCCTCTCTTCCGCCGTATATAAGTCCCCCGACTATACGATGGAAATACTCCTCCAAACCATCCGTATGCTTCGGGAAGAATACAAATTCAACGGGTATATCCACCTCAAAGGGATCCCCCATGCCGATAGGAAGCTGACCGAGAGCGCCGCCGCTTATGCCGACCGCATGAGTTATAACGTCGAACTGCCCAGCGAGCAAAGTCTTAAACTGCTTGCGCCGCAAAAGACGAAAGAGAGCGTCTTTTCTCCGATGCGGCAGCTCTGCGAGGAGAAACGGGGGCTTGCGCTCGAATATAAAAAACGCACGGGCAGGGAAGAACGGCGGGGCACGGGACGTTTTTTACCCGCGGGACAGACTACGCAGATGATCGTCGGGGCTTCGCCCGAAACGGACGGACAGATTTTGCGGCTCACCGAGTTCATGTACCAAAAGTACGACTTAAAGCGGGTGTATTATTCCTCCTATGCCCCCGTCGTGCGCGATCCCCTTTTGCCCGACTCGGGCGCGGGACTGCTTCGGGAACATCGGTTATATCAAGCCGATTGGCTGCTCCGATTTTACGGATTCACCTGCGACGAAATCACGCCGCCGGGAGAAAATCTGCCCACCGAATACGACCCGAAATGCGCTTGGGCGCTGCGGAATATGCAATATTTTCCCGTCGAAATCAACAGGGCGAGCGTCGAACAGCTGCTTCGCGTACCCGGAATCGGCGCCAAAGGCGCCTATAAAATCGTCACTGCGCGAAAATATGCCTCTCTCAACTTCGAGGACCTTAAAAAAATGCGCATCGTTTTGAAGCGCGCGAGGCACTTCATCACTTGCAGCGGGAAATTTTACGGCGCCGAGGGCATCGACCGCGTGAAAACGCAGCTCATTCTCGCAGAACGCGCCGAGGGCGCCCGGCAACTTTCCCTCTTCGACGCGGGAAGTTCCCTGCCCAATCTGCTGCCCGAAGCCACGCTGTCCCTCCTCGCGTCGCCCAAAGAAAAGCAGTTTTTGCTCCATTCCTCGCCCGAAATCGCGCGTTCGGCCCTGACGGGACAATTATAATCCATCGATAAGGAGCAGGCAGGGTTGAGCTGACGGAGCGTTTCTCCGGCAACGATTCAAAAAGGAATTTAGAAAATCGAAAAAAACGCCCGTTTAAAAACAGCGGCGCGCAAAAAAACGAGAGCTTGCGAATAGAGTTGACTTAAAAGCGTCGCTATGGCGTCATAAAATCGGGAGATAAAAATGCGCAATATTTATTTTACGGACGGTTCGCCCGAAGGATTTTTTACGGCAGTTTTCGACGCTTATACGGACAAAGACGCTTTTTTGTCCTCCTCTCCCGCGCTGCAAAGTGCGATCGGGGATACGTTCCTCCGCGTTTCTCCCTGCGCCGAAAAGTCTGCGAGAGTGATAAAAAAACTGCGCGCTGTGGACAAAAACAGCCTTTACGAAACGGACTGCATCCTGCGCGTCCCCGACGCGGATAAAGAACAGGCGGCGTTCGAATATATCCGCCTCTTGGTCAAAAACCGGAAGCCAGTGCGCGGGATGCTCACGTTCAAAGAAGTGCGGCGGGCAATGGATCTCGTAGACCGCGTGGGCGCGGAACGGCACCTTCTATCGGGATTTCTCCGCTTTCAAGAAACGGCGGACGGCATCTTTTACGCTCCCTGCGCGCCCGACAACGACGTTGTGGATCTACTCATGCCCCATTTCGTCGCAAGATTCAAGACCGCCTCCTTCGTCATCCACGACGTGAAAAGAAAAATCGCAGGCATCTACAACGGCAGCGAATGGTTGGTTTCTCCCGTTTCGGAAGCGGAAATCGTCCTTTCGGAAAGCGAAGAAGCTTTTTTGGGACTTTGGAAAAAATACTATCACACCGTTTATATTCCCGCGCGCAAAAACACTCGACAGATGAAGGGCTATATGCCTGTGCGCTATTGGAAATTTATGCCCGAGAAACAGAACGAGGATCTCGAATTTCCCGAATATTAACCCCAAAAAAAGAGGGCTTTTCTCTTTTTAACGGCGCGTCCTATGACGCGCCGTTTATTTTGTCTGACAAAAATCAATCCTCACCCTTCTCAGGACGCGGATTGACACGGCGGAAAATTTTGTCGTGCTGCAAACATTTTTCCGCGCGGGAACTAATATTAGCTTCTGCCGATAAGACACTCAAAGTTGCAATCAATTGATTCCTACGGCTTGACAAGAATATAAACGTCGGATACTCTTTTCTTCTCTTCAATTAAAAACCGTTATTTTTCGATGGCGTCAATCCGTAAGATTTTCACAGGAATCTATCCCAAGCAATAATCCGTAACGAAATCCCGCTGTAAATTTTTCTATTTCATCTTCTCCTCTTTCCTCCAAATCCGCCTCTCTAAAAGATTCAAACAATTTCTTTTGTTCCTCGTTCAAAGACCGATAGAGAATATCGTGAAGTTTAGAAGCTTCCTCTGCCTTTTTGCTTCTTTTATAACCTATCTGGTCATAAGCATAAGAATATACCTCGCCGAGCAAACCATTCATTATTCCTTTTATCATAAGTATTTCTCCTATCTTTTTAATCGAAAATGTCTTTTTACATTTCTAAAACTATTATAACAATCATCGAAAAACTTTTCTCATTTTTCATTTAAAGGAAGAAAAATTTACGCTTTAAGAAAAAATCCGTCCCGATTTTTCGGGACGGATTTGCGCTCCTTTTTTGATAAATCTCGTGTTGATTCCTCGTCTATTTTTCCGAGGTGAGTTCTTTTAAGATGCACTTGAACGTAGCGAGGTGTCCTTCTTCATCCATGCGGATACGCTGTATCACCGCCGCAATCCGCTCGTTTTTGATTCGGCACAGCATCTTGGTATATGTATCGATTGCGTATTGCTCGGCGGCGATGTCGTCGAGTATCATCTTCTGCGGCGTTTTGGAATAGGATACCGAACGCGCCGAATAATAATTGATGGGATAGGGCGGAAGATAGGAGTATACGGGCGCCGCCCCTAACTTTAAGATCAAAGAGCCGAGTATTTCCAGATGTTTCATCTCGGTGATAGCCACCTTGATCAGAATATCCGCATAGTCCTTACAACCCATATTATCGAAAAGGATATGTTGATATACGTATTGTAGCACAGCCGTCAATTCCCCTTCGTCGCCCGCGTATGCGGGAGAAACGATTTTCAGCGCCGACGTATCCTCCTCTATCCCGTCAAGACTCGGATACGCAATATCCAGAGCGCAGGTCTTTTTGCAGCCGCAGCTGCTGTTATCGCATCCGGCTTCCTTTTTCGACGCGTCCTTAACCACTGCGGCGTCGACCGTTTCTTCGATGAGCCGCGTGATGTCCCGAATTTCCATATCTTTATTATCGTCCATAAAGCACCCCTTTTACGTATTACCTTACATTATATGCCCCGAGAAGTCGCCTTATGTATCATTCGTATTCCTCATAACTCCTTCTGCCCGGGTATTGGGGTTGAGAAGGATACCCGCCCGAGGGCGGATAAGAGGGACCGGGGCCGCCCATTCCGGGACCGCCGGGAGGCGGAGGAGGCGGATTACAATTATTGCCGCCGCAGCCGCCGTGTCCGGGTTTGCGTCCGCACGGTTTGGGAGGCATATTAAAATTGACGAGCACTACGTCGTCCCCTATCTTGACGATATTTTTCATGTCGATAAACTGCTCGCTTTTCCAAAAAGCAAAGCCTTTACAGCCCGGCACGACAATGCCGATGACCCGATTTTCGGGATAACAGAAAACGATGTCGCACACCTTGCCCAGACGTCTGCCGTCGTTGGTGTTGACGACCTCTTTTGTGCGAAGCTCCGAGAAACTCAATTCCATACGCGCCTCCGCTTTTTTACTTTACTTTTTCATTATTTTGTGCGCTTTGCCCGCTCCCGCAGAGTCCCCGAAAACTTTTTAGTCCCAAAAGCCGCGGCTCTTTTCCCTTTTTCTCGTTTTTCCGAGTCCGTTATCCGCTTTGAGAATTTCCGTGAAGTTCCGCGGGCGAGCTGTACTCTACAATATATGCGCCCGCCCTTCCCTTTTGTGCGCTTTGTCGCAATAAAAATTCCAGACGCGAAGAAGGACAGACTGTTGCTCCGTCTTACGCATACCTTTCCACGAAAAAATAAACGCCGTTATGCCGCGGGAGGGAAGCGGCGGACGGGAAGGAGGGAGAAATACGGGGAGAGTAGGAAAAAATACAAGCCGAAAAGACAAGAGTGCGGCGCGGATTAGAGGAAAACCGAAAGAGGGATACGGGGCGGGGAAAGCAGGAAGGCGGGGAAAAGCATAAACGGAAAAACGCATAGACGAGAGAATACGTCAGCGAAAAAGCGGCGGATACGGGAAAAGTACAAATGCGGAAGAAAACGGAAAGAGGAAAAAACGGACGGGACAAAATGAGCGTAGGCAACGGGGATAAAAAAAGATATAAGAAAAAGAGAAAGCGCGAGAATACGGCAAAAAAGGCGCTAAAATCCGATCTTTAAAAAACGCGCTCCCCCTCCCCGCAAAACATCAAACAAAAAAAGGCTCCCGGATAATCGCTCTTCTCATAGGGATTTAAATTGAATAATTTACAAACTCGACTTTTTACAAACCGAGTTTTTTACTACTCCTACGCAACGACCTGAATTATAAAAATTTTCTTAATATATTACTCATTGATAAATAAAAATTTAGCGGACGAAATTTTAATTGGCCGCTATTTCTATTTGACAATTTGTTATTTGTGGTATATATTTATATAGTCTTATTTAGGACTTGGTGCAACTGTGAATATTGAAACAAAAAATCTATTAAATGAAATCAATCTTTCCGTCATTAAACTTCGCGGTTCGTACTCCGTATGGTGTAAAAATCACGGGGTGAATTATCATGAAATGCTTGTATGGTATTCTTTGTATTACAACGAACATTGCACACAAAAAATTGTATGCGATAACTATCTTTTGCCTAAACAAACAGTTCATAATATTATTTGCAGATTGAAAAAAGACGGCTATATAGAATTGAAATCAGGTGCTGCAAAAGAAAAGGAAATCGCAATGACGGAGAGCGGTAAAGCGTATGCGGACAGTATTATGTTGCCGCTTATGCAGTTTGAAAATAATTGTGTTAATGAAATGGGTACAGACAATCTTAAAACAATGGTTGTCTTGTTAAATGATTATGGAAAAGCGTTGGGAAAACAACTTAAAAAGTGATGACGCAACCTTTTTTGGAACGGTAAGCGTCGCTAAAATACTCTTAAAAATCGCCCCGCCCGTAATGCTTGCTCAACTTATACAAGCATTGTACAACATAGTTGATAGCTTTTTTATCGGCAAATTTTCGGACGACGGCTTGACGGCTCTATCGGTTATTTACCCCGTTCAATTACTGATAACGGCTATTGCCGTCGGTACGGGCGTTGGCGTAAATACCTATATGGCTAAGCTATACGCACAAGGCAAAGACAAGGAAGCGAAACAAGCCGCAGGGGTAGGTATGTTCCTTGCTCTCTTATCGTGGGTTGTCTTTTCTCTGATTGCCGTATTTGCTATGCGCCCTTATGTTATGACATCGGCAAAGTCAGAACAAGCAATGAATTATGCCGTAATTTACGGACTTATTGTTTGCGTGGGCAGTATCGGTATTTTTCTTGAAAGTATCTGGACGAAAGTACATCAGGCTCACGGCAATATGAAATTACCTATGATAGCGCAGATTGTCGGTGCGGTTGTAAATATAGGACTTGACCCGTTGCTGATATTTACTTGTAAATTAGGTGTTGCGGGTGCGGCGATAGCTACTATTATAGGACAGATAGCCGCCGCCGTAATCGTCGGCATTAAAGGTTTCCATTTGCCGCCTAAAATAAGACAATGCGGCGAACATATAAAACAGATTTATAAACTCGGTTATCCGTCTATTTTAATGCAAGTGTTATATACGGTTTACATAATTGTGCTTAATATAATTCTTGCGGGTTTTTCGGACGAAGCGGTAACCGTTTTAGGATTGTATTATAAAATTCAATCTTTTTTCTTTATTCCGCTAATGGGATTGCAGACCTGCATCGTTCCCGTATTAAGTTACAACTATACAACGCAAAGTTACGACAGATGTAAAAAAATCATATGGGAAAGCATTTTCATTGCCGCCGCTTTTATGATTATAGGAACGGTATGTTTTGAAGCGTTCCCCAAAGCACTGATAGGAATATTCTCGCAAAACGAACTAACAAAAAAAATCGGCAGCGTTGCG